>MDTF01007642.1_pt1 | contig 66316 bp, 59 predicted proteins | sample 811191 | NCBI WGS metagenome assembly MDTF01 (sample SAMN05326649, study PRJNA326480) | marine metagenome | isolation source: seawater | place: Southern Ocean | collected 2011 | reverse complement strand
TTACGACCTGTGATGAGCGGTGTTTATTGCGAATTAGGAACTGAAGACATTACTTTTGTGGCAACCGACGCGCACAAGTTAGTTAGATACAAAAGATTAGATGCTAAATCTGAAAAATCAACTTCTTTTATCCTTCCAAGTAAGCCTTTAAACTTATTAAAAAACTGTTTAAATAGTGCCGACGAAGTAGCTGTTGAATACAACCAAAACAATGCTTTTTTTGCAATTGGAAACATCAATTTAATTTGTCGTTTAGTTGAAGGAAAGTATCCTAATTACGATGCGGTTATCCCGAAGGAAAATCCAAATGTTCTTACAATAGACAGATCTTTATTATTAAGTTCAGTTAAAAGAGTTTCAATTTTCGCAAACAAAACGACACATCAAGTGAAACTTAAACTTGCTGGGAGCTCTTTAAATATTTCCGCAGAAGATTTAGATTTCGCGAATAAAGCGGATGAGCGTTTAACTTGTTCTTATTCTGGTCAAGATATGGAAATCGGTTTTAACTCTAAGTTTTTAATGGAAATGTTAAACAACATAGATTGTGATGAAGTTTCAATAGAAATGAGTGAACCCAATAGGGCTGGTATTATTTTACCAGGAGATAGAAGTGATGAAAATGAAGATATGCTAATGCTAGTTATGCCTGTAATGCTTAACTAAAGCATATAAAACATCATTTACAACCGTAATTGTTCCGCAACTTCGGCTTCCTTATTAGTAGGTTGAAAAGTTTAATTAAATCTTGCTTATATACATAAATCTGTATACTCCAGGTCCTTATTTTTAAACTATTCTTTCGAAGAATATCATTAAAAATATTAAAAAAAGACTTTAAGCCTCTTGGTAAAAAAACAAAACTTTCAAGATTCCAAAAACAGGAAATTCAAAAAGTGATTGACCATTATTAATTGAATAAAAATCTAATTATATTTTATAACACAATAAGTAATACGGCAATTATTTAAAAATAATAAAATTCATTTCAGTAAATAATCTCTAGAACTTGAATTAGAAAAGAACCATTATTTTTTTTATCATATAATTTTAATTACTCAATAAAAAAATACGATTAAGGTATATTAAGAACTTGACCTCCAATTGTGGAGATAGATATCTAAAACTAACAAAAACTAGTTCTTCCCTTTCACATTAAAAAAATAGTCTATTAAAAATAGACAGTAATTAATAGTACACTTACCTAATAATAAGGCTAATAACATACTAAGTTAAAGATGTGATGTAAAAAGTTTTAAAAAAAGTATATACATTAACGATAAAAGTGTACATTTGTAGATATATAAAATAAAAGTATTTAAAGATGGGTAACGGAACAGTTAAGTTTTTCAATGATTCAAAAGGATTTGGATTTATCACTCCAGATTCAGGAGATAAAGATGTATTTGTACATGCAAATGGTCTAATTGATGATATCAATGAAGGAGACAAAGTAAGCTACGATGTAGAAGAAGGTCCAAAAGGAATGAACGCTACAAACGTGAAAGTAATTTAATAAATTACTACAAACATATTTGTATTGGGAAGCCTGTCTTAATTGACAGGCTTTTTTTTTGCACTAATATTTTATACCAACTTAAATAAATAGCTCTCCCAGAGCAAGAAATCTTACCCAAACTTATTTTTTAAAAAAATCATGTTCTTAATTATTAAAAAGAACGTCAACTAATTTAGGATTATAAATAATCCTTATTTGTTATTGTCGCTGAGCTCCTGAAATCAGGAGATGATATTTTCTATAATTACCTGTATCGTAAACATTATTTTTAAGAGACTTTATTTTTTTTTGAAGAATTATTTAAATTACTCCACTTTTTAAGCATAGTTATCATCATATTTTATGTCTTCATTTTAGCTACTAAAGATTGTTTATATCATCAATCTATATTATTAAGGAATAACGATCGCTAAATATTAAATAGTTTTTTCAAACAGTTAATAATAATATGAAGGGAGATCTCAACACATAACCCACTCAATAAAACAGCAAGAAATAAATAGATTTAAAACCCAATAATTACTTTTACTTAGTAATAAGTATCAAGCTTATTGTAGGTGGAAATTAATAAACGTTTACTAATCAAATTCATTAATGAAACTCTACTAACAATACAAAAAACAGAAAATAGCAGTTGTGTTTAATATTTATTACTCTATAAAACACTTAAATCCCAATTATTATTTATGAATTTGCTAAAGCATCGATAGCTTCTAAAATTTCATCTTCGGTTTTCTTCACAACAGGAACCAAAGGTAATCTTAGTACATTATCTATCAAACCAATCTTACATAACATTGCCTTTACTCCTCCTGGGTTTCCATTGGCAAAAGTTAAACCTATTAAGTTTAAAAGTTGGTAGTGAATTATTCTTGCCTCATTATATTTTTCATCTAAAGCAAAATTAACGACACTCGTAATTTCATGAGGAAATGCATTTGCAATTACGGAAATTAAACCCGTTCCTCCAGCGGCAATTAATGGAAGCGTTAATCCATCATCTCCTGAAATCACTTCAAAACCTTCTGGAGCACCATTTATTATCTCCATCATTTGACTTAAATCTCCCGATGCTTCTTTAATAGCTACAACCTTACCTTGAAATTCACGCGCAATCTTAAGCGTAGTTCCTGCCGTCATGTTAACACCTGATCTACCTGGAACATTATACAAAATAACAGGAACTGGACAAGCCGAAATAAAAGCTTTATAATGCTGATATAAACCTGTTTGAGAAGGTTTATTGTAAGCTGGCGTAACAGATAAAACTGCGGAAATACCCGTTAAGTCATAATCATTAAGAGATTCGATTAGTACTTTTGTATTGTTTCCTCCATGCCCTAGAACAAGTGGAACTCTTTCATTTGTAACTTCTTTTACTTTGTTAAATATAGCAAGTTTTTCAGATTGAGTAAGTGTTACATTTTCTCCAGTAGTTCCAAGAACAACTAGATAGTCTATACCACCTTCAATAACATGGTTCACTAACTTTTCTAAGGCGAAGAAATCAACTTCTTCATCTTTCGTAAATGGAGTTACTAATGCTACTCCTGTTCCTTCAATTTTACTAAACATGCTCAATCCGTATTTATTATATGTAAATAATGATCAATTCCTTTCATTAACTGTCTAATTCCTTCTCCTTCTTTTAAAGTAATCATAAAATCCAAATCATCGGATGATTTTTTTCCTGCAGCTCCAATCTTAAAAGTAGCATTCGAAAAAAAAACTGGATTCCTTAATACCTTATCATCTTCAACAGTTACATCAAGTAATATATCAAATTTCTCTTCCATAAAATTATCAACTACAACACATCTCGGTTCTAACTGAAAATTTAAATCTTTTTTGCAAAAATAATCAAATTCTAATTTAGGGTTTACGTCAAGTGGTATTTCTTTTTCATTAAAATAACCAATCGTACGAACCTTAATCTTATATTCTCTTAGAAATTTAACGTATCGCTTAACCAGCTCAAAAGACTCTTCAGAGTCCGCTCTATATATAATACCAACTTTATTAGCCGATTTAATATTTAAGGCTATAACGCTCCTTTTACGTTTACTTCGACGATTGTATGAAAAGTCGGAAAATTTTCTTTTTATGTTGTCGAGAATACTCACTAAAATTTCAACTACTAAAATAGTGTTTTTTAATCGTCCTATTAAGGATAATCTAAGAAATCATTTCGATAAATTCATCTTCTGTCATCAATTGGACTCCTAGTCTTTCCGCTTTTTCTAATTTACTTGTTCCCATCTTATCCCCAGCAATAATAAATGACGTTTTTTTCGAGATACTTCCAACATTTTTCCCCCCCAGTCTCTCAATCGTTTTCTTTAAGTCGTCTCTTGAGAACTTCATGAAAACACCGCTTACTACAACAGACTTTCCTTCTAGAATCTTAACCAAGTTTGCATCTTCTTCAGATTCAACAATTGACAGCTGAACATCATGCTTCTGTAAACGCTCAATAATCTCGACATTTTTATCAATAGTAAAAAACGTCTGAACACTTTCAGCAATTCTTTCTCCAATTTCATCAACTTGCATTAAATCATCTAGTGTTGCATTTTTAATATTTTCAATATTTTTAAAATACCTTGCTAAAGTTTTTGCCACTGTAGATCCGACAAAACGAATTCCGATTGCAAACAAAACTTGCTCAAACGGGATCTCTTTAGAGTCTCGAACCCCTTTAATAATCTTATTTACGGATTTCTCAGCCATTCGCTCTAAAGCAATCATTTTAAAGGGATCCAAATCGTACAAATCAGCAATATTATTAATCAATCCAGATTTATAAAATTGCTCAACTGTTTCCCCTCCTAAACCGTCAATATTCATTGCTTTCCTAGAAATAAAATGTTCAATCCTACTCGTTATTTGTGTTGGACACCCGTTTTCATTAGGACAATAATGATTTGCTTCTCCTTCTTTTCTAACCAATTCTGTCTCGCACTCGGGACAAGTTGTTATGTATTCAATTTTTTGAGCATTTGGTTTCCTGCAACTTACATTGACACCAACAACTTTAGGTATAATCTCACCACCTTTCTCAACAAAAACTTGATCTCCAATATATAAATCTAATTTCTCAATTTGATCTTTATTATGAAGAGAAGCTCTTTTCACAGTTGTTCCTACAAGAGAAACAGGTTCTAAATTAGCAACTGGTGTAATTGCTCCAGTGCGCCCTACCTGATAGCTTACTGAATTTAAAGTTGTAACACCTTGCTCAGTTTCAAATTTATAAGCAATAGCCCATCTTGGTGATTTTGATGTAAAACCTAACCTTTGTTGCTTATCGTAACTATTCACTTTTATAACAATACCATCAACTTCGAAAGGTAAATCCTTTCTTTTAGAATCCCAATATTCAATAAAATTAATAATACCATCTATAGAATTGGTTTTTTCTATCATCCTATCTTTTAAACTTGGGACTTTAAAACCCCATACCCCCGCTGCTAATAAATTATCTAAATGAGTTTCTTTAGGCAAATCTTCACCTAACATATAATACAAATAGCAGTCTAATCCTCGCTTGGCAACAATTTTACTTGATTGCATTTTTAGAGTACCAGATGCCGTATTTCTAGGATTTGCCATCAAAGGTTCACCTATTTTTTCCTTTTCCTTATTTAGTTTTTTAAAAGATCCTAAAGGCATGAAAATCTCACCTCGAATCTCAAATTCATGAGGGTAATCGCCTCTTAATTGAAGAGGGATACTTCCGATTGTTTTCACATTGGTCGTTACATCATCTCCTCTTGCTCCGTCTCCTCGAGTAACTGCCTGAACAAGTTTACCATTAACATACCTCAAACCTATAGCAACACCGTCATACTTTAATTCACACACATATTCTACTTCTTCTTCTAATATTTTCTTAATCCTTTTTTCAAATTCAAATAAATCTTCCTTAGAATAAGAATTACTCAAGGAGAGCATTCTGTATTTATGAGTAACAGTTTCAAAATCCTTTGTTATCTCTCCTCCTACTCTTTTTGTAGGTGAAGTAAACAATGCTAAGTCAGGAAATTCTAATTCCAATGCTTGAAGTTCAGTAAGCATTTTATCAAATTGAAAATCTGATATTGTAGGAAGTGCTAAAACATAATAACTGTGATTATGTACACTTAATTCATTAGTTAGTACTTTAATTTTTATTTCTGCTTCGGCCTTGTTCATTTGGTAAATTATTGAATCGGCAATTTACAACTCAATTTAGAAACAAAAGTTAATTTAATCAATTAATTATCGATTATTGAACTCATTTTCTTCAACGATTTTCAATTTATTCATTTTAATATTTTAGTGAATTTAATATTTCACAAAACCAAAAGGAAAGACGACTTTAAAGTAAAAGAACCTAATTAACTTAAAATATGGAATGATTGAATAAACCATTCAAAATAAATCAATCAGATTATCTACGGGGATAAATTCCCAAGAAATAACACTATTAAGATTACTTATAACCAGCATTTTATCCTTTGATAAATCATCTCCGATGCCATTAGCCAAAAAATCAATACCTTCTTTTGAGTGGAATTCAAAAATGCTACTATTAGTACCAAGATCACCAGCAACGCAATACACGTTAATCCCTTCTAATTCTTTTTTAATCAAGGATGGATAAATATCATTATAAAAATTATTCACTTTAATATTCCATTTATTAACTCCAATTTTAACATTTGACCTCGATTCTCCGTATAACTTAATTTCCTCATTACCATATAACCAAATAAGTTTATGAGTCATGATTATTATATTATTAGAATCTTCAATTGTATCCAAAGTATTTTGAATAAATGTAAGTTGATCATTTATAATCTTACTATCATCAATTTCAGAATCTAAAATTATAAAAGTGATACCATCATAAAAGCAGCTGTAATAATTATTCCTTTTTGTATATTTTTTAACAGCAGCCAAATTATTATCGTCATGATTTCCTATTGACCAAAGAGTCTTTTCTGAAGTAATATTAAAAATACTATCCAAGTACTTCATTCCGCGATCTTCTAATGAACTTTGGCATAACATATCACCGCCTAATAATGTTAAATCGAAAGAAGAATAATTAATTTTCTCCAATTTCTCTTTTATAGACCAACCATATTCAGCATTGCATACTCTAGTATGACTTGTGTATAAATATGTTTTAATTTCATTGGTATTATCTGTGCAGGAGAAAACAAAAAGCACTAATATTCCCATTCTTAAAAAAAATAATGAATTCATAACATGAAAATAATCTAAGTAAAACGTTTTACAAATAAAACATTTGTAATTATCTAAATTTTAAATTTTAGCAATACCTTTATTTAATGTATCAAGTACTTCTTTTTATAATATTATTTATATCATGTAGTCCTCTTGATTTAACTGAACAATGCTTTCACTTTCCTGAAAAAATTATATGTCATTTTGAAAATGAAGATTTTGGTACCTTTGAAAACAATTCGAAATATAAAATTGGTGATTTCACGACACAAACTAATGAACATGCATTTAAGGGTAAGTTTGGGTTAAAATTAGATTCTAATAATATTTACGGAGGAACAATTAAACTCAAGGCAAAAGCTGGTGACATTTTAAAAATTAAAATTAAACGATTAATAAAAAGTCAATCTTCCTTAGTACTTTCTATTTCAGGAGGAAAATATACATCAGTAAACAAAGGGAAAAAAATTAATGATAAGTGGGAAGAATTAGAAATTAATTCAACAGTTTATTCCAAAGAAAAACAGCCCATTCTTACAATTTATACATACTATGATAAGAGAGATTTAAAACCGACATATTTTGACGAATTAGAAATTGAAATATTTGGAAGAGACGATACTATTAAACATCCCACAATAAATAATTCAATTTATTTAAACATTAAACCTAAAGATTTCGAGAAGATAAAATCGTCTCGAAATAAAGCTTTCACAACAGGTATCATAGAAAATGAATTAAAATTTTGGGTTCCTATAATTGTTAATTTTAACGGAGAAACTATCAAAGGAAAGTATAAAATAAAAGGAGATTGGACTGAACATCTTGAAACAGATAAATGGGGTGCAAAACTAAAATTGAACAAGGCTATTTTTAAAACCAAAAAATTCTCAATAATGAAACCCAATAGTAGAAGTGGATTAAGAGAAGTATTATTTCATGAAATACTGAAAGAAAATAAAATTCTAACTACTAACTATCAATTAGAAGGTGTAATTATAAACGGAACGAGTAAAGGATATTTTGCTATCGAAGAACACTTCTCCAAAGCCTATCTTAAAAAAAGAGGTTTACCTATAGGACCAATAGTGAAAATTGAAGAACAGGAACTATGGAAAGCTAGAAATAAAAGCTATTATTCAAATATATTTAAAGAAGAGTCTAAAATAGATTATCACTTAATTGAAGACATAAAAAACTATGTGAAAACAAATAAAAATGATGAACATCGTGCAATTAAATTATTGGAAGATTTTAGAAATGGATCTTCGCAATTAGATTCTATTTTTGATGTAAATTATCTTACTACTTTTTACGCTCTAGCTAATATATACCAAGCGCATCATAGTTTGATTTGGCACAACATGAGGTTTTACTATAATCCTAAACAAGGAAAGCTATACCCTATTGGTTACGATAATTATAGTCATAATAACTTTCTAATTAGATCTGGATATATAGGAGATAAATTAGAAGATTTTAGGAATGGATGGAGTAGTTTATTCTTAAAAAACCCAATATTTTTAAAGTTATATAAGCAGAAATTAGTTCAATTTTCATCAAAGGTATTTATAGATGCATCAATTAAAAAGCACAAATTAATTATTGATTCAGCATTAACCAAAATCCAAAAAGAAAATTGTTCTTACCAAGAAGATTTTAAATTTATTTACAAGAATGCTAATGCAATCCATACAAGCTTAAATAAAAAGTTAAATGAATTAAAATCTATTTAACTTTTCTTATTGAAGATTTTATAGTCTTATTTTAAAACATTTTCTGCTAATTCATTAAAATCTACGCCATTAAAATTACCACTACTCATTAATAATAGGTTTTTTTCATCCCAGTTCTTACTTTTTATTTCTTTCATCAACTCTTCTGAATCTGTAAATACTTTTAAGTCGGATCTATTGAATGCTTTGTAAACTTGATCTACTGTTATTGGTTTTAATTTTTTGTGTTCAATTGCTTTTGGACTGAAGTATACATAAGCTTCATCTGGAAGATCCATTGTGCCAGCATATTGAGCTAAAAACTCTTCGTTTAAACTACTAAAAGTATGAAGTTCCATACATGCTACCAATTGTCGTTTTTCAAACTGGATTTTCATTGCACTTGAAGTAGCTTTAAGCTTCGAAGGTGAATGCGCAAAATCTTTATAAATAGAAGTTGTATTATTTTCACCCACTAACTCTAGCCTTTTTGCTGCTCCTGGGAAGTTTTGTATAGATTTATAAAATGCCTCTTTAGCAACTCCTAAACCCTCACAAATATGTAATGCAGCATTTAAATTCTGAAGATTGTGGTCTCCAAAAACTTCGATTGGATACTCAACATTACCATTAAGTAGCACTGTTTTTCCCTCATCATTTCTATTCTCATGTGCTTCGTATGGAATTCTTTTCCCTTTGAAAGACTTTCCTATTTTTCTAATATTATTATCTCCATTGTAATAGATTAAAGTTCCATCTATATCAACTTTGTCTGCAAATATTTGAAACTGGTCTATATAATTATCAAAAGTTGGAAATACATTTATATGATCCCAAGCAATTCCACTAATTACGGCTATGTGCGGGTAATATAAATGAAATTTTGGACGTAAATCAATTGGGGAACTTAAGTACTCATCCCCTTCTAAGATTATAACTTTGGCTTCCTTTGTTAATTTTACCATCGTATCAAATCCGTCCAATTGCGCCCCCACTAAATAATCAAAATCTATTTTCTCGTCCTGTAATACATGTAAAACCATCGCAGTTATACTTGTCTTTCCATGACTACCTCCTATTACAACTCGCTTTTTATCTTTACTTTGCTCATAAATATATTCAGGATATGAATATATTTTCAATCCCAATTCTTGCGCCTTTAATAGCTCAGGATTATTAATTCTGGCATGCATTCCTAATATTACGACATCAATTTCATCCGTAATTAGGTCTGGATTCCAACCCATTTCTTTAGGTAACAATCCATAATTATTCAATCGTGCCTTGGAAGGTTCGAACACCTCATCATCAGAACCAGTAACATAGTAACCTTTTTTATGTAAAGCAATTGCCATATTATGCATTGCACTTCCTCCAACAGCAATTAAATGAATTCTCATATTATCCTCGAATTAATGAATTTAAATCAAAAATAAAAGGTAGAGATGTTATATTTATAAGAAATTAGAATTCTTATGAACTTATACCCTGTTGAAACTGGAAATTTTAAATTAGACGGAGGCGCAATGTTTGGAGTTGTACCAAAGAGTATTTGGCAAAAAACCAACCCTGCAGATTCTAATAATTTATGCAATTGGGCAATGAGGTGTTTGCTAATAGAAGATGGTGATAGACTGATTTTAATTGACACAGGAATTGGAGATAAGCAAAGTGAACGGTTTTTTAGTCATTTTCACTTGAATGGAGACAATACAATGAACAGCTCTTTAAAAGAAATTGGGTTTCACCCAAATGACATTACTGATATTGTATTAACGCATCTTCATTTTGATCATGTTGGTGGGTCTGTTAAAAAAAATGGAAAAGATTACCAACTTACTTTTCCAAACGCTAAATACTGGACGAACAAGCAGCATTGGGAATGGGCAATGAACCCAAACCCTAGAGAAGGTGCTTCTTTCCTGAAAGAAAACATATTACCTATTCAAGAATCAGGACATTTAAATTTTATAGAAAGCGGCAATGAATTGGGAGCAGCAATTTCATTCTTAATGGTTAATGGTCATACTGAAAGCCAAATGATCCCGCACATAAAATACAAAAACAAAACTATTGTTTTTGCTGCTGATTTAATTCCTTCAGTTGGACATATACCAATTCCATATATCCCTAGTTACGATACAAGACCTTTACTCTCTATGGATGAAAAGACAAAATTTTTAAAAGAAGCTTACGATAAAGAATACATTCTTTTTTTAGAACATGATGCTTACAACCAATGCTGTAAACTGAAAGAAACAGAAAAAGGAATTCGTTTTGGGGGCAAATTAAAAATATCCGATTTTTAATTATCTCGCTTCGCCAATTGTCTTTTTTTAATTACCGCAGCTTTTTTAACTGTAATCCGAGCATCTCCTCTAATAAAACTTGCTAATGATTTTTCACACACAAGAGCTCTTATTTTTGTAATTGAAATTTTAACATTATAATTTATACTTTTTTCTTTTGGTAAAACGGTTTTTATTTTAGATTCACTAAGAATTATCGCACCTTTTTCTTGCATAATTAATCCCTTGTTGCTTTTTTTCAACAGTTTCTTTTTTCGTTTTTTCGCTTTCTTATTCGCTTTCTTATTTTCAGCTTTTTTATCCTTAGATTTCCGAAGTTTTTTTACTTTTTTATTATTCAATTTTTTAATCTTCTTTTTCTTTCCCATAATAAATTCTAAATTTAACCTGTAAAATAACTACTTTTAGTTTAGGATATTTGTTTCCATATTACTTGTATAATTATGAACTTTTTAAATAAACTTTCAATATTAAATTTTAGTCTTTTAATACTTATTATCGTTTCTTGTTCCAAAAAGATCTCTAATCCAGAAAACAAAACTGCTCCCCAAAAAATAATCTTATTAGAAAAACCTGTTTATTCTGATCCAACAAAAGTAATGAGCAACGATCAACTGTATCAATTCGACAGCTTATTCAACGTTTCTTACAGTAATAAACTACACGATTGGAAAACCCGATTTGAAGCCAGTTTAAATTGTGAAATCGTTTTTCATACAGCGAGAGATGGATACGCTCTCTGTATAAATTTTATCAACTTTAAGGACTCTTCTATCCTAAAGATGAATCTAGATACAATTATCGAAAGTATCTCCGATAATGAATTTGAAAAAATTGAGAAACCACTCAATTATATTCATACTCGAAGAATTATGAACTGGAAGGAATCTAATAAATACAATCTTAGATTTTCTGGATCAACTTACCAACAATACCAGTTTAGAGCAGTTGAATAATTAGAATTAAATTATATATTTACCAAAAAAAATAACAATGGAATATTATATTAAAGTATTAAAAAACTACGCTAACTTTAAAGGTAGAGCGAGAAGAAAGGAATATTGGATGTTTATTCTTTTTAACACTATCATTAACTATGCTTTGATGCCCCTTACCTTGGTTGATGCAACTTTAGGAGTTTTATCAAGTATTTATTCAGTTGCCGTTATTATCCCAACACTAGCCGTTCTTGCTAGAAGAATGCATGATGTAAATAAAAGTGGTTGGTTTATGCTAATACCCCTGTACAATTTTATTCTTGCAGTAACCAATGGTGATAAAGGAGAAAACAAATACGGTCAAGACCCTAAAGAAGCAATTCAAGACAGTGAAGATCTTTTGGATTCAAATATTTAATTTTTCAAAAAAGCCGAATTAAAAATTCGGCTTTTTTATTTCTTCTATATTCTCACCTGAATTTGTCAACCATCAAATGATTTTCGTACTTTTACAGTATGAATTCATCCGAAGTTAAGCCATATAAAAACGAAGCAGGATCTAAAAAAGAACAAGTTGCCAAAATGTTTAATAACATTGCGCACAGATACGATTTTTTAAATCATACGCTCTCAATGGGTATTGATATTTTGTGGAGAAAAAAGGCGGTTAAACTACTAAAAGAAATCAACCCAAATAAGGTTTTAGACATTGCTTGTGGAACTGGGGATTTCTCTATAGAAGATTTAAATTCTGGCGCTAAGAAAGTAGTTGGATTAGACATTTCTAGCGGAATGATTGAGGTTGGAAACAATAAAATAAATAAGAAAGGTTTACAAGATAAAGTTGAATTACTTGTGGGTGATTCTGAAGAAATGCCATTTGAAAATTCATCATTTGACGGCATCACAGTTGGATTCGGTGTGAGGAATTTTGAAAATCTAGAAAAAGGGTTATCTGAAATGTATCGAGTTTTAACAGATAACGGTCAAGTAATTATTTTAGAATTTTCAAAACCAAAAAAATTCCCAATCAAACAATTCTATTTCTTTTACTTTAAATATATACTTCCTAAAATTGGAAGATTAATTTCTAAAGACCAAACTGCATATACTTACTTGCCTGATTCTGTGAACGCTTTTCCTGACGGAAAGAATTTTACAGAAATATTAGAAAAAGTAGGTTTCAAAAACACTAGAATCATTCCTTGCTCGTTCGGAATTGCATCAATTTATGTTGGAACAAAATAAACAATGAAACAACTCTTTTTAATTTTTTCAATTCTCTTAGCTCTAGGTGTTTCAGGACAAAGAGGTGTAATTGAAAATCTACAAGGATTTGATAAAAACAAAGTTTTCCATTTTGGGTTTTTAGTAGGAATGAATTATATGGGCGCCAAACTAAAACTCAATAATTCTCTTTACACCAATGATACAATTTTAGGATTAAATATTAAACAAACAGCAGGTTTCCAGTTGGCTGTAGTGACTGACTTACACTTAGGACGATATTGGGATTTAAGAGTTTTATTCCCAACTTTATCCTTTGGGCAAAGAGATTTTGAATACTTCTTAGATACAGACGAAGGTCCTTTTCTAGATGTCCGCCAATCCGAAGCTACTTATCTAGCATTACCAATCGAGTTTAAATACAAATCTGAACGTTATGGTAACTGGCGTGCTTATTTGACTGGTGGTGGATTTATATCCTATGATATGGTATCCCAAAAAAAAGCACGTTCTGGTTTAGCTGTAGTAAGATTAGACGATATTGACTACGGCTATTCTCTAGGTTTTGGTGTTGAATTTTTTCTTGAATACTTCAAATTCTCTCCTCACCTAAAATGGAGTAATGGATTGAATAATTTATTAATTGACGATAAAACGCCTTTTACCAGTGTGATAGATAAAATCACAGCTAGAACTTTTTCTGTATCACTTACCTTTGAAGGGTAATAACTTTATATCTTTTGATTAAAGAAACTAACATTCGAATCCGGCCGAACTATATTGATCAACCTGAAAAAATAAAGCGTGCTTTAGCTGAACAACTTGAGATTGAAGAGGAGGACATAACAGATTTTAAAATATTAAAAAGAAGTATTGATGCCCGTTCTAAATACACTGTTTTTCAATTAAGAGTACAAGTAGGAATTCAAGAGGAAATACCCATTACCCAATTTGAGATTTCCAAAAAAACGGACGTATCAAAAGAAAAATCAGTCATAGTTATTGGAGCCGGTCCAGCAGGATTATTCGCAGCGATAGAGTTAATCCAGCGTGGTTTAAAACCAATTATTTTAGAAAGAGGAAAAAACGTTAGAGATCGCCGAAGAGATTTAGCGGCTATAAATAAAGAACACATAGTCAATCCAGAATCTAATTATTGTTTCGGTGAAGGAGGAGCAGGAACATACTCTGATGGAAAACTTTATACAAGATCAGTGAAACGCGGTGATGTAAACAAAGTTCTTTCAATTTTAGTAGAACATGGTGCTCAGCCAGATGTATTGGTTGATGCGCATCCTCATATTGGAACCAATAAACTTCCCAAAATAATTGTGAACATTCGGGAATATATTTTAGCCTCTGGTGGGGAAGTTCACTTTAACACCAAAGTTGAAGATTTTATAATAAAAGGAAATCAGATAAAAGGAGTTGTAGCTAATGATAAAGAATTTATTAGTGATAATGTTATCTTAGCAACAGGACATTCTGCTCGAGATATTTTCAAACAATTACACAAGAGAGGTGTTAAAATAGAATCGAAACCTTTTGCTTTGGGTGTAAGGATTGAACATCCTCAAGAGTTAATTGATTCCATTCAATATAAATGCGACAGCAGAGGAGAATACCTCCCTCCGGCTTCTTATAGCTTAGTAACCCAAACCAAATATAAACCTGTTTATAGTTTTTGCATGTGTCCTGGTGGAATTATTGCACCCTGTGCAACATCTCCAGGTGAAGTTGTTACAAATGGATGGAGCCCAAGTAAAAGAAATAATCCTTATTCAAACTCAGGAATAGTAGTAGCTGTTGACGATCACGACTTTAAACCATTTCAAAACGAAGGCCCATTTTCGGCACTCGCATACCAAGCATCAGTTGAAAAAAAAGCATGGGAACTTGGAGGTAAATCTCAAGTCGTACCCGCTCAAAGAATGGTTGACTTTGTAAATGGTAGAGTGAGTACAAATTTACCGGGAACGAGTTATCAACCAGGTATTATTTCTACAGAACTTAGAGAAGTACTGCCAAAAACAGTATCAAAAGCTTTACAAGCAGCATTTAAGGATTTTGGAAATAAAATGCAAGGATATTACACCAATGAAGCTGTTTTACACGCAACAGAATCTAGAACGAGTAGCCCCGTTAAAATACCAAGAGACAAAGACACTTTTGAACATGTAGAAATTAAAGGTTTATACCCTTGTGCTGAAGGCGCAGGTTATGCAGGAGGGATTATGAGTGCAGCAATTGACGGTCAGAAATGTGCTGAGAAAATTGCACTAAAAATGTAATCATAATGTTAAATTAGAAAGATAAAGTCATTAGATAACTGAATAACAATCTTGTAGATCTCAAAACTAAGCTATTTGTCTAGACTAAAATAGTTTTAAATTTCACTACCGTTATATAAAAAACCAAAGTTCCAAAGTAATTATCACTTATAAATACCAATCAACACATCTTTCTTAATCTTATTCGTAACAGGTAAAACCTCATTAGACTTGTCAACAGCGAATACTTTAACAAAAGTAGTGCTGAATGTTTTGATATTTGAATCAACCTCATAAAATCTAATTGGATAATGATAAGATGTTTCCTTCGGAAGTTTTTCAAAAGGTTGAACTGAATTCGATTGTAAATCATAAAACGAATAATTCGCCTTAGAACGGTCGTATTGCTTACCTTTAACTGTTGTGAATATATTATATTTTCTATATTTTATGGAATCATAAGTTACAATATCCAATAACTCTCCTCCATTAAATTTAATATCAAGTAAATACTCAAAATGCACAAATTTATATTCCGAAGTTCGAGAGCATTTATTTACTGGTAAATTATTATACCAAAAAAGCATGTAGGTTTGAATAGAATCAAATAAAATATAGTCAGAAAACAATGTTTCTTTCAAGACTAAAAAATGATCTGAAATTGAATCTCCTTTCCATTTTTTGATTACGCTTACTTCAATTGAATCACCAACGTAATTCCCCGTTCTTACTAAAGCGATATTTTGGGTCAATTGTATTTCTTGATCCAAAGTTAACACATCACAGTTTTGAGCCTTAGCACTGATGAAAACAGAAAAAATAATAACTGAAAATAAATATTTCATTTTAAAATTGCTTTGTTAATACGTTTTACCAAACCGGGGCCTTCGTAAATAAAACCTGTGTATATCTGTACTAATTTCGCGCCAGCTTTTAACTTTTCTAGCGCATCTAATTCTGAATGAATTCCTCCCACCCCTATAATTGGAAATTCATCTCCTAAATTCTTATATAAATACTCAATTGTTTTAGTCGATCTGTCTCCCACTGGCTTTCCACTTAAACCTCCCGGCCAACCAATTTTCTCTAATACATCTGCACTTGTTTTCAACCCTGCTCGATCAACTGATGTATTAGAAGCAACAACCCCATCCAATTTCAAAGTTTTAATAATATCAACTATATCATCTAATTCTTTCTCACTAAGATCAGGAGCTATTTTCAATAATAATGGCTTAGAATGAGTCATGCTTTTATTGATTTCAGAGATTCGCCCCATTAACTTCATTAATGGTTCCTTTTCTTGAAGTTTTGTTAAATCCCCAACATTTGGACAACTAACATTAACTACAAAGTAATCAACATAATCGAATAACTCTTTAAAAACAGCAACATAATCATCGTCTGTTTTATTTGCTTCTGTAGCGGTGTTCTTACCTATATTACCACCTATAATAATATTTGTTTTACGTTTCTTTAATCGCGTTATAGCACTTGCTACTCCATCATTGTTAAAACCCATTCGGTTTATTAAACCTTCATCTTCGGGAATTCTAAATAATCTAGGCTTTGCATTACCCAGCTGTCCTTTCGGAGTTAACGTTCCAATTTCAATAAATCCAAAACCAAAATTCCCCAATTCATTATAGAGTTTTGCGTCTTTATCAAAACCCGCAGCCAAACCAACTGGATTCGGGAATTTCAATCCAAAAACCTCTCTTTCCAGTTGTTTATCTGAAAATGTAAATATAGCTCTATTGACTGCCCCAACACCAGGTATTTTATTTGAAAGTTTTAAAAACCTAAAAACAAAATGGTGAATAAATTCAGGCTGAAATGAAAAAAATATTGGTTTGATAATCGCTTTATATAAACTCATTATTCTGCGTATAAAATTTCTACTTCTTTTAAAACATCACTCACAGATCTTGCATCTGGATAATAAGAAAGAATCTTCCTTAAAACTGACTCGACCGTGGAATCGGGACAAGATGCACCTGAGCTTAATATTATTTCAACTTTACCTTTCTGTGGTAAAAAATTGTCTGTATTTAATTCAATCTTTTCTCTCCAATCAAAATGATTAATTTCCGTCGGAGATACAATTCGATCCTCACCAGTTATAAAAAATGTCGGGAATTTCTCCTCACATAATTCAACTAAATGAGTTGTATTTGAACTATTATATCCACCAACTACAATAGCCAAATCGGCACCCCGATCCAATAATCCATAAGTTGAACTTTGATTATCGTTTGTGGCATAACATAAAGAATCTCTTGTATCTGCAAAATACTTTTTATCCTGCCCATACATAACCTCTATTACGTTCTTAATATACGAAGAAATTTCTTTGGTTTCACTTGCCAACATCGTAGTTTGATTAACAACTCCAATTTTCTCAAGATGAATGTCAGGATCAAATCCTTCGCTGAATTGCCCTTCGAATTCCTTATAAAACTCAGCCTTTGTTTTTTCTTTTTTGATATAAAACTCTAAAGCCTTCGTTTCCTTTAAATCTTTTACGATTAAAGCAGGCCCGTCTTTATTTGCATGAGAGAAAGTTGCCCTCGTTTCTTCGTGATTTTTCTTACCGTGAATAATAATTGTATAGTCTTTACTTCCAAGTTTTTCACTCATCTTCCATACACGCTCTACAAAAGGGCAAGTTGTATTATATTCATCAGTATGAACTCCCTTTTCCAATAAAAGTTGTTTAGTTTCAAGAGTTGTACCAAAAGCAGGAATAATTACCATATCATCTGATGTAATATCATCCCAATCAATTAACTGTTCTCCTTTGGTATTCAAAATGAACTTAACTCCCCTACTCTGTAAATCCTCGTTCACCATTGGATTATGAATCATTTCACTTAGAAAAAAAATTCGCTTACCTCTATTGTCATCAATTGCTTTATAAGCACGTTCTATAGCATTTTCAACTCCAAAACAGAATCCAAAATGACGCGCAATTTGAAATGTAATAGGACCAAAATCTAACTGAGTCGGTGTGAAATCCTTTTTCTTAGGATCCATAGATTTCCTTATTTCCTTTAAACGGGAAATAATCGGACTTTTGTAAAATTCTGGAACATCAAATTCACGCATAATCCAAAGTTACGAATCCCCGACCGGATAATAAAGTTTTAAATCAACACGTTAACTAAATATGTTTAATAAAATTTTGATTGGCATATTTTCGATTGTAATTACACTTTCCTCATGTAGCAGTGGAAAATACTGTGTAGGAGGGAAAAAAAAATATAAGAGAATGAAAAAAGATACACAAATGATGGTATTCTAATCCGCTTTTATTTTAAGTGATTTCTGCATATAATACCCCCAAATAGGAAGTGCCATATTAGCGCCTTGTCCTAGTCTTCCACTTTTAAAATGTGCACTCCTGTCTTCACATCCAACCCATACTCCTGTTACTAAGTTTTTACATATACCAATATACCAACCATCTGAGCTATTTTGAGTTGTTCCTGTTTTTCCATAAATAGGAATACTCTCACTAAAGTTACCGTAAGGTAAATTCCTACGTAAACGTTGTCCAGTTCCGGAAATATTTTGACCATTCTCTTTATAAGATTCTGTATTGCCTCGCATTAAAGTTAACATCTGTTCTGCTGAAGACTCACTCAACACTTTGTGTGTTTTAGCTTTATCACTGTAAAGTACTTTTCCATATTTATCCTCAATTCTCAGAATTGTAACAGGATCAAAACGTTCGCCTTTATTTGCAAAAGCAGTATAAGCACCAACCATTTCCCATAAAGACACATCAGCAGTTCCTAAACAAATAGATGGTACAGCTTCCAACCGCCCTTTAATCCCAAACCTCCTTGCAAACTCTATAGCTGTATAAACGCCTAGCTTTTTTGTTAAACCCGCCGCAATCCAATTAATAGATTTAGCCAAGCCTGTTTTTAAGGTTATTAATTCATATTCCAGCTTACCACCCCCACTGTTAGAAGGTGTCCATGCATTTGGAATACCATATTCTCCTTGTTTAAAAGTCACCTCTTTATTCATAATTAATGTTGAAGGATCCATTCCATATTCAATAGCTGCTGCATATATAAATGGTTTAAAAGCAGATCCTGCTTGTCGTTTTGACTTAATATGATCGTACTTAAAATAGCCATGATTAATCCCTCCTACCCATGCTTTAACATGACCTGTATGCGCATCAACACTGAGTAATCCTGCTTTTAAAAATTTCTTATGGTGGAAGATCGAGTCTAAAGGAGACATGTTTACTTTTTTAGATCCGCGCCAAGTGAATATAAGCATATCAACTTTTTTAGTAAAAACTACTCTCATTGAATCATCAAACGGCTTTAATATTTTTTGATATGCGTTGTAAGCTTCTGTTAGTGATTTTTTTAAGCTTAAAGATTCTTTATTGTAGTCATTATATTTATCTAATACATTATCTAATTCATCTTGGTATTTATTAATTAAATCTCTTTCAAAATACTTAAGTGTATCCTTTCTTTTTAGGACATTCAAATCAAACTCTTTCTCGCGAACTATTCCATCGTAGCGTTGCAAAGAGTCAATTATATTTAAATAAGGAATATACTTTTTTTGATACTCAGTATAATACTCAACAAGATGCCTCTGCCTGTAATAAGATTTCCTATAACGGTCACTCCTTTGCATTCCTCGAAAAAGAATATCCTCTAATTTTTCATCTTCCAAATCTTTAATTCCTGTATTAAAATAAAACGGTCCATTTTCTCTTTTACGCCATTCCTTTACAAAAGCAGGTTGTAAATTCTTTGATAAATGTTTTAACATTCCTTTTTCCGCAGCATCCTGCATTCTAGAATCTATAGTTGTGTAGATTTTCAATCCATCTGTATAAAGGTTATAATCATTTTCTTTCGCCCATCGCTTCATAAAACCTCTAACGTTCTCTTTAAAATAAGCAGCGTACTCACTTTTATCAGAAATATCAATTTTTGAAGATATTACAGGAATTATTTTTAGTGAATCATAATCCCTTTCGGTAATATGGCCAGCATTTACCATCAATTTCATTACTATATTTCGTCGATTAAAACTTCTTTTATTTTCCTTTGAATATTTTAATGGATTATAATACACAGGGCTTTTAAACATTGCTACTAATGATGCAGACTCTTCTACATTGAGGTCTTTTAAGTTTTTATTAAAATAAACTCTAGAAGCATTGTAAACACCTACAGCCGAATTATGAAAATTGTAAATATTAAAATACATCGTTAAAATTTCTTCTTTGGTATAAAGACGTTCTAATTTGACTGCCATTACCCATTCTTTAAATTTTTGCCCGATACGAAGTAGAAATTTATGATTGGGCTTTTTCGTGAAAAGTTGTTTTGCTAATTGTTGAGAAATTGTACTTCCTCCGCCTTTACCGCCTACAAAAGCTCCTGAAAATGCTCTCAGCAAACCATAGAAATCAATTCCGGAGTGATCGTAATACCTCCTATCTTCAGTGGATACTAACGCATTTACGAGCTGAACTGGCAACTGATTATATTCAACATTAATCCTATTCTGAGTGTAATAGGTTCCAATCAACTTCGCATCTGCTGAGTATATTTCTGAGGCTTGAAAAAACTTAGGATTTTCTAATTGCCTCGTACTAGGCATCTCTCCCAATAAACCCCAGTTCTCTACACCATAGAAAAATGTGATTGACGCACCTATTCCTATAAAAAATAAAACCCAAAATCTAAAAATAAATTTTCCCACAAAAGTAATTTTAAGCAAATTAATAAATTGTTAGCTTATTTGTACTATTCATTATTATTTGCTTGTTAACAGTTATTATTTGATATCAAATGGTTTACTTAATTTTACAAAAAAATAATAAATGAAATACCTCTTTTTATTATCCGTAATCTTGTTACTTAGTTGTTGTTCTGATAAGAAAAACACAGATTTTAAATTTGAAATTAGTAATGCCGTAAATGTAAAAATGACCTTCGAACGATTAGCAGAATTTGAGGTAAATATTGATCAAAAAAATAAACTTAAGTCATTTTACCAATCGCTCGAGATAGATTCAAATCCAGGTTTTATTGGATGGGTAGTTAAAAAAAATCAACAACCTGAACTAAAAAAGTTTATACATAATCATCAAAAAGAACTCATACTTGATGATAAACAATCTTTTATTTGGGCCAATCATCAGCAGAATGCGATTTTATTTCAAAAAAGGAACAGAGAAACTTTGAATTTAACAAAAGGAGCAATTAATTATGTTATTTCAGAGCAAGGAATTACAATTAACCTAAACACTAATGGTGTGGCTGCATTGAGAAACTATACTTTAAAACATATTAATAAGACCTTACTAATTCAAATCAATGATGAATTAATATCATCTCCTTCCGCTTTAGGAAATTTCAAAGATGGTACTTTGGTTATTAGAAATATTGATTTTAAAATTTTAAAGACACTAAAAAAATGAGTTTTATACAAAAAAATCCAACTCCAATAAAAATGTTGGCGCACCTATCTGTTTTCATAAATATTTTTCCCTTTGCCGGAATTTTAACAGCATATATAATTTATAATTCTGTTAAAAATGAAAATAAAGCAATCGCACAGGAAGCTATAAAAGCGATTAACTGGCAAATTACCATGCTAATAGTAGCAATTATATTTGCTTTTTCCACACTAATATCCTTTGGGTTACTCGGTTTGATATTATGGCCTATTTACGGTTGTATTACAATAATATTCCCCATTTTAGGAGCTCTTAAAACAGCTAATAACGAACCTTACCGGTATCCCTTTTCGTTTAACGTAATTACATAAAAACAAACAATACCTTAAAATAGGTATTGTTTGTTTTCGATTGCTATAATAAATTTGCATTATGCAATTAAAGCAAAGTATTTTATCCGGTAATTCTCAATTTAGTAATGAATTGATGACTTCTTGTTGTAAGAAAAAGAAGTGCTGTAAAAAATACAAGAAAAAAGGCAAACCATGTGGAAGTTGCCCTAAATTCTAAAGTTCCATTGAATTAATATTTTACCTTCCTTAGAAGAAGAATTTTAAGCTTTCAGAATCTATTTCTAAATTCTATTTTTAAGATCATGAATAAATTGATCTTCCTTTTTATATTTTTCTCATTCTGTTTTTTTTCAGTGTTTTCCAAGACAACACACTTGATTACGATAACTCCTAACTTCGATACTCATTACGAAAAGGATTATGAAATGGACTTTATGAGAGTAACTCTATTTACAAAAAACAGATTGGATAGTTTAATATTACTCAAATACAACAGTTGCCTTGAATTAAAAAAGACGCTATCAAGTTATGATGGAGCGTTTATTTATATAAATGACCAAATAAAATTTACAGAAGTAAAAATTGAGCACCCAAGATATAGTACTTTTTTTACAAAATTAAATATTCAAAATATTTCAAAAGACTCAATAGATGTATTCAATAAAAGGCATCATATATTAATATATAACACTCCTATTTCATTAGAAAAAGAATGTAATACAAAACAAGATTTCGATTATTTATTTTGGACAAACAACAACCCTTATGGAGGTTATTATTTTAGAAATGAGATCGGTGTTTTACTCCAAGATACATTAACGGATACTCTATTTAAGGAGTTTACTAATCGATTTAATCTTGAGCTAATTGAACTTGATGCACAAAAAAAGATTCTAAGGTTTAAAATGGGGGGAAAAGAAATTAAAAACACTAAAAATCAAGTAATTAAAGAATTATTACTTGATAGCTTAATTGTTAAAGATGCAGGTTTTGTGGTTGATACAGTTAGTTTTTCATTTGTATCCTCTTTCATTAAAATAGCATCTATTCCTACTCAGGAAATAAATAAAATGAAATTAATTCCCATTAGCGGACTTAAAAAAATGAGTCAAGAAATGAGTTATATTAAAGAAAACAACCTTAAATACGGATGTGGATTATATCGATACAAAGAAGGTCATGGATATAATTTAATTCATATTCAAAACTCAATTAAAAAAGAAAAAATTTTTAATAAATGTAAAGAAAAAGAGAAAATATTAGAATTAGAGTTGGAGTACTTATTTTTAAAAACAATAAATTTAAGCAGCTCAGGTGGCAAACATTCTGGCAGAAAAAAAGAACTAAATTTAAAGAAAATGGCTCGTATTTATGAAAAGAAAAAAAAACTCAAACTAGCCTACTTCTCAAAAATTGGAAGACTAGATTTAATTTTAATAAATTAATATGATTATTAAATTGCTGTATTTTGCAGATAAAACTCATAAAATTCGCTTGTTATTGTGAATTTAACTTGCTCATTGCCTATTAATGTAAAGTTTTGAATTATTGGAAATTGTTTGTTTTTAAATACTATTCGTTGATGTAATATTTCTTGAAAAATACTAATTGTAAAATCGGCTTCCCAAATTGAAATAAAAGTTATATTACTTCTTGAAAAGAACCCTTTTCGAATACTTTCTTCCATTAAATTTGTAATGAAACCAATAACAAAATTGCACTCTTCTTGATTTTCAAAGGAAAAATCAGCTGTTAAACTTTTATTCATCAAGACTAATTTATTAAATTATTCTGAAAAAAATTATTTTTTATTAGTTATGACTAATTTATTTATCGGGATATTAATAATTATTATTTCGACTTTCCAATAACTACTTTAATCATTATACCTGAAATCATTTCATCTCGTGTTTACAAAAACGATGAACATGAAATTAGTAGGCTTGTAAAAAGAATAATTAATCAATATTATAAATACTTTCGCACATCTACTACCATCATACCTGCAACTTTAGCTGCTTCAATACCGGGGTCGCCATCTTCAAAAACAACACAAACATCTGGCTTAACATTTAAACTATAAGCAGCTTTCAAAAAAGTTTCTGGATGAGGTTTAAACTGAGTTACATCATCACAAGAGATAACAGCATCGAAAAAGTTTTCCATCCCTATCGCTTTTAGAGTTAAATTAACTGATATCCTTTGTCCTCCAGAAGCTATAGCCATTGGTGTTTTTCCTTTATGAGCCTTTGCTATTTGAGCAACCATTTTAAGTGGTGTAATATTTTCAATTAAATCTAAAAAAACACTTTCCTTTTCCCTTCCAAGTTTTCTTCCATCGAGATCCTTACCTAATTTAATCATCAATGCTTCAAAAACTTCTAATGTTGGCTTTCCTGCCTCTTCATAGAAAAAATCTTCTGGGAAATCAAAACCATATTTATTACATACAATCTGACAAGCTTTATAATGGGCAGGCATAGTATCGGCAAGCGTTCCATCTAAATCAAAAATTAAAGCCTTATAGTTTTTTGGTAATTGAATCATTATTAAAGAGAAAAATATTTATTTGCTAGTTTAGGAATTATCCTTCTTTTAATATAGTCACCAGCCTTAAAGTAAGCATCGTCACTAGCCCGTTTTAAATCTAATTGCATACCTTTCTCTTGTTTTATTACCTCAGAAAAAACTAAACTATTATCACTTTTTTTATACACTTCTATATTCCCCTTAAAGTAAACTATGTGCGCTCTTCTATTTGTTCCTATATCTTCGGTATCTCCGTTTATTACCATTATTAGATCAGCATTCTTTCTATCCATAGAAATATCAAATCCTTTAGAAATTAATACTTGCTTAATACCTGCCTCTAAATTTGATTTAACCACTTTTCCTAATTCCTTTTCTTTTGAAATTATATAAATTTTAGGGGGATAAACTCTTAACGTCAACTTACACGATTTAATTGGTAAATACTTAAGAAGTGCTAAAACCATCCTGCTATTTGTTGACTCTTCTGACAACTGTTGAAAATCTATTTTAGTAATAATTGTTTGATTTTCTTTTGATTGATTAATGGTTCCAAAATTCAAATCAGCTCTTCCGTTAATATCTGTTTTTAATCTTACTTTTTTACTTAAGAGTGCTTTATATGTAGAAATTACCGGTATCCCAATTATTGGCTTATCACTTCCACCTCTAATATACACGTATACCTCTTTTCCAGATAATTCTTCGCCAAGTTTTACTGACTTACTTCTAAAGGATGGAGTTATAGATAATTCATCCGTCATGTTTTGAAGGAAAGACATGACTTCAGTAGCAAAATATACTTCTTTTCCCTCCAACTCAGTTTTCAAAGGTGTGTCAAGGTATTCAGAAACATTTTCTAAAGCCTGAACACATAATGTAAAAGACTGGCTATAATCTAATTCTTTATGTTTAATCTTTGCCCTTGTAAACTGATCCTTTGATTTATTTAATACTGCATCTAATTTAGCTTTCTTAATACGAGCATATTCAGCTTTAGATAATCTGTAATAAACCCAGTACTCGGTTTCTCCTTCCCAAGTAGAAATCAACTCATAACCCTCTAAATTTTTCTGAGTTGTAATTTTAATGTTCTGCTTAAATTCTTGATCAAAAACACCATTCTTTTCCAAACTATGAAGAACAGATTCTCCTGATATTTTCACAGATATTTCACTAGACAAATTATCTAATGCTCCTTTTTTTGCCGCATTACGAAAGTCAGAAGTAGTTTTTTGAGTACCAAAAATTCCAATATAATAATTAGAATTAACAGGAGTGTTTGTTATCCAAGGAGGTTCTGTTTGGAACTTACTTGAGGTTTCAACCGTTGATCTACAACCAACCATAAATGTCAATAAAAATAAAACTATCCCTAAAAACCTCATTATTATTCTGGATTAAATAAATAAATCTTTTTAGCCGCTGTTTTTCCAACGATATCAAACGCCTCACTAGTTAATGAACTCATCGTTTTTAAACTCTTGCTATTCGTGAATTTAGATCGTAAATCTCTTACTCCACTCCTACTTCGATCCACCTTATCAGAAGATGCTTTTTTCCAAGTATATTCCCAATATCCTGGCACTAAATCCTTGTAATTCCCTCCGTACAAACTATAATCAACAGCACTTCTGATATTTTTTTCTGCAACATCAGAAAGTAAAACTTCTCCAGTTTCGGCAGAAACCAACATAAATTGAAAAACAATTCTTACATTATTATACCCTCTATAATTTTTGTAGCTTACTTTATCGTAAAGAGTCTTTGTAGTATATGAGTCCGTGCCTTTATTGTACGTTTTAACAACACGTTTTTTATAAGCCTTAACTATAGTAGGTTTTGGCGCTCTCGATGTTCTACTTACACTAATAATCTTCCCGCTTAAAATTGCCTTAGCACCAAGTAATTCTCCTGTTTCTACAGCCCCATTACCAGAAACCCAACCATTCATAGAAAGGTATTGTTCGTTAATTATCTTATCCATACTTGAACGATCGAGTACTTTTAAAAATGGTCCCTTATTTTTAATAAGTTGGTCAATCACAATGGATGAAATCCTTACTTCAGCTCCTCTTTCATAAGAGAAATTTTTAAACTTTAAAACAGCTATCGCATACTGTGCTAATTCTAAAGCTTCTACCATTTTTATTTTCGCATCTTTATAATTAGGATTTAAGTTCACTACCTTTTTAAAAGCGTAATATGCAGTTCGATTCTTATTTAAATCAAGTTGAGCATTTCCTTTTCGATATGGAGGCTCAAGCTTAGATATTTCCATTAAATTAGTCAAGTCTGATCCACCATAGCTTGGATCTATTAATGTTATTTCCTTAAAAACATTTTCTGCTCCTATAAAATTCTCACCGGCCATCATTTCATTCGCCTCTTCAAATCGTTCATCCAAATATTTTAATTTAGCAACTTTGTAATCTTCCTTATAATGCAGTGGTATTTTTAACTCCGCATTCATTTTATTTAATCGAGTTTGTAGTTTTTCCATATCCAGAAAAAAGTAAACGGCAGTTTTGTAATCAGAATTACCATAAGCTTTGAAAAAATCTGACTGTAAATTATTTAATACAACACTTCCACTTTTCCTCAAACCTTTAATAGCGTCAACATGAGCTCTATCCTTATGTAATGCTCTCATGTAGAATTCTATAGCTTCTTTATGAATGCCTGCTTCTGACAAAGAATTTCCTTTTCTAGTTAACTTTTTAGGCCCATTACAAGCTGTAAATATTAACATTAGTAGTATAGGTATCAGTAGTCCTAATTTTTTCATGTTATTTTAGTAAGGTTCAAGTCTCTGCTAATTTCAAATACTGTTCCAATCTTTTAGCCAATCACATTGTAAAGTTATATGATTTTTTTAAACAAAAAACTGATTTAGATAAGGAATTTCCCTAATTATATTGATTGAGCCATATTACAAATATTACATTTGTTTTTTTTGGGATTTATGAGGATTATTTCACTTTTTATTATTGTCGTAATTGTATGTTGTAAACAACCCGATACTCACCAAATTGATACCGTTAAAAACGATAAAGAAGCTAAAACTAAACATTGTTTAAAACGAGATACAATCCTAACTCATCATAAAACTACAATATTATCTCATTTCAGAAATCTCATAAAACAAAGCCATTTCAATGGTCATATTTTAGTTGCGAAGGGAAATACAATTATTATTGATACAACAACAGGGTATTCGAATATTCGCAAACGAATTCCATTAGAATATAACAATGCAATTCAACTTGCAAGCATAACAAAACCAATCACTGCTACGGTCATACTGCAATTAGTTGAAGAAGGAAAATTACAAATTTCGGATACCATAACTAAATATCTTCCAAACCTCCCAGAACATTATTCACATATTACAATTGAACACCTGCTAGCACATCGATCTGGCTTGGCACAATACTATTATTATTGTGATAAAATGGTGGACGACAGGCGTAACATGATATATAATGACACCTTGTTATGTTTGATTCATTCCCACAACCCTGATCATTATTTCAAGCCAGGAAAACAGCACAATTACTGCAATACTAATTATATGTTGTTGGCTTCTATAATTGAATCTATTGAAAACAAGCGCTACCCTGCTGTAGTAAAGGAAAGGATTTTTGATCCTTGTAAAATGTACGATAGTTTTGTTCTTGATATAAAAGAAGACTCATTGCCAAGTAATTTAGTACTCGGACATAATTTAAGAGGTAAAATTTTTCAGTTTGATTATTTAGATGGTATTGTTGGGGATAAAGGTGTTTTCTCAAATGCAAAAGATCTATTTAAATTTGATCGATTTTTATCTGATTGTGGAATTTTAAGTGATTCACTTGTTCAACTTGCCCACTCTCCTCATAATGAAATTAAGAAAAATGCTTCTTATGGGTATGGGTGGAGGCTAAGGTTTCACGACAATTTAGGAAAAATAGTTTACCACACAGGATGGTGGCATGGAAATAGAAATCTTTATTTTAAAATCCCGAATTCAGATTACACAGTGATTATAATAAGTAATGCACTGAAGGGAAGCCTTTACAATTTAAATGAGCTTTTAGAAGTATTCGACTTTAAAGAAGAAGTAATTTAAGTTTGTTTGTTGTGAAAATCTAAAGCATTTCTGACGCTTCCTTTTTCTAAAAGCAAATTACGTGATTGCGTATAAGAAAGACCTGTTTTCTGCATAACCATCTTCGCACCTCTATCCACTAACTTATCATTACTCAATTGCATGTCAACCATATTATTTCCTTCAACATGACCCAACTGAATCATTACGGTGGTAGAGATCATATTCAGAATTAATTTCTGAGCTGTTCCAGCTTTCATCCTTGTACTACCAGTAATAAACTCAGCCCCTACAACTGCTTCTATTGGGAATTTTGCTGTTTCACCTAACGGGCTTCCTGCATTACAGCTAATGCATCCAGTTGTAATTCCATTTGCATTACACATTTCTAAAGCAGCAATAACATAAGGCGTCGTGCCACTTGCTGCAATTCCAATGACTATATCCTTTTTTGATATTGAGTATTCCTCTAAATCGTCCCAACCTTGATTTATGCTATCTTCTGCAAACTCAACCGCTTTTCGTATTGCCACGTCTCCTCCTGCAATTAAACCTACAACTACTCCATGATCTACTCCAAAAGTAGGAGGACATTCACTCGCATCAACTACGCCTAATCTACCACTTGTTCCTGCTCCCATATAAAACAAACGTCCACCCAATTTCATTTTTGCAATAATTTCTGTTGTTAATGTAGTAATAGCGGGAATTACTTTCTCAATCGCATAAGGAACAGTTTTATCCTCTGTATTAATATTAGTTAATAATGTCTCAATGGACATATCTTGTAAATTATTATAATTCGAATCTTCTTCAGTTGCTCTTCTAAACATGCTATCGTATATTGTAGTATAAAGATGCAATTTAAATTGCTTCTTTTGAGCGTATTTTTTGAATAAGTGATTTATAAAAGTGAACTTTGTAAACAACAATGCATATTCTAGAACCACATTATAACTGGAGACATCTTTACACCGCTGAGGATGATCCCGCTTCCCCTTTTTTTAAAAGGATATATAGTGAGTTTGAGTTTTCTGATCGAGTTTATGATCATTTCATTCACCCTCAATGGGATAATATCGGTTCTTCAACCTTGTTCATAAAGCTTATTTACTGTAATTACGAGCAGCAATTTGCTGTAATTGAAATGATTGGTGAATGGAATGACTGTTTATATAATGACGTAATGGTATTTAAGCGGGAAATTATAGATCACTTAATACAAGAAGGAATTACAAAATTTGTAATTATTGGAGAAAATGTACTCAATTTCCATTATTCAGACGATTGTTATTATGAAGAATGGGCGGACGATGTTGAAGATGGATGGATTGCTGCATTAAATTTCCAACCTCATGTTTTAGCTGAAATGGGAGCGATCGGTATAGATCAGTATTTGTTATGGGGAGGAGAGTTAAATAGTTTTAATTGGAGGAATCTTAAACCTCAAGATTTAATGTGTAAAATAGAAGGAATTCTCAATCATCGATTAGGAATTTAAAAAAAAATGTTAACTGATTAAAATTCAACGAATTTCCATTGATTTTTCTATATTTGCAATTGCTTAAAACACCATTATAATATGAGGCTGAATCAATTAGCGAAAAAAGTAGGAAAACCGTACACAAGAGTTGAAAAATTTCTAATAAAAGAATGTGGTTTAGAATATGTTGATGGTCCGAATACGAAGGTAAGTGACGAAATAATTGAAAAAGTTATTTATAAATTTGGCTTAGCAGACAACAAGTCTAGTGTAGTTAAAAAAGTGACTCTTGCAACTGTTGAGGCTGTTGAAGCGCAAATAATGCCTGAAGAAAAAGGAATTGAGGAAATAGACATAACTTTAATTAGGCCTACTCCTGCAGAATCTGTGAAACCTATTATTAAACTTGAAGATGTTAAAATAACGAAACCTAATAGCGAAGTAGTTGTTAACGAAAAAATAGAGGATATAGTTGAAACAGCTATAAATACAGAAATAGAAGAAATCAAAGAAAATACTACTTTAATTGATACTGGAGAAACAACTTTACACATCAGCGATGAAGGTGTAGTGAAAGTTCCTAAAGTAACATTAGATGGAATTAAAGTAATGGGTAAGATTGATTTACCACAGGATAAAGTAAAAGAAGAAGAAGAAGAAGAAGAAGAAGAAGTTAATGGTAATTTAGAATCAGCAGTTGAAACTGAAGTTGATCCAGTAATTGAAAAGCCTCAGAAAGTTAAAAAGAAAGGACCTTCTAGTGAAGAAATTGATGCTAAAAGAATTAAACGACTAGAAGCACATAAAAAAGCTGAAAAAGCTGCTTTTGAAAAAGAAAATGAGAAATTGAAGCAGAAGGAAAAAGCTGCTAAAAAAGATCATTACGTTAATCAAAAGAAAACAGCTCCAAAATCACCTAAGAAGAAAAGTACTAAATCTAATCAGCAATATGATGATGATAAAGCTTTTGATACTAAGGAGAAATATCAAAATACAGAAAACCTAACGACTTATCAAAAGATTGTTAAATGGTTTAATACTTAAAAAATAGCGTATATTTTTTTAATGAAAGTCCAGTATAAACTGGACTTTTTTTATGCCTGTGACTGAAACATAGATTATTTAGTTTTACTCAGTCTTAATTCAACTCTCCTATTTCTAACTCTCCTTTATTGCTTAAAGTTCTCAGCAATAAGTTGGCTAGAAGCTCCGATAATTAATCTCCGAAATATTGTTAAGATCCTTTTAATTTACGCTTTATTTACTAACTTTTTAAAATTGAGTTTCCTCAAAATAATAATTCCCTTCTTTGCATATACAAGCTGAAACAGGCACTAATATTTTTATTAAATGTATTTTCAGTGTCCTAAATTTAAACCATAAACCAGCATATTTAGTTTCTTTATAAAGTTCTGAATCAATAAAGAGATTTTACATTCACAAGAAATGTGCTTTTTTAGAATGAGTACCAAAAATTGAAACAGAAATACGATTTTATTACCCCAGTGAAATGAATAGAAGAATATGATTTACATTCTTAAAAAGACTAGGGTTTATTATTAAATTTCGAGAAATACTGAAGATTAATAAGAAAAGCAGAGATATAAGTTCTGCTACAGATAAATTTGAAAGATACAAATACAGCACAAAAAAAGCCCCGTATAAATACGAGGCCTTATATATTATACTTTTATCTTATCCACCGAAATCATCGAATGCTACATTTTCAGGAGGAATACCCCAATCATCACACATCTTAATAACGGCCTGATTCATCATAGGAGGTCCACAGAAATAAAATTCTACATCCTCAGGTGCGTCATGTCTATTAAGCTGATGCTCTATAACAGCATTATGAACAAAACCGATATAACCATCACCATCATCTTCTGGATTTTTCTTCTCATTCCAATTGTCAGACTCTTCAGGTTCAGATAAAACAACATTAAACTTAAAGTTTGAGAAATTTCTTTCTATATCCCTAAAATCCTCTTCGTAAAATAATTCTTTTTTTGACCTACCTCCATACCAATAAGTAACTTTCCTACCAGTTTTTAATGTATGAAATAGATGGAATAAATGAGATCTCATTGGCGCCATTCCAGCACCACCACCGATATAAATCATTTCAGCTTCTGTTTCCTTAATAAAGAATTCTCCATAAGGACCCGAAATAGTTACTTTATCACCAAGTTTTCTTGAGAAAACAAAAGAAGAGCAAATACCCGGATTAACATCCATCCATCCATTTTTATTTCTATCCCAAGGTGGAGTAGCAATACGAATAGTAAGCATTACTATATTACCTTCAGCAGGATGATTGGCCATTGAATAAGCACGGAAACAAGGTTCTGGATTCACCATTTTTAATGCCCATAATCCAAACTTATCCCAATCCGCTTTAAACTTATCTTTCCCCAATGGGTCATTAGCGTCTGGCTCAATATTAATATCCTTTGAGAAATCAACTGTCAACTCAGGAACATCAACCTGAACATAACCACCAGCTTCAAAATCTAAAGTTTCTCCTTCGGGCAATTTAACAGTAAATGCTTTAATAAAAGTAGCAACAGAATAGTTAGAAATAACTTCACATTCCCACTTTTTGATCCCGAAGATCTCAGCTGGAATCTGAACATCCATATCTTGTTTAACTTTTACCTGACAACCTAAACGGTAATTATCCGCAATTTTCTTCCTTGAAAAGTACGGTGTTTCGGTTGGTAAAATCTCACCTCCTCCAGAATGAACCTGACATTCACACATTGCGCAAGTACCACCCCCACCACAAGCTGATGGTAAAAATATTTTATTAGACCCCAAAGTTGAAAGTAATGTTGAACCTGCTTCAGTTTCAATTACTTTTTCTCCATTAATCGTAATCTTAACAGCCCCAGATGGAGATAGTTTTGCCCTAACATAAAGTAATAGACCTACTAGTGTTAATACAACAATTAAGAAAACTGCTACCGTGATTATTATAGTTTCTAACATATCAGTTATAAATAAATTTGTTGACTATAGATTAATTCCCATAAAACTCATAAATGCAATCCCCATTAAACCAGTAATGATGAACGTAATCCCTAAACCTCTCAGAGGAGCAGGTACATTTGAATATCTAATTTTTTCACGAATTGCAGCCAAGGCAACAATTGCTAACCACCATCCGATTCCTGATCCAAATGCAAAAGCAGTTGCTTTCCCAATTGTTTCATACTGACGTTCTTGCATAAATAATGCTCCTCCTAGTATTGAACAGTTTACAGCTATAAGTGGCAAAAAAATCCCTAGTGCTCCATACAATGCAGGTGCAAATTTTTCTACAATCATCTCAACAAGTTGCACAATAGATGCGACAACTGCGATGAACATAATAAAAGACAAGAAAGACAAGTCAATATTAGCGAAATCATCACCTAGCCAAGTCATTGCTCCTTCCTTTAGTACGTATACTTCTAACAAATAGTTAACAGGAACTGTAACCACTAGTACAAAAATAACTGCTAGTCCTAAACCAGAAGCTGTTTTTACATTTTTTGAAACCGCCAAATAAGAACACATACCTAAAAAATAGGCGAAAATCATGTTCTCAATGAAGATACTCTTTACGATTATGTTTACGTATTCTAACATCTCTCTAGATTTATCTTGTTTTAATTTTATTAATTCTCTTCAATTAGTTTCCTATTCACACTTCTCTGAACCCAGATGATAGATGCAACTAAAAATAATGCTATTGGTGACAACAACATTAAACCGTTATGCTCGTAAAAACCTCCATTATCGATTAGCCAATCGTCGCTGATAAACTTGATTCCAAATACAGAACCTGAACCAAAAACTTCTCTTATAAAACCAACAACCAATAAAATCCATGTATAACCAAATGCATTTCCAATAGCATCCATAAATGCAGGTCCAGGCTTATTAGCAAGCGCAAACGCTTCCAAACGTCCCATTATAATACAGTTTGTTATAATTAACCCTACAAATACTGACAGTTGTTTTGACACTTCATAAACATAAGCTTTTAGAACTTGATCAACAGTAATTACGAGTGTCGCTACAATTACTAATTGCGCAATAATTCTAATTTTATCTGGGATAAAATTTCTTAATGATGATACAATAACATTTGCTGCTATAAGTACAAACATTACCGACATAGACATTACAAATGCGTTTTCAAGCATAATTGTAATTGCCAATGCAGAACAAATACCCAATACCTGTATTGATACCGGATTAGAATCGTTTAAAGGATCCTTAATCAACTTCATGTTTTTCTTAGAAAACAATGATTCTTTTTTCTCGCTCATTGTACGTTATTTATACGTTTAACAACCTGTTTATAACTTAACTAAATCCCAAGCTAATGCGTAAGGCTTAAATCCTCCTTCCAGCATATTACCAACTCCCTTCGAAGTAATAGTAGCACCCGCAATTGCATCAATTTCATGTTCAGGTGTCTTAACTCCTCCTTTCACTACTTTAATACCTATATACTTACCGTATTTATCTACAATATGTTTGGGGCTATCCGTAAACGATGAAGTAAAAGCTTCTTCAGTTATCTTAGCTCCTAAACCGGGTGTTTCACTCTTATGGTCGAAAACAACAGCAGCAATTGTGTTTTTATCAGCACCAATTGCAATGAATCCCCATACAGGACCCCATAAACCGTTACCCGCCATAGGAACTACATACTTTGAAATCCCATCCTTAGTATAAGTAAATAAAGGATATCTTCTTTTTTCTGCTTCACCAATTGTTGTTTTGTATTCTTTAACAATATCGATATCAAAAGCAACTTCACCTTCGATAACATTTCCATTTACATCAAATACTTGTGACTTAACAGCAGCTTCAAATATTTCCTTTACTTCCGATTGCTTCATTTCTTTCAATGTAGCAATATCGTATGCACCTGCTGCGGAAAGAATAAATTGTCTTTTTTCATTTTTAACATTTGCAGTCTGCTGTTTCTTTAAGGAACTTGATAGGTATGCTAACCAACCACCACAAAGAACTACTAGGATAACAGCGAATGTTATTGTATAACTCGTACTATTTTTATTTACAGCCATTTCTAATTAATTAGTGATTTGATGAATGTAATTTTGCTCTAGACAACCTGTCTTGAATATTTCCTGCAATAACGTAATGATCAAGTAAGGGCGCCATAACATTCATAAATAATATTGCCAACATCATTCCCTCTGGATAAGCTGGATTAAATACTCTAATCATAATTGCAATAACACCTATAAAGAAACCATAAAGTACTTTACCTACTTCAGTTTGAGCTGCTGATACTGGATCAGTTGCCATGAAAACTAAACCGAATAAAAAACCTCCAGCAGTAATCTGTGCTAATGGACCTACCTGCTCCATGTAAGGATTAGCAGCAGCGGTATTAAATATTAAAGTCATGAAAAATGCTCCAAATAACCCCGAAGCCATAATTCTCCATGATGCAACTCCTGTATGAAGTAATAATCCCGCTCCAATCAAAATTGCAATTACAGATGTTTCCCCAATTGAGCCTGGTATAGTTCCCATAATTTGCTCTCCTAAAGAGTAAGTACTTTCCATAATTCTATCTACCTCTATCTTACCTGCTGCTTCAGTTGCAGCATCATTTACAGCTGCAATTGTTGAATTCCATTTGGATAACTGAGTAGCTCCTGCAGTTGCATCAATACGACCAACAGCTTCTCCTATTTCGTTGATCACAACGCCATCTAAGGATGTATATCCAGCAGGCAAAGAAGAATCAACCCAAACAACATCTCCTGACATTTGCTTAGGATAGGAGAAGAATAAGAAAACTCTTGCTGTTAAAGCAGGATTTAATATATTCATTCCAGTCCCACCAAATACTTCTTTAACGAATACAACTGCGAAAGCTGTTGCAATTACAACCATCCATAATGGAGTTGAAGCAGGTATAATTAAAGGGATTAACATTCCTGAAACTAAGAAACCTTCTTCAATTGGATGCCCTTTATAAATACAAAAAGCAAATTCAACTCCTAAACCAACAGCATAAGAAACGATAACCACGGGTAAAACCTCTATCGCCCCAAATAATACTTGCTCCAAGAATCCAAACTCTTCTAATAAATCTAAAGCTTTATAGTGCTGAAAACCTGTATTCCAAATTCCAAATAATAAACATGGGACCAAAGCTTGAATCACCGTGTTCATTGTCCTCTTTAAATCAACCGCATCGCGGATATGCACTCCCTTCTTAGTCGTGTGCTTTGGTGTGAATAAGAATGTAGCAAAACCATCGAAAAGCGGAAACCACTTTTCGTATTTACCTCCCTTTTCAAAGTTCGGCTCCATTTTATCTACAAGTCTTTCTAAAAACTTCATCTGATTTCTATCTAATGATTTTATTGACTCTATTAATTACGCGCATTCAATTTTGACTAAATCTAAACCTGCCTGCAAAATTTGCTGAACTGGTTGTTTAGATGTACAAGCAAATTCACACAATGCTAAATCTTCAGGAACTATTTCGTAGATCCCTAAACCTTCCATTGCATCAATATCCTCTACTAAACAAGATTTTAATAGTTGAACTGGATAAATACTCATTGGCAGTAACTTATCATACTCGTCTGTTACAACAAAAGCTCTAGCCTCTCCGTTTAAGTTTGTATTTAAACGATAAGATTTACTTGGTGTCATCCAAGACCATAGTGTACGACTTAATGAAAACTTATTTGGTTGAATAGGAATCATCCATCCAAATAAATCATATTTATTACCTTCAGGAATAACAGTAATTTGAGCGTCATAGAATCCTAAAAATCCATCCTTCTCTACTTTCGTTCCCGTTAAAGCATTTCCACTAATAAAACGCGGCGCTTCTTCCGCATCTTTAATATTATTTTCAAATATTCTAGCTAAGTTTTGACCAACTGTAACATTGTAATATTTTGGCATTACAACTTCAGACCCTGTAACAGCTATTACTTTAGTAGCTGTTAACTTACCAGTTCTTAAAAAATTACCAATCATCGCAACATCCTGAGCATTCACAGTCCAAACTACTTCCCCTTTGTTTATAGGGTTAATATGATGAATTTGAATTCCTACATTACCTGCTGGATGCTCACCTTCAAATTCTGCTAAAAATACGTTCTTTGCTTTTGTGAATATAGCACTAGGTTTACTGTATTTATCTTTAATTGATTTTATAGCTGTTCCCACTCCAGTTGATGGAGCAGCATTTGATGCCGTTTTAAAGTCAAGATCAATTTGTTTTCCAGTATTATCTGTATAAACAAACATGTCGTCTTCATTAAAACGAATTTCCTTTTCCGATGGAATGTTTAAATTAACTAAACCAGTTTCCGAAAATTTTGCTAGCGCATCGATACCTAATTGAAAATCTTCAGATCTACCTTCTAATACGAAGTCAAAATCCGGAGCCAATGGGCTTGTATCAAAAGCTGATACGAACACGGCTTTTGGTGAATCTGCAGGATTTGCGATACAATCGAATGGTCGTTGTTTGATTAAAGGCCAAAGACCAACGTTCAATAACTTATCAGATAACGATTCCTTAGTAGCATTCGCAACATCTGTTACCCCAAAATCCTCCGCAAGATTTTCTCCGTCAACTTTAATTCTAATTTCTAGAATTACACGACGAGCTCCTCGAACAATTTCAACAATCTCACCTGATACAGGAGAAGAAAATTTAATCTCAGCGTTCTGTTTGTCGCAAAAAATTGGTGTTCCAGCTTTCACTATGGCACCTTCTCTTAAAATTAATTTAGGAATTACTCCATGAAAATCTTGAGGTTTGATAGCAACCACGCCAGACGCCGGAACATCTTCAACGATACGGTTTGCAACACCCTTCAATTTGATGTTTCCTCCTTTTTTAAGCTTAATTTGTAATGACATCTTCTCTTAATTCGATGAATAATCAAGGTGCAAAAATAGTAAAATTCGGACAGTGTTAACCTTAATTTACAAGTTTGATGCGTTATTTAGAATCATTACAAATAGAGTCGCTGTATACATTTATCCCTTTCTTTCGTTTTAATTTCACACTATGAGTTCAATTAAAAACATGTTTATTGTAGGAATACTGTTATTTTCTAATCACAATATATTTGGCTTTACTTTTAAAAATAAAATATTCAAAAAAAATATTCATACAGTTTTACTTACCAACGAAGCGAGTCAGAGTAATTTTCCTTTAATTGGTTTAAATAGTGGCGAGCAACTAACTTTGAGGTTTGATGACATAGCTAACGCAGTAAAAGATTACTCCTACACCATTATACATTGCGATGATGAATGGAATCAGTCTGATATATTTCAGAATGATTACCTAGATGGTTTTGAGGAGGAACAAATTTCAACTTATGATTACTCTGTGAATACTGCAACCAATTACATTCACTATTCTATTGCTTTCCCAAACAACAATATTAAACCTACTAGGAGCGGTAATTACGTTTTACTTGTCTTTGAAAATTTCGATAAAAGTAATATTATCCTAACACACAAATTTTTCGTTGCCGAAACTAAAGTTGAAATAAAACCCGAACCCACAACTCCTTCAGGTTTTGATAATAGATACACTCATCAGAAAATAGATTTCAATATCAACTATTCGATTTTCTCAATAGAAGATCCATTCAATGAAATTAAAGTTGTTGTTCTTCAAAACAACAGATTTGACAATGCATTGTTTAATTTAAAGCCTAAATTCATAAAAGACAAAGAGTTAGTCTATAATTTTGATACAGAATACATATTTGAAGGAGGAAATGAGTACCGTATTTTTGATTCCAGAGATATTGTTAATGGGGGAAAAGGAATTGAAGAAATTGTATATATCGATTCAATTTACCACACTGTTTTAACAATTGATAAAAAGAGAGCTTATTTAAAGTATTCTACTCAATATGATCACAATGGTAATTTTTACATTGGAGCCAAACCTAACAAATCTCAATATATCGAAGCAGATTATAGTTTTGTTCATTTTAGATTACTCTATCCTAAAGAATTATCAATGGGAAATATTTACATCAACGGCGGTTTTACAGGAAACGAATTAAACCTAGATGCAAGAATGACATACAGAGATTCTCTCCGAAGATATGAAGCTAGTATCCTTTTAAAACAGGGAGTTTATGACTACACTTATTTATTTAGAGAAGGGAATAAAAATCAAGGTAAATCGGAAACGATTGAAGGAACTTATTCCCAAACTGAAAACATTTACACGATACTAGTTTATTACAAAGGATTCAGTGATAATGCCCAAGAATTAATTGGTGTGAAAAGATTTATTTATCAGTAGCATTGAATATAAATCTTTTGTATTTTTGTAGCATGGAAAGTTTAATTACCGAAGGTATTCAAATTATAGTAAACAGTTCTTACGAAGAAGAATTTTCACATCAAGAAATATCAGAATATGTTTTTTCATACCATATTGAAATTGCAAATGAAAACGATTTCCCTGTTCAGCTAATATCAAGAAAATGGTTTGTATTGGATTCAAAATGTGAGCAGTATGAAGTTCAAGGACCTGGAGTTATTGGTGAACAGCCGATTATAAAACAAGGTGCAAATTACGAATACGAATCAGGCACCCAACTTACCTCTCCCATTGGAAGGATGAGTGGATATTATATTATGAAAAAGGTGCTTACTGAAGAAAAGTTTAAAGTTTATATTCCTGCATTTGATTTAATTGCTCCTTTTATTTTAAATTAATTACGGTACTCTTTTGTTCTTACTAAGGAGAAGAAAGCAACCATCATCATTTGGAAAACTACTGGAAATATTAAGCTTTTCCCAAAGTACATAAAATCTATCTCCGAAATAAAATTATTTCGAGGATTTTCTAAACTAAAATACATATCAACTAATAAGGGTAAGGTGCTTGAATGACCTCCATCTTCGTACTCCGATAAATACGGATAGCCATTGTAAATAAAAGCATACTTTCTTACTATTTGTCCTGTTCCACGATGAGTATTAACTAACTTACCCTTTATTTTTTCCCCAAAGAAATACAATTGCCAATTTGAGGTTACTGGCGTAATCCAGACTAAAAACAGTATCCCTATGAAGAACCACCAGGTGGCATAATATGGATAATTTATTTTTTTAGAATACATTTTAAAACTCACTTCTTTATTCTTCAATGATTCTTTAAATTTAGATTAATTTTAATGAAATTTGAGAGACAAACTTGTATATTTTAGAATCACATATTGTTAAATCGTTACAAACACCTACTCGCCTTGAGGAATATTGTAGAGGATTATTTATACAATTCCCTTCTAACAAGAGTGTCAAAAAGGGAATAAAAAAAGGAGCGATTCAACTTAATAATAAAATTATAGAAAGTGGTCGGTTCTTAAATGAAAATGATACGATTCAGCTTATTGAATTAGAAGAATCACCTCCAAAACCCTTCCCTTTAGAAATTGAAGTCGTTTATGAAGATGAACATTTGGCTGTGGTAAATAAACCTTCGGGATTAATAACCACTGGGAATTTATTTAGAACGTTGGAAAATGTAATTCAAAAGCAGGTAAATATATCTAACCTAAAAGACGCATTAAAATGGCCAAAACCGGCTCACAGATTAGATTCACCAACGAGTGGATTGGTTATTATATCAAAAAGTATTTCTGCACATATTAAGCTGGGAGACATGTTGAAGAATAAGCAAATAACTAAAACATACCATGCTATTGTTGTAGGCGATTTTCCTGCAGATATTTCAAAAATAGATCTTAATATCTCAGGGAAAATTTCTATTTCAAAAATTAAAAAACTGAGTAGCGAACGTAGCTTAAGAAACAACTATTTATCATTACTTCAATTACAACCTCTTACTGGTAGAACGCATCAATTAAGAATTCATTTATCCGAAAAAGGTTTCCCAATAGCAGGAGATATAACCTATAGTGAAAAAGGGAAAACATTAGAGCACAAAGGGCTTTTTTTAAGCGCAGTACAACTGGAATTTCATCATCCAATTACTCGTGGTGTTTTAAATATTAAAATCCCAACTCCTCCTAAATTTAAAAGATTGATGGACAGAGAAAAAGATCGGTTTTATAAATTCTCAAAGAATAAATAATTTAATCCTGCAAATCCCAATAAAAAAACATCTTTTCACAAGTATTTAAAGGTATAATTTTTATTTGCCACGAAAAAATTAAACAATATTTAAAGTATCAACGCACATCTTCTACTTCCCAAAAGAAAACATTATATATTTTGTGGCAAGGAAACAAACTGAAACTTCTAATCTCATTTTCAATAATTGGAATTTCATCAAACACCAATACCTAAGTAAAAAAAAGTCTGGTATTAATGGGTAAAATAGATATATTTAAGGGTAAAGACATTTTAATTTCAGTGCGAACTACTTTGCTTGTTTAATTAAAATAACGTTTCAACTAATTCAAGAAGTGAATAGAGACAAAATAATTGCCATCGCACTGGCAATAACAGGAGCTATACTATTCTCAAGTAAGGCTGTAATGGTGAAATTATCTTATGAGTACAAGATAGATAGCCTAAGCTTACTCCTACTTCGAATGGGATTTGCTTTACCTATCTACTTATTTATCGCTTTTAACAGTTCAAAGCAGAAAACTACGGGAAAATTAGCAATTAAAACCTGGATGGCTTTGATTTGTCTTGGAATCATAGGATATTATTTTGCTAGTTTTTTAGATTTCGTTGGATTGCAATACATATCTGCAAGCTTGGAGCGACTTGTACTATTTGTCTACCCAACAATCACTACTATATTTGCTGCCATTTGTTTTAAAAGAAAAATAAATTCGTACAAAATCACAGCAATAATTCTAACCTACATTGGAATTGGAATTGCGTTTTTTGGTAAAATTCAAGATGACGTTCAAGAAAATTTCTGGACAGGTGTTCTACTCATTTTTTCAAGCGCTGTTACCTTTTCAGTTTATTTAGTTGGTAGCGAAAAGCTCATCCCTAAATTTGGCGTTAAACGCTTCACAACATACTGTATGATCGTTTCATCTATTTCAGTATTAATTCATTTTGGCATAAAAAGCGATGTTGATATCACATCATTCCCTTGGCAAGTTTATGCGTTAGGAATAATTATAGCAGTTTTTAACACAGTACTACCCTCTTATATGATTAGCTCAGCAATCCAAACCATTGGAGCTAGCACAACTTCAATTTTATCAAGTGTTGGACCGATATCAGTTATTATTTTAAGCTATTTTTTACTAGATGAACAAATTTCCTATTACCAAATCATAGGTACTTTAGTTGTGATAAGTGGTGTGTTAATCATATCCCGAAAATAAGCTGACTTTCTAAGTGAAAATCAAGACTAATTTTAAGCAACTCACTCAATTATATTACGTCATTTTCAAAACTATAAAATGCTTGGCTATATCCTCGCAAACGATTAACTTTATTCCCTTATGAAAAAACTACTACTGTTAACCTTAACAACATTACTGGCAGTAGCTTGTCTTAAAGACGACAAAACAAGTTGGGAAACCGAAATATTAACTCCCATTGTAAAATCCAATTTAACAATATCCGACATATTAAATTCAGACGATGTTGCAGAGAATCCTGATAGCTCACTGAAACTTATTTATTCGACTGAATTATATTCATTAACAGCAGATAGTCTTGTTGTATTTCCAGATACTGTTTTTGAATTTGGAGCTAGTTTAGAATCATTAGAATTACCGAATGACACGATTACCTATTCTTTAACACTTGGGGAAATTGCACGAGCACAAGGTGGGTTTATAGGATTTATAATACTTGCTAGCCATGGTGACTCAGTTCCGATCCCAGCACTTTCAGGCTTAAGCTCAGGTGATATTGAGATTGCTTTAGGTAGTCTTTTTGAAAGTATAGAATTAAACAGCGGTACTGCTGAAGTTATAATAGGTAATGAATTACCAATGGACATAGAAGATGTTGATTTCATGGTAAGTAATTCAGCCCCCCATGGAGGTGATTTAATTTTACGTGATACTTTTCCTTCTATTCCTGTTAATACTGTTCTCCGTAAAGAAATTCCAATAAACGGAAAAACAATATATGCAGATTTAATTGCGAAAATTGTTGAACTAAGTACACCTGGGTCTAATGGCAATAAAGTTCTAATTGATACTAATGATGCTTTAGTTGCTCAAATAATCATAAAAGATTTAAAACCATTAAAAGCAACAGCTATATGGCCGGAACAAAATGTAATTGAACAAACAAAGCTTGTTGTTTTTGCGCCTGGATCTAATTATCTCTTCAAAGATGTACTCTTACGAGATGGAGATATTACATTTGAAATATTCTCCAATCTTCAAGATTCAGTTTACATTAAATATACTGTACCAAACTTAGTACATCCTATTACTGGAATGCCATTTGTTATTGATACTGTAGTGCCTCCTCCTGCAAATGAGGGAGAAGTTTCCAAAATTAATGTAAGCTACCCATTACATGATTATTACTTTTTATTAAATGGATATGGAATCGAAGACGTTTACACACCAAATATAGATTATGATGGAAGTGGAGATCCTACAGATGGGGAAGATGCCCTGAATTCTTATGTTACTATTTTAGAAGCAAGGATTCAATATTCTGGACAATTAAAAGAAATTGCATTAGATGACTCAGTGTATGTTAACGCAAGTATTAAAAATTTAGTGACTGAATTTGCGCGAGGACACATGGGAAATACAATTAAAAACATTGGACCTGATTCAGTTTACCTCACACTCTTTAACAAAGTTAAGAGTGGTACAATTGATTTAGAAGAAGTATTTTTTGAGATTGAAGCTAACAATGGAATTGGAGCTACAGTTCTTACCACTTTCAATAATTTATTAAGTGAGAATGCTCAAGGAAATATTGTGACATTAACCATGAATGAGAACACAATGAATATTAATAAAGCTAATGATTCAGGTACTTTATCCAATCACGTTGTCTCAAAAAAAACGTTCAATACAACCAATTCTAATATTAGTGAATTTATTAGTAATCTTCCAAATAAAATTATTTTCGATATAAAGGCCGAAATAAATGGTGTTGATAATCCTTCAAATATCGTAAATTCAGTTATTGCTAGTCCACCGAACTTTTTATATTATGAAAGTGGGATGAATGTAAACTTAAATATGGAAATCCCATTATCATTCATCGCTGATTCACTTCTGTTAGTTGACACGGTTGATTTCTCCTTTAATTCCCAAGGAAGAAGAGATATTATTAGCAGTGACTTCACACTTGTAGTGGAAAATGGTTTTCCTTTTGACGCTGTAACAACTCTTTATTTCATGGATGCTAATGATAATTTAATTGATTCATTATGGAATAATCAAACGATAATAAGAGCTGATGTTGATGCAAGCGGGAGGGTGTCATCGACCAATCAATCTGAAATAAAATTTTCAATAAATCCTGAAAGAATGGAATTAATTAAAACTGCAGAAAAAATAATTACAAAAGCTGGGTTTCATACTTTCAATGCATTAGACCCTGCGAAAAAACATTATAAAATATATAGCTATTATGATTTCAAAATTAAATTAGTTGGAGATTTCAACTACATGCTTCCTAATTAAAACAAAACTACTACTTCAAGAAGATTATAATGAAATTAAAGATATTCACACTTTTTATTTTTATAGCACTTGGTTCTAATGCGCAAAACAATTTTTTCAACCCAGACACATCTTCCAGTCAGCTTATCCAAAATAGCTTCGGTGGAGTTGCATCAACTAGAATTCCTCAAAATTTTATAAACAAGTTTATTTTTACTGGTTTTATTGACCAATCCTTAAAGGACGAAGCTTCAAATAATCTACGAGACGAAAACTTATTTGGAGGGGAATTCAACACTACTATCAACCTGTACTTGAAACCTGGTTCACTTGCAAGGAATTGTTTTTGGGGAATTGGTTTTGGAACAAAAATTGAAGGAAATTTAAACTTCACAAAAGATATGTTCAACCTTATTTTTCATGGAAATAAACCTTATGCTGGACAAATATTAAGCTTAAATAACACCTCTTTTGAATCTTTAAGTTATTCTTACTTTGAACTTACTTTAGGGGGAAATTATAATGTGCCAAAAGGAAGAAATAGCTACTGGATTGATTTAGGCTTAATATTTGGACATAATTTCACAAGTCTCAACGTACCTATGGCCTCTCTATTTACTGCAGAAAATGGCAGCTATTTAGATATTATTATTAAAGATGGAGAAATGATATATTCTGACGCTACAAATTTAGAAAATGGTATTGGAGGTAAATTAAACCTTAATTATAGTTATAAATCTGAGCGCACAACTTTATTAGTTCAAGCTAAAAATATTGGAGGAGTTTCTTGGAACGCTGTAAAATCTTATGAAATTGATACAACTCTAAGGTTCGATGGAGTTGATGTTAGTAATATATTTGAATTCTCTGATTCTATTCTAAATAGAGTAACTAATATTGATAGTTTGGTAAATAAAACTACTGGAAGAACCTTTAGAATGCTACCAATTGATTTTAACATATTTTTTAAAAAGGAGTTTGGGAAATTAGTCTTCGATGCAAATGCGCGTTACCGTTTATTTACAAACTACTTGCCCTACCTTAGACTTGGTGCTTATTATAAAATCGCTATTTTCACTCCAGGTGTAACATTAGCATATGGTGGCTACGGTTTTACTCAAGTTGGAATAAATACAGAACTAAACTTCTTTAAAAAACTTAAAATAATTTTAGGAACAAATAATATTCTTGGTGCTGTTGCTCCAAAAAGCAGTACTGCACTTGATGCTTATTTTGGTGTAATACTGAAATTATAATTTTATACTTAATACAATTAAAAACTAACTATTTAGATTGTAATTTCAATATCCATTTTAGGATTTAAGGCAATATAAACCTGTTTCGAAAACAGTACTACTAAAATTATCGCATCAAATCTGTAGACAATTTTTGAGCTCAAAAAATCCATTATTACAATAAAAGTCCAGTAGTAATCTGAATTTCACTAACAAATCGAATAGTTTACTCTACATGAAAAATATAAGACATGGATGTTACCTATTCAACAAAATATAATTCCTAAAACCTCCGAAAATATTTTCTAACCAGTTAATTAGTTTGATTTCATTTTTATATTAACCGTAGATATTGTGATACCGACTTTACTCTCCCAAGAAATGATCGTATTTAAAAAGTAATACCCTCCACCTCTTTGTCATACAATAACTTTCTACAAGCTTTTCGAATTGCAGAATGATCTTCTTCATTAATCAAATCATGAGCTGGAAGATAAGAACCGGAATTATCGGTAAATGAATTTTTTACGATATCGGTTTGATATGCGTTTTCTATATCTAAAAAGTATATATCCGATTTAATAAAGCAAATGATGGTAACCAATTCTGATTTAATTGTGAAAAAAAGCCGAGGTGTACAAGTACACCTCGGCTCAGTATAATATTAAATAGTTTTAAAACTTTACAGTAACTCCTGCTAAGAAGTTAGTTCCAGCTTGCGGGTATAGCCAGTTTTCTGTAACTCTATCACCATCAATGAATCCCCATGTATAACCATTACTACTGTACATTTCATCAAATAAATTATTAATTAATGCATTGAATTGAATTTCTTTTAACTTACTTAATTTTAAGCTATAAGAAACACCTAAATCTGTAGTGGTATAAGCTTTCAATTTCCTACTATTACTTCCTGTATTATCTAAAAACTGATCTCCAACATACTTGGTTCTTAAAGTCATAGATAAACCTTTAACTGGCTTAAATGTTAATACACTTGCTGCGATTAATGAAGGAGAAAAAGAGATATCTGTATCCTTATAAACGTTTTCAACAAGTTCATATTCATTTGTATAATCCTCTATTACTTCAGTAAACTTAGAAATTTTGTTTTGGGAGAAAGTAGCATTAACTGTTAAATCTAATTTTTTATGAATTTTAAAACCAGCAACAAGTTCAACTCCTGATCTATAACTACTTGGTGTATTTACTCTAATAGCGGAACCTACATCATTTAAAGCTCCTGTTAACACCAATTGATTGGTGTAATGCATAAAATAGAAGTTACCTTGAACAAATACTTTTTGAAATTTAGCTTCTATACCAGCTTCATAATCAAATAAAGTTTCGTGAGATGGTTGATTATTTTTAGGATTATCAATAAAGTCTGATCTAACAGGCTCTCTATTACCAACGCTAAGAGAAGCATAAGTTCTAAACTTATCATTTATTTGATAATTAACTCCAATTTTTGGATTAAAGAAAACGAATGCTGTATCAACATTTAAATCACGTAAGTCATTATCTTTTCCTGAAACGTTGTAATTGATATTTCTTGCTTGAAGATCAACAAAAAATACTAGTTTTTCAGATAATGCATAATCTACTTTTGCATATAAATTTGCATCAATTTTAGTACCCTTATTATCATAATACTTATCTCTAATGTTTGAATTACTTGAGTACTGAGCCCAAATAATTTCACCGAAATGATCACCTACATATTGGTTTAATCCTCCACCAACAATTACATTAATTTTTTTAGATTGGTATTTAACATTAAATACACCTCCATAAAAATGATTATCTAACCAACGTCTTCTAATTAGATCAGTTGTAGCTATTGTATCTACACCAAGAATTACAGACTCTAGACCGTAATCGGCAAAATCATCTTGATTTCTAAACTGTTCATAATATCCTCGACCATATGTATAGTGACCTGCTGCAGTTAAACTTAATGAACTATTAAACTGATGTGATAAATGTAATTGATAATGATCTTGGTTGTAATTGTCTACTTCATTATCGTAAGTATAATAGTTATAGGTTCTACCAGAATTAATCAAATTTGCAGCATCTTTTGCTCCAAACCAATTGGCATCAATTGATGGTTGCAAATCACCACCATTTACTTTGGCTTCTGGTGTTCCATACCAAGACTGATAAGTTTTTTCCTTTCCTGCAAAAGTAATTGCCTTTACAACAGTTTTCTTTCCATAATAACCTCCAGAAAGATAATAACTTGATAAATTAGAACTAGCCCTATCAATATAACCATCAGAAGTAATAGATGATAAACGACCATCAAGTGCCCAATGTTTATTCAACAAACCTGTTCCTAATTTTAAAGTGTTTTTATTTGTATTAAAAGAACCATATGAAGATGAAACCTCCCCGTAAGCTTTTTTAGAAACTAAATCCGTCTTTAAATTTACTGATGCTCCAAAAGCCGCAGTTCCGTTTGTTGAAGAACCTACCCCTCTTTGAATTTGAATACTCTCGGTTGAGGAAGCTAAATCAGGCATATTAACCCAATATACTCCATGAGATTCAGCATCGTTCATAGGAATACCATTAACAGTTACGTTAATTCTAGTAGCATCTGAGCCTCTAATTCTAAAACCTGTATATCCCACTCCTGCACCAGCATCTGATGTTGAAACAATAGAAGGTGTTGATTGTAATAAGAAAGCCATATCTTGCCCTAAGTTGCTTGATTCAATTTCCTTTTTATCAATATCAACATGCACAAACGGGGAGTTCTGATTAACTCTAGATCCTTCAATGGTAATTTCGTCTAAAGAAACTACCGTTTTCTCTAATTGAAAATCAAGCTTAACATCAGCACCTGAAATAATAATGTTCTGTTTTAATGTTTCAAAACCTAATTGATCAGCAACAACAGTATAAACACCATTCGTTAAACCTGATAACTTATAGCTACCATCTGAATTAGATAAAGCACCTACATAAGTTTCTAAAATTGTAATTCTTGCTCCAACAATGGAGTTTTTCAATGAATCTTGAATAGATCCAGAAATTGAGTACTGTGAAAAAGCTGCAAATGGCAACAGTGCACTAAGTACAATTAATCGTAATTGATTTTTCATAGCTTTTAATTTTTAGCTACGACAGCAGAGGAGTAATACAATCGTGTATTAAACATTTTTAAATTTAAATTCCCTACGCCAGCATTATCTGGATCAGGTGCATTTTCCAAACTTTTTGGAAAATCGGGTATATTCTCAGCCTGTAAATAAAGGCACCCCTCTAAGAGTTTTGCAAATGTAAGAACAAAATTAATTAATCCAAGCAAAAAATTATTGGATTTTTTTCAAATGCTCCAAAGCATCCATTATACGAGCAGTTTCATTCCCTTTTAAAATAGCATATGGTTTTTTTGATTGAAGTATTAATTCATGATACCTCCTGAACAATCTTTCTCTATCTTTTTGATCTGGATTTTCTCTCAACGGATCATCTTGCCATGTGATATCGGTACCGCACAAAAAATAAAAATCACATTCATCATTCTCAATCTCTTCTTCTATCCAATCTACTTTCAACTTATATTTTTCTTCTATCCAAACTTTAAAAACCATGATATTGGTATCGATAAAATGAAATGGTGTATTCGGGTTGAAATTTTTCTCAGATTCTAATTGCCCTTTAGCCATTAACAAAACATCCTCATAGTTATAATCACTTCCTTTTTCTTCAAGATAGGACCTTGCGTATTCAGGTAAACAAGAACAATTGAAATGATCTGAAAGTTGAGCACAAAGCGTTGACTTACCTGTAGATTCTGGTCCTATGATTACAATTTTTTTCAGATTATTTCTTTTGAATCTATAATAGTTTTGTCGTCTACTAAAAACCTTGGAGCTTGTTCCATTTTAACCCACTCCCAATATGCGTATGCCGCTAAACCTGTATACAATAACATTAAACCGGCATATAAATCAAGACCTCTATCAATATATAAAAAAGCAGTAACAGCATCTATAACAATCCAATATATCCAATTAGACAACCATCTTTTAATTGTTATCCAAGTAGCCATAAAACTAAACACAGTTGTAAACGAATCAATTAACGGTCTTGCAGCGTCTGTAAATACATTAGAAACTAGAAAATAAAACAAGCCAGAAAATAAAATTCCAAAGCCAATAAACACAAGATGAGACGTAACTGGTTTTCTAATTATTTTTAAATCATCCTCTGCATTTTTCCAATTAACCCAACCAATAATTCCCGTTGCAACATAATAAACATATAGGATCGCTTCAGAATATAATTTAGAATATTCAACAAACAAATAAATACTAGCAATAGAACCTATGATACCCATTAACCAGCACCATATATTTTTTTTCGCTGCTAAAACAACATAAGCCAACCCAAAAACTACAGCAATAATTTCTAAAACGAATGCTATATTTTTAGAAAACCAAATCATTACATCCATATTTTTTTAAAAAAAATTATTTTTACATGAAAAATTTAATGCAAATATACACGACAAAGATTGAGAACTTAATAAGTTCTTTTTTTTTCTTTATCGATAACACACATAAAAATTTATGTTTTACAAGATTGTTTTATATTTTATTACTCAAATAATTTAAGAGAATAAATATTAAATTAACTCAACAAGAATAAAATGGATGTTGTATAAAAAATTCTAGTAATTTACTTACGTATAATATGTCCAAAAATTCACTTAGAAAATAAAGGATTTGAAAGTGAAATCACTCGTTAAAATATTAGACACAATTTAAATTCTAATAAGTTTTGGTTAAAACACTATTTTTTAAAACTAAACTATAGTTGAAAAATGCAGAAAGTTTAGAGTAATAATTCGCAAACATCAATTAGTATATGCAGTTAGAATCAAATTCAAGTAGTAACTTGCTAAAATATTTTAAGTCCATAATTATTAAAATTTCACAATCATGAAGTCAGTAATAGATTCCCAAACAACTTTAACAGAATTAATGATCCCTTCCTATGCTAATTTCGGAGGAAAAGTACACGGAGGAATCATCTTATCGCTAATGGATAAGGTAGCTTACGTTTGCGCTACAAAACATGCTGAAATGTATTGTGTGACAGCGTCCGTAAGCGGAGTTAACTTCCTTGCACCTGTTGAGGTAGGAGATTTAGTTTCCTTAAAAGCAAGTGTAAACTACGTTGGGAAATCTTCTTTGATAATTGGAATTAAGGTTATTTCTGAAAACTTTAAAACAAAAACAGTGAAACACACGAACTCTTCCTATTTTACTTTTGTTGCAGTAACTGACGATGGAAAACCCGCTAAAATTCCAGGACTAATTTTGGAAGACGATACAGACATTAGAAGGTTCGCCCTTGGTAAACTAAGAAAACAACTCAAAATTCAAGATGGGATAGAGTTTGACGATCTTAAAAAAAATATTGATTTAACTTCCATTTATAAATCGTGGGGAAATGAAAATTGTTCAGTTAAAGGAATCTAAAGTACATCTGATTTATTAATAGAAAAAGCGCTCGTATTGAAACAAGCGCTTTTTTTATATTTTTTATAGCCATTATTACTGCTGTACAAAAACAAATTTCTCTTCTTCGAATACATCTAATTTAATTTTACTTCCTGGCTTAATAATCCCTTTTAAAATCTCCTTTGACAATTCATTAAGTACTTTTTTTTGAATTACTCGTTTTAATGGTCTTGCTCCAAACTGAGGGTCATAACCTAATCTTGCAAGTTCTTCAATTGCAAACTCACTTGCTTCGAGCTCAATATTTTGTTTTGCCAATCGCTCTTGAATATCTACAATTAAAAATTTAACAATTTTTGTAATCTCCTTAATACTTAAAGGCGTGAACATAATTGTTTCATCAATTCTATTCAAAAACTCTGGTCGAAGTGTGTTTTTAAGTTTTTCAAAGACTTGAACTTTGGTTTTTTTTCCAATAATTTTAAGATCTTCTAATTTTGCGTTTTCATAATTACCTTGAATAATTTCAGAACCTATGTTGGATGTTAAAATTAAAATAGTGTTCTTAAAATTAACTACTCTTCCTTTGTTATCCGTTAATCGTCCATCATCCAAAACCTGTAATAAAGTATTAAAAACATCCGGATGCGCCTTCTCTATTTCATCAAACAAAACAACAGAAAAAGGTTTTCTTCTTACGGCTTCTGTCAACTGCCCACCTTCGTCATAACCAATGTATCCTGGAGGAGCGCCAACTAATCTAGAAACCGAATGCTTCTCTTGATATTCACTCATATCGATTCTAATTAACGAATCGCGGTCATTGAATAAATATTCGCTCAACGCTTTTGCTAATTCAGTTTTACCTACACCTGTAGTCCCCAAGAAAATAAAAGATCCAATTGGTCTATTTTCATCTTGTAATCCCGCTCTATTTCTTCTTACCGCATCGGCCACTGCAGAAATAGCTTCTTCTTGACCAACTACTGTTTTATGTAATTCATCTTCAAGTTTAAGTAATTTTTCAACTTCAGCTTCAACCAATTTTGATATCGGAATACCGGTCCATTTACTAATGACGTCAGCAATTTCTTCGCTATCAACCTCCTCCTTCAGCATCTTACCATTCTCCTGAATTTCAATCAGTTTCGCCCTGAACACATCAGATTTGGACTTTGCCTCTTTGATCTTGCCGTATCTTAATTCTGCGACTTTACCATAATCACCTGCGCGCTCTGCTTGATCAGCTTCGAGTTTAAATTGTTCAATATCTTTTTTAGCTTTTTGAATACCATCAACAACCTCCTTCTCGGCCTCCCATTTTGCATTTAAGCCATTTCGTTCTTCATTCAAATTAGCCAACTCCTCCTTAATAAAATCTAGTTTACTACTTTGACCTTCGCGTTTAATTGCCTCACGCTCAATCTCAAGTTGCATGATTCTACGATCTATACTCTCTAGTTCTTCAGGTTTAGAATTAATCTCCATTCTGATCTTTGAAGCAGCTTCATCAATTAAATCAATCGCCTTATCAGGTAAGAAACGATCGCTGATATAACGCTCCGAAAGTTCAACAGCAGCAATTATTGCCTCATCCTTAATTTGAACCTTATGATGTATTTCATATTTCTCCTTAATTCCTCTTAAAATTGAAATGGCATCTTCCGTACTTGGTTCATCTACCAATACCTTTTGAAATCTTCGTTCGAGCGCCTTATCCTTTTCAAAATATTTTTGATACTCATCTAATGTTGTTGCCCCTACTGCTCTTAATTCTCCTCTAGCCAAAGCAGGTTTTAAAATATTTGCTGCATCCATAGCTCCTTCTCCACCTCCTGCACCAACTAAAGTATGAATTTCGTCAATGAAAAGAACTATTTCCCCATTACTAGAACTAACTTCTTCTACTACTGATTTCAATCGTTCTTCGAACTCACCTTTATACTTAGCTCCTGCAATTAAAGCAGCCATATCTAGAGAATAAAAAATTTTATTTTTTAAATTCTCAGGAACATCACCATTCATAATTCGGTGCGCAATTCCTTCAGCAATTGCTGTTTTCCCAACTCCTGGTTCTCCTATTAAAATTGGATTATTTTTAGTTCTTCGAGATAAAATCTGTAAAACTCTTCTTATCTCATCATCTCTTCCTATTACTGGATCAAGCTTCCCTAACCGAGCTTGCTTATTAAGGTTAATAGCAAATTTATCCAAGGAATTATAAGTATCTTCCTGAGATTGAGAGGTTACTTTTTTTCCTTTTCTTAAAGCTTCAATTGCAGCTTTCAAAGGTTTTTCAGATAAACCACTGTCTTTTAATAGTTGTGAAGAAGCATCTGATGTTTTCATCATACCTAACAAGAGGTGCTCGATAGAAATATATTCATCTCCCATTTTCTCAGCAAAATTTGAAGCTTTATTTAAAGCTTCGATTGAAAACCGAGTAAGATTAGGATTACTACCACTTACTTTAGGATAATTTTTTATAATACCATCTAGGGCCTTTTCAACAACTTCTTGATTGATTCCTAATTTATTAAAGATGAATGGAAGTACATTTTCATCTTCTTCGAACATTCCTTTAAGAATGTGCCCCACCTCAACATTTTGAGTTTCGTTTCCAACGGCGATTTGCTGTGCACGCTGAATTGATTCTTGGGATTTTATAGTGTAGTTTTTAAAGTTCATCTTGTTTGTTATTTGATTTTTATCCAATTTATATCACAATTGAATGTATAAATCCTGTGAAGCGAAAATAACCAAAACCACAATAAACAACAGACTTTATGTTATTTTTTACAATCCATTGATTCATAAAATATTTACCCTTTACTATTTAAAGGAATAATTAGAAAAAAACGCCAAAAGAGCACTTGATTAAAAACATGAAAATTACGATTCCAGCTAGAAATCCTCCAATAATAGGGGTTTCTGGTTTGTTAATGAATATTATTGAAATATAAGAAGTTAACATAGAAACGTGAAGAGAATAAGTAAATGAATTAAAAAAATAATAAATCATTACTTATTTTTAAAATATGATAAAGTCTAATGTTAGCTTAAAAACTTACAATACGTTTGGAATTGACGCTTCTGCAAAGTTTTTTTCAGAGGTAGCAAATGAAGATGAAGTTCGTTCAATTATCCAAAACAGAGTGTTTACTGACAATAAAAGCTTGATTCTAGGTGGTGGTTCTAATTTACTTTTCACAAAAAAATACGAAGGAATTGTTGTAAAAAACAATATTTTGGGAATTGAAGTAATTAAAGAAACTAAAGATTCTGTTTATGTAAAAGCTGGCGGTGGAGTTGTTTGGCATGAATTCGTACTGTACTGTATTAAGCAAGGATGGAGTGGTATTGAAAACCTTTCGTTAATTCCAGGAAGTGTCGGAGCTAGTCCAATGCAAAACATTGGTGCTTATGGAGTTGAAATAAAAAACATTTTCGAAGAGCTTGAGGCCATAAATTTAATGACTGGAGAGATTGACTACTTCAATAATTCTGATTGTGCCTTTGGATACAGAGAAAGTGTTTTCAAAAAATCATTAAAAGGACAATACTTAATATCTAGAGTAACCTATAAACTATCAAAAAAATCGGAATTTAATACTTCCTACGGGGCTATTAACCAACAGTTAGAGGCTATGAATGTGAATGAACTATCCGCAAAAACAATTAGTGATGCCGTTGTGGCTATTCGTAAGTCCAAATTACCAGACCCTAAGAAGATCGGAAATTCAGGAAGTTTTTTCAAAAATCCAATTGTACCTAAGGCTCAATTTGAAGACTTAAAAAATAAATTTCCCAAAATAGTAGGATATCCTTCGGGAGACAATCATATTAAATTAGCAGCGGGTTGGCTCATTGATCAAGCGGGTTGGAAAGGAAAAACAATAAATAATTACGGCGTACATAAAAACCAAGCGCTTGTGCTTGTTAATTATGGAGGAGCTACCGGAAAAGAAATCTATAACCTATCCGAAGAGATCACGCAATCTATCAATGATAGATTTGGTGTTGCGCTTGAACGTGAGGTAAACATATACTAAAATGGAAGAAAATAATTTAATTGAATTAAAAAAAATAAAAGTTTTTCATAGAAAAAACCTAGTTATCAATGGTGCTGATTTAAAAGTAAACAAAGGTGAATTTGTTTACTTGATCGGAAAAACTGGGAGCGGAAAAAGCTCTATACTTAAAGCTTTATATAAAGAAGTTGACATCGCTGAGGGAGAAGGGAAGATTATTGATTTTAATTTGCTAAAAATGAAGAATCGTCATATTCCTAAGTTAAGAAAACAGTTGGGGATTGTATTTCAAGATTTTCAATTGTTGCCAGACAGAAGTGTTTTGGAAAACCTTTTATTTGTAATGAAAGCTACTGGTTGGAAAGACAAAAAAGCGATGGTTGATCATGCAACGCTAATTCTTGAGCAGGTTAATTTACCTGGAATTGAAAGTAAACACCCCCATCAGCTTTCTGGTGGGCAGCAACAAAAAGTTGTAATCGCAAGAGCGATGATTAATTCTCCTAAAATTATTTTAGCAGATGAACCAACTGGAAACTTGGACCCGCAATCATCACAAGAAATAATGAATTTATTAACTGCGATTTCCAAAGGAGGAACTGCAATAATAATGGCGACGCATGATATGGATATTGTAAAGCAATACCCAGGAAGAACCCTTAAGTGTGAAGATGGAATTTTAACTACCTGTGATTAGTAATTAACAACTTGAACAGGAACAATTGTAAATATATTTTAAGGGCATTCAAATCAATTCTTATTTTAATGCTTTTTTCATCAACTAGCATATTTCCTCAATCAATTAGTAATGATAAAATTGTTACTAATGATATTTTTGATCGAACTCCAAACGATTTTTCGGGGAATAATAAACACTTTACGGTAAACAACTCGGCTTTAGATATAGATGTGAAAGGGATGCCTAATTCTTGATATCAGATTACAGATTATTTTATGATGAAACTTTTCCGAGACATGATTCAGTTTTAACTTTTAGTGCATGGGTAAACCCTAGTAAATATAAGTTACATGCCTGCTTTTTATTGTCAAAACAAGAGTAAGGATATTAATCAGGACTGTCTTATTAAAGAGGTTATTAATTATTACTCGATGAACATAGGTTAAGAATTCCAAGGTAAAACAGATGAATTATCGAGAACAAAAATGTAAATAGCGTTAATAATTGGAAGTTCATTACTAATACTTTAAACTCATATATTTATTTTACATCGCTAAAAAGAGCCCAAATAAATACGGATTTAAAAGTTCAAGTGAGCAAATAAATATCACTCAGACGAATGCATTCATAAATGCAGAGAATTAGCGTACTAAAAAGGCTCTTTAGCCTTTTTAATGAAATTTTATCTTTCTCTATTAATTGTACTTAATTGTAAATTAGTCCTTATGAATATGAACATCCATTTGAGGATAAGGAATATTTAAACCTTCTTTATTGAAAGTATTGTAAACCTTCTCATTCATCGCAAAATGTACATCTCCGTAATCCGCAGAATTAACCCAAACTCGAACAACAAAATCAACAGAACTAGCTCCTAACCCGCTTACCTCAATAAAAGGTTTGGGATCTTGTAAAATCCGGGTATCTTCGGCTATCAACTTACCAATAACTTCACGAGCTTTTTCTGTACTATCACCATAACCAATACCAAAAGTCCAATCAACTCTTCTTTTTGCTTCAACAGAAAAGTTAACCATTGAGCCTGTAGAAAGGCCTCCGTTTGGTATAATAATATGCTTATTATCTGGAGTTTTTAAAATTGTATTAAAAATTTGAATTTCAAAGACTTTCCCTACAAAACCTTGAGCTTCGATTACATCACCAACCTTAAAAGGCTTGAATATTAATATCATAACTCCTCCAGCAAAATTTTGTAAGGTACCACTTAATGCCATCCCTATAGCTAAACCAGCTGCACCTAATAACGCAATAAAAGAAGTCATTTCCACACCCAACATACCTAACACACTTACCAGTAAGAGTGCTTTTAAAGTAATGGTCAGTAAACTCCTCAAAAATGGTTGCAAAGAATCGTCAATTGCTTTTTTTCTCATTATTGCAGACAATCCATTTATTAGAACTTTAATCATCCATAGTCCAACAATCAAAGCTAATATTGCACTTGCAAAATTGATTCCGTATTCAATAGCGTAAACTTTCAATGTAGATAATAGTTCCTTTGTAACCATGATGTTCTTTTTAGACAATGATAACACTAATGTCAAGAGAGCAAAAATTTAATTCAATAAATAGTAATTGGTATTCCTTTATTTAGTCTTCCTTTTTCATATGTAAATCCATTTGAGGAAAAGGTATTTCAATATTAGCAGCATCTAAACTTTCTTTTCCTGCTTCATAAACATCAAAATAAACAGCCCAATAATTTTGAGGTTTTGTATAAGGACGGACCGCTAAATTTATAGAGCTATCCCCTAATTCAACTACTCCTACAAAAGGCATTGGATCCCTTAAAACTAATGGATGATCAAGCATTACTTTCATTAAAACTTTACGAGCATCCTTAATATTCGATTGATAAGAAATTCCCATTATTAAATCAACTCTAATTTTCCCCTGCATTGTATAGTTAGTAATATCGCTGTTGGAAATTGGTCCATTGGGAATAATAACCGTTTTGTTCTCAGGTGTTAATAAAATCGTAACGAATATTTGGATTTCCTTCACTGTCCCTAAATGACCTTGCGTTTGAATTAAATCTCCAATTTTAAAAGGCTTGAAAACTAAAATCATAACTCCACCTGCAAAATTTTGAAGTGTACCAGACAGTGCCATTCCAACTGCCAAACCAACAGCTCCAAGTAGTGCTATAAAAGAAGTCATTTGCACACCGATCATACCCAGAACAGTAACAATTATTAACAGCTTCAAAAGCACCCCTAAAAAGCTTTTTATAAAAAGCATTAATGAATCATCAACATTACTTTTTTGCATCATTGTAAATGCTATTTTTTGGATGATTTTTGTAATGTATAATCCTATTACTAAGAATAACAATGCTGCTAACATGCTAGGTCCTTGTTCAAGGATTAATTCTATTCCTTTTTTTGTGTAAAAATCCAAATTAGCCAATTCGTTTTCCATCTCAATCAATTTTATAAAGTAAGTACTTAGAACGTATTATTTTAAATTCTTCTACATCTGACTTCCAAGATAGAGGTAAATTCGTTAATGCTTTGTGTTTTTTAAAATGTTTTAGAACCGTATCATTACCAATAAGTAAATTGAAGAAATTTTCTCTTGCAAAAAAACTTTTCTCTGGTTTTATATTCTGAATAGCATCTTCTAGATAACTAAAATTTAAACGGGCTTCTTTTCTAATCGAATCAATGGGATAAAACCTACAATCTTCACCAAAACAATTTTTGTTCTCAAATTTTGGATATTTACTTTTTCCCGGAATACTTTTTGGCTTAAAACTAAACGCCAATTCTTTTGTAAAACCTGGGTGACCATAAACCTGAAAAGGAAATTTCGTTCCTCTTCCAACACTTACTTCGGTACCCTCAAAAAGACATAAACTAGGATAGAGATAGATTGACAATTGATTTGGCAAATTAGGACTTGGGAGTATAGGTAGTTCATAAACCTTACTATAATTCCAATTTTTAAGTGGTACTACCGTTAAATTAGCTTGCACAGAATCCTTCAACCAAAACTCTCCATTTATCATTTTCCCATACTCTCCAATAGTCATCCCATAAACAATAGGTACAGGATGCATTCCTATAAAACTTTTATATTTTGGCTGTAAAACTGGTCCATCAATATAATGAGCGTTGGGATTTGGTCGATCTAGAATAATAATTTCCTTATTGTTTTCTGCAACTGATTCCATTACATAATGTAAGGTCGATATATAGGTGTAAAACCTTACACCAACATCTTGAATATCAAAAACAATAATATCAACACTATCCATAATTGAAGCACTTGGTTTTTTTGTTTTCCCATGAAGTGAGAAAATAGGTAATCCAGTCTTAGCGTCTACACCATGCTTTATCTGAGCGCCCGCATCATGATCTCCTCTAAAACCATGCTCCGGACTAAAAACAACCGTTAAATTCACACCTAAACTTATCAATGTATCAACTAAATGGACACCATTTATCATACTAGTTTGGTTGCTAACTATTCCAACTCTTTTTCCTTTTAATTTTGATAAATAAAGAACTGTGTTTTCCGCACCTACTTTTGTTGGTAATTCATGTAAAGAGGGCACTTCAACCTTATTTTCTAGTAAATTATTTTGAACGATTTGAGAAGAACAAGCAGTAATAACTAAAATAATCAATAAAACCTTCCCTAAAAACTCGCTTGCTCTAATCATAAAATAGTACTTTTAACTTTTCAAATTTATAGATAATCCTTGAAAGTAGAGTTTTTTATAGCGAAGAGAATTCTTTTTAATAAAGAAAATAAAAATACTTACACTCGCCCTGTAATAAATATTGCTGTCTGGGGAATTGCACTGGGTATGATTATCATGATCATGGCGGTAACAATGACTAAAGGGTTTCAAAGAGAAATCAAGGATAAAATAGTTGGTTTTGCGTCAGATATTCAAATTAGCAAAACGGGAATTGATGAATCCTATGAAAGCACTCCTTTCCAGATTGACTCTGTATTTTATCAGAAATTAAACAATCACCATCTAATCAAGCATGCCCAAGTTTACGCAACGAAAGCAGGGATAATAAAAACTCAAACTAATTCACACGGAACAATTTTAAAAGGTGTTGGTCCCGATTTTAATTGGGACTTTTTTAAAAATAATTTGATTGAAGGAGATACAATTACTTTAGGAGGCAAGGGAATTAGTAAAGAAGCTATAATTAGTAAAAAAATTGCAAAAAAACTTGATTTAAAATTAGGTAATACTTTTAGGGTGTTCTTTGTTACGCAAAGAAAGAATGAGCAAGGTAAATTACAGTATCGTCAAAAGAAAAACTCCTTTATTGTAAAAGGAATATATCAAACAGGACTCGCAGAAGAATTTGATGAGAAATTTATTTTTATCGACTTAAAAAGAGTTCGGAAACTCAACAAATGGACGCCACAACAAATTGGTGGTTATGAAATATATATGAATGAATCGACTTCATTCTTAGATTTATTTAATAAGAATTCTGGATTTGAACATTATCAAAGACAAGAAAATATTATCAAAGATGAATTTTATAATGATGTTTTATTTCTTGATGTAAGGTCAATATTCTCTAGATATATTCAATTTATTAGCTGGATTGATTATATGGATATGCACATCGGAATTATCTTAATAATCATTCTAATTGTATCTGTCGTGAATATGTCCTCCGCTTTGCTTATTGTGATATTAGAAAAAACACAGTTTATAGGAATCTTAAAAAGTCTTGGAGCTAGCAACCCTAGTATTCGGAAAATATTCTTAATTCAAAGTAGCTTTTTAATTGGAAAAGGAATTTTGTATGGTAATATCATTGCACTATTTATTTGTTTAATTCAATATTACTTTCAGCCAGTAAGTTTAGATCCCGATGTTTATTATGTAAGCGGAATACCTCTTGATTTAAATTGGACGTACTGGTTGTCCTTAAACGTATTAACAATTGTCATTTGTACGTTTATGCTAATTATTCCTTCGATCATTATTTCGAAAATATCTCCTGTTAAAGCTATTCAGTTTAATTAAAAAAGGAAGTTTACCTAATTTTACTCTTCCTCATGAACGCTCTATACTTTGCTGCATTTAAATTATGCCCCGCTAAAGTAGTAGCAAAGGAATGCTTCCCTCCTATTTTTGGATTTGCACACATAAAAATATATTTATGTTTTGTATAATTAAGAACTGCGTCTAAAACGGAACTAGAAGGCACTCTTATTGGACCTGGAGGTAGTCCAGTAAATTTATACGTATTATATGGATTATCAATTGTTAAGTGCTTATTCCAAACCCTTCTAATTGTAAAATCTCCCCAAGCATATATTACTGTAGGATCAGATTGCAATTTCATTCCTTTTTTCAGTCTATTCAAGTACAAACCAGCAATTATTGGCCATTCGTCAGAAAATCTATTTTGTTCACTTTGTACGATAGAAGCTAAAACACTTACTTCAACTGGAGAAAGATTTATAGCTTTTGCTTTTGCCATTCTTGCTTTATTCCAAAAACGTTTATACTCCATCATCATTCTATCAACAAATTCTTTAGCTGAAGAATTCCAATACATTTTGTAAGTATTGGGTATAAAAACAGCGAGAAAGGTTTCCTGTTGATATCCACGTTCAGCTACTAATTCTTCATTTACCAGTTGCTCAAGTAAATCACTTTCTGACGCCTCGATTTGTAAACTCACCTTTTCCGCCAATTGCTTTAAAGTACGCACATTGTTAAAAGTAACTTGAACCTCATCAATCTTACCCTGTCGCAAATAAATAACCAAATCAGTCCAGCTCATACCTGAAATTATCGTGTATCTTCCAGCATAAATATTACCTTTTAAATTACGAAGTTCAGCCAACCAAGCAAACTTTGCTTTACTATCTACAATTTTCTCTTGAAGTAAACCATCAACCAAATCATCTAATGTACTTTGTGATTTCACATAGAAGTACACAGATTCTTTACCATCAGTATTAACTTTTTGTTCAAAAACACCAAAGTAAATATAGGCAACAGCTAAGCCCACTAGAAGTAATAACAAAGATGATATTTTAACGATTTTCTTCATCATTAATTTATTTTTTAAGGTAAACTAAAGTAGCCCCTTGCCCATACTTCCTAAAGTCTGCATCCTCAAATTTAATCCCATAATAACCTTTCAATAATTTTCTGATTTCAGTTTTTAGCGTTCCATTTCCAACACCATGAATTAATGTAATCTCCTTCTTACCACTAATTATTGATTTATTCAAAAACTCTTTTGTTGCCTCAAGCTGGACTTGCACAATCTCTCCGTTTGATTTTCCAACATATTTTTTTGAAATTTTCTCAATGTGAAGATCAATCTCATTATCGCTATTAGTAGCATTTTTTTTACTTGATTGAGAAAGATCAATTTTACCTAAAACTTTCAATCCTTGAAGTTTTATACCTGCTATCTTCTTTCCTTCTGTACTTTCAATATGCTTTTTAATTTCTTCCTTAACTTGTTCTTCTTCAACTGCAGTTGTTTCTACAGGAACCAACATTGCATTTTTTTCTAAAACAGGCACTTCAACAAAAGACGATTCTTTGTGAAACTTCACTGCCTTTATTTTAATTCTAGCCGATTTTGGAGGGTCTATTTCTACTAAGGAAAACTCAGTATTTATAGTATTTACAATTACTTCTGAAAAAGCATCAAGCTCCGAAGCAATGTAAGAATCAACAAATTTATAACTTGATTTACCTATTTCTGAACTGAAAATAACCGTCCATTTACTTTGCTTCCTTACTCTAACAGTAACAAATTGACGCTCATTCGTGTTATTCAAAATAAACAATTCCAATTGCTCAGTATTTGTTTTTGAATAACATAAGTAAAGCTTTTTATCTAAACTGATTCTTTGAGAAAAAGAAACATCTTTACTCTTTGCTTTAATTCCTTCACCGTCCCCTTTATTTCCTTCGCGCTCTATTAAAACTAACTCTGAATTTAATGTAGGAATACCGAAACCATCTGAAGTTACAACTTCAACAGTACTTTGGTTTAAAACTTTAGCTACAACACCATCTAGTTTTTCATTCAAAAAACTAACTTTATCACCTACCTGAAAAGACATATCTCTATTTTTTTATAAAGTTAACAAAACCATCACAATGGACGAAAATAAAAACCCTTGGGAAATTTTAAATAAAAAAGAAATTTATAAAAACCCTTGGATTACTTTACAGCATCATGAAGTAATCAATCCTGGCGGTAATGAGGGCGTTTATGGAACGATAGATTTTAGGTACACGGCACTTGGTGTTTTGGTTTTAGATGAAGACTACAATACATATATAGTTGGACAATATCGGTTTCCTCTAAAAAAATACAGTTGGGAAATACCTGAAGGAGGTGGAGAAAAACATGAAGAACCTCTAGTTTCCGCGAAAAGGGAACTTTCAGAAGAATGTGGAATAAAAGCAAACAAATGGACTAAGATTCAAGATTTTCATTTATCCAACTCAGTAACTAATGAAACAGGATTTCTATTTATTGCACAAGAATTAAGTTATTTCGACGCACATCCAGATGACAACGAAGAGTTACAAATCAAAAAAATACCATTCGAAAAATTATTTGAAATGGTTCTTAACGGTGAAATTTCCGATGCTATGACTATTATGGCTGTTTTTAAAACAAATTACCTCATTCAAAATAAAAAAATATAATTTCATTTCATTATATTAGGAATATGAAAAAATTATTGTTCCCACTTTTAATGATAATTAGTCTTGCAAGCCACGCTCAAGATATAAATGGAGTGTGGAGTGATTCAAGTAGTACAGGGTTTAAAAATTGCTGGGCAATTATTTCTGTTCAAGGTGATTCTGTGTTTATGACACATTATATTGAATTTAACGGAAATCCTTTTGTTGAGCATGGAGAGGGAGTTATCAGAAATAATAATCTTAGATATCATGTTGTGGTTACAAAGCAAGTACCTGGCTGGACTACTACTTCTGGTGAGCATAATTTAACTTTATCGTCAGACGGGAATACTTTGCGCGGAACTTATAAAGATAACGCGGGGAAGTCTGGTCCTCTTGTTTTTAGAAGGAAATTCCCCTATCAAAAATAATGGTATATCTATTGATTCTTTACTAATAAATAAATTCATGAAAGAGCGACTAACGATACTTGCATTTGTTCTATTTAATACATTAGCAATTTCCTCACCTTTATTAGACTGTACAAATTCAATTTCTGATAATAATTTTCAAATAGCTCTAAAAACAATTAAAACGCATAATTTTGATGAAGCAAAAAAAGAAGCTACTGCAAAATTACTAAGTGGGAATTGTTTTACCTCTTTACAGGTGAAAATTTTAGTTGAAAATTTCAGTTTTGAAGAGCATAAATTAGAATTAGTAAAGCTAGCTTACAGCCATGTAATAGACAAAGCCAATTTTGGAATACTACTATCTATTTTTGAATTTGAAGATGCAAAAGAAGAACTTTTAGAGTTTATAAAAAACAACTAGATCTTCCGTTTTTTCCGCTCATCCTTTTTTCTTCGATCAACTAACCAAGTTGTTTTTTCTTTTTGGTCCTTTTTTTCAACTGAATCCCCTAATAATCTATTTAATAAATCTGGGCGTTTTAATTTATTAAGTTGCTTCCTGATTTCATGTTGGTTTTCCTTTTTATGCCAAAAGAAAAATACATTCTGATCTTTTTTATCATCTTTTTCTATAGCTGTTTCCATTGGCTCCATCGTATAAGGATGAACACCCGCATAATAAATAACTGTTGCAACAGTCATAGGGGTAGGTGTGAAATCTTGAACTTGCTCTAATTTAAAACCTAAATCTTTTGTTTCCGCTGCTAACTCAGCCATATCTTCTTTTCCTGTACCAGGATGAGAACTTATAAAATAAGGAATAAGTGGCTGTTGTAATCCATGCTTCTTATTGATAGCATCGTACTTTATTTTAAATGATTTAAAATGCTTAAAAGAAGGTTTCCTCATCACCTTTAAAGTTTCATCTGCTGTATGTTCAGGCGCAACTTTTAATCTTCCTGAAATATGGTTTACAACAACTTGTTCTAAATATTCATCCAAAGTATCGTCCCCTTCTTTATTAAAACTTTTAGTAAGTAAATCGTATCTAATTCCACTTCCAATAAAGGCTTTTTTTACTTTTGGGTTGGCATCAACTTTCTTTAAAATGTCGATCATCCCCTTGTGACTTGTATTCAAGTTTGAACAAACGACAGGATGTATGCAAGAAGGACTTACGCATTTATCGCATATACTTTGCACTTTTCCTTTAAGTTGATACATGTTCGCTGAAGGTCCTCCTAAATCAGAGATGTATCCCTTAAAGTCTGGCATTTCGACAACTTGTTCCACTTCTTTCAGAATAGATTCTTGAGATCTACTTGCAATAAATTTTCCTTGATGCGCTGAAATTGTACAAAAACTACAACCTCCAAAACATCCACGATGCATATTTACCGAATGACGTATCATTTCATATGCTGGAATTACGCCTCGCTTTTTATATTTAGGGTGCGGTAACCTTGTATATGGTAAATCAAACGAAGCATCCATCTCAGATTCTGTCATTGTTTGATAAGGAGGATTAATAACCAAGGTTTTTTCTCCTATTTTCTGAGTAATTCTATCTGCAAAAGTTTTGTTTGATTCTTGTTCAATTACTTTAAAATTTTTCGCGTAAGCAATTTTATCTTCCAAACAAAGATCATGAGAATTGATTACTTTATCCTTCCATAATTTCACCTTAGGAATTGATTCATCTATATCCTTCAAAACAGCGGTTTGCTTAACGGTATCAATCCTATTGAATGGCACTCCTTTTTTCAACAACTTAATCACCTCTCTTAAAGGCTGTTCACCCATTCCATAAACTAACATATCTGCTTTGGAGGTTTCCAAAATTGAAGGAAATAATTTATTTTCCCAATAATCATAATGCGTCACTCTTCTTAGAGATGCTTCAATTCCACCAATTAAAACAGGCACATCAGGATACAATTCTTTTAAAATTTTTGAATATACAGAAGTTGCATAATCCGGACGAAATCCAGGCTCTCCACCTGGTGTATAAGCGTCGGTGCTCCTTCTCCTCTTCGATGCTGTGT
>MDTF01004358.1_pt1 | contig 66818 bp, 60 predicted proteins | sample 811191 | NCBI WGS metagenome assembly MDTF01 (sample SAMN05326649, study PRJNA326480) | marine metagenome | isolation source: seawater | place: Southern Ocean | collected 2011 | reverse complement strand
TTTTTGTAGTTTCATCTTTTTAAAAATATTTTCTATAATAAATTTAGGCATTGAGTCATTCAATTTCCTTCCTGCCAATATAACTTTGGGCTTATAACCAGACAGTTGAGCTTTGTGAGTCAGATAATACGGATCTACATTTATACAATGTCCTCCCACTAAACCTGGTCTAAATTTCAAAAAATTCCATTTTGTATATGATGCCTTTAAAACCTCATTAGTTTCTATATCCAATTTCTTAAATATCATTGAAAGTTCATTCATATATGCAATATTCAAATCTCTTTGAGTGTTTTCTATAATCTTGGCAGCTTCAGCAGTTTTAATATCTTTTGCATTAAAAACTCCAGCTTTAATAATATTTTTATATAACTGACTAACTACACTGGCCACTTTTTTATTAGACCCCGATGTAACTTTAATAATATTCTCCAGTCTATGTATTTTGTCACCTGGATTAATTCTTTCTGGGCTATATCCACAATAAAAGTCTTTATTAAATTCAAGTTTTGAATATTTTTGTAAAATGGGAACACAATAGTCTTCAGTGCACCCCGGGTATACAGTGGACTCATAAATCACAAGATCATCTTTTTTCAATTTTTTTCCAACTATCTTTGAGGCTAAGAATAAGGGCCTTAAATCAGGCTTTTTATTTTTAAAAACTGGAGTAGGAACGGTAATAATAAAAATATTGGCAGTAGAAATGTCATTTGCATTATAAGAAAAAGTTATTTTCTTTAATGATCTTAAATTGATTTTATTTTCTTTATTTTTATCTATTCCCTTTTTAAGTTCCTTTATTCTTTCTATATTTTTATCATAACCAATTACTTTAAATTTTTTGCTAAAGGCTAAGGCTAAAGGTAATCCAACATACCCTAATCCAATTATTGCAATTATATTTTTCATAGTTAATTCTGCTTAAAAAAAACAGTATAATATTTAAAATACCTTATTTAACCATGTTACTGGTGTTTTTTCATTTTTGATCTCTAATTCATAATTATATTCGAATTTTTTTGGCCCCACTTCTTTTATATAGTCAATAATCGTGTCTATTGATTTTTCTAGCGATATATTTCTTTTATATCCAAGAAGGACTCTTGCTTTTTCAGATGAACAGTGTGCAAGTTTCACTTCATTAGGTCTATCTTCATAATATATTGGTTCTTGATTAAACTTTAACTTATTAGATATAATTTTGAATAATTCATTAATTGAAATAAAATTATCCTCTGGCCCAATATTAACTAATTCACTCTTAATTAATGGATCTGTTGCCAATTTATCAATACAATAAACACAATCATCTACATCTGAAAAACTTCTTTTTTGCTCGCCATCACCATAAATAATAGGTTGTCTATTTTGGAGCATAAGATTTATCATAATTGAAGCTACATTTCTAAATGGGTCATCATATTTTTGTTTAACTCCAATTATATTGTGAGGCACTGCAATATTATATTCAACATTATATGTTTCACATAAATTAATTAATATTTTTTCAGCTGCAAGTTTAGAAATTCCATAAGGGTCAGCAGGTTTCAATGTATCCGTTTCATTGTAGGGAGTATCGATATGACCATATCTGGCTATTGAAGAACAAAAAACAATTCTCTTAACTTTATTTTGAATAGATGCGCTAAAAACAGATGTGGATCCAGATATTATATTTTTTGATATTAAAAAAGGAGAAAAAATTGACAAACTTTCATGTGCAAAAGCTGCAGCATGAATTACTACATCAACATCTTTGATAATTTCTTTCATTTTACTTAAATCTTCACAGTCAGCTTCATGAAAAATAACTTTAGTATCTACATTTTTAATATCCCCACCTACTAAATTATCACAACCAGTTACTTTAAAATTTTTTTTAATGTAATAGTCAGCAAGATTAGAGCCTAAAAAACCAGCTACACCTGTAATAAATATATGTTTCATTTAAATATTCTTTTAATTTTTTTTTTAATTGTACTAGATAACATTTTTTTAATCTGCAATTTAAAAATATTTTGCACTGAATTAATATAACGAAAATAATCTTCTTTAAAGACATTTTGTCTTGATAATGCATTAAAACATTTAGATAAGAATATTTTGTCTGCTGGTATATGAAGCATACTAAATTTTTTATAATATGAAATTGGCTTTTGATTATGTTTAACGTTAGTATTCCAATATCTAGTAAAAAATTTATTATCATCAACATTCTCTATTTTGCAAATATTTTTTTTTTTTATATCTTCAATTGCACAAGAAATAAAAAGCTCATCTGTTTGGTCATAAAAAATTTTAATATTTTTGATTAATTTTTTTTGGTAGTATTTGCTCTTCTGATACATAATTTTAAAAAATAAGCTATCACCTGAGAAAAAGTCTCCACCATACCATTTTATATCTTTAGTGTTATTATTTAAAATCATCTGATTTTTTAATATTTTTGATTTTCCATAAGCGGGTATTACGTTGCCTGTAATATTGTTCACAAGGTTAATTTTTTTCATTTTATAAGATAATATTAGAGAAGGATCTTTTAAAATTAAAACATCTAGATCAATTAAAATAGAATATAAATTTTTTAAACTTGATAAATATTTAAAAACATCAACTCTGAAATGACATGAATAAAAATGAGTATTTTTTGGTACTTTGGTATTAAATTCTATTTGTTTAAGTGATATTTTATAATTAGTTTTTTTTACCAATTTTGTTAAATAGCTTAATTTATTTGTAAGCAATATAAAATTATATCCATACTTTTTAAGCTGTTGATCTAAAACGATTGCATTTTTTAAATATACAAGAATTTTTTCATCATCATTTTTACTTTCAAAATTTAACATATTATTTTCGTTTTTTTTAACATGTAAAAGTCCAAAAAAACAAATTTTACTTTTGCTCATAGGATAATAATATTTAGGAACATTTGGCAAAAAATAAATTAATTAGAATAAAGTTTTAATTCTTATAGAAAATATTAACAATAACATTTTAATAGCTAACTTAAACGTAACCAAGAAATTATATGTGATTTTAGATTCTCCTTTTCTTTTTAAATAATTTACTGGAATTTCTATTACCTTTATATTTGTCAATAATATTCTTATCATTAACTCGGGTTGAAACTCTGAACCAATTACTTTTAATTCATTTTTTATTTTTTCATAAGAATTTCTTGAAATAACTTTATAGGTACAACCAACATCTGTTAAGCTTGGCCCAAAGTAAAGATACTCTAATACCTTTGCTACTAAAATATTTCCATATCTTAAATGAAATTGCATTTTTGCACCTTTTTGAATTAAGGGTTTGGAAGTTCTTGTTCCAAAAACACAGTCAAAATCATTTAGATAGGCTAAAAATTTATCCATATCATTTGCACTAAAGGTCCCATCTGGTTCACATAAAACGATATAATCTCCTGTAGAAACTGCCATACCTTTTCTAATTGCAGCGCCATAGCCTTGGGTTTTTTCCTCAACATACTTACATGAAGTTTTCTTTATTTCATTTGCTGTGTCATCAGAAGAATTATTGTCAACTACAATGACTTCATCAAAAAGATTTATTGCAATGAAAGCCTCAATATTTTTTTTTATATTTAGACCTTCGTTGTAGGCGGGTAATACCAGGGAAAAAGATTTACCTTTAAACATTTTTAATTTGTCATGCATAAATTTATTTTATCAGATAGCAGATAATTTGTTAAATTATAAAACCACTTAATATTAAATTTTACTTCTACAAAGTCTTATACAACTTGTAAATTAATTTGAAAAGATAAAAAAAAATAAAGTTTATACCAAAATGTTTATTATAAATTTCTAAATCTTGAAGACTTTTATTTAGGAAATTTTTTGGAGAAGTACTTAATCCACCAGTATTCATTATAACAATTTTTTTATTTATGTAGCGATATTTTAAATCTTTTAATTGTGCTAATTTAAAAATAAAGTCTGTATCGGAAGCAATATTATACTTAATATCATATTGTTTAATTTTTTTAATTATTTCTTTTTTTAAAAATAACGAAGTATGTGAAATTTTGAAACAATTATATTTATTTAATTTATCAATTTTATAATTCCAATTTCTTATAACTTTATTTTTTTTTTTTATAAATAATATTTCCAGAAATAGCATCTACATCTTTTATTTCTTTTTCAATCAAATTTAAGATATTATTATTAAAAAAAATATCACCTGAATGAAGAATTCCTATATACTCTCCCTTTGAAATTTTTATTCCATAATTAAGAGCATCATATAAATTTTTATCTTTTTTAATTAAGTGTTTATATTGTTTATTTACTATGATATTTTTTTTGATAACTTCGGACGTACCATCTGTTGAATACCCATCTACAATGATATGTTCAAAATTTTTAAAATTTTGATTTTTAATTGAATTAATAGTTTTTAAAATATTATCTCTATCGTTTTTTACAACTGTAATAATTGAAAATTTCACTTTTGCCTAATGAGGGCATTATATGTTTTCAAAATTCCTTCTTCTAAGGTAACTTTTGGTTTCCATCCATATTTTTTAGCCAATGAAATATTAAGTAATTTTTGAGGTGTACCATCGGGCTTAGACCTATCATACTTAATTTTTGCTTTTACATTTAACACCCTCATAATTTTTTTTGCATATTCGTTGATAGTATAATCTTTTCCTATCCCAATATTTATAAGAGACTCTTTAACTTTTTTATTCATAAAATAAATGCAGGCATCTGCTAAATCATCTACATAAATTATTTCTCTTTTAGCTTTACCACTACCCCAAATGTTTAAAATTTTACTTTTTTTGAACTTTATATCGCTTATTTTTTTAATTAATGCTGGCATAAAATGAGAATTCATCAAATCAAAATTATCATTTGGCCCATAGGTATTGGTTGGCATTAAGCAAAGATAATTTGTTTTATATTGGAAATTATAACTTTCACATAATTTAATGCCTGCTATTTTGGCAATTGCATAGGATTCATTTGTTTTTTCTAGCTCTCCATTTAATAAATATTTTTCTTTAATTGGCTGTTTACACATTCTTGGGTAAACACAACTTGATCCTAAAAAAATTAAATTTTTAATACCATTGATATAAGATCCATGAATCAAATTATTTTGAATCTGTAAATTATTATAAACAAATTCTCCCTTAAATGTATTATTAGCTAATATGCCTCCAACTTTAGCTGCACAAATAATAATATAATTGGGCTTCTTATCTTTTAAAAATTTATATGTTTTAGTTTGATTTGTTAGGTCTAATTTTTTTTTATCAATAGTGATAATATTTTCATACCCCTGTTTCTTTAATCTTCGTACAATAGCCGAGCCTACAAGGCCCTTGTGACCCGCAATAAAAATTTTAGATTTTTTTGTAATCATTTAGTTCTCTTAGATCATATTCTATCATTTCTTTAACTAATTGATTAAATCCAATTTCTGGTTTCCATTTTAATTTTTTTCTAGCCTTAGATGCATCTCCTAATAAGGTGTCCACTTCTGTTGGCCTAAAGTATCTCTTATGACACTCAATTATACATTTACCATTTTGATCATAACCTTTGGTTTTAACCCCTTTCCCTTGCCATTTAATCTTTATTCCTAAAAACTTACATGCAGTTTCAATAAAAAATTTTACACTATAGTTTTTCCCAGTTGCAATTACGAAATCATCTGGTTTTTTTTGCTGTAACATTAACCATTGGGCTCTAACGTAATCTTTTGCATGCCCCCAATCTCTTTTAGAATCAAGATTTCCCAAATACAATCTTTTTTGTTTTCCTAATTTAATTCTACAAAGGGCTTTTGTTATTTTCTTGGTCACAAATGTTTCACCACGCACTGGACTTTCATGATTGAATAAAATTCCATTACAAGCAAACATATTGTATGCTTCTCTATAATTTATAGTAATCCAGTGAGCATATAATTTTGCTGCTGCATAAGGACTTCTTGGATAGAAAGGTGTTTTTTCATTTTGTGGTATTTGTAAAACCTTACCATATAATTCAGAAGTACCCGCCTGATAGAACTTAGTTTTTTTAATCATATTAAGGTTTTTTATAATTTCTAAAATTCTTAATGCACCTAACCCATCTACATTCGCTGTGTATTCTGGCACCTCAAAAGAAACAGCAACATGTGATTGTGCTGCTAAATTATAAATCTCATGTGGCTTTATTTTTTGTATGACTCTAGTCAAGCAAAGTGAGTCTGTTACATCGCCATAATGTAATATTAATTTTTTATTATTATCATTTACATCCTGGTAAAGATGATCAATTCTTTCAGTATTTAATGAAGAGGATCTTCTTTTAATACCATGGACAACATATCCTTTTTTTATTAAAAATTCAGCCAAGTAAGATCCATCTTGTCCACTAATTCCAGTTATTAACGCAATTTTATTTTTCATAATATGTTTTTTTTAATTCAATAAAGGCTAAATAAAAAGCTAAAAAGAACCAAATATATCCAGAATACATTGTAGAAAATATAGAGCCCGTAGGCTTTAAAGGGAATAATAATGCAATCAAAACTGAGGCAAGTATGGATATTTCGGTTTTATTTTTCAAAAAACTGAACTTTTGTATAAATATTGAACTTAAAAATAATAAAAAAAAGATTAAACCGAAAATGCCTGTTTCAGCCAAAAGTTCAAAATATAAATTATGTGGATGAGTAGAACAACCATTATTTAATTTACGCATATCCGCTTTTTTAACAAGTTTACCTGCAAATTTTTGTGCAATAATTTCTACTGAATATTTTTTACATTCAGATCTAAATGATCTGACACCCGAACCTAAAAATTTATTATCAAGGAAAATACTATAAGCGTTTAGAGAATGCATTCCATATTGATTATTTAACACTTTATGAATTAATGGCTCTCCTTGTGTCTGAAAAAACAAGGCACTAGGATATTCATAATATCTATGTTTTATATGATCTAGTAAAATAAAACTAATCGAAAAGATAATCATCAATTTTATAATATAAAAACCTAAAATTTTTCTAAACTCAGAGTTAAATATTAGATTAACTAATATAATTATAAAACTCATTAAAACTGCATTTCTCTCTCCTGAAATAACAATTGCTACAAAGAAGAAAGATATAAAAAAAAAGAAAAAAAGTATCTTTATTCTATTTTTTTTTATTAATTTTGTTAATAAAAATATAGAAGTTAAGCCAAATAATACTAAATAATTTCCAGCTATTAATTCTTTATTGAAAAAACCAGAAAATCTCTCACAATCAACTTTAATCGAGTTATTCCAACTACACATAGCAGCAGGGAAACCAAAAATATCTTTATTTCCATATTTTGTGAAATTTAAAAATTGAAAAATAATATCTGAAGCAAGAAAAAGTGTTATCAAAAACATAATACAATAAACAAATATTATTTTTTCTTTCAATAATTTAATAAGATTAAATAAAAAAAAAGAAAACAATATAAATCGTAAATAAAAAAAAGATTTTTCTAAACCATTGCCTGAAAAATTAAAGAATATAGAATTAATTACTAGATACAGCCAAAAAATAATCGCAAAATAAAATATTTGCTTATTAAAAAAATGATAACTTTTTTCCCTATATAAATAATATGAACCAGAAATAATAGTTAAAATAATACTTGCATTTATTGCAGGTGGACCAAAGATAATTGACAATGGAAAAGTAGAGATTACCAAAATTACAAATATACTATTTGCGGCAGATAAAGTGGAATCTTTTATTTTCATTAAGTTAAATATATATTGAAAATCTTATTAAAAAAGTAATACTACTAATATGCTATACCAAATACTGTTTTTTTTACTACTAGCCATTAACTGTATAATTCATATTTATATAGTTAAAAATAGTATGAAGCTTGGAGAGTATTTGGGACTTATGGATATACCAAGTAAAAATAAAATTCATACTCTAAACACCCCCTTGATTGGAGTTTTTTCAGTATTCATTATTTTTGCTTCTTGCAGTTTGTGGCTTTTAGCAAAAAATTTTAATTACGATTTTTTAATCATATTTTTAATTACAATTTCTTTTTTTATTCTTGGTTTAATTGATGATAAAAAAAATTTGAATGCCTATTTAAAACTCTCAATTTCAGTAGTTATATTATTAGTTTTTATATCACCTTCTGAGAGTTTAGTTCTTAAGCATTTTTACTCTCAAACTTTTAATGGACAAATATCTATTGATAATAATTTTTTAAATATAGCGCTTACCATGCTTTGTATCTTGTTATTAATAAATGCTCTAAATTTATCTGATGGAATTAATGGTCTTGCGTCAGGAATATCGGCTATATGGATTTTTGTATTATCTTTTTTTCTTGATGGTGATTATAAAAATATATTTATAATAATATCAATATTTATAAGTTTAAATACCTATCATATATATAAAGGTAAATATTTTCTTGGCGACTCTGGAACTTTATTTTTGGGCAGCTTAGTTGGAATGTTGACAATATTTACTTATAACAGATTATTAATAATTGATAAAATTATCTATGTAGAACAAATATTTTTATTCTTTATTATACCTGGAGTTGATATGTTTAGATTATTTTTAACTAGAATTTTAAATAAACAAGATCCTTTTAAGGGTGACTTAAATCATTTGCACCACTATATTTTAAATAAAAATTCACTTAAAAAAACATTGTGTATTTACTGGACCGCAGTTGTTATGATAATAATTTTAAGTGAAATTTTCTTTAATAATTTATTACTTATATTTTTACTCTATATTATAATTTATTTATTCTATATTTTTTATAAAAAGGAAAAATTTTTAAGAAAGTAAAAAACTGACAACCTAATACTTCTTCTATGTGATTTCATAATATAATCATCTATATTTTTGGAACTAATTAAATACTTTTCATGATCTAGATTTTCAGAAAAACTAAGAACTTCCTTATTTTTTAAATTTTTTGATCGTAAACTGAAAGTTTCATGAGTACCTGAACCATCCTGACCATTATTATCTACTAAAGAAAATCTAGACTGAAAACTAGAAAAATTATTTAAGAAACAATGATAATTAAATCGAATTGCCCAAGAGTTTATATATTTATTATATTGACCCCATAATAAAGTATTAAGATCATTGCCAGCTAAAGAAAATTTCTGTTTATTTTCTAGGTTTAAAAAATGAGAATCATAATCTATTTTTTCCCACTCAATATCATTCCAAATATGTGCCCAAGTTCCCCAGCCCCAACTGCAATGTCTTTTAGATAAATAATATTTATATTCTTTAAACTGATCAAAATGATCAATATATGAATAAAGACTTATACTTCCTAAATTAGAACTATTTTGATATTTGTTTAAAAAATAATTTAGAAAATTTACACCACTTTTTGCAACAACCAGATCATCTTCGAAGACTATGCAAGCTTTATTTTTTTTAAGAACTTCAGATATTCCACTTATTACATTGTTTGCTAAGCCAACATTTTTTTTTCTAAAATTTAAGTTAGAAAAATTCAAACTTGATTGATTAGCAATAATACGAATTTTATTTATTTCCTTTAAATCTTTTTTATTTTTAAAACCATCACAAAATAAAAAAATTTCATAATCGTTAATATTTTTATTTTGTTCTAAAGATTTAATTAAATTATAAAGATGTTTTGGTCTATTATATGCAAAAATAACTACTGGAAACTTAGTCATTCAACTTTCTAAAGTAGATAAGAATATATTTTATAAATTTTTGATAGATAAAGTTAAATAAATTAAAAATTGGTCTATGCTCTACCGGCATTAAAAGTTCAATTTTTTCTGATACTAAAATTTTTTTACCAGTAATTTTATGGATTCTTCTGTTTAAATTTAAATGTTCTGGCATTGGATTATTATTATTTTCTTCATAATAATTTCCTTGAATAAAATGATTAAATTTATAAAGACACATTCCATTAAATGATGAGATTGAAAAAAAATCATCTTTCACTGTTAGTGCTTTTTGCACATCGTAAATATTTTTTTTTCTTTTAAAAAAAGTAGAAAATCTTCTGTCATTTTGAATTTGCATTATGTTAAGGTTTTTGAATTCATAGCTCTCAAAATTCAATATATCATAATAGAAGGGTTTAGATTTAACAGAAACTGCAAATGTATCTTCAGTTCTACTATCTAATTCATTTTTAATTAAATAAAAATCCTTAGTAGAAAAATTTTTAGACAGAACATTGTCTACATCTATGACACATAAGTATTCACATTCAATTTTATTTTTTGTAATATAATCTTTTAAAAACTGCCTTGCTTTTGAAAGTCTAATTATACGATCTGAAAATTGTTCTATAAATGTTGTATCTAAAAATGTAACTAGCTCACTATTATTATCTGAAAATTTTCTAATCTCATCAAATGTATAGTCTTGAGATCCATTTTCTCCAATTATTGAAAGTACTTTGTGTCCTTTATTTGACAACTCCAATAAAAAATTAAAAAAAAAATTAATTGTACTAGAGCAATCTCGAGCAAGAGATAAGAATATGATATCGTAGTTTTTTGATTTCATTGGTAATAAATAAATTTTATAACTTTTTTTTTTAAAATTGGTATATAAAAGAAATATTACAAAATATGTACAATAAACTTAGAAAACTTACCAATATAATTTTCAAACATTATAAAAGTGAAATAATTTTTTTACAATTTATAGTTATTTTGAGTTCTATAATTCAAATTTTATCAATTCTATCATTTGCACCATTTATAATGATGATTTCTGACCCAACATATTTAACAATTTTGTCAAAAAAATATATTTTATTATCAAATTATTCGGAGGATAAAATTTTAATCTATTCAATGATGACAATAACTGGAATTTTTATATTAAGTAATCTTTTATCAATCTATGTTTCTAAGGCCACAATTATCTTTTGTGAAAAAGTAAATATTGATTTTTCAAATAATATTTTTAAAAGCTTCTTACATAAAAAATATTCATATCATTTAGAGAATAACAGTTCAGAGTTAATATCAAAAATCACACAAGAAATAGGAAGGGTTGTGGTTAACATTTTAAACCCCTTACTTCAGTTAAACTCAAAAATTATATCAATAATTTTTATATTGATTGGTTTGTCCTTTTTCACTGGTATGAAGTCTATGTTTTACATATTGGCAATAATAGTTTTTTCTTATTATATGTTTTTCTCTCTATATAAAAAACAGCTTAAGAAAAATAGTGAATTGATATCTAAAAATTTATATTTGAGGCAGAAGTCAATTAAAGAGAGTTTAGAAAATATAAAAGAAACAAAATTATTTCAAGCTGAAAGTTTTTTTTTAGATATATTTAACAAGTCTAATTCTCTAGTTGCTAAATCTATATCAAAAAATCAAATTCTTTCTATTTTACCAAAATTCTTAATTGAAATTATGGGAATAATATTTTTTATGCTATTTATTTCTTATAAATTAAAAGCTGGACAAGATTTAACTGAAATTTTGCCTTTGCTATCTGTTTACCTGGTGGCTGGATATAAAATGTTACCTGCCATTCAAAGTGTAGCCACTTCTTATGCTACTATAAAAGGAAATATAACAGCGATAGAAAGAATTGAAACTGATCTTGATAATTTTGATAGAGAAAAAAATATAGAGTTAGGCTTTAATGATTTTAGTTTTGAGGAAATCAAAGTAATTAACTTAAAATTTTCATATAAAGAAAAATTAATACTTGATGACGTTTCCTTGGTAATAAAAAAAAATCAAATTACTGCAATTGTTGGTAAAACAGGAGAAGGTAAAACAACACTAATAAATTTGATTGCTGGATTATTAGAACCAACGGAAGGTGTAATTAAATTTGATAATAAAATCTTAGAGGCAAGTAGTAAAAAAGATTTTATGAACAACATTGGTTATGTTCCCCAAAAAATTTCTCTGATTGAAGACAGTATATCTAATAATATTACTTTTGGGATTGAAAAAAAAAACATAGATAAAGAAAAAATTAAACTTGTTTCAAAAATTACTCTAGTAGATGAATTTGTTTTAAAATTAAAAAATAAATTTGAAACAACTGTTGGTGAAAATGGAATATTACTTAGCGGAGGACAAATACAAAGAATTGGACTGGCAAGAGCATTATATAAAAATCCGTCTTTATTAATTATTGACGAAGGAACTTCGGGATTAGATGGTAATACAGAAAATGAAGTAATTAATGCTTTAAAAAATGCAAAAAAAGATATTTGTATATTAATGATAACACATAGGAATGAGGTTTTAACTTACTGCGATACCGTATATGAAATTAAAAATAAAAAAATAAATAAGCTAAAATAAAATGATAAAAAAAATTTATTATAAGAAAAAGCTATATGCAATTATAATTCCAAAAAAATTTACTACACCAGGTATAAATTTTTTTACGCCAGACGATTATTCACAACAAATTGGGTATATAAATTATAAAAAAGGACATAAAATTATTCCTCATATTCATAAAAAAGTCAGTAGAATAATTTATCAAACAAATGAAGTTCTATTCATAAAAAAAGGGAGGATTAGAATAGATTTTTTTGAAGATAATCTTAAAAGAAATTACTTTGGTAGTAAAATTTTAAAAACTGGAGATACTATTTTAATAGCAAAAGGTGGTCATGGTTTTGAAATTTTAGATAATTGTGAAATGATAGAAGTAAAACAAGGTCCATTTTTAAATACAAATGTTGATAAGACAAAATTTCAAAAAGAAATAAAAAAAATAAAAATTATTAAATGATGAAGGTAAGTGTCTCTAATCCAATTCTAGGTAAAGGTGAATTAATTAATTTAAAAAAATGTATTAATACCAACTGGCTATCTTCCAACGGTGAATTTAATAAAAAACTTGAAAATGGATTCGCGAAAATAGTTAATAGAAAATATTGTTCAACAGTTTCCAATGGAACAATAGCTTTAGAAATTGCTATAAGAGCATTGAATCTAAAAGAAGGAACCGAGGTAATAGTTCCTTCGTTTACTATAATATCCCCAATAATTGCAATTATAAGAAATGGCTTAATTCCTATTTTAGTAGACTCAAATGATTTTTGGGCAATGGATATTCAAGATGTAGAAAAGAAAATAACTAAAAAAACTAGTGCAATACTTGTAGTGCATACATATTCTTTTCCTGCTGATATGAACAAAATCATAAAACTTAAAAATAAATTTAAATTAAAATTAATTGAAGATGCGGCTGAAATGCATGGCCAAAAATATTATGGCAAACCATGTGGATCATTTGGAGAAGTAAGCACATTTAGTTTTTACTCAAATAAATTCATTACATCTGGTGAGGGTGGTGCAATATGTACTAATAGTAAAAAACTATATGAAAGAATAAATTCTTTAAGAAATCTATCCTTTGGTAAAAAAAAAAGATTTGAACATGAGGAATTGTCTTATAATGCAAGAATGAGTAATTTGCAGGCTGCTGTTGCATATGCCCAAATTAAAAATTTAAAAAAAGTTGTTAAATTAAAATTTCAAATAGCAGAATATTACAATAAATTTTTATCAAAATCTGAATTCATTAAAATTCTACCTAATAAGAATTCTTACTCAAGAAATATTTACTGGGTTTATGGTATTTTAGTTTTAAAAAATCAAAAAAATAATTTAGTAAAATTTTTAAAAAGTAAAAATATAGAAACAAGAGATTTTTTTGTTAGTATGCATAATCAGCCAATTTTAAAAAGAATGAATCTTGTAAAAAATAAAGATAAATTCCCCCATTGTGATAATCTTGAAAAGAATGGTATTTATTTACCTTCTGGCCCAAAAATGTCATTAAATGAGTTGAATTATGTTAACAATAGTATTAAAGAATTTTTTATTAAAAAATACTCTAAATTTTAAAATAAATTATTAAATGAAAATTAAATACGATAAAGATTACTACGAGAACGGACTCGCAAAAGGATTAAGCTGTTATGAAAATTACAGATGGATTCCAGAGCTGACGTACCCTATGGCACATGCAATTTGTAATTCCCTAAAAATAAAGAGTAATGATAAGGTGTTAGAATATGGTTGTGCTCATGGATTTTTAGTTAAAGCATTAAATGACTTTAAAATTGATGCTTATGGCGTAGATATATCTAGCTATGCTTTAAGTAAGGTTGATGTAGAGATTAAAAAAAAGACCAGCTTATTAAAGGGAAATAATATTAAAAATTCTTTAAAGAAGATGAAAATAAAATTCAAATTTGATCATATTATTTCAAAAGATGTCTTTGAACATATAGAGCCAAAAGACTTAAAAAAAATATTAAGAGAGATGTCAACGCTTACAAGAGAGTTATTTGTTGTTGTTCCTTTAGGAGATATTGGAAAATATAGAATTGCAAGTTATGCAGAAGACAAAACCCATATAATTGCTGAAAGTGAGAATTGGTGGAAGAAACTTTTCATTGAAAATAAATTTAAAATAAAATCATTTAGTTATAATATTGAAGGCATCAAGGATAAATGGTATAATGTTAATACTAAGGGAAATGGTTTTTTTAAATTAGTATCAAATAGATAGTATGAATATTAATCAAGAATATGAAATTAAAGCTGATGCAGATAAAAAAGGGCATTTCATAAGAATTAGATCATTAAATAAAGCAAAACATTTTGCAATATATAGAACATTTACAAAAAGATACCCAAACGGAAAAGAGATAAATTCAGAAATTAATGAAGATATTCAAAATATTTTAGTTAAGACAATTGAAAAAAAAGGAATTACAGAGGGGTTTATATTAAAATTTGATGAAGATGATAAGTATTCAGAATTTTTAGAAAACAAAATTGAACCAGAAGACATCCGGCATGTAAGTGGCTTGAGTGAAAAAAGTTTTACAAGTACTGGTGCTAAACTAAATGCACATTGGCCAATTTTTTGGAAACTAAATGAAACTGGATTCGGAAGTATAATTAGAGCCACATTAACCTTGCATCAAGTATGTTCTTCAAGATGTCATTTTTGTTCTACGATTAATAGAAACAAAAAAGACTCCACCTCTTTTGAGGAAACAAAAGAATTTATTGAAAAATTATATTTTGATCAAGCAGAATACAATAAAAAACACTTTTCAAAATATAATGATAAATACAAAGAATTAACAGGGTCAGATATTAGATTAAGAGGAATAATATTATCAGGAGGAGGACAGCCAAATCTTTGGCCTCATTTTGAAAAATTAGTTAATTGGTTGTCAACATTAGATATTGATATTGGTTTAATTACGAATGGATTTCCAAAAAACATTAATGATAAGATTTATGACAAATTTAAGTGGATAAGACTCTCAATAACTCCTGAAGATGCATCACCACATTATGTAGACCAAAAATTTAACCTTCAAAGAATACCTCAGAATATAATTGATAATGAAAAAACATTTTTTGGCTTATCTTATGTTTATGGTCCTTGGACTAATAAAGATATCTTGAAAAGATTATCGTTACAAGTAGATGAATGGAAATTAGACTACATAAGAATGCTCACAGATTGCAATCTAACAAGGTCTGAACAGCTTAAATCACATAAAGTTCTTGCAGATAAATTATATGATTTATCTATGATTGATGAAGATGGGAATAATACAGGAAAAATTTTTCACCAACTTAAATTTCATGGAACTCAAGATGAAGCTGAAAAGCTATGGAGTGACGGAAAGTGCTTCCTACAAACATATAATCTATTTTGGGATACAACAGGACATGAAACCAATGGAAAATCTTTTTGTTATCCATGTGACTCAGTGACTGTATTAGCCGAAGAAAATACAAAACAACAATCAAAAAGAGGATTTGATGGAAAAATTTGGGGAACTGTAACAAATGATAGGGTGGAATTACTTTTTAAAGAAAAATGGAAAAAATTTTTTGATCCTAGAGACCATTGTTCTGCCTGCCTATTTATGAAGAATAATAATGTTGTTAAAGACTTAACAAATTCAAATATTGAAATATTAGATAATATAAAAATTGATAAAGATATTGAGCATATTAATTTTCCCTAAAATTGAAAAAATAAATTTTAAATAATTTAAGACTACAATTCATGAATAGCAAAAGTTTTTATAAAGTTAATAAAATATTTGTTGCTGCACTCTCTTATAATAGAGCTAATATTTTTAAAAAATCAATGTTAACCCTTGTAAAATCATTAATTTATTCTAATGCAATTAAAAATGCTCAAATTGCAGTTTTTGATGATGGATCTGATAAAACTCAGTTAACAATAATTAATAATTATTGCCTTGAATTAAAGAATAAATTTAATTTAGACATTAATCTTCATAAAACAGATAAAAATAGAGGTTATGGAATAAATTATATGAAAGGAGTTGATTGGTATATTTCTCATGTAGATAGGAATGCTCTTTTATACATGCATGAAACTGATTTAATCTTAGAAAAAAAATGGTTTTATAAATGCAATATGATTTTAAATTCAAATATTAACTGGATTATTTCACCTGTCCATCATATCAATCATTTAAATTTTCTAAAACATGCTCGTGGCATGTATAATTTATTTGAACAAAATATTAAAAAAACTTTTCTACAAAAAAGTAAAATAAATCTTCAAGAAATGAGCCTTAGAGAGGGTAAAATTGTATTTAACGATATATCATTTGTAGCAAAAATTTCATATGGGTTAATAGGTGCTAGATTAGCGAGCTCACATTATTGGGAGAAAGTTGTACAAAATAAAGAGTTTATTTTATCTCACCATGACAAAGAAGATATGGCTCTTTCTTTTATAGGGAAAAATAATTGCGTTTATCTGGTACCAGGTTCTGCTAAAATAGCCTTTAAACCCGGTTTACATGGTTATATGTTTTTAAATATAGCCTCGTATGATGTGGGACTAAATAAATTTATTTTTTTTGTGAGCTTTAAAAGATATCTAATTCAATCAACATTAAAATTACTAAACAAAATAGGATTGATAAAAATATTAAAAAAATTATTTATAAAAGATTAATAGATACATCGTCTCTAATTTTTATTAGATTCATATTAAAATAGTTTTGTGCTTTAAATTTTGATTAGAAGCGAGAGGATCAGATTACAATAGATTATAAAGATGAATATAAGCGTGGTATTGTTAGACCTTGTGTTTTAAAAGATAATAACATCTACAAAATCTAGTATGCACATAGAAATCTTTAAAATTACAGAACTTATAAAGATAATAGTTACTAGATTGATAATAGGCCAGATATACAGCTAAAGTATTAGAAGTAATATGAACTAATTCATGGTTTATTTCTGCAATCTACTGAATATTAATTTGTGTAAAACCCAAAGTATTAAAAAAACTTTTTAAGTAAGGTGAGCTTTATTGTTTTGTAATTATTTTATAAATGTCGTTTTCTAAAATTTTAATAGGGTTATTCCCAAGCCTTAATAAATTTATTCCTTTGATTATCTTTTCAGCGTTTTGATTAATATTTATGTTAAGAATACTTAAATTATCTTCTAGTTTTGCTTTTTTCTTCATTAATGTCCTCATGTTTAAAATATAAGCTGTCCAATTAGACAATGATTTACTCTTAATGTTTTCTCGAAAATTTATTTATTACTATCTGAAAAAATATTTTTATATATTATTTTTGCTAAGGCCTCATTAGCAATGGGTGCAAAATGGCCCTCATCAACATAAGAAATTTCAGTTATATTGTCAAATGCATTAGTAATATCAATAACACCATTTAATTTTGAAAATAATAAATATTTTTTATTAAAAATTTCTTTAATATCTTCATCATTAAATTCCTTTGGCATTTTGCCATGAATATAAGGAAAAGGTTCAATAAACGTATAGCATCTTAATTCCATACTATCACATATTCCTTTTCTTATTTTAAGATTTTTTTCAAAATTATTTCTTAAAAGTTTCAAATCTGAATTTTGCAATTCAATAATATCAAAATCCTGCTGGAAATCTTGATTTTCATTTGCGTTAGTATTTTTATATTTAATTTTTTTATAAAATTTAAACATTGGTAAAGAGTAAATAAAATTTTGACTTGAAATTAATAATTGATGCCATAGGCTTTTATTAACAATAGAAAAGATTTTTTTTAGATGCAATGTAACACTATCATTGTTTATTCTTTCATTATTACCGTTTAAGAAAATTGAATAATCATTTTTTTTATTCTTATCTTCTAATATATGTTTTGTAAGAATTGAATTTTCTCTTAAAGAATAAAATGAAGCACTACCAAAATTATAAACACAGTAATTATACATTGAATTATCATTAAGTAATTTTTTAAAATAAGCTGGTATTGTTTTGTCGTCAGCAACATTGTATCCAAAAGTATTGCTACCCCCGTAAAAAAAAATATTTATATTACAATTAGTGTTATTTTCAATTTTTCTTCCATTTTCTTCATTTAAATTTACATATTTTTGACCAACTTTTTCACCTTCAGTATATTCTGTAAATTGACTATATCTAAGATCACGTTTTAGCCACATCTCCTCATAAAATTCTATCTGGTCTTCTTTTTCTATACCTATTGATTTTAAAATCTCTTCTGAAAAATATTCCTTTTTTGATATATTTTTTAAATAAAAATTTTTTATTGGACTCCAGGTTATAGCTATTAAATAATTTAAGATTATGATAATTAAAATAAAGCTTGAAAAATCAATAAAAATTTTTTTTAAAGAAGAGTAGCCAAGATTTCTTTTTTTTTTCATTTTTTTATTCGTTTAAAAATTAAAATAAATAAATGGATTTGGATTACTATTTGCAAATAAAAAGCTAGTTAAATAAACTAGAAAAAATACACATAAAAAAAAAATTACTGATGTAATTTTCTTGTTTATAATATATGTAAGAAATTTATATACATAATGCACACCAAATTATAATCTAAATGAAATGAACTATCAATTTAATAAATTTTGGCTCAATCAATCTGATATTATTAAGTGGAGTAAAAAACCTAAAAAAATATTAAAGTCTAAAAAAAATTTTTTTCACGAGTGGTATTCTGATGGAAAAATAAATATTTACGATAATTGCATATCAAATAATATTGTAAAAGGATTTTCCAATAAAAATGCTATAATTACAGTAAATACCAAGAAAGAAATTAAAACATATACTTATAAAGATATAGATATTTTGGTAGATAATTTTTGCTCTTATTTACTAGATCTTTTTAAAAAAGATAGAATCACTGAAAAAAAAATAATGATTCATTCATCGGCATCAGTTTATTCTGCAGTTTCTATGTTAGGCTGTGCGAAACTTGGTATTCATTTCTCTGTAATATTTGAAGATTTAGAATTAGAAGCAATAAATAATAGAATGCGTTTATTTAAACCAGATTTATTTATTTCAAGATGGGATAAAAGTTTTTTTTTTAAAAAGTTTTCCAAAATGAAACTTCATAAAGTTAATTATACTTTTTTTGATAAAATTGATATTTTTAAAAAACGCTCAAAGAATCCACAAATTAATTTTTTTAAAAGTCACAAAAGTCTGTTTACATTATTTACCTCAGGATCTACTGGTTCTCCCAAAGGAATTGTACATAGTTCTGGAGGTTATCTAGTTTATTCAAAACTTACCTGTGCAAAACAATTTGGAATGACTTCTAAATCAATAGTTTTAACTGCTTCTGATGCTGGCTGGATTAATGGCCATACTTATGCTTTGTTTGGTCCTTTATCATTTGGCGCAACTACAATTCTCTTAGAAAAACCTATGCTTTTACTTGACATTACACTTCTAAAAAAAATTTTAAATTATAAAGTAAGCATCTTGTATATTCCCGTAACTTTAATTAGGTTGATGCGTGCTATAAGTAAAAACCTTAATATAAAAAGTAGAAGTTTAAAAACATTAGGTTCAATGGGAGAGCCACTTGCACCATCTGTTGGTACGTGGTTTTCAAAATCTTTTAATTTACAAAAAAAATCAATAATAAATACTTACTTTCAAACTGAAACATGTGGAGTTATTGCATCACCAAAATTTACAGATAAATCAAAAGATGTCATACATGGCTCTGTTGGTAAGACTATCGATAAAACGATTGTTATTAACAAGTTAAAAAAAAATGATAAAAATGAAATACAGGTAAAAACTAGCTGGCCTGGATGTATGAAAAAAATTCTCAATGGGAAAAAAGAATGGATGAAATATTGGACTAAAGAGGGATATTTCAGAATGTTCGACTTAGGAACTGTTGAAAACTCAAATATCTATATTCATGGCAGAATTGACGATGTTATAAATATTAGGGGTCATAGAATTGGATCAGAAGAATTAGAATCTACAGTTCTTCAAATTAAAGAAGTTCATGAATGTGGTGCTGTTTTAATTGAGGATGAATTAGAGGGTGCTGCTATAAAGCTATTTGTTGTTTCTAAAGAAAAACTTGATAAAGAAATAGAACAAAAAATATATTCAAACTTTGGTAGCTTTGCCATGCCAAGAAAAATTTATTATATAAGTGAATTACCCAAAACTAGAAGTGGTAAAATCTTAAGAAGACTATTAAGAAATTTGATATACTTCCCTACAAATGATAGTCATGGAGATATTTCAACAATGTTAAACCCACATATTATTACTGAAATAAAAAATAAACTATTAAAAGAATAGAATATGAATTTAGATGAACTTATTATTATTATTTCAATGTGTACTTCAATTAACAAAAAAGATTTGAATTCTAAATCTTGTGCAAATGATTTCTCTAGATGGGATAGTTTAGCTCACATACGAATTATACTTGAAATTCAAAAGAAAACTAAAATTAAAATTAGTACTAGCAAAATGACTGAGTTAAACTCAATTAAATCAATTTTAGCCTATCTGAGATAAACATGCTGTTTTTTACTCCAATATATTTATTTATATTTTTTCCATTAGTTTTCTACTTTTATTATAATTTTGGATCATCAAAAGTTAATAGAAAAGTTTTTTTAATTTTATTCAGTTTATTTTTTTACTCTTATTGGGAAATAAAATTTTTACCTATAATTATTTTTTCCATAATAATAAATTTTTTTTTTCATAAACTTTTAGTATTTAGCAATATAAACAAAAAGCTATTATTATGGATAGGAATAACAATAAATTTATTAATCCTAATTATATTTAAATATTCTAATTTTATTATTGATAACTATAATTATTTTTTTAAATCAGATATAGAAAGTTTAAAAATCGCCTTTCCACTTGCGATAAGTTTTTTTACATTTCAATCAATAGTATTTTTAGTGAATTGTTACGATAAAGAAATAAATGATGTAAAGTTTATTGACTACTCTTTATTTATAAGTTTTTTTCCACAATTGGTTGCTGGTCCAATAGTTAAATTTAATGATATGGTACCTCAATTTAATAATAATTTATTATCTAAATTCAAACCTACTTATTTTTATCTTGGATTGACCATTTTTCTTATTGGATTTATAAAAAAAATCTTTTTAGCAGATAGTTTGGGTATTTTTGTTGACGAAAGTTATTCAGATATAAAAAATTTAAGTTTTTTAAAAAGTTGGATTCTTTCTATCTCATTTACTTTTCAGTTTTATTTTGATTTTAGTGGATATGTGGATATGGCGGTAGGTTCTGCTCTTATGCTAAATATAAGGTTGCTTCAAAACTTTAATAGCCCTCTTAAATCTACTTCCATTATAGATTTTTGGCATAAATGGCACATAACATTATCAAATTTTATAACCAATTATGTTTTCACACCATGGATAATGAGTTTTAAAAAAATAAATTTTATAAAAACTATGTTTGTTTTATTTTTAGTTTTTCTTCTTGCAGGTCTATGGCACGGACCTTCATGGACATTTGTAATTTTTGGAATGATGCATGGATTAGCGCTTATTATAAATCATGCTTATAAAAAAAAATTTTCTTATAAAATAAATTCTTTTTTATCTTGGTTTTTAACATTTAATTTTGTAAATATTTCCTTTTTAATGTTTAGATCAGAGAGCATTGCTGATTTTTTAATCATACTCGGTAAAATGTTTACGTTTGGAAATTCTTATTCTGTAAATAATATAAATTCAGACATATCTATATTTAATTCTTCAATTTTATTATTGTCTTTTGCTGTTTGTTTTTGTTTTAAAAACTCAAATTATTTAATTGATAAACTTTTAGATTCACATTCGATGGTTTAAGATTTTAGGTACATATGAATTACATAAAGCATTTAGATGGATTGAGAGCTATAGCAGTAATATTTGTTATATTGTTTCATTCTGGCATTGAATTATTCTCTGGTGGATTTATTGGTGTTGATATTTTTTTTGTTTTAAGTGGATATTTAATAACTGGAATAATATTTAAAAAATTAGAAAGCAACTCATTTTCTTTTTATGACTTTTATGCAAAACGAATTAAACGCCTAATACCACCTGTAATAATTATAAAATTTTTTTCATTAGTTGTTGGTTATTATCTAATGAACCCATATCAATTTTTAATTTTAATTGATCAAGCGTTTTATTCGACAATTTTATTATCTAATTTTTACCTTTCGAATAATTCAGATTATTTCTCTCTTTCAACTTTTGAAAACCCATTAATGCATACTTGGAGTCTATCTTTGGAAGAACAGTTTTATTTAATTTTCCCAATTATCTTTTTTATTATTTATTACAAATTTAAGAATAGGATAGTTTTGTTTCTTTCACTATTTTTATTAATCAGTTTATTCATGGCACAATTTGGGGGTAACTTAACTTTTGAAAAACCATTTATTGAGTACAAATTATATTTTTTTAATCAACCAGGATTTGCATCATATTTTTTGCCAATTGGAAGGTTTTTTGAATTCTTGTTTGGTTCAGTCTCATATTTGCTAACTACTAAATTGAAAAAAATTACATTCTCTCATAAAGCTTTAAGCTATATTGGAATTTTTTTAATATTCTTATCACTAATTCTATACGACGGAAATTCTAATTTCCCTAATTTCTTAACATTAATACCAATTATTGGAACAATTTTAATAATAGTCTATTATCCAGAAAAAAATTCCTACATAAATTTTTTAACATTAAAGCCATTTATATTTATTGGAACAATTTCTTATAGCCTGTATCTTTGGCATCAACCATTATTTGCATTTTATAGAATTAAATTTAATTCTGAAATTCCAATTTTAGCTATTTGTATAATTATTTTTATAAGTTTTATTCTTTCATATTTGTCACATAAATATGTTGAGACTAAATTTAGAAAATCAAATTTTAACTCAAAAAAAACTATTTTTATTTTTTTTATAAGTGTACTTATATTTATTAGTATTTTATTTTTTTTAAAATCAAATAATTTTCAAGAGAAATTTAAATTAAAGTTTCAAAATAAAATACCATTAAAAAACATAAATTTAGTTATTGATTTAGACAAAAACATTAAAAGATTCAGAAATATTTCTTTGACCATGGAGCTTCAATTAAGTGAGAATTTAAACAAAGAAAAAATTTTAATTTTAGGAGACTCGATGTCTACAAATTGGATAGGCGCAATAAATCAAAATAAGGATTTATTTGAATTAGATTATGAATTTAAAAATTTAATATTAGATGAAAATTGTTTTAAATTCTTAAAAAATACAACCTATTTAAGTAAATCGTGTGCGGGTTATGTAGAAAATATCCAAAATGAATTATTACTAAATCAATATGATAAAGTATTTGTATTATTGAGGTGGTCTGAAAAAAGTAAACTAACTTTACAATATTTATTAGATTATTTGAAAAATTTTGATACTAAAATATATTTAATTGGTAATGCTAAATTTAATAATTTTCAAAAAATGGCCTATAAAATTGCATTAAACTCAACAATGAATAATCAGGAAATGACTAAAGAATTCTCTAAAAGCAAAGATAAAAGAAATATTTTTTTTAATTATGAGATTAAAAAATTAGCATCTAAAAATAAAATTAATTATATAGATGAGTATGATTTTTATTGTGAAGATAATTTATGTAAATTATATGACAGTGAGTTAAATCCATTTTTGTGGGATGAAGATCATTTGACTGAATATGGATCTAAATTTTTGGGTACTAAATTGTTCAAACTTTTGCAGTTTGACAATTAATTTTTTTCTAAAATTTCTATACTAATAAAATTTGATGATTTAAGTATGAATTTAATAATATAAATAGTAAAATAACTAGATTAAAAAATTTATAAAATGATTGAACAAGTTATAGATAATCAAAAGTTATTATCAATAATAATACGAGCTGACTATAAGTCAAAAGGTATTGAGTTTTTTACTCCAGGTGATTTTTCACAACAACTTGGATATATGAATCGAAAAAAAAATCACATAATATCTCCACACACGCATAACGCAGTTCAGCGAGATGTTAAATTTACTCAAGAAGTTCTAATAATAAAAAGTGGAAAAGTTAGAGTAGATTACTATGATGAAAAAAAAAAATATTTGGAAAGTAGAATATTGAACAAAGGTGACGTAGTGCTTTTAGCTTATGGTGGGCATGGTTTCGAAATGATTGAAGACAGCGAAATAATAGAAGTCAAGCAGGGACCGTACTTAGATGAGATAGATAAAATTAGATTTGATCCTGTTGAAAAAAATAAATTAAAAATAAAATAATGATTCCAGTAAATTCACCTCTTTTAGCTGGAAATGAAAAAAAATATCTTAAGGAATGTATAGATACAGGTTGGATAAGTAGCGAAGGTCCTTTCGTAAATAGATTTGAAGATGGTATCGCTAATTATGTTGGAAGAAAATATGCTACAGCTTGTTCTAGTGGTAGTGCAGCAATTAATATTGCTGTAAGAGCTCTAGAGCTTCAAGAGGGTGATGAAGTTATAATGCCCACTTTCACAATTATTTCTTGTGCTCAATTTCTAGTCACTAATGGTATTAAGCCAGTGCTTATAGACAGCAATTACGAAACTTTTAATATGAAAGTTGAAGATATAGAATCTAAAATTACATCTAAAACTAAAGCCATCATGATTGTGCATATTTTTGGTTTAACTGTAGATGTAGATCCTATAATCAGTATTGCAAAAAAACATAATCTAAAAATAATCGAAGATGCTGCTGAAATGTTAGGTCAAGAGTATAAAGGAAAAAGGTGTGGGACCTTTGGTGACATAAGTATTTTGAGTTTTTATGCAAATAAACATATCACTACTGGAGAGGGTGGTATGGTTCTGACAGATGATAAATATCTTGATAGCAGAGCAAAAAGTTTGAGAAACCTATGTTTTACAACTGACAGATTTGTTCATAATGAATTGGGCTATAATTACCGTATGACCAATATTCAAGCAGCCATTGGAGTTGCTCAGCTAGAACAGATAGATTTTATAGAGAAAAAAAAAAGGTGGATAGGTAATAAATATAATCAATTTTTGAAAGATTTTGATAGCATAAATCTTCCCATAGTTAAAACTAGTTACTGTGAAAATATATATTGGGTATATGCTATAACTCTTAAAAATCACTATTTAAAAACTGCAAAACAAGTGATGAATGAGTTAAAGGATCTCCAAATAGGTACAAGGCCGTTTTTTTATCCTATGCACAAACAACCTATTTTTAAAAAAATGGGTTTATTCTTAGATGATAAATTACCTAATAGTGAAAAATTGTATCAAAGAGGTTTTTATATTCCAAGTGGATTAGCACTGACAGAGACTCAGATTAAAGAAGTATCTTTAACATTACATAAAGTTTTAAATTGATGACCAAAAACCCTCAACAAGTTAAAAAAATAAAAAAAAGTCAAATATTTGATGCAAATTATGTATTTATAGATGGAATGAGCAGGAGTGGTAAAATTGGCATTGCCCCCATTGTAAGCTCCCTTGAAAGAGTTGAGTACTTTAAAATAAGAGCAAATTCTGACAGGTTTTTAATGCTTTACAAATCTGGTGATCTAAGCAGACAAGGCTTTAAATATTTATTTGAAAGTGATTTAACATTGGATGTTTGGTTTAGTATGATGGGGAGAGATGTAAACAACAATCTTCACGACTTAAGTAGTATTGTTAACTCTCCTAAACATAAAGAATATATTTCTAGAGTTAACAGAAAAGATACACCAGAAACTTTTAATGAAGTAATAAACGAAATTAAAAAGCAAAAATTAATTTTCCCTTTTGTTATTGATAATTACATGACTATTGGTTCATTCATAAATGAGATTAACCAAAATTTTAAATATATTATCGTGATGAAACACCCAATGGACTTAGTTTTTTCATGGTTTCGTAGTGGAAGAGGAACTCGACTTGGAACAGATCCATATTACATAAAGCCTGCTTTTCAAATAAAAGGATTAGATAATATACATTATACGATGCTTGATGATGCGGAAGATTTTAGTCTTGCAAATCCTTTGGAGAAATGTTTTTTAATTATTGAAAAACAGTTAATAGAATACCTCAATTCAGATTTATTACATTCTAAGAATTCCTGTTTAGTTCCATTTGAAAATTATTCTATTGAGACTGAAAAATATATTAAAAAATTTGAAAATTTGCTGGATACAAGTAGAACAGAATTCACAAGTACCGAAATGATTAAAGCTAATCTTCCTAGAGAAAAAGATATCGATACATTCTCAAAAAAAACAAATATGATTTTTGATAACATGAGTGAAAAATATATACATCGACTCACAAACTTGTGTCAGCGTTATGAAACTGAAATTTCTGATTTTTATAAGTTAAGTTCAATTACCAAATATTTAAAAGGTAAATTTAAAGGAATAAGTATAGATGAATTTTCTAAAGTATCAGCAAGTTCAAAATATCATATGGGCAAACGCAACTTTAATGAAAAATAAAACTATTTCTAGTAGTATATATTAGTAGTGAAAAAAAACTTGTTAAATCAAGGTTTATAATTTTTAGTTAATTGTTAAAAATTTATACAAGTTATCATAAAGTATAAATGAATTTTTTTTCGAAATATGACTCTTATTTCTATATAAAATTTTATTGTCTATAATGGAAAAACAATTTAATTCATCGCACAAGGTAGAAGCGGGGTCAAACTTATATATTTTTTTATATTTTATATTTTCAGTAGCTTTTAAAAATTCGTAATTTTTCATTTTATGAGTTCCAAGACTTAGTATCATTTTTTTATCATTTTCTAAATTTTTTTTATTGAATATTTTATTTCTAATAAAATGTTTTTTTGGGTCTACATTCATTTCAGGAATACCCAAGATAATATATATATTCTTATTATTTTTAACTAACTCCATTAATTGAGCTTTTAATTCCAGATCTATTGATGAGTTATTCAGAGCATAAGTGTGGTTTTTGTCAAAATAATAGTTCCAGTATGCATGAATAATTATATTTTTTATTTTGGGGTCTCCTATAATTTTTTTATAAATGATATCAGTTTTTTCTGCACAATTTTGGCTTGCTTTATCAAGTCTTTCGATATTTTTAATTGGTGGGCATCCAATACTGCTATATTCATAAAAACCAAATTTTTTTTTATTAGCAATTTCTGTTAAAACAGGAACAAGCTGGTTTGCATGGCTATCACCCCACAATACTGTATTTAAATTATTTAAGTCTCCATGTTTACATGTATTTTTAGAAATATTACCCCTACACTCTGAATTTATTTTTTCATAATCATCAAAAGATTTTGTTTTAATTAAAGTTTCAGAATCAATTCTATAAGAGAATCCAGAGGTTTTTTCACTAAAGAAAAAAGCCAATGTTAATAATAAAATTGAAATTAAATAAAAATAAATTTTTTTCCTCATAGGAATCTTTTTATCGTTCATCGGCCTTTCCAGAAAATGAAAGCTTACATAAGTCGAGAGTACGGTTAGAATTAGCAACACAAAATGATCAATGAACATCAGATCATTGCCAAAGTATAATTTGTAGAAAAATATTATTGTATAATGCCATACATAAAATCCGTATGTTAATAAACCAAATGAATATAAGGGTCTAAAAAGTAATAATTTTTCAATATAACTTTTATTATCGTCAGCAGGGATAAGTAGATAAGCTGCACTTACACATATTAAAAAATTATACAATGAAGGGTTAGGTGTATTTTTGTCAAAATAAATAGCAGATAAAATAATTATCAATGCAGCTAAATAATCTAAAAATTTAAATTTTTTTATTACTTTTATTTTGTTGGAATAGATGAAAAAAAAAGTACCAATTAAAAATTCAAAAATTCTAGTGGGAAAAATAAAAAAACTACCATAGACCGGGCTAAAAAATTTAGCACTATTTTCTATATAGGGGCTTTGTAATTTTAAGTTACCTCCAAATTGGGCCAAGCAGATAGAAAAAAAAATAGCTAAAATTAGCCAGAATTTGATGCGAGAAGAAAATAATAATAAAAAAAAGATAATAAAAATATAAAATTGAAACTCAAGACCTAAAGTCCAGGTGTGCAAAATAGGTGAGTTTGAAACTTCAGAAAAATAATTTGTAGTTAGGTAAAAAAAATTATTAGAATTAAAGATTACAGAGTTTTGAATAGTTTTGGTTAAAAAATTTATTTCTTCAGGTAAAAGAATAAAATACCCAAAAGCCATTGACATAATGCAAAGGACAATTATAGCTGGTAGAAGTCTATTAACTCTAACAATAAAAAAATTCAAAATATATTTTATATTAAATTTCTGATTATAAATAATACTAGAAATTATAAAGCCACTTATTACTAAGAAAATATCAACTCCAATAAATCCACCACTTATTAAATCAATATGATAAAGAAAAACAAAGCCTGCTGCTAATGTTCGTAAACTATCGATGTTTTTTAATCTTTTCATATCTTTAAAATTCTGTAATACATTAGTACCAATGAGTTTTATAGCATTAATACCTGCAAGAAAAGGGTCCACTAGATTGAAAAATAAAAATTTCAAGCTTTTAAAGGGCAAGCCTCTAATTTATTATTCTATCAAAGCTGCACAAAATTGTAAATATATTTCAGAGACTCATATTTTTTCAGACTCTAAAAAAATAAATGACTATGCTGTCAAATTAGGAGCTATAAATAAAATTCAAAGACCAAAAAATATTTCTTTATCATCAACAACAATGCATAAAACAGTGAATTATTTTGTAAACAAGCTGAATTTAAAAAAGTCTAAATTTAAATATCTTATTTTGCTGCAGCCAACATCTCCACAAAGAACATCTAAAGATCTTGAAAAAGCTTGTGAAAAAATTTTAAAGAATAAAAAAGCTGATGCTCTAGTGAGTTCTTATGAGTTAAAAGATATTCTCCCAAATAAGATTATGTTTTCTGACGGAAAATATTTATCTTTAAACGCAAATAAAAAATGGAAAAAAAATATAAATTGCTTTTATAGAAATGGTCCTGCAATACTAATTACCAAAATTAAAAATATTTTAGAAAAAAATATTTATGAAAATGGTAAAATAATCAATTTTACTATGAAGCAAAAAAAATCTATAGATATCAATACTCTTGATGACTTCAAAAAATTAATCAAAAATTTTTGATTTGAAAAAAAATATTTTGATTTATGGAGCTGGTAATATTGCAATAAGGCATGTTCAATCTATTATATATGAGAATAGTATAAGCAAAATTTATATTTTTGATAAAAAACAATCAGCACTAACAAAAATGTCAGATTTTTTTAACAAGGATAAAAATAGTAGTAAACTTATATTTTGCAACAAACAAAAAATAATAAAAAAAAAGAAATTCTTTTTAGCTTTTTTATGTACGTATGCTTTTAATAGAATACGGCTAATTAAAAAAATTAAGAGGCTATGTGATATTAAATATTTTATTGTAGAAAAGATTCTTGAAAGTAATATTTCTAATTTTGAAAAAATAGCATTTAATACCAAAAATATTTTTGTTAATATGCCACTAAGAAATATTAGTCCATTTCGAATTATTAAATCAAATCTTAATTCAAAAAAAATTAATGCCACGTTAACAGGTGGAAATTGGAATATGATTTGTAATTCTTTGCATTATATCAACTATATCTCGTACGCTATCAATTCTTCAGTGCAAAATATTTTAATTAAAAAATTAGAAAAACCTTATGAATTAGTTAGAAAAAATTTTATAGATTTTAATGGAAAAATTACAGTTCTTTATGAAAATGGAAGCGAATTACATATTGTCTCAAAAAAAAATACAAAAAAACATTATTTCAATTTAAAACAAGAAAACAAAATATTTAATTATAATTTCAAAAATGAAAAATTGCACATTGGAAAAAAATCCCTTTTTTGCAAAAGAGAATATGTTAGTGAATTATCTAATAAGTTCTTTAAGAGTTTATTAAAATATGGAAAGGTACAGTTACCAACTTTTGATGAGGCGTTAGGAGAAAACTTTTTATTCATAAAAGAATTTTTGAAAAAAATTAAGAAAAAAACATATATCTTAAAAATAACTTAAAATTTATGAAGAATCTATCAATAATAGGATCTGGAAGAATAGTTGAAGAGCACATCAAGGCAGCCTTACTATGTAATATAAAAGTTCGATATATATTTTCTTCTAGAGTGGGCTCTAAAAATGCTGAACGTTTGTCTAAAAAATATAAAATTGAAAATATTGAGACGTTTAAAAAATTTATTTCTTTATCGACTAAGGTTAACTCAAATTTTTTAATTGCAGGTAAGATTGCCAAAAATTCTTTCTACCTAAAAGAATGTATTAAAACAAAAAAAAAAATATTTATTGAAAAACCTGTTTTTTTAAAAAGTAAAGATTTCAAAAAATATTTAGTATCAAATAATCAGGTATTTGTAGGGTTTAATAGAATTTTTTATAAAAACATAGGATTTTTAAAAGATTTAATATCTAAATCGCAACATTTGACAATAAATTGTTTTTGTCCAGAATTAAATAGAACAAGAGTTGTAAGTAATTCCTCTCATATTATATCTATTTTATTTTTTTTGTTTAAAGAAATAAAGCTAATATACAAACATAAAAAAAAAAAAAGGGTTTTTCTACGCTATAACTTGCCTAATAATAATACAGTTAATCTATTAATTAATTATAAAGCTATTGCCAATTTTAAAATAGAAATTGCTTCAGAAAATTTTTTTATTGAGCTTCCATCAATAGAAGAATTAAAAATTTACAATAAATTAAAAAAAATAAATTATAAGAATAACAATATTTATAAATTAAAATGCTCATATTCAATGAGTGAATATGACTTTAATGATATTAAACCAGGAATTTTTTTTCAAATGCAGAAATTTAAAAAATTTTGTGAGGGTAAAAAAATAATTAACAACTTAAAATTTGCTCAGAAGATAATAAAAATTTGTGAACAGATTGTAGAATAAATATGAAAAAAATATTATTAATTCTCAGCACTGAATTATCACTTTACCAGATGCTGGCACATTTGAAGCAAAATAATGAAAAATGTATTATTGATTTGCTAATTGTAGCTGATAATAAAAATTTTAATAAAAATAATCAAATTTTTAAATCAATTTCAAGAAAGTCTTTCTTTATAAAAAAATTTCCACGTCCCATATTTTTTAGTATTTTCAAATTTTGGAATATTTTCTTCGCTTATAGAAATAAGATAGTTAATAAAAAAATACATAATTTATTAAGAAAAAATTCTTTCAATCTCAAAGATTATCATGAAGTTTATTTTTCCAATGAAGCGATTTCTAGCTATATATTATGTGGCTCTAATATAAAAAAAATCTATTTTGACCACTCCCCAATAGACACTTTACTAAAAATAAAATTAAATTTTATAAAAAGTCTGAACAACTTTTTGGTATGCTTCATCAACAATAAAGTAATGAATATTTATTATAAGGGAAATAATAATTTTTTTCAAAAATCTATTTTTGCTAATTTTTTAAGAAAAAAAAATTCAAGGCGTTTACTATCAATTAAAATGTTTAAAAAAATTTTTCTTAAATTTAATAAAAAAAAAGTTAAAAAATTTTTAAAGTCTGATTATAATTTAATAAATTTTTACCTACCTTATTATGCCTTTGATTTAAAATATTCAGATAATATCTTAAAAAATTATATTAATTTTTTTATTAAGAACACTTTAAATAAAATATTGGAAATAACACCTGTGAATGATGTTCTTCTTTTTAAATTTAGACAAAGTATCCCCATTAAGTTTCAAACAAATGTTATTAATCTTATCAAAAAAAAATTTCCAGGGAGAAATATTGTATTAGTTAATAAAGATTTTCCTAAAATGATAAATTTAGAAATAATTATGTCTAACTTTAATTTAATAAGATATTTTACTTCATATTCGTCATCAATATTTTTAAGTAAAGTTTTAAATCCAAAAACTTTAATTTACGATTATGGACCACACTGGAGTAAGTTTTTAAAAAAAAATTGGAGTCCTTTTAAACATAAAGATAATTATAATAATTATCTCCTAGCTTCTAAATTATATAGAAATTTTTCTAATAAATTGTAATATATTTTATATCTAATTTATTAATTTATAAAAAATATCGCCAATCAATAAAGCTATTTTAACATTAAATTGATTGATTTTTTTAAATTAAAAAATGGGAGTAGATATTTTAGAATTTATCTTCTAAATACAGAATTTTGTTAGTTGTAAAATTTTTATTTATAAGGTTAATGGATTACTTAACTGATGTTGGAAAACTTTTAATGATTATAGTTGAAGTAGGATCTATTCATGGCTCTGATGTAGATAAAGCTTTAGCTTTAATAACATGCTCCTCCAGCTCAGAAGCTGATTTTATAAAATTCCAGATGAGTATTGCTGAAAATGAATAAAATTGGCATTTTACTGACTTCTCCCAAAGAAGTGGGTGGTATATATCAATATTCTTTAAGTGTTATAGAGGCTCTAAATTTATTAAATAAAAAAAAAATTAAAATTGAATATTATTATTCAGATAAACACTGGGAAAAGCAGTTACCAAAGAATTCAAAAAAAATTTATATTCATAAAAGCATTTTTAAAAAAATTTTAAGGAAACTAGTCTATTTGTTTTTTTCAAATAACTTACGTTATTTTGTTCTTAAAGAGTTTTTAAATGAGGAAGTAAAGATTCTTAACAAAAGTAAATGTGATCTTATAATTTTTCCAAGTCAAAATATTACCTCTTATCAAATAAATAAAAAATCTTTATCCACAATCCATGATTTAATGCATAGATATGAATATCAATTTTCTGAATATACAAAGGTAATAATAGCACAAAGAGATATCCATTATCAAAATATATGTAAATTTTGTGATGGAATTTTAGTAGATTCTTCAATGGGTAAAAATCATGTTATCAATTCTTATAATGTTGAAAACAAAAAAATATTTACTCTTCCATTCATTGCTCCAAAATATTTAATTAAAAAAAATAAAATAAACGTTTTTAAAAAATTTAACATAAAAGAAAAATATATATTTTATCCAGCTCAATTTTGGGAGCATAAAAATCACATAAATTTAGTAAAGGCATTTAAGGAAGTATTGAAGAAAAATAAAAATATTTCTCTTGTATTTTGTGGGGCAAAGAAAAATTATTATAATAAAGTTTATAAATTTGTTAGGTTTAATAATCTTGAAAAGAAAATATATTTTTTAGGAAGAGTTCCTGACAGTATTATGTCATCATTATATTCAGGTGCAATTGCAACAGTTTATCCATCTTTGTGTGGACCCACTAATATACCACCTTTAGAATCAATTAGTTTAAACACCCCTTTAATTTGCTCTGATGCATATTTTATGAAAAATCAATTGGGGAATTCTGCAATATTTTTTAATCCAAAAAACTATAAAAGCATCTCAAAAAAAATTAATTTAGTTCTAAATAGTTCAAAGTTAAGAAAAAAACTTATTAAAAACGGTAGAAAAAAAATATCTGAATACAATATTAATCATTTTTCAAAATTATTGGAAGAACACATTAATAAGTTAATAGTTTAGTTAATTGAGAAGTTATTGATTGTATTAATAATATATATATGAGTTCTTTCCTGCTAATATCGAGAACAAACAAAATTTAAATCTCTTTTTTCTAAATAATCAGATTTAGGAAATTTTTTTTATTTACCATTTTTTCAAAAATTTGTTCTTAAAATTAAAGTATAGTTTTTATTTTTTGTAATTAATTAACTCAATCACGTATTAGGTATTTCCTCTATTTTTTGATCAAAAATTTTATACACCTTGTTACATATTTTTAATATTTTTTTATTATGTGTAATAATAATAATTGTTAATTTTGGTTTAATATTTATTAAGTTATTAAGTATTTTTTCTTCTGTTTCCTCATCAAGTCCTGATGTTGCTTCATCTAATATCAAAATTTGGGGTTTTTTAAACAGCGCTCTAGCAAATCCTAATCTTTGGATTTGTCCACCACTCAATTGGGCACCATTTTCTCCAACTTTAGTGTCCCATCCGTTATCTTTCTTATTTATATAATCTAGAAGACATATATTTTTCAAATTACTAATTTTTTCCTCAATATCTTTTTCTTCACTAAACTTTTGAGCATATAAAATATTATTTTTTATTGAATCATCTACTAGATTAATTTTTTGGGGGACTATTGAAATTAATTTTTGTAAGTTTGAAATTTCATTTTTTAATATCTCATCATTATTTAGCTTTATTTTTCCCGTATCAGGATAAAGTAATCCACAAAAAATATCTATAAAAGTTGATTTCCCTGATCCTGTTTTTCCTACGACACCTATTATTTCATTTTTTTTAATTTTAATATTAACATTGTTAAAAATTAAGTTTTTTTTGTGTGAAAAACTTACATCTTCAAATTCAATTATATTAAATTCTTTAAATTTATTATTTGAATAATCTTTAAGCACTTCCTCTTGATTTAAAATGGTAATAATTTCATTTTTAATGTTTTGCAACGAGGTTTGATTTCCTTTTATGGAGGCATAAGAGGATGCAATAGCTTGAAGTGCTGGAAGCAACTTGTATCCTGCAACTAAATAAATTCCAATTAAAGGAAGATAATAGTTTAAAGAATTATTATTCTTTAAAAAATAAATCAATCCTACAAGTAAAGTAAAAATTAATATTTCTATCAAAAACCTTGGGGCTGATGCTAAATATTGATTATTAGCAGTTGAATATGCAATTTTTTCATTTGCAGTTTTAAATAATTTAAAAAAAAATCTTCTTGCATCAAACATAATTGTTTCTCTAATATTTCCTAAACTTTCTGAAATAATTTTCTGTCTGTAAAAATTATTTTTACTTATGATAGTACTATTTGCTATAAATCTGCTTTTGTTAATTGATAGTATAATTACGTAACTAGTTAATAAAAAAAATAACACAAATAGTGAAGCTGTTAAGTTGAATATAAATAAACCTGAAAAAACAAATAATAGAGTTATAATTCTTGAATTAATTAGTATCATTGGAATTAAGATACTTCCAACAACACGAGCATTTTCAAGAGTTATTTTAGAAATTATTTCAGAGCTATTTTTATTTAAATGATAACTGTAGTCTTTTGATAGAATATTGTTAAATATTTTATTATTTAATTTAATTCCAATTTCTTGACCAAAGTGTAACGATTTTTTTGAAACTACAATACTTAGTAGATTAGATAATATAAATAAAACTGTTATTGTTAAGATGGTAAATAAAAAAAATTGCTCATCATTTATCTTTCCAAAATAACCATCATAGTATTTTTTAATTTCTTTATTATCCATTAATAATAAAATTAATGGACCAAACGAAAATATAGATAATAATTGTATGACTGAACTAAATATAATGAGAAATTGAAGATAAATTATTTTTAACTTGAAATATTTTAGAGCAAAATTAATTAATAGTTTTAAATCTTTTAACATAAATAATAAATAATATATAATATATAATATGGTATACACTTTAATATTAATATTATTATAAAATTTTTATCATTAATAAAATTTTGATTGTAAAAATATATGAAAGTTTATGATTTCTAAAAATTCAAAAATATTTGTTGCTGGACACCGTGGGCTAGTTGGTTCGGCAGTGTTAAGAAGGTTAAAAATCCTGGGATATACGAATATTCTAACAATCACTAAAAATAAATTAGATCTTACAAATCAACTAAAAACTTACAATTTTTTAAAGAAAAATAAACCTCAGTTTATAATTATTTGTTCAGCCAAAGTAGGTGGTATTTTAGCAAATAATATTTTTAAGGGTGAGTTTATTTATGACAATTTACAGATACAAAATAATTTAATTCATGGTGCTTATGTTAATAATATAAAAAATTTAATTTTCCTTGGTTCAAGTTGTGTTTATCCACGAAATTGCAAACAGCCAATTAAAGAAGAATATCTTTTAAATGGAGCATTAGAAAAAACTAATGAACCATATGCTATAGCAAAAATTGCTGGTATTAAATTATGCGAAAGCTACAATTATCAATATGGAACAAATTATCTTTGTTTAATGCCAACCAATACATTTGGTCCAAATGATAACTATAATCTTAAGACATCTCATTTTATTCCTGCCTTAATAAAAAAAGCTCATCAATTGAAAAAAAATAAACACAAAAATAAAACTCTTAAGTTGTGGGGAAGTGGAAAAGTAAGGAGAGAGGCAATTTATGTTGATGATATTGCTGATGCTTGTATTCATTTTATGAATAAAAAAACAAAAAAATCTTTAATCAATATTGGCGTTGGGAAAGATTATACTATTATAGAATTTGCAAAAAAAATTTTGAAAGTAGTTGGGGTAAAAGCCCAAATCGAATTTGATAAAACTAAACCTGATGGGACACCTCAAAAATTATTAGATGTAACAGAAGCTAGAAAATATGGTTGGAAATCTAAAACTACTTTAGAAGATGGTTTCTTAAAAGCTTACAAATCTTTTATAAACTCATAGTGAAGTTTTCTATAATTATACCAAGTAAAAATTCTAAATATTTTTTAGGTGAGTGTCTTGAAAGTATTTTTCAACAATCATATACAAATTATGAAGTTATTGTTATTGATGGTGACTCAGATGATGGAACTGTTGAGTTTTTAAAAACTTTTGGTGATAAAATTAAATGGATTAGTGAGAGAGATAACGGTCAAGCAGATGCAATTAATAAAGGTATTGCTTTGTCTAGTGGAAACTGGATTACATGGCAGAATTGTGATGATTATTATATCAACAAAGATGCTTTATCAATTTTTTCTAAAGCAATAAGTTCAAACCAATCAAAAAAATTATTTATTGGAAATATTAACCTGGTGAATATTAATGGAAAGGTTTTGCGAGATGTTAAATATTTTAAGCCACATTTCCATTCATTGCTTTATGAGGGTATGACACTTACAAATCAAGCCTGTTTTTGGAATAAGGAGTTAAATTCTAAATTAGGACTTTTAAAAAATGTAAGAATAAATTTTGATTACGAGTGGTTTTTGAGAATTTTAAAAAATTTCCCAAATTCTGGCTTACATTTAAACCACACAATTGCTTGTTTTAGATTACATAAAAATCAAAAAACTCAAAATCAAAATTTAATTGATATTAATAACTTAAAAAACATTAAGAATGAATATGGATATAACAAACTCTATTCGATTTTTTTTACACCATATTTATTGATAAGAAAATTTGTTTGTTTTTTTTTACAAGGAAATTTTTTTTATTTGTTAAGAGGTTTGACCAAATTTTTATTTGGAAAAAAAAATAAAGAATACTTGGATAGTTAAAAATACTAAGATAGCAAATAAAGTATTGATTTCATTAAAATACAAAAAAATGCCTATTTACATTTAATATTTTTTTTGTATAAAGCGTATAATTAATAAATTAACAGTTTCAAAAATATTAAAATCTAATGAAAAATAAAAAATTACTTTATATACTGTCATCTCTAATAATTTTAGTTTCTATAAATTTTTATATAATTACAAATGTATCCAAAACAAATAACTTTTTTGTACATAAAGTAAAAAATTTAATACCTCAGAGTTCAAGGGACTTTTTAAAAAAATTTAATAAAAAAGCCAAAGATGTAATTTTTGTCTTTGATAATATTAAAATTTTAAAAAGTAAAATTGAGGATAGAAATGCTAAAATTTTTGATATTCTAGATTCTATTCAAACTTTTGATTTCACTAGAGACTCTGAAGAGATTATAAATAATAAATATAAAATTACCAAGTATACAAACCTTTTATTAAGAGAAATGGGACCAAGAAGCTATCTTTCCCTAGACAAAGACATGCTTGTTCTCATGACTGGTTCAGGAACATTAATGTATGCAAATATTAATGACCTCAAGAATAAAAATATAATTTTTAAAAAAATCGAATCTAATTTTAATCAACTTGTGATGTCTAAATTTAAAGATGGTAGAAAAAATATTGTTAAAAATATTTTGATAGATGATAGCAAAATTTATATTTCTTATTTGAAAAAAGTGAATGAAAAATGTGTAAAGCTTGCAGTTGTATCTTCTGAGCTGAATTTTAAAGAATTAAATTTTATTGAATTTTTTGAAATAGATAGTTGTCAACCATATGGAGGTGCAATGATAGGTACAGGAGGTAATTTGTCAAAATTTAAGAATAATAAAATTTTATTGACTGTTGGTGGCTTTAGTTCTTATGAGTCTCAAAAAAATGATAATCCACAGCAATTAGATAGTATGATAGGTAAAATATTATCAATAGATAAAGAAACTAAAAAAACTAATATTTTGTCATTAGGACACCGAAATTCACAAGGTTTATTTTATGATGAGTTTGATGATGTGATATATTCCACAGATCATGGACCAAAAGGTGGTGATGAGATAAATCTAGATTTTACACCTGATCATAAAGATCCAAAAAATTTTGGATGGGCAGTCTCTTCTTATGGAGAGCACTATTCTTTTCCAAACAAATGGCTTACAGAAGGATTTTATAAAAGAGCTCCATTACATAAATCTCACTCTGAATTTGGTTTTATCGAACCATTAAAATATTTTACTCCCTCCATAGGTATTACTCAAATTATCAAAACTGAGAAATTTGAAAACTTATTAAATAAAAAAGTAATTTATGTTGGGTCTATGGGTTGGGATTTGGATGAAAATGATCTATCTATTCATAAATTTGTATTAAATGATAATTATAAAATTGAGAATCACGAAGTTATTCCAATTGTTGAAAGAATTAGAGATTTGATTTACGATGAAACAACAAATAAAATTTTAATGTTTCTTGAGACATCAGGATCAATTGGTATTTTAGAAAAAATTTCATAAGAAAAATAAGTGAAATTAAAAAAAATATTTAATTTTTTGGAAAAGGAAAAAAAAAGTGAAATTTTCAATTATTACTGTTGTAAAAAATGATAAAACTAATATTGAGTCAACTATAAAATCACTTTCAAGCCAAAATTTTTCTGACTATGAGCATATAATTATTGATGGAAATTCTTCAGATGGTACCAGTGAAGTAATAAAAAAAGCAATTAGAAATCAAAAAAAAATAATTTATATCAGAAAAAAAGATAAAAATCTTTATCAAGCTTTGAATAGAGGAATAAAAATTGCCAAAGGAGATTTTGTGGGAATTCTTCACTCAGGTGACATGTACTTTAATAATAAAGTTTTAAAGCTGGTTAATTCAAAAATTACCAATGAAATTGATATCTTATCTGGTTTTCTAATCTATGTGGATAGTAATTTTAAAAAAAAAAGGCTTTGGAATTACAAAATAAAAAATTTAAACTCATACAATGTTTTTAAAATAGCACATCCTTCAACTTTTATTAGCAAGAAAGTTTTTAAAAAGATAGGGCATTATAATACTTTATATACTATTGCTTCTGACACAGACTTCTTATTGAGAGTGTCTAAAATTCCAAATATTTCTTTTATGCTTTTGCAAAGAACCTTTGTCGCCATGAAAACAGGTGGTTTGAGCACTTCTTACTCAAGAATTTTTAGAAAAATATATGAAGATTTAAAAATATATTTTTTTCATTTTAAATTTTTATTTTTGTTAATATATGTTAAAAAAATTATCTACAAGATTAGAATTAGTTAACTTACAATTTTATTTGAAATAATACCACAGCCAACTAAAAATATTTTTTTTTCATTCTGGAACTGTAATTTAAATAATTATTTTAAAAAATATATTTTTATACCAAAAGTTATTTTTAATAATTTTACTATCAATATTTTTTCTCATATTAGCTTCAACAAGCTTATGACCCTTAAAATGAATAAACTCACGATTTATTACAACATCATGTAAAATATGAATAGTTCTATAAAATAAATTTGTGTCTATAGGATCTTTAATAATTATTATTTTACCTGGATTAAGTTTAGAGAGTTTAATTAGTAACCTTTCTATGACTTCAATTTTAAGATGATGCAAAACATCAATTACTAAAATTAAATCGTATTTATTCATTTCTTCAATGTCAATTTGATCGATACTTTTTTTCTCTAAAATGATATTGTCATAAACATTATCATTTATTGAGACATCAATACCGTGATATTTTTTAAAATTTTTTTTGAACTCTAAAAAAAAGGGAATTTTTCCACAACCTAAATCTAATATAGAATACTCTTTATCTTTATTGATAAAATTTTTTATAATTTCAAATCCATATATCTTTTTTCGTAAATTTTTTTTCATTTTTCTTAACTATCTAGTCGATTTAATTTCAGATAGTAAACTATCTGCGAGCTTAAAATTGGCAACCATAATGGAAACATATACATAACGTATCTACCCATATTTTCTATACTTATATAACCAATCAAAAGTAGTAAAATTATTGGAATAAAATATAAAATTGAGAAATCATAATTAAATTTTTTGTTACTAATCATAAAAATAAAAAATGGTAATATGCTAATGAATAAAGGAGCATAAGCACCTGTAAAATAACTAGGATTTAATGGATTCGCTATCAATAATTTGAATACGTTTAAGTATCCATCGTTTTCGAAGCTTGGATAATCATAAAATTCAAAATTAAAATAATTATAAAGAACAAATATCATTACAATATATGAAATCACAGAACAACTTATTGCGATAAATTCAAAAATTTTAATTCTGTTTTTATAATAAAATAATTGAAAAAATAATATAGTTCCAAATATTAAAACTACTTTCTCATTAACTAAAAATGAAAAGTATAAAAGAGGAACTGAATATTTGATATTATTAAGAGAAATTAAAATTATTATTATATAACATATTGCAATTCTATCTAAGGTACTAGACTCAACTAAATTAATTAAAAGAAGAAATAAGATTGAAGCAACTGAAATTTCAATAAAAGATTTTCTTTTCATATAGACGTAAATCATTGTTAATAAAAGGCCTACATATTTTGAAACATAATTTACCAAAGAAAGACTAAAAGTTGCACATTCATATAATTCATGAACATTATTTTTTATTTCAATATTTGGAAAAGTAAGACAGGGAACTATTTTAAAAACTATATATTGTAAAAATAGTCCTAAAAATCTCACATTCATCGGAAATTTATCCATGAACTCTTTATTCCCCGTTTCATAATAAATGATAATATTTTGATATTTATAGTAACCTACAAACTCAGTTAGCATGGATTTATATAGGTATAAAAACTCCCTATATCCAAAAAATAAAATAATGATTAAAAGGCACAATAAAATACAATTGGATTTATAATTTATTTTCATTTATTTTATTTTATTTACAAAAGACTCAGCAATAATCTAGTCCAGTTTGTCATTCATATTTACTGAATATTTTTCTTTTATAAGAGTATATGAATAATTACCAGCGATAAGTTTCTTAAACTTATAAAAAACCTCTCTAGTTTACTTGTGTTTTTTTGTTCATAAAGATTAATAAGTACTTTTTTTTGACGAACCTTTATTAAAAATTTAAAAATCAAAAAATCTAGGAAGTGTTAGTGCTTACTTGTATATTGATAAATTTAGAAGTATAAAAAAATTTGATTTTTATATTTCAAAAAGACATTCAGGTTAGTGCTGGGGAACCTGGGCACGAGTATGGAATAAAGTAGATTGGAGTTTTGTAATTTCGTGAAAATTAAGTAAAGTATGTACAACATGTATAAAAATAAAACAATTTCACTTGTGCTACCAGCTTTTAATGAACAAATTAATATCAAACAATGTATTGAAGAATTCTTAGAAACCGGGGTATTTGATGAAATAATAGTGATAGATAATAATTCATCAGATAATACCGCAGAAGAAATCAAAAAAACTTCTGCAACATATATAATTGAAAAAAAACAAGGCTACGGAGTAGCAATTAGGACTGGACTAAAAAATTGTACTGGAGATTATATTGTAATGTGTGAACCAGATGGAACTTTTCAGGCTAATGATATACATAAGTTTTTATCTTATGCAGGACAATTTGATTGTGTGTTTGGCACTAGGACTGCAAAATCAACTATTGGTAAAGGTGCAAAGATGCAATTTTATTTAAGAGTAGGAAATATTCTTGTTGCTAAATTTTTAGAGTATCTATTTTTGGGACCCACTCTTTCTGACGTTGGATGCACATTCAAACTCATATCAAAAAATTCTTATAAGCAAATGGAAGATCAATTAACAGTAACAGGTTCTGAGTTACAACCTGAATTAATGGTGCGTGCAATCAAAAATGGAAACTCTATAATTGAAATACCTGTTAACTATCTTGCCAGAAAAGGGTATTCTAAAATTACCTATAATTTTTCTTCAGCTTTAGTTCTAGCTCTAAAAATGCTGTATTTGCTTGTATCTTTAAAACTTAAATTTCTTTTCAAGTAGATAGAAAATTTTTTATGAATATAAAATGAATCCTAAATCTTATTTTATATAGAAGCACATCCATTTGAAACTAATAGCCCGCGAAGAGTTAAAGTAACTCTTTCCATACTTATGGATAAAAAAAATATTTCTCAATTGTAGATTTTGTTTAAGTATTTGGCTCTGACCCTTCATCATGTAAGCTCAAATAATCAATAACCATAGGAGCTTTACAATTATCCAATAATTACTCCAATTAAATTGATTTTCATTACTATTTAATCTAAAAAATATAAAATTTGAATTTCTTAAATAATAAATAATGAAAATAAAAAAAATTGTATTAGTAGTTTTTTCACGAGCTAATTATTCTACTGTTAAAGGAATTTTAGCAGAAATAAAAAAAGATAAAAAAATTAAATATATTTTAATTGTTGGATCATCTGCAGTTATTGCTAAATATGGATCTATACTGAAAATAATCAAAGATGATGGTTTTAAAACACACTATATATTACAAAATCAAATTGAAGGAACTACTACTAAATCGATGGTAAAAACCACAGGTCTTGCATTATATGAACTACCTGAAATTTTAGACAAAGAAAATCCTGATATAGTTTTTACTGTTGGGGATAGACATGAAACTATTTCGACTGCTATAGCTGCTAGTTATATGAATATTCCTTTGGCCCATACAATGGGTGGTGAGGTTACTGGTTCTATTGATGAAAGCATAAGACATGCAATAACAAAGCTAGCTCACATTCATTTTGTGTCAAATAAAGACTCTTTCAATAGAGTGATTAAATTGGGCGAAAATAAATCAACAGTTTTTAATGTTGGTTGCCCTAGAATAGATAGTGTTGATAGCATTTTAAAAACTTATAACTCTAAAAAATGTTTTGTGGAAATCTCGAAACGTGGAAGTGGTCAATTAAACAACATACTACACACAGATGAATACATAGTTTTACTTTATCATCCTGTAACTACAGAATACAATAATAACCATGAAAGTTTTGAAAAGGCATTAGATGCTTTTTTGAGCATAAACATAAAAAAGAAAATTATTTTATGGCCTAACGCAGATGCAGGTGCAGATCAAATTTCAAGAATTTTAAATGTAAAAAAAGAAAAACATTTACTGAAAAATGTTAAATTATTTAAAAATTTGCCTATTGAATTATATATTCCATTAATACATAGAGCTAAATGTTTAGTTGGCAACTCATCATCTGCAATTAGAGATGGAGCTTATGTGGGTGTAAGATCAGTAAATATTGGTAATAGACAAAGTGGCAGATTGGTTGGACCAAATATTATTTCATGCTCTAATTCTAAAAAAGAAATTACAAAATCAATAAATCTTCAAATAAAAAAAGAAAAAGCCCCCCAAAGTACAATTTATGGGAAACCAGGTGCGGCTAAAAAAATAATTAAGATCTTAAAAAAAATAAATGAGATTAAGATTCAAAAAAAAATTTCATATTAGTGTATGAAAAAAAAATTTTACAACATTGTTATCGCTGAAATTGGCTCAAATCATAATGGAAGTGTTTTGTTGGCAAAAAAACATATTCTTGGTGCAAAAAAAGCGGGCGCAGATTATGTTAAGTTTCAAATGCATATTGCTGAAGAGGAATCGCTAAAAGATGCACCTTCACCTGATTATTTTAAAAAAGAAGATAGGTTTAGTTATTTTAAAAGAATAAATTTTAGCTTTGAAAATTGGAAAAAAATAAAAAAATATTGTAAGGCTAAAAAAATTGGTTTTTTATGCTCTCCATTCAGCATTAAAGCTGTAGATGTTCTCGAGAGATTAAATGTTGAGTTATACAAAGTACCATCAGGCGAACTCACGAATATTCCATTAATTCAGAGATTAAAAAAAACAAAAAAACACGTAATAATTTCCACTGGTATGAGTGATTATAGAGAAATAGATCAAGCAGCAAAAATATTAAAAAAAAATTTTTCTATCTTACAGTGTACCTCAATGTACCCATGCCCAATAATAAAAGTAGGATTAAATGTATTTAAAAATTTAAAAAAAAAGTATAAATGCGAAATAGGTTATTCAGACCATACTCTTGATTTTTCATCAGCATTTGCACTTGTGGCAAATGGAGCTTCTATAATTGAAAAACATTTTACTCTCTCAAAAGAATTGTATGGTAGTGACGCAAAACATTCAATGGAGCAAAAAGAATTCAAGTTTTATGTAAATACAATTAAAGATATTTGGATAATAAATAAAAGCTTTGTTGATAAAGATAAACTAACGATATTCAAAAAAATGAAGAAAATTTTTGAGAAAAGTATTGTAACAAGTAATATAGTTAAAAAAAACACAATACTTAAATTAAGACATCTAAATTTCAAAAAACCTGGAGATGGAATTAGAGCAGATATGTATAAAAAAAATAATTGGAAAAAAAATTAAGTTGAATTTACCCAAAGATACAAAGTTAAAACATTCTCATTTCTATTAATGAATTATTTTCCAATAATTATATTTGGATATAATAGACCTAAGTTACTTGAAAGCTGTTTGTCATCATTAAAAAAATATGACAAACTCAAAAAACATAAAATATTTTTTTTCTGCGATGGTCCTAAAAATGATAGTGATAAAAAATCAATCAGAGAAATAAAAAATATTTTAAATCTAGTAGATATTAAATTTGAAAAAAAATTTTTTTTAGAAAAAAATTATGGTTTAGCTAAAAATATTATTTCAGGAGTATCAAAGATATTAAAAAAAAACAAAGCAGCAATAATTTTAGAAGATGATTTATATCTTAGCAAAAATGCAATTCCTTTTATAAATTTTTTTTTAAACAAAAAAAAAGAAGATAAAACAATTGGAAGTGTTAGTGCTTATTCATACATACATAATGAAAAATTTACATATAAGTTTGATTGCTACTATTCAAAGAGACATTGTAGTTGGGCCTGGGGCACATGGACTGACCGATGGAAAAATATAAAATGGGAAAGTACTTATGTGGCAAAACATTTTAAGAATAAAAATGACATTCAAAATTTTGATGAAATAGGACAAGATCTAAACTTATTATTGTGGGCACAAAAAAATAATATAATTAATTCATGGGCAATTAGGTTTAATCAAAATTGTGCAAATAAGAAGTTACTAAGCCTACAGCCCAGATATTCATTAGTAAGAAACAATGGTCATGGTAAAAATGCCACTCATCAAAGGTATAAAAAGAATATACTTATAAAAAATTTCTTTAAAATAAGGTTCAATTTTTTTAAAAAGAAAATAAAAATTTTATATAATAATGATATAAATCAAAGAATCAGATTAATGCATAAAAAAAGCATTAGACTATTTATTTTTTATTGGGCTAGTAAATTAAAGATATTTAATTTTAAATAAATTTTATACTTTCCAATTTTATAATATAATTTTAAAAATAAACTATATTGTAAGAGTATTATATTGTGATAAGAATTAAGTATACCCATGTACTTGTTAAAATAAATTAAATTAATAAAATTCAATAAATGAAATAATTAATTTTGAAAAACATAAATAAAAAATTATATAAGCTTCTTTACAATAAATATTAATAATTTAATTATCTAGAAATGAGTAAAAAAATAAATTTTTTTGGTTTATTACATTTTAAAAAAAATGAAAATTTAAAACAAAATTTTAAGTTCAAATCTGAAAAAGAAAAAATCTTAGTTTATCTAAAGAATGCAATTGTTTTAAGTGAACAGTTAAAAAACTTTGGTTATAAATTTCAATTAATAACAAATGATAAGAAGTATATTAATGCTTTATTAAAGAAATTAAATTTTTCATTACAATTAAGAGAGATTAATTTTAAAACATTTGTACCACCCAATACTCACTTTTATTCTTGTCATTATAGGGTCGATATTTTTAATTATTTATCATCGTTAAAGAATTCATATTCGGTATTAATAGATTTAGATGTTTTAATTTTAAGCAAACCATTAGATTTAATAAAAAAAAGCAATCAAGAAATAGCTTTTGTTAATGAAATTACTGCCAATGTTTTGCCAGCTTACGGTAAAAAAAATATTTTAAAAAAATTAAATATTTTGAATTCTAAAACAAAAACTGTGAGATGGTATGGGGGAGATTTTTTTTGTGGTAATAGTACTTTTTATAAACAACTTCATGAGAGAGCTAAATTTTATCAAAAAAAATTCATAAAAAACATATCTAGCCTCTCCAGTCAAACAGACGAACTTTTCATAAGTCTAGCAATTGAAGATATTAAAAGAACATATAAAGTTTTAAATTGTGAAAATACTAAAACTTTTACCAGATATTGGAATACCAATGTTAAACATGCTCAAAACAAAATACCATACTATCAAAAGTTTAATATTCTGCATATTCCAGCAGATAAAGTGTTTTTATCTAAGTGCTATGATAAATTGGAAATAAAAAGTCTTTTTAAGGATGATTATTTTGCTTATGTTTTTAGTGTTAGAAACATCTTTAAAAAGGTAATTTCTAAAACCTTACCAAATACAATTAAGAATATAATTAAAAAATATTTATTAAATGTGCTTTAATTACTGCAGTTTATATAATTTTGTTTTATAAAGTCTAATATAATTTAATTAAGTCATAATATAATGGATCAAAGTTCAACACAAACACACATAGTTTTTTTAGGTTTAGCACAGAATTGTGAAAAACATCTCCCTAAATTTTTTCATGTAATAAAGGAAATATCTAAAAAAAAAAATATCAAAGTTTTTATAGGAGAGAATGGATCACAGGATTTTACATTTGACGTAATACAGAAAAATATTACTTTAAATGATAAAATAAATTTTATTGACACTACTTTTATTGAAGAATTTTCAGATAGGATAAAAAGATTAGCTTTAGCGAGACAGAAACTTAAAAGTCATTTACTACAAGAAAAGATAAATCCAAAATTTGTTTGTGTGGTAGATTTAGACGATGTATTAAATAAAAATTTTAACATTGAATTAATAGAAAATTTAGAAAAAATACTAGAGGAGAATAAAAATAAATATTTTGGTATCTCTCTAAATTCAGAACCCTATTATTATGATATTTTAAATTTTGAGAGTGATGAATTTCCAAATAATGATGTTAAACAACTTCAAAATAATAGAAGTATTAAATCATATAATGATCGAAAAAAATATATATACAATGTTCAAAAATCATTAACACTAAAGAGAAAATTTGATTGTATTTCTGGCTTTAATGGTCTGTGTCTTTATCTATATGATGATTTTATTAAATCAGACTATCTTGAGGAAAAAGCAAATCCTACACCTGAACACCTATATTTAAACCGAAAGCTTTGTAAAATAACAGGTAAAAGAATTTTAGTAACAGAAAACATGTTGCAAATGCCTTTAGAGCATAAGCCACTTGATAATATCTTTTTTTTTGTAATGGAAAAGTTAGCTAAATATATCACAATCTATATTAAAAATTTGATTTAGATAAAGATATAAAATCTTAAATCATAATTTTTATTAATTATTTCTATTTTTTTACTAAGATTATTTTTATATATTAATGAGTTTTGCTTATTTTTTTTTTGGATAAAAAAATAAAGAATATGTAAATATTTAAGTATATTATAATTATAATCATAGGGTGCATGAGTTTAAAAAAAGATAAAAAATTTGTTAAAGAAAATAAACATAAATAAATTATTAGTGTTTGATGAAGTGAAAACCGATTTATCATAAAATGATGTAAATGATTTAAATCTCCACTAAACGGATCTTTTTTATTAGCTAACCTAGATATAAATAATCTAAACATATCTACACCTGGTATCATGAAAAAAATAAATATTTGTTCTATAGATATTATTATATTTTGATTTAACAAAGTATTATAAGTAAAAATAGTCATAAGTGAAATTAAGCTACCTAAAAAAAGAGTGCCCGAGTCTCCAAGAAAATATCTACCCCGTATTATTTGATAAGTATTAATTGTCATAAAAAAAGATATGAATAATAATAACACCTTTATATCTCCCGCAGAAAGAAGTGATAAGCTAATTAACCATAGAGTAGAAAACCCTGAAGCTAATCCATTAATACCATCCATTAAATTTAATGAATTGATTAATAAAAGAATGCATAATACAGAAAAAAAAATGCTTGATTTATCTAAGAAAAAATATTTGTTAAATAAACCAACATAGATTTTTTTTAACATAAAAACTTCATTAAAATAAAGCGCTGTAATTAAAATAACTATTGAAATTAAAAGTTTTAAGTATGCATTTATATTGATTCTGTCGTCAATATACCCCACTAAGAAAAATATATAAGAATAACCAAATATCATAATCGTTGAATTACTAAAATTATTCACACGTAAGAAAAAAATTATTATAATCGAAAATAAAACTAGTCCAAATGAGCCTATTAATGGGGTAGTTGAGATGTGAATTTTATCTTTACTGGGAATATCTAAAACTTGAAAATATTTGCCAATTAATTTCCTGTTTTTAACTAAAAAATATATAATGAATACTGTTAAAAATAAGATTATTAAGTAGCTAATTTTAAACATAATTTATAATAAAACATTCATGCAAATAAATTCTCAATATTGGTTTTTTAGAATGAATTTTCATGTTCTCATAGTCTTTAGCTTGTTTTTAGCAGGATTATTTTATGGACCTTCATTAGTCAATTTATTTTATTTAATATTATTTATCTTATTTATTTATCAATTGTACACTAAAAAAATAAGTATAAAATTCAATCTTAATACATTTTTTATAATACAAGTCATTTTTTGTTTATATTTAATTATTAATTCTTATTTTATTACCAATGAAAGTACTTTATTTTATAAAAGCTTATTTTACTTTAGGTTTTTATTGCTCGCTTTCATAATCTCTAAGATTATAAATGATAAAGATTATACTCTAAAAGCTATATCTTTAATTTTTTTTCTATGTTCAATTTTTTTAAGTTTAGATATTATTTATCAATCACAAACTGGTTTTGATATTTTTGGTTATCAAGCTGGCCTTTGCACATACCCTCGTGGCAGTTTTGAAGTAGATCCAAATTTTTGTGAAAGGTTTTCAGGATTTTTTGGAGATGAACTTATTGGCGGAAATTTTCTTTCAACTTATGGTTTATTTTTTTTATATATTTTTTTTAATAGATTAAAAAAAAATATTTTCAACATTTTGTTGTTTTCTCTATCTTTCATTTTAATAATGTTGGCAATAATTGTCTCTGGTGAACGAAATGCATTTTTGAGTATTTTACTCATCTTTTTTTTCAATATCTTATTTAATAAAAAACTTAGAAAATATTTAATTTATTTGATTTTTATTTTTATATTAATTTTACCTTTTACGTTTAAAAAATTTGAGCATGTCAAATATAGGTATATCGATTGGCCCATCACTATTATCGCATCTGGAAAGGGAAATACACTTGATAAACTTATTCAAACTCCTTGGGGTGCTCACTATTTAACAGCGTATGATATATTTATAAATAATAAATTTTTGGGTTCTGGATTTAAGAGCTTTAGAAGTGAATGTAAAAAAGATATCTATGATTTTAGAAATTTAAATAAAAAATATAATATAAGTTTATTATCTACTGGATGCTCAACTCATCCTCACAATATATACTTCGAGTTATTAAGTGAAACTGGATTAGTTGGATTTATACTCTTTTTTATATTAATTTACTTTATCATATTAAAACCCTACTTTAAAAATATTGATTATGTGACAGATAGAAAAGTTGTAATATTTGCATTATCAATTATATTTTCTATAATGTTTCCATTTAGACCAACAGGCTCTTTCTCTGGAACTATTTCTTCATCAAACTTGTGGTTTTTTATAGGTTTTTATTTATATTTCATTAATAATTTAAAATATAAAAAATGAAAAAAAAAATTGCATTAATTACTGGTATTACTGGGCAAGATGGCTCTTACCTAGCTGAACTTTTACTCAAAAAAAAATATAATGTTCATGGAATTATAAGAAGATCGTCTAGTTTTAATACGAGTAGAATAGACCATTTATACCAAGACCCCCATACAAAATCAAAAAATTTTTTTTTGCACTATGGGGATATGACAGATTCACTTTCATTACAAAGAATAATAAATGATATTAAGCCAGACGAAATTTATAATTTAGCAGCACAATCGCATGTGGCTGTTTCATTTCAACAGCCTGAGTACACTGCTAACTCTGATGGACTAGGAACATTAAGAATTTTAGAAATAATTAAAAATATAAAATCAAAAAAAATAAAATTTTACCAAGCTGGAACTTCAGAAATGTTTGGAAAAGTACAAGAGATTCCTCAAACAGAAAAAACTAGTTTTTATCCCAGAAGTCCATACGGTGTAGCAAAAGTATACGCTCATTGGATTACAATTAATTATAGAGAAGCTTATGGTATATATGCTTGTAATGGCATATTGTTTAATCACGAAAGTCCTGTTAGAGGAGAAACTTTTGTAACAAAAAAGATTACAAAAGCTTTATGTAGAATAAAATACAAGAAACAAAAAAAATTATATTTAGGAAATTTAAAAGCCAAAAGAGACTGGGGACATGCTAAAGATTATGTGGAAGCTCAATGGAGAATCCTCCAACAAAAAAAACCAGATGACTATGTTATTGCAACAGGTAAAACTTATTCAGTTAAAGTTTTTGTAGAAAAAGTAGCAACTTACCTTGGGATGAAAATTACATGGAAGGGTCATGGCATTAATACAAAAGGCTATGATCAAAAAGGTAATTGCATTATAGAATGTGATAAAAAATATTTTAGACCTACAGAGGTAGATATTTTAATAGGCAATGCGAATAAAGCCAAAAGAATTCTAAAGTGGAAGCCCAAAATAACAATTGATGAGTTGGTTAAAGAAATGGTAGATGCTGATCTTAAAAAATTGAAATATTTATAACTTATAAATCAACTAAAAATTTTATTAATAGGAATTAAAACTTATATGAAAAATATTTTTATCACAGGTGTTGCTGGTTTTTTAGGCTCTAACTTGGCTGATTATTATCTTGAAAAAAATTATAAAGTATCAGGTTGTGATAGTTTAATAGGTGGAGATCTAGATAATCTAGATAAAAGAGTTAATTTTCATAAAGCAAATTGTGAAGATTTAAAAAAAATGAAAGAAATAATAAAAGGTAGCGATGTAGTAATTCATGCCGCTGCTTATGCACATGAAAGTTTATCAATATTTTCACCACATTTGATTTGTTCTAATATTATTGGAGGATCGACCTCTGTTTTTTCAGCAGCTATTCAAAATAAAGTCAAAAGAATAGTTTTTTGTTCTTCAATTGCCAGGTATGGTGAGGTCCCAATACCTTATTTAGAATCTGGACCAACTAAACCCTCAGACCCTTATGGCATTTCAAAATTAGCTGCAGAAAAAATTTTAATAAATTTGTGTGAAACGTATGGTGTTGAATACAATATTGCCATTCCACATAATATAATTGGTATTAAGCAAAAATATGATGATCCCTTTAGAAATGTAGCCTCTATTATGATTAATTTAATGCTGCAAAACAGACAACCTATAATTTATGGAGATGGTGAGCAAAAAAGAAGCTTTTCGGATATTGAGGATTGTATTTATTGTATAGACAAACTGGCGACAGACCCAAATATTAAAAGTGAATTAGTAAATATTGGGCCGGGGCCCGAAAATGAAATAACAATTAACAAGCTCTTTGAAATAATCTCAAATCAACTAAAATTTAATTTAGAACCTATAAATAAACCAGAAAGAGTAAATGAAGTTAAAAATGCCATTTGTTCTTCCAAACTATCTGAAATTTTACTAAAAAGTAAATCAAATCAAGACATTAATGAAATAATTAAAAAAATGATTAATTTTATAAAGTCTAAAGGAATAAAAAAGTTTGTTTATGATTATAATATTGAAATAAACAATGAGCTTACACCCGATACATGGAAAAAAAAGTTAATTTGAAATTTCCTTTTCGTGTATTTCCCTCAGGTCATAATATCGAGCTTCAATCTATTGCCTATGGCCTCAATTTATTTTTACCAACATTAATTTTAATAATTGCATCTCTTTTTAAAGATTATAATTTAACAGCTGAGCTAGGTATATTAATTGGTATCAACATAATTTTTACTCAAATTTTTTCAGCTAACGCCAGAAGCATAATAATTTCAAAAAAACTAATTAGTTCAATTTATAGTTATATAATTTTTAGGATAATTATTTCTATAATGGTAATTATTGTAAATCTATTTTTTTTTAATATATTTGAATTTTCAAACAAATTTCTTCTACTTTCAATTTCCTTTATAATTATTTTTCAATGGTTAAATGAATTAATATTAACGTATTTTGAATTAAAGAAAAAAGTTAATGAATTTTATTACTATATTATAACTAGCTTGATATTTATTTTTTTTGTTGTCGTAGACTTTTTTTTCTATCAGGATTTAACTTATTTATTTTTGATATATAATATTTTCTTATTTACATTCTTTTTTATTTTTTTTTTAAAAATTGCAACAATTAAAAAAGATAAGATATCTGTAAAAAAAATTTTTATTTTATCAATAACAACTAAAGCTTTTTATTCTTCATTCTCAATATCATTTGCAAATTTAATTTGGAGACTTTTGATAATACAATTTTGTGGGAAAGTATTGGCAGGAATATATTTTGCTAGCTTTGCGTTAGGATCACTTCCTGGAACTTTATTTAACAACACATTTGGTCCAACAATAATAAAAGGTAATATAAAAATTAACAAAAATCTATATTTTATAAAATATGCACTTATGATTGGATTAATTATATTATTTTTTTTGAGTGTTGCTAATAGAGATGAAATATTCGTTAACCTTTCTTATACACAAATATTTGGTACTTTTTTATCGTTAATAGGGTCTTATTTTATGACTAAGAGTCTCTATGTTAGACAGTATTTAATTCAAAAAACATCACACCAGTCATTGGTATTTAAGATAGATGTTTTTTACTCTTTGCTCATAATTTTTGTTGTACCTACTTTATATCTATTAGCTGGAGATAAATTAATAATAATTTCTTTTTTAGTTTCATCGATGATTTCATATGTTGTATACAATCTAGCATATAACAAGATGATAAATAAATGAATTTAATTAAAGTATTAAATATTTTTTTTTGTTTAATAATTATTTTTTTACTACCTTTTGGATTTAATTCGTATGAAGGTAATAAGATTTATTATTTAATTTTTTCTTTAATATCAAGCTATGCTTTACTAATATCTTTCCAAAAGAATTCAATTTCATTTGAATCCTTTTTTTCATTATTAATGTGGTTGGGTTTTTGGTTTAAATTTACAGTTCAAATATCTTTTTTAAATAGTCTATTCCCAGAGGGCTCAGGTTTGTTTGACTATAAACCTAACTCTTATGACAATGTATTGATTGTTTCTTCAGTAAGTATTATTGCCTTTATAGCTGCAAGATATTGTAGATTAAAATTTATTTTTAATTACCCTGATCTTAATATTAATGAATTTAACTATAATAATTATCTAACTTTTTATAGTAATAATAGAAAAATTATTAATCTTATTTATTTATTTTCAATAATATTTTTTGCCATCATAAACTTTATGTTTGTTTTCTTTCAAAAGGGGACAATACCAGAAACGATCTTGCCCATGGGTTTAAATAATTTTATCAATTGGTTATTAATGTTTGGATTAGCTTCATTTTCGACAATGGTTATTTTTTTTGAATTTAAATTAAAAAAAAAGAACTCTAATACCAAAATGAAATATGGACTATTAGAGACTTTTATCTCATCAATTTCTGTTTTAAGCAGAGCTATGATTTTTAATGGAGTTTCAATTATTTATGGTTTTTATAGATTGGTTGAGATGAACAATATTAAGATTAAAAAAGTTATATTTATAAAATATTTTATGATTATTTTAGTTTTATTTATGACTTCACTTTTGGTTGTCAGTAAAATTAGGCAGAGTAAAAATTTTACAGTAGGTCATGAAGTTCATACCTATATACCATTGATTGATATTGATATTGATTCTAGTAAAAATGTAGAATTAAATAAAATCATAAATGTTACTAATGACCTTAGCAAAGAATTAAATCAGATTATTTTTTTAGTGGCAGGAAGATGGGTGGGTATCGAAGGTGTCATGGCTGTTAGTGGAAATAAAGACTTAAATTTTAATTCTTTTTTAATGTCCTTTAAGGATGAGTTTGATTATTCAAATTCATTTTATGAAAACAAAATAAAAAGAAGCAGACATATTTATAAAGAAGAACCCAAAATTTATACAATCTATGTCCCAGGAATTGTCGCTTTTTTATTTTATACAAAGTCCATAATATTTTTATTTTTTGGAATTTTTTTATTATGTATTTTTTGTTCAATAATTGAATTTTTTGCTTATAAAGCATCCAAGGGAAATATTGTATTTTCTTACTTGATAGGTAACGTTTTAGCTTATCGGTTAGCACATTTTGGTTATTTGCCACAAAATTCTTACAAATTAATTCTAGCTATTTTGTTTAATATAATAATAGTGTACTTTTTCATGAAAATGATTAAATCCAATCGTAATTAATTTTTTTTATATAGATAGATGATAATACTAGGATTAAATGTTTTTCACGCAGATACTGCAGCATGTATTATTGTAGATGGTAAGATAATAGCAGCCGTAGAAGAAGAGAGGTTTACTAGAATTAAACATTTCACAGGCTTCCCAAAAAATTCGATTGATTTTTGTTTAAAAGAAGCCTCTATAACTTTAAGTGATGTTGATTATATATCTGTAAATTATAACAAATATTATAACCTTAAAGAAAAATTTTTCTTTGCAATAAGAAATTTTTATACTGGAAATTTTATTAGAAAAGCCTTTTTTTCAGTTAAAAAAGGTTCTTTAGGTAAACTTTTTATTAAGCATTTTGATTTAGATGTATCAAAAAAATTTAAGTTTATTCCCCATCATCTTGCCCATATATCTTCTACTTATTTTTTTAATAAAGTTGATAGCTCAGTAGGGTTTACCTTTGATGGTTCTGGTGATTTTTCTACTGTTGAGGTTTATTCTTTAGGCAATGATATTAAATTACTGGAAAAAATAAATTATCCAGATTCATTAGGAATATTATATCAAGCCTTTACTCAATTTTTAGGTTTTAAGAATTATGGTGATGAATACAAGGTTATGGGGTTGGCTGCACATGGAAAACCTATTTATACGGATAGAATAATAAAAATATTAAAAGACAATAAAGATTTTTTTAAATTAGATCTAAAATACTTTGATCACCATCAATCAGTAATAGACTATGATTTTGATTCTGGTTATCCTTTCTTTGATGATCTATATTCTCCAAAATTAGAAAAATTATTTGGAAAATCTAGAACATCAAATCAACCAATAGAACAAATTCATAAAGATATTGCAGCCTCATTGCAAAAAGGGTTTGAGGAAATCATTTTAAGAAAAATAGATGCAATACATAAAAAATACAAAAATGAAAATCTCTGTTTAGCTGGTGGTTGTGCATTTAATTCATCATTAAACGGAAAAATTATTCAAAAATCAAAATTTAAAAATATTTATTTTTCTCCCAATGTTGGAGATGCTGGTGGATCAATTGGATCTGCACTACTTGTTGCTAAAGAAAATAATGAAAAAATCATATACCAACCAACTCCATATTTAGGTACCTATTATAATAATCAAGAAATAGAAAAAAGAGTAATAGATAAAATAAGAGACATGAAGCATATAAGCTTTAAATATTATGAAAACCTAGATGAATTATACAATGTTGTTTCAAAAAAATTAAGTGAAGGTGGTATTATTGGATGGTTTCAAGATCGCATGGAATGGGGTCCAAGATCACTAGGAAATAGATCCATACTTGGCGATCCTAGAAATATCAATATGAGAGAAATAATAAATATTAAGATAAAAAGAAGGGAAGAATTTAGGCCTTTTGCACCTGCAATTTTAAAAGAAAAAGCTCAAGAATATTTTAATATAAGTGTGGAATCTCCATATATGGCAGCTGTTTTTGATGTAAAAGAAAATATGAAAGATAAAATACCAGCAGTTGTTCACATTGACAATACTGCAAGAGTTCAAACGGTTGATAAAGATTCTAATATAAAATTTTATAACTTAATTAAAAGTTTTGAAAAACTCACTGGAGTGCCAATTATTTTAAATACCTCATTAAACGTCAATGAGCCAATTTGTGAAAACCCGGAAAATGCCCTTGAAATATTTACAAAAACTTCAATGGATATGATTGTGATGCAGAATTGGGTGATGTGGAAAAATGGATAGATATGTTGCAATTAAAAATGAAATTATTTTAATTTTATTATCATTATCTATTTTTTTATCGTTTACGTCTATCTCATTTTTAGAAGTTAGATTTTTATATTTATTAATTTTTTTTTTTTTAATACATGACTCCATATATTTAAAAAAAATATCATTAACCAGCATCATTATAGCTATATCAATAATCATAGTTTTATTTTGTTATAGCCACTTATTTAATTTTTTTTTTTTTAAAAGTGGAAAATTTTTAAATTTTGATATTTATCAACTCAAGGAAAATACTATACTTAAATTGTTGGTACAAAGTTTTTTTGTGGGAATATCAGTTTTAATAATTTTATTTTATAAAGATCTTTTAATTTCAAATTTGGTAAAAATTATTGATTATTTTGTTATACTTTTTATTAGCTTAATTTTTTTTTATAATCTTAAGCATTCTGGAGTTTTATTTGATTTACTATATAGATGTGATCTTGGTTTTTTTTATTATACAAATTTTTTATTTAAAGAGACTTCTCATTTTTTGATCATATCGATCCCAGTAATAACATCATTTATATATAATATAAAAATTTATTTAAGAAAAAAAATTATTTGTACTTTTTATATATTGTTTATTATTTTTAGCTTTGGCAATTTCTCACTTACATTTTATATATCTATAATGGCTGGAATTTTCATTGTTTTTATATCTTGTAAAAATATAGATAAACTTTCTAAATATTTATTTTTAATATTGTTAATATTAAGCAATTTTTTATTCTTCTATAAAAGTCAATCCCTTAACATAGTTCAAGGGGATACAAAACAAGCAAGAGAATATATCACTTCAAAATTTTTGATTACAAAAAATTGTACATCTGTCATGATAAAAAAAATAAGAAATGATCAGCTTGGAAAAGAACATTTATGGTTACGAGGTCCTGTTACAAATGGTACTGAAAAGTTGAGGGAATTTTTTAAAAAAGATAGTAATAATTTGTCAGTTGGTGTTTATGTTTATTCTTTATACACGGCTAAAGTTTCAATATTAAAATATCCATTTGGTGTGGGATTAAACAATTATAGTAATTTTAGAAAAGATTTAGACCAAACGCACGAAATTAATTGGGAAGAAAGTGTTGTGGGTGAAATTAAGTTTGAAGAAAAATACATGCCCACATTACCAGGGGTTATTTTAGATTTGAATTCACACTCTGGTTCTAGCAATTTTTCCAAATTAACTGTAGAGTTTGGATTGTTTGGTTTGTTTATATTATTATTAATTTTTATTTATTCTTTCTCAAATAAAATTCATGACACTAATAAAGTTATATTGCTTCCACTAATTTTTATTCAAGTGTTTATAAGAGGTACTGGATACTTTAATTCAGGTTTTCTTATTAGCTTAATTATCATATTAGTACTAATTATAAGCCCAACTATGAAAAAAGATAACTATGAAATTAAAAATTTTAAATAACTTAAAGCTAGAACTTGTAATAATTTTTTCATTAATCATATTTGGAATTTATTTATCTGCAGTATCAGGTTATGGTTCTGATGAAGATACACTTCCAATGATTGGTGTTTTTGAAGCAATTGCAGGTGGTGGAAATTTGATGGCATCAAGATTCACCCCATACCCTGTGGCAGAACTTGGTATAGGATTTTTATCTTATAATTTTGGAAGTGCGGTAGCAAATATAGTTACATTCTTTTTTATGATCATTGGTATTATCTTTTTTTATTACGGTGTTGCAAAAAAAGTAGATTATAAAAATTTAATATTTTTTTTATTGTTATGCCTATCCTCACCAGTTTTATTTTTTGATAATTTAGAGCCAATAGATTATTCGTGGGCTTTTTTACCTTTGGCTTTAGGAATTTTTTCTTTAAGAAAAAATTATTGGGATTTAGCAATAGTGTTGTTTGGTATATCGATTGGTACAAGAATTTACTTTTTAGCCTTTGTATTGATGATTATTTATTTTTATGATTATTCACCAAAAATTACAATTAAAAGAAAAATGATATTATTTTTATCATCCTTTTTTATTGGGGGACTGTTTTATTTGCCAATTTGGTTTGAGCATGGATTTGGTTTATCTTGGCTAACAGCTGTAACACCTAATGATCAGGGTATTTTTGGACTTATAGCAAGATTTTTTTATAAGACAGCAATGACTTTTTCTATAATCACATTTCTAATACTTATAATATTTTTTATAAAAAGATTTAATAATAAAATTAAATTTGAAAAATCTAAATTAATTATTTCGATAATTTTAATGAATCTATTAATTTTCGTTTCTATACCAGCTGAACTATCTTATTTACAGCCAATGTTAATTGCTTTCTATTATTTTATAATAACAAATTTTACAAAGAAAATTTTGTACGTTATTATAATTGCTCAATTTATTTCGTGGGTAGTTGAAATCAATCCATTAGAAATAAAATATATAGGTAAAAATAAATGTGACAATATTCAGGCCACAAGTGCCAAAATTAAATTCACAATTATAAAAGGTAGATATTTCCAATTTATTAATTCACGAGATCAAATAAATTGTTGGATTAAAGACGATAGCATTCGTTCAAAAAGAATTTTAGAAGGTAAGGCATTAAAAAACTAATATGTTTGTTGCCTTTTTTTCTACTGTATTTTTATTATTATGTATCCTGGGCTATTCAAGTTTTCTTAAACAATTAATTTTTTCATCTTCAGGTTCAGATACAAAAAATATTGATTTTATTTATGGTTATTTTTTTCTAACATCAATTTCAATTTTATTTAATTTTTTCATACCATTAAAGTTTATTTCACCTGTTATTTTAATTTTAGGGTGTGTTTTATTTATTTATTACTTATATAAAAAAATTTACAAACTTAATTTTTTTACACTATTAATTATTTGTTTTCTTTTAATTTTTATCACTCATGAGCAAGGTATTGCGTATGATAGCGGACTTTATCATTTACAAACAATAGAATTAAACAGTAATTATAAGACTATTTTAGGTATTGGTAATTTACAACCCCATTATGGAATGAATTCCTCATGGCATAGTTTTTTAAGTTTGATTAATTATAAATTTTTAGATTTAAATCTTATGTATCTTGGAAATATTTCATTATTTATTTTTTTCATAAATGAAATTTTTAAAAAAGATTTTTTTTTAAATAAAAGAATAAGTGATATATTTTTAATATTATCAATATTATATATTATTTCTTATTCATATTTTCATCCATATGGAAATGGCACTATTTTAAATGGTCTTAGCTCACCTGAAGCTGACACAGTTTCAATGGTCTTTTTTATTTTGACTGTTTATTTATTTTGTTTAACAATGGAAGACAAGGCAATTAATAATTTCTATCTTTTTTTGATGCTAATTTTTTTAGTTATCACAATTAAAATTAGCTACATAGGGATATTCTTATTCTTTATTTATATAATCTTTCAAAAAAAAATAAGCTATTTTTTTAATAAGATTATTTTATTGATATCATTTTCTAGTTTTATTTGGTTTTTAAAAAGTATTTTTTTAACAGGGTGTCTTATTTTTCCTGTAAAATTTTCTTGTATTAGAACAGACTGGTCAATGAAATTTAAGGAAGTTGAAGATTATAGCAACATTGTTCAATCATTTGCAAGAGATACACCTTTAAGAGCTATGTTTACTAATTTTGATTTTACATTAAATTCTACTAAATGGATAATGCCATGGTTTAAAGAATATTTTCTTCAAACAGAATTTCTATTAGTTTCTTTTTTTATTATTATAATAAATATTATAATTTTATTAATATTTAATTTTTTTAAAAAAAATAATAATAATTCTAATATTAAAAAGATTGATCTTATAATTCTAATTATCTTATTTATAAATCTAATTATCTGGTTTAGAGCTCCAGAAATAAGATTTGGATATGGTTCAATTATTTCATTAGTAGCTTTTTTATCATCCTTGGTTCTTTTACAAATTAACTTAAAATTTATTAATAAATTTTTTATGTATACTGTCTTTATCTTATTAATTATTCCTTTAGCTTATAAAAATAAGGATAATTTATACATATATGATAATAAACCTTTCTCTAGAAACTTTGATTACTCAGTTTTCAAAGTTATTTATGTTACCAATAATTATAAAGTTTACATGCCCACACGAGATAGTTTTTGTAACGCTTTTAATGGATTTTGCACATATCAAGGATACAAAGTCACTATTGAAAAAAAATATAGCCACCTATTAATTAAAAGGAATTAATATTATTGTAGATTATTTTTAATATAGTCATAATTTTTATTTCAGAAATTATTATACTGTGTTAAATCTAAATAATTATGGAACTAAGTATTGTTATTCCCTGCCTAAATGAAATTGAAACCATTGAAGTCTGCATACGTAAATGTTTTAAGTCAATTGAAAAACTACAGATTGATGCTGAGGTAATTTTGGCTGACAACGGAAGCACAGATGGTTCAGTTGAATTAGCTAAAAAAATAGGTGCTAAAATTATTCATATTAAGAATAGGGGATATGGTAACGCTTTAAGGGGAGGCATAAATAATGCAAAGGGAAAATATATAATCATGGCCGACTCAGATAATAGTTATGATTTTTTATGTATAGATCTTTTTTATAATAAGCTCACAGAAGGCTATGATATGGTCCAAGGTTGTAGATTTCCAGTTGGTGGTGGAAAAATTGAAGATAAAGCAATGCCTTTTTCTCATAGGTATTTTGGAAATCCCCTCTTTAGCTTTTTATCTAAATTATTTTTTTCTTTACCATTTAATGATGTTTACTGTGGGTTTAGAGGGTTTGATCGGATTAAATTTCTAGAGCTGAATCATTTTTCTAGTGGAATGGTTTTTGCTATTGAAAATTTAATAAAATTTAAGGTATCTGGAGCTAAATGTACTGAAATTCCAGTGACACTTCATAAAGATGGAAGAAAAAACAATAAAAGCCACCTAAATACTATTTCAGATGGATGGACAACGCTAAGATTTCTAATGGTAACTTGTCCTAAATGGCTATTTTTTTTCCCATCTATTGTTTTTTTAATTTTATCAGTTTTCTCTTTTTATAATTTATTAAACCTGGCTAATGAAGAGCCCAATTTATTAATTTTTGAAAAAATTTCTTCCACTATTTTTTATTTTTTACTTAGCTTTCAAATTTTCATGTTTGGGTTATTTTCATCTCTAATTTCAGTAAAACTCCAAATGTTAAAATCTCAGACTGTAAATAGTTTTTTTAATATCTTTAAAATTAGATACGCCTTTTTAATTAGCTTGCTTCTTGTTTCATTAATTTTATTAGATAGCTATTTTTTAGATATTTTTTTGATAAGTGACTTTATAAAGAAAACTATACATTATTTTGGTTATTTTTTTTCAATCTTATTATTGATTAACTCATTATTTGTTTCATTAATAACTTTAGATAATCAAAAATAATATTAATCTCATATAACAACAAAAAATACAATAGAATCTAGAAACTCTTATTATACCATTTGTTGTATTGTATGGTTTCTGGATTTTTATTAATAAATATAGAGAATAAGTTTTGCTGTTTTCTAAATAGTAAGAAAAATACTTTAAAAAATAAATGAATAATTGATAGATTTGTAAATTTTATTTGATGCCCATAATCAAATAAAATATTATGAGCAATTTCTGGTTTATATGATTTCATTAATTTTTGAACTTCTCTTTCAGTCCATCTATAAACATAATTTGGTATATGGGTGTTATCAACACCACCAGTTACTTTATTCTTTTCTACAGCAGATAATTCAAATTCTTCTGATAAATTCAATTTACAAGCTAGTCTAGATAGTAAGCTATCCTGCGCTTCTATAATAAGAGCACCTTGTGAGCTTACTCTATAAAGCTCAAGTATAGCTGAATGAGGCCTAGATGAATGATGAATGCAAGCATGGGCGACACAAAAATCAAATTCATTATCATTTAATTTTATGTCATGAAGATTTACAAAATAATTTACATTTTCTTCGGTAGTATTTTCAATATTAGAATAAACAACATTACTATAATTAAGTTCTTTAAATATTCTTTCATCAAGTGAACCAGCACCAAGTACAAGAATCTTGGCATTTTTATTTCTTATAAATTTTAATATTTGTGTTTTATAAAATTGATCTCTAGTCATCAAAACATATCTATTTAATTTTTTATAATGAGTCTGCAAGCATAATCGACGTAGTGCATCCAAACATACTTATTTATGAAAAATTCATCAACAGCTTTTTTTGAACCACCCCAATGACCGTAATCATCTATTATTATTATTCCGCCTGGGCTAACTTTTTCATATAGAACTTCTAGTTCTTTTTTTGTGCTGCTGTACCAGTCAGTGTCAAGTCTTAACAAACTAATATTATTTGGAATATTTTTTTGTATTGTTAATGTTTCTTCAACAGGACCTTTAATAAAATTAATATTATTAATATTATTAAGATTATTCAACAAATTGTTTTTGACATCTTCTAGACTGCAAATTCCCCATAAATTTGTTTTTTTATTTTGATCGGTCTTCATTAAATCTATTGCACTAAGATTACTTGATAAGTCGTAGTCATTTTTATCAGGTTCCGTCATCCCTTCAAATGTATCAAACGCATAAATAGATTTTTCTTCATTTTGGTTTTCATGCTCTAAAAATTTTTTAAATAATAGTAAATTTCCACCTTTCCAAACACCACATTCTACGTAGTCACCCTTTATAGAGTTATGTTTGAGATGTCTTAAGGATTGTAGAAGGTTAAATATTCTTATTTGGGGAGTCATTGAATATTTGCTAACTATGCTAATTAGTTTTTTATCCTCTTTAGATAATTCAATAATTTTTTGATTTTTATTTATTAACTCATACCCAAATTTGCTAAAAAATTTTTTAATCTGATTTTTAATTATTCTAATCATTTTTTAAACTACCATATATTTCATAATAGAATATTTAATTCTTGAACTTGTAGACATTAGATCATTTTTAATATAATCAAAAAACAATTATGCATATTTTTATTACTGGAGTAGCCGGATTCTTAGGCTCTAATCTTGCTGATTTTTATTTACAAAAAAATTTTAAAGTTTCTGGATGTGATAATTTAGTTGGTGGAGAACTTGATAATGTGGATAAAAAAGTTAATTTTTATCAGACTGACTGTGAAGATTTAAATAAAATGAAAGAAATTATTAAAGATGTTGATGTGGTAATTCATGCTGCTGCATATGCGCATGAGGGTCTTTCTAATGTTTCACCTAACTTGATATGTTCTAATATTGTTAGTGGATCTACTGCTGTTTTTTCAGCAGCTATTCAAAACAAAGTTAAAAGAATTGTCTTTTGCTCATCGATGGCTAGGTATGGAAAAATAAAAGCACCTTATTTTGAAAGTGATGTTCCAAATCCTGTTGACCCTTACGGAATCTCAAAACTTGCAGCTGAAAAAATATTAATTAATTTATGTGAGACTCATAATGTAGAGTATAATATTGCAGTTCCTCATAATATTATTGGCAAAAACCAAAAATATGATGACCCATTTAGAAATGTGGCATCAATTATGATAAATCTAATGTTGCAAAATAGACAACCCATTATTTATGGTGATGGTGAGCAAAAGAGAAGCTTTTCAGATGTTGATGACTGTGTTTACTGTATAGATAAACTGGCAACAGATCCATTAATCAAAAGTGTGTTAGTAAATATTGGACCAGAGGATAACTTCATTTCAATTAATGAATTATTTAGAATTATATCTAATAAACTAAAATTTAACCAAGAAGCGATATATTACGAAGATAGACCTAATGAAGTGAAACTAGCACATTGTTCAGCAGAAAAAGCAAAAAACCTTCTTGGATACAAAAGAAGTATATCACTAGATAAATCCATAGAAACAATCATTGAATATATAAAAAAAGTAGGACCAAAAAAATTTGAGTACAATTATGAATTAGAGATTGCAAATGAAAAAACTCCAAAAACATGGCTAAAAAAAGTATTTTAAATATACTATGTTGTTTTTTTAAGAACTATTAAAAATGAAAAAAATAATTGCAATAATCGGATTGGGATACGTCGGTTTACCATTAGCTTTAGCCTTTAGTAAAAAATTCAAAGTTGTTGGTTTTGATAAAAATGTCAAAAGAATTGAAGAACTCAAAAAAGGAATAGATAAAAATAGAGAAAATAAAATTAACTTAAATAAATTAAAAAAAATTACTTTTTCTAATAACTTAGATGATATTTCTAATTGTAATATTTTTATCATTACGGTTCCCACCCCGGTCTTTAAAAATAAAAAGCCAGATTTAAGACCATTATTTTTAGCTTCTAAGACAGTCGGAAAAAAATTAAAAAAATCTGATCTTGTAATTTATGAATCTACGGTCTATCCCGGGTGTACAGAAGACTATTGTATTCCTATATTGCAGAAATATTCAAAACTAGAACTTAATAAAGATTTTTATTGTGGATATAGTCCAGAAAGAATTAACCCAGGTGATAAAATACACAGATTAGAAAATATTATAAAAATTACCTCAGGATCTAATAAAAAAGCATCTGATTTAGTCAACCAACTTTATAAAAGTATAATCAAAGCTGGAACCTTTAGTGCAAAAGATATTATTACTGCAGAAGCAGCAAAGATTATAGAGAATACTCAAAGAGATTTAAATATTGCATATATGAATGAACTTTCAATTATATTTAAGAAATTGAATATAGAAACTAATGAAGTTTTAAAAGCAGCATATACAAAATGGAATTTTTTGAAATTTAGACCAGGCTTAGTTGGTGGTCATTGTATAAATGTAGATCCATACTATCTTACACACAAGGCTAAAATGGTTGGTTATAGTCCTAAGATTATATTGGCTGGAAGAAAATTAAATGACTCAATGTCTAGTTTTATTGTTGAAAACATTTTCAAAAAAATGAAACAGCAAAAGCTAAAAATTGCTAATTCTAAAATATTAATACTTGGTGTAACATTTAAAGAAAATTGTTCTGATACAAGAAACTCTCAGATAGCCCATATTCACAAGAGGTTATTAAAAAAGAAATGTAATGTTAGCTTGTATGACCCTTACATTTCAAGTAACGAATTATTTGATCAAAAATATAAGATGATGAAAAGTTTAAAAAAAGATAAGTATGAAGCTATAGTAGTTGCTGTAGGTCATAAATTATTTAAAAATATGGGCATTAAAAAGATAAGAGCCCTCTCCTCAAGAAACAATTCTATTATAATCGATATTAAAGGACTTTTTAAAAGTACTGAAGTTAATTTTCAACTATAGGTTAATTTAAGTAAATACTAGACTTTAGAAGCTATATTAAATTTTCAAAAATTAATAATGTTCCTTTACATTGAAACTTCAAATGCTATAAAGCTGTGCCGGTGATTATTGCGAAGGGGTTATACCCGATCCCATTCCGAACTCGGAAGTCAAGCCCTTCAGCGCCAATGGTACTTTGTCTTAAGAC
>MDTF01013352.1_pt1 | contig 67148 bp, 59 predicted proteins | sample 811191 | NCBI WGS metagenome assembly MDTF01 (sample SAMN05326649, study PRJNA326480) | marine metagenome | isolation source: seawater | place: Southern Ocean | collected 2011 | reverse complement strand
TACTTCTCTGGATGAGAAATTGGAGCGGGAAACGAGATTCGAACTCGCGACCCCAACCTTGGCAAGGTTGTGCTCTACCAACTGAGCTATTCCCGCTTAAGAGTGGTACTTCGTTTGAAGTGGTGCGCATTTTACAAAATTATTTTGCCAGTGCAACACCTATTTTCATTTTTTTGCGTTTTTTTGTCTGAATGCTTAAATACTAAACACTTTCTCGCGATAGAACTGCATTTCAGCGATAGATTCACGAATATCATCCAGTGCCTGATGAGTGCCCTGCTTGGTAAATCCATCGAGCGCCTCCGGCTTCCAGCGACGAACCAGCTCTTTAATGGTACTAACATCCACATTGCGATAATGGAAGTACGCTTCAAGCTCTGGCATGTATTTCACCATGAAGCGACGATCCTGACCTATACTGTTACCACACAGGGGTGATTTGCCGGCATCAACGTATTGGGCCAAAAAGGCAATGGTTTGTTTAGCCGCAGCATCTTCGTCAAACTCACTGTCACGACAACGCTGAGTAAGACCACTCTCGCCATGTACCCGGGTACACCACTCATCCATGCCATCAAGAATTGCATCGCTCTGGTGCACGGCAATCACCGGCCCTTCGGCAATAACATTTAGCTGGGGGTCCGTCACAATAGTGGCAATTTCCAGTACTTTACAGGTTTCAGGGTCCAGACCGGTCATTTCCATATCGATCCACACCAGGTTGTCATTGTTTTTTGCCATTAACCTTGCCTATTTTCTCTCAAGAGGTGACACATAAAGTGCACAAAAGGTATCATGCACAGCCTAAAACGCAAACTTCGAGAACGGCGTGGCCAAGAAACCCAAATTATCCCATCGACAAAAGCGACAGGTAGCGGCAAACCGCCAGAAACGCCTATCTCGCAAACAGCAATCATCTCCTGATTTATCCTCTTTGCTGGCTGGCCGGGTAATTGGTCGTTTTGGTAAACAAGCCGATGTTCAGGACACCGAAGGCAACGTGGTTCGTTGCCATATTCGTCGCACCATCGAATCGGTAGTGTGCGGTGATGAGGTGCTGTTTGCCCGTTCCGAAGTCCCCGACGAAAATATAGGCGGGGTTATTGAAATTGTACAGGATCGGCGCACCGTGCTGACCCGCCCGGATTTTTATGATGGCGTTAAACCCATTGCCGCCAATATCGACCAGATTATCGTGGTGTCGTCGGTAAAGCCGGAATTGTCGCTGAACATTATCGACCGCTATCTGGTGGCCTGTGAAGACACCGACATCAAGCCCTTACTGGTGCTTAATAAAGTCGAGCTGTTAAGTGAAGAAGAACGTGAAACCGTGAGTGCCTCCCTGGCCATCTACCAGCAGCTTGGCTACGAGTTATTGCTTACCAGTTGCAAAAGTGGCGAAGGCATTGCTGAGCTTCATGAACGCTTACGCGATAAAACCAGCGTGTTTGTGGGTCAGTCCGGGGTGGGTAAATCGAGTATCATCAATCAGGTACTGCCCGATGCCGACGAATTAGTGGGTGAGATTTCCGAAAACTCTGGTTTAGGCACACACACTACTACCGCCGCAAAATTATTACCCATTCCTTCTGGCGGGGAGTTGATCGACTCTCCCGGAGTCCGTGAATTTGCCTTATGGCACCTGCCTCAGGAACGCATTACCTGGGGCTTTATTGAATTCAGAGATTACCTGGGCGGCTGTAAATTCCGCGACTGTAAACACCTCAACGATCCGGGCTGCATCATTCGTCAGGCCGTAGAAGAGGGTAAAATCAATCAGCAGCGCTATGATAATTATCATAGGATCATCGCCGCCATGGCCGAGCAGCGCCCGGCATATGCGAACCGTCTTATATCAAACCCTGATGAACCATAACCTTATGTTGATATGTTTCCCCGCAAAATCAGCTACAATAGGCACCATTAGGCGCAAATAGCCCTCAGGCTGTGCCAGACAACATGTAATTAGGAGCATTCACTTTGTTGAATTGGTTTAAAGTCAACCTGCAGTATGTACTGCCTAAACACCTTATTTCCCGGTTAGTGGGTAAACTGGCCGCCGCAGAAGCAGGCGCCCTGACTACCTGGCTGATCAAGCTGTTTATTAAACAGTTTAAGGTCAATATGGACGAGGCAATGTACTCTCAGCCAGAAGACTATCGTACCTTTAATGCTTTCTTTACCCGCCCGTTAAAGCCCGGCGTACGTCCTATTGAAGAAAATGACGACGTGCTGTGTCATTCTGTAGACGGCACCGTCAGCCAGTTTGGTGATATAGTTGGCGAAGATCTTATTCAGGCCAAAGGCCACAAGTTTACCTTATCGGCTTTACTGGGTGGCAACCCGGATCTGGCCCAGCCATTTAAAGGCGGTAAGTTTGCCACTATCTATCTGTCGCCTAAGGACTACCACCGTATTCATATGCCTATCGAAGGCAAGCTTACCGACATGGTGTATGTGCCCGGCGAACTGTTTTCAGTGAATCCGCTAACGGCAGAAAATGTACCTGGCTTGTTTGCCCGCAACGAGCGGGTAGTCACCATTTATGATACGCCGGTGGGCAAAATGGCCATTGTACTGGTGGGTGCAACGATTGTTGCCAGTATCGATACCGTTTGGGCCGGCACCGTTACCCCGCCAGCCGGTAAGCATGTCACTCACTGGCGCTACGAAGGCGACGAAGGGATTAATCTGGCGAAAGGTGAAGAGCTTGGTCAGTTTAAGCTGGGCTCAACGATTGTGGTGTGTTTTGAGCCGGATAAGGTCGACTTTGCCGATCTGGCCCTTGAGCAGGTTACCCGGCTAGGCCAGCCTTTTGCGACCAAAACAGCCCCTGCCGCTGATTAATGGATCCCGTTAAAAAGAGCCTTGTTACCCTTCACCTTGCGGTTGTGCTTTTAGGAGGTACCGGGCTCTTTTCCAAGATCATCCCGCTAAACGCCATCGACATTACGTTGGGGCGAAGTCTGTTTGCCTGTCTTGCCTTGTGCTTATTCGTCAGGGCTGGCAGAGAGCATCTGCGTCTTGAACGCCGCCTCGATTATTTTATTGCCGTTGGGCTTGGCGTGCTGATGGCGGCTCACTGGGCCACCTATTTTGCTTCCATGCAGTACGCTGGTGTCTCGGTAGGGATGATTGCCATGTTCACTTTTCCGGTGATTACCGTATTACTGGAACCGCTGTTTGAGAAAACCCGACTGGCCTGGCAAGACATGCTCAGCGCACTGGTGGTTGTTATCGGTATCGTGTTAATTGTGCCTGAAATATCGTTGGATAATGATGTAACGCTTGGCGTGGGACTCGGTGTGATTTCAGCAGTCCTTTATGCAGTACGAAACCTATCCTTAAGAAAGTACTTTTCTCACTATAGCGGTGCCCGTTCCATGGCCTGGCAAACGCTGATTATTGTTTTATGCCTGCTACCGTTCAGTGACCTGACAAGTACCCAGCAGGACACCAGCGTATGGTTGTTGCTGCTGGCACTGGGTACGGCATTTACGGCGCTGCCTCATGCGCTCGTGGCGAATAGCCTGGCCCACCTGCGTGCTAAAACCTTTTCACTAATCGCCTGTATGCAGCCTTTTTATGGGGTGATTTTTGCCATTATCCTGCTTAACGAGTCGCCGGGATGGCAGACCCTGCTGGGCGGAATTTTAGTGACCTCAGCGTCAATTTATGAAACAGTAAACACCCATAAATCAGCATCTGCCACCAATGAGTAATCGTTATGTGGATCTTAGGTCACCGCGGCGCCAGCGCAGCAGCACCTGAAAATACTCTGGCCGCGTTTTCACTGGCCATGACGCAACAGGCAACGGGTATCGAACTCGATGTTTATCAGGTCGAAGATGAAATTGTCATTATTCATGACCGCTGGTTAAACCGCACTACTAACGGCAAGGGCATGGTTACCAGCCATCCGCTTTCATACCTGCGTAGTCTGGATGCCGGTAATGGTGAAGTCATCCCCTATCTGGCAGAGGTATTCGAAATTCTGCCCGCAGACGCCGTGCTTAATGTGGAAATTAAACACCTGAGTAATGTGGATAGCTGGCTGGAGAAAATTCGCCAGGGCCTTGCTCAGAGCGGCTTCCCGGCTGAGAACCTGATTATCTCTTCATTCAATCACCGCTGGATCCGTCAGATTAAGGCCGCCTGGCCGCAGGTGCACATTGGCGCACTCACTGCTACCTATCCCGAGAATGGGTTGGGTTTCGCCCATGATCTGGATGCCTTTTCGCTCCATATGGCACTGGATGTAGTGGATGAGTTCTATGTTAAAGAAGCCCGTCAGGCAGGTTTAAAAGTACTGGTGTATACCGTGGATTATCCTGAGGATATGCTGATGCTGAAAGCCTGGGGCGTGGATGGGATTTTTACCAACGTGCCGGACGTAGCCAGACAAATACTTAGCCCCGGGGAATAACCTTAGCGATGATTACTGGCCAGATGCTGAGAAACCACTTTGCCTTTGCAGCATCGACACTTTCGGCACAATCGCAGGTTTAGCCAGTGGCCGAGAATAATCAGGCCGGCGCCAAAAGCGATAGTAAAAGGCTCGCCGGACTCACCAAACATGTCTTTAAACCAGTAAATCACCCCGCCACTTAGCAGTAGCAACAACGGGTAGTATTTACCATGGTAGCGCACGGCACCGCTGATAAGCGCGACGCTACCGATAAGAATAGACAGACTTAAAATAGTCCGTTCAAACCAGGTTTGGCCAAACATACTGGAAGCCAGCAATGGCAGCAGCGGGATCGCCAGACAATGCAAAGCGCACAGACTTGAGATCCAGATCCCAAGCCGGTCTAAAAATGTTGGATTGTCGATGGGTGATTGCATAACTACCTTACCTTTAGCTGATGTTATAATATAACATCCCTGAGTTTTTTCAAGATCCCATCAACGATCTTCATGCAATTAGCGGCAAATTACGACGAATGACATAGGGTAATAGCTTAAAACCTTGCTAAGAGCGATTACTTAGTTAGGCGCGGCAACACTTACCTGAGTGCTGCTGGCGTATTCACGTTGCGGTGTGTCAGGTTTAGCAAAGTAGTCGTGCATTGATTTAAGCGCGAAGTGCTGTGCCGGCAGGTTAGCGAGTTTTTCCTGCAGAAACTCGATGGTTCCCGGGTGGGGATGAGCAATTATAATCACTTTGGTGTACTTACGGGTTAACGCAATCGCCCGCTGCCACTGCTCATTCATGAAGTCTTCGGTTTGTTCATGATCCAGAAACACGTGACGTCTGGCATTGGGGATCTGTTTTTCACGGGCCACCTGTTGGGCCACGGTAAAGCGCGTGGTGCGACTATCAACAAAAAACAACCCGGTGTGTTTAATCACATTCATCAGCGGTTGTAGCGCCTGGCCCGAGGCCGTGAGTACACTGCCCATGTGATTGTTAACGCCAATAGCATAAGGAACCGAGGCAAGAGCAGCCTCAAAGGTTGCGGTAATTTCGTTGGCATACATCGAAGAGGTGATGGCTCCGGGCCCCAGCGGTTTGTCGGATTGCGCTTCCATTGGCAGATGCAGCATTACATCACGGGATTGGGCATGTGCTCGCTTAGCAAAGGCCTTACCCTGGGGTGTATGGGGCAAAATGGAAAAAGTCACTGCTTCAGGCAGCGCAAATGCCCGTTCGTCGGTGACACGATAACCCATATCATCAATGATGATATAAAGTTCCGCAGGTGCCTGGGATGGCTGATGTGCGGTCGCACGACTGGCAGCCGTTGTTGTCTGGCTAACCAGCATTCCCCACACAATAACGCAATATATACCGAGCTGTTTCAAGAGCGCACTTAAACCTGATTATTTGTAATTGTTATGGCCGCTAGCATACCAGCCGGGTTCACAATTACCAATATCAACTGCCATCAACCGCCTTATCTGCATCCATACCAGTCTGGCCCAGGCTATACGAATAGGCTAAATATCCAGCCACTGTAACGGGTTAAGTGCTTTGCCCTTATGGCGTATCTCAAAATACAAATTAGGTGAAGACTGACCGCCACTCTGACCCAGTAATGCCACGGTCTCGCCTTTGGCCACCGCATCACCGGCCGAGCGCAGCAGTGCCTGATTGTGTCCGTAGACCGACATATAACCATCACCGTGTTCAATAATAGTGACCAGGCCGAAGCCTCTCAGCCAGTCAGAATAAATGACCCGGCCATGGGCAATGGCTTTTACCGAACTGCCTTCGCGGCCATCTATCATGATCCCTTTCCATCGCACCTGGCCCTGACGACGCTTACCAAATAAACGCCGCAGTGTACCGTTGGCAGGCTTAAGTAACTTTCCCTTTTCGCCGGATAAGCCGGTTAACTCCTGCGGCACCTGACTGGCCCGCTGAGCACGCTCGATGGCCTCTACCAGTGCCTGTTCCGCTTCTCTTAACTGCGCAATCCGGCTTTCTTCGCTGGCAATTTTGCTACGCAGCTTTACCAGTGTTTGCTGGCGATCCTGTTGGCGGGCAACCAGTTCATTTTGCTGACGCTCCTGATCGCTCAGCAACGCGGTTAACTCCTGAGCCTTAGCCTGCAATTCAGCATTAACCTGCTCCAGCTCGGTGACACTTGCTTTAAACTGAGTGATTTCTTTCTGTCGGGCTTCATTCAGGTATTTGTAGTAAGTCAGCACGCGTTCGAAGCGCGCGGCGTCCTCCTGGTAAAACACCATTTTGGCATAGTCGTAGTTACCGGAGATAAAAGCGGTTCTTAGCTGACCGCCAAGCAGTTCCTGTTGCTGAGCAATAGCTTGCTCAAGCTCATCACGCCGGCTTTTGAGGCTTTCCTGCTGGTCGCGGTTTTCGGCCAACGCGGTTTTTGTGTTATTGAGCCGCCGGGCCACTGCACCGATGTCTTTTTCTGATTGTTCCAGCACGGATTGCAGTTCCTGGGCATCGGCTTTACTGCCCTGCAGTGCCTGTTGACGGGCTTTTAATTCTTCCTGTAGCTCCGCCAGTTCCTGCTCGGCGTCATTACTTTGCGCAAAGACAAGGCCAGCAGGCGATAGCCCATACAACAATGCCACCAGCACAAGGCTGATGGCACAGTTCTTTAGCAACACTATGATGGGCTGCATATCTCTATTTAAGATTTTAGAGTCATGATAGTTTTGCCGGTCATTTCTTCTGGTTGCTCAACGCCCATCAGATGCAACATCGTCGGCGCTACATCGCTGAGTGTGCCGCCCTTACGGGGTTCAGCATCACGACCAAAGTAAATAAACGGTACAGGCTCACTGGTATGGGCGGTATGAGCCTGGCCAGACTCGTTATCTACCATTTGTTCTGCATTACCGTGGTCAGCAGTGATCAGGCACTCACCGCCGGTTTTCTTCAGTGCCTCAATTACGCGTCCGATACACTTATCTACCGCTTCACAGGCTTTAACTGCCGCGTCGAAGTCGCCGGTATGACCAACCATATCGCCATTTGGATAGTTACAGATGATCACGTCAAACTTGCCGGATTCAATCGCTCCAACCAGTTCGTCCGTGAGTTTTTCTGAGTTCATTTCCGGCTGCAGATCGTAGGTGGCTACATCGGGTGATGGGATCAGAATACGCTCTTCGCCTTTAAATTCTTTCTCGACACCGCCAGAGAAGAAAAAGGTAACGTGGGCGTACTTTTCGGTTTCTGAAATGCGCAGTTGGGTCTTATCCTGCTTTTCCAGCCATTCGCCTAACACATTTACCAGCTTCTCGGCTGGGAAAGCAACTGGCGCATCAAAATCTGCCGAGTACTGAGTCAGCATAACAAAGGCCGAAAGCTCTGGTTTAACCGCGAGCTCAAAGCCATCAAAGTTTTTATCAACAAATACCTGGGTCAGCTGACGCGCACGGTCGGCACGGAAGTTCATAAAAATAATGGCATCGCCATCTTCTACACTCACGCTTTCGCCAATAACGGTTGGAGGTACAAATTCATCGTTTTTGCCTGCCTCGTAAGAGGCTTTTAATCCGGCAACTGCTGAATCGGCGGTCGCTTCGCCTTTACCCTGAGTAATCAGGTCGTAAGCTTTTGTTACCCGATCCCAACGTTTGTCACGGTCCATAGCAAAGTAGCGGCCGATGATAGTAGCTGTTTTACCACAACCTATCTCAGCAAATACCGCATCGGCTTTTTCCAGCGACGCTTCAGCGCTTTGTGGCGGCGTATCACGACCATCCAGGAAAGCGTGTAAGTAAACTTTTTTCGCACCGCGGTGAGCAGCCATTTTCAGCGCTGCAAAAATATGGTCTTCGTGACTGTGAACACCACCTGGTGAAAGCAGACCCATAATATGTACCGCTTTATCTTTACTTACCGCGTCGTCAATGGCTTTTACCAGTGCCGGATTGTGCTCAAACTCGCCGTCTGCAATGGATTTGGTTACTTTGGTAAAGTCCTGATACACCACGCGGCCTGCGCCGAGGTTAACATGACCTACTTCAGAGTTACCCATTTGACCCTCGGGTAAACCCACATCCAGCCCGGAACCGCTGATTAACGTGTTTGGGTACTCTTTGGTTAAAGCATCCAGATTTGGCGTGTTCGCGGCCAGGATGGCATTTTGATCTGCATCCTCACGATATCCCCAGCCATCGAGTACGATTAGTGCCAGTGTCTTCTTGGATTGCGTCATGGGTTCTCCTGTAAAATTTCGTTGCCCTTATCAGGCGATGCTGTTCGGGTTAGTTATCCGCTTGCCCGGCTTATTATTAGGTACCGATATTGTCAGGCTTTGGATTGTTCCGTAGGGCGAGGCATACATTTATATTACCAAACCCTAGAGGGGATTGAAGAGCAGATGTTGAAAAATACCTCAATCAGTTTAATTGAGAATGTGAATTAACCAACCGAAGTACAGTAATTTAGCGCGCTTAGCGTTGTATTAACTGGGCTTCCTCCGCGCAAAGCTGGTTTCTGTTGTTTTTTTCTATATACTTTGCACTCTTTTTTTAACAAACCGATGCATTGGGAAGACGTAATGGATCAACTCATCGAATTTGCCAGCAATAACATTATACTGGCGGGTATCTGGCTGGCGCTGGTTATTATGCTGATTTACAGCTATGTCAGCGGTCTGATTTCCTCTGTCAAAGAAGTCAGTGTGCACGAAATGACATTGCTGATTAACCGTGAAGATGCAGTGGTTCTTGACACCCGCCCTGCCAACGACTTTAAGGCAGGTCATATCACCGGTGCCCGGCAGATCAAGCCGGAAGAGGTTCGTGAAAAGAACTTCAGCAAGCTTGAAAAATACAAAGACACGCCCATTATTGTTGTTTGTGCCATGGGTAACAGCGCACGCGGCGTAGCTGCTGCAATGACAAAAGACGGTTTCAGTAAAGTAAATGTACTGAAAGGCGGCATGAACGCCTGGTCTCAGGCCGGCTTACCCGTTGCTAAATAATCAACCAAAAGGCCGCTATTGTGAGTAAAGTTGAAATCTACACCAAAGCTTATTGCCCCTTTTGCACCCGGGCAAAAGCCCTGCTCCAGCAAAAAGGTGTTGAATACACTGAGTATGCCATCGATGCCGAGCCTGCCTTGCGCGATGTTATGATTGAGCGCGCAAATGGCGGTTATACAGTGCCGCAAATATTCATTAACGACCAGCACATTGGTGGTTGTGATGATATGTTTGCGCTGGAAAGACAGCAAGAACTCGATCCACTGCTGGCCAGCTAATTATTCTTATAAAATTTAAAATTACACTTAGGTAAAAACATGTCTGAAGAAAACCAAAGCAACCAAGAAAACGCCGCTGCCGGCCAGGGTCAAACGCCACAATTCAACATCCAGCGTATTTACACAAAAGACATTTCTTTTGAGTCTCCGAACGCACCAGGTATCTTCACTAAAGAGTGGAAGCCAGAAATCAAACTGGACATCGATACCTCTACTGACAAACTGGATGGCAACCTGTTCGAAGTTGTTCTGTCGGTTACCGTTACAGCCACCATGGGCGAAGAAACTGCATTTTTGTGTGAAGTTGAGCAAGCCGGTATTTTCATGATTGGTGACATGCCAGAACAAAACAAAGCACACATGCTGGGTTCTTTCTGTCCGAACACGCTGTTCCCATATGCTCGTGAAACCATTTCTAACTTGGTTAATCGCGGTACCTTCCCGCCGTTAAACCTGGCACCGGTAAACTTCGACGCCATCTTTGCTGCATACATGCAAAAACGTGCGCAGGAAGCTCAGGCATCTCAGCAACAACTGGACGCCTAAGACGCCCATGAATGATGCGTCGGTTACCGTTCTTGGAGCAGGATCCTATGGTACTGCTCTGGCTATTTGTTTAGCCCGTAATAATACGCCCACCGTGCTGTGGGGCAGAGACGCCAGGCAGTTATCTGTTATGGCTGACAGTCGCCAGAACGAACGGTATTTACCCGGCGCCCCCTTCCCCGAGGCGCTCTCGATTGAGAGCGATTTGGCCACGGCCATTGCGCAAAGTCGCGACATTCTGGTTGTAGTACCAAGTCATGCCTTTAAAGGCATGCTGGAGCAATTAGCGCCTTTACTGCACGACTCTCAGCGTATTGTGTGGGCCACTAAAGGCCTTGAACCGGGCAGCGGTCGTCTGCTCAAAGAAGTGGCGCTGGAAGTACTGGGTGACAAATACCCGCTGGCGGTGTTATCCGGACCGACTTTCGCCAAAGAAATGGCGGCGGGATTACCCACGGCTATCTCACTGTCTTCCACTGACGATGAGTTTATCGACGCCATGGCAGCCAAACTGCATTGCGCCCGTTCATTTCGGGTTTACAAAAACCCCGACTTTACCGGTGTGCAACTTGGCGGCGCGGTTAAGAACGTAATTGCCATTGGTGCCGGGCTGGCCGATGGGCTGGGTTTTGGTGCCAATGCCCGTACTGCGTTAATTACCCGCGGACTGGCTGAACTGACCCGTTTGGGCGTTCAGGCCGGCGCGCAGCCAGAAACCTTTATGGGTATGGCCGGGTTAGGCGATCTGGTGCTTACCTGTACTGACAACCAGTCCCGTAATCGCCGCTTCGGCCTTGCTTTGGGTAAAGGCACATCGGTGGACAACGCCATGGAAGAAATCGGTCAGGTAGTAGAAGGTTACCGTAACACCGAAGAAGTGGTTATTCTGGCCCGCAAGCTGGACGTGGAAATGCCCATTTGCGAGCAAATTTACGCGGTACTTTACGAGGGTAAATCGCCTAAAGACGCTGCCCTGGCCTTACTGGGCAGAGAACTTAAGTCTGAATAACAAGCCTTAGCTTGTTATTCATGCAGGAATTGCAAAGCAATATCCGGTATCCCTTTAAATTATCTGATGAACTAAACAAGCCTTAGCTTGTTATTCACATGTTAGCGCGCGCCGTCGTAGCCAAACTGACGCCAGGACTCATACACAAATACCGATACCGCATTCGACAGATTCATGCTTCGACTATCTGGCAGCATAGGAATGCGCACCCGTTGCCCGGGCGGTAACGAGTCGATGATGTCATCGGGTAATCCGCGGGTTTCCGGCCCGAACAATAACGCGTCACCCTTTTTGTATTGCACATCAGAGTGAAACGCTTTGCCTTTGGTGGTACATGCAAATACCCGTGCTGGCTGACGCTCTTCAAGAAAACGCTCGAAACTGGCATAGCGCTTTACTTCAGCAAATTCGTGATAATCCAGCCCCGCCCGGCGTACCCGCTTGTCATCCCAATCAAAGCCCAACGGCTCGATAAGATGCAGTGCATAACCGGTATTGGCACACAGGCGAATAATGTTACCGGTGTTAGGGGGGATCTCTGGCTGATATAACACGATGTCTAACATGCAGGTTCACTCTTTACTAAGTCGGGCGGCATTATGCGAGGTTTCGTGCAGCGGGTCAAAATTCGCCGCTAAAGAAGTCAAATATGCGCGCCATCACCGGTTGGCGAATGGCATCTGTCTCAATCAGAATTTCGTGGCGGGCACCCTCGACCAGAATATACTCGGCATCCGGTATATCCGCGACTACCCGTTGCTGGCGTTTGTTGTCTACCACGGTATCATCGCCGGCACTGAAAACCAGCACAGGCAGAGTGATTTGCTGCGCATGTTGTTCCACCTGCCACATGGCGGCACTGGCCGCGGCCAGCCATTGCGGAGTTACTCCGCCTAGCTGAATAGCGGGCTGTTCAGCGTACAGGTTTCTGAATAACTGATAACGTATCTCACTACTGGTAAGCCGGTTAACCATAAAATCTTCGGCATGATAATCGCGCTGACCAAAGAAATAGCCCGAGCTACCCGGAAGCAACCAGTTAACGCAGCGGTTAACGCCGATTAGGGCTTTAGCCAGCCAGTCGGGTAAAGCAGGACGAATACCAAACATTGGCGAGCCGAACACCACCCGGTTAAACTGGGTGGGCCGTTGCAGGATGGTTAAGGCGCCAATGGCTGAGCCCATGGAATGGCAAAGCAGATTTAACGGCCCCCGCTGATGCAGGGTAACAATCTCATCGATAAAATGGCACATGTCATCCACATAGTGCTGAAAATCGTCGATATACCCTTGATGAGGATTAACCGTCATACGGCCAGACAGGCCCTGGCCCCGGTGATCAAGCACAAAAACCGCAAAGCCGTTGCGGTATAGCTCATAAATGACTTCTTTATATTTAAGCAGTGATTCAATGCGGCCAGAGCTGATAAGCACCGACTGCTTAGCATGCTCAGGAACACAGTAGGCATAACTAACACTGATATCACCGTTTCCCTGAAAACTTCCCTGGGTCACATGCTCATGCCAGAACGGCGCAATATATTCTGAGAATTGTTGTGCTAAACGGGATTCGGTACACAGGTACCAGCTATGCTCTGTCATGGAATATACAGCGAGGTTGCCAAATGCTAACCAGCTTGAATTAATCCCACCCTGATGGCAAATGTAAATTTGGCCACCACTGCAGCCACGAAAAAGAGAATCGCTGAAAAGTGTAATCAGGAGACCGGGGGCAGGTGCGTTAATAACACTTTTGTGAGACTCGCCGGACACTGGCTAAAGGGTGTTAAAAACCTGCCGACAAAGACACAAACGTACAGGCAGTGCCCACAGTACAGGTATTACTGAAATTCCTGCCCGGCGTTTAATAGCCGCTTAACTACTTACCATAATCCGGTACCAGACGCTGGTGACCGGGATCGCTGAACAATGGCGAAGTGACCACCAGATCGGCGGTAGCCGGGGTACAGGCTACCGGTACATTCCATACTGAACATAATCTCAGCAACGCTTTAACATCCGGGTCGTGAGGCGCCGGGTTAAGCGGATCCCAAAAGAAAAACAGCGCATCCAGGTTATTCTCTGCAATAAGCGCCCCGATTTGCTGATCTCCACCGAGCGGCCCGCTTTTATAACGATGCACTGTCAGGCCGGTTTCATCGCTGATTAATTTCCCCGTGGTGCCAGTGGCAACCAGGTTAAACGGGGCTAGTAACGCCTGATGATGTTTGACCCATTGGAGTAATTCGGCTTTTTTATGGTCGTGGGCGACCAGAGCAACAGTGCGGGCAGTCATGGGATGTCCTGTATTTTGTATGATTTTTTGCGAACTATGGCAAATCCTGCTACATCCGGCAACATATACAACATAAATTGTTGAAAAACCATGACGCCATTCACTTCCTATAAATATTTATACAAAATTATTGCATAAATATGCCAAGATTGTATCATTAGCAGCAATTAAGATTCCGCACATTGTTTGTGCCTGACTAAACTATCAGTGTAGCGGAAGAAAATGACAGGATTAGGACATGAATATTAATACCAACCGGCATCTCCTTGCGGTTGCTTTATCACAGTTTAGCTCTCCCCTGGCTGGCTACACTATGCAGTGCCTGTGGCGACGATGGAGTACATCAACGCCGAAGAAGTAGTGCACTAATATGCGTAGCGCACTTTTTACCTTTGTGGTTTTATCGGCCTGCTCACAAGCACCAACACAAAGGTAAAAAGTGTTTTTTTAATTTTGTAACCCATCAATTTCAAACGATCAGATTATGTTTAACGTAGCAGTGATAGGCGCCAGCGGCTATACCGGGGCGCAGTTAGTGAGTTTAATCAGCGGACATTCACACATGACTTTGCAGCATGTATTGGTGTCTGAGAACAGTCAGGATGCCGGCAAGACAATTGCCCAGCTGCACGGCAACCTCGCGCACCTGACCCAGCACGTACTTGAGCCGTTAGCCCCGCACCGACTTGCCGAACTGGCAGACTCAATGGATGCGATATTCCTGGCTACTCCGCACGAAGCCAGCCACGACTGGATGGCTGAGTTATCTGCCGGTAAAGCTAAAGTGTTCGACCTGTCTGGTGCATTTCGCCTTAAAGATACCGAAGTGTTTGCCAAACACTATGGCTTTGCGCACACCTCGCAGGATTGCCTGGCCGAGGCGGTTTATGGGCTTGCCGAATACAATGCCAATGCCATTAAACAGGCCAGTATTGTTGCAGTGCCCGGCTGTTACCCTACTGCCTCATTACTGGCGTTAAAGCCATTACACAATGCTGGCTTGCTGGATAAATGCGTACGCCCAATCATTAATGCCGTTTCGGGAGTCAGTGGTGCCGGCCGTAAAGCCAACCTGGGTACCAGTTTCTATGAAGTGAGCCTGCAGGCTTATGGGGTGCTGGGTCATCGTCATACGCCGGAGATCGAACTCCACCTGGGTACGCCCGTGATCTTCACGCCGCACCTGGGTAATTTCAAACGTGGGATCCTGGCCACGGTTACCGTTAAGCTAACAAGTGGTACCAGCCAATCGACACTGGATAATCTGTATAGCGAAGTGTATGGTGACCAGCCTGTTGTGCGTTTGCGCGAAAGTTTCCCTAAAATTGATGATGTTGTGCATACGCCGTATTGCGATCTGCACTGGAAAGTCGACGAGCAATCAGGCTACGCCGTGATCACCAGTGCTATCGATAACGTGATGAAAGGCGCGGCCTCACAGGCCATGCAGTGTGCCAATTTAGCGCTGGGTTTCGCGGCGACCGAGGGATTAATCAATGGCTGACACATCATCGCCAGTAGTTATAAAAGTGGGTGGCGCTCTGCTGGAAAATCCTCAGATTGCCGGCCAGTTATTGGCTGAGATCAAAACACTGCAAAGCCAGCGTCCGGTAATATTAGTCCATGGCGGTGGCCCGCTGGTGGAAACCTTACTGGCCGCTATGCAACTTACCAGTACCAAGATTGACGGTTTACGGGTAACCCCCGATGAACAAATGCCGTTTGTTTGTGGCGCACTGGCTGGCAGTGCCAATAAAAGTTTATGCGGTCTGGCTATTGGTGCCGGTATCACACCGGTGGGACTATCTTTGCTGGACGGTGGCATAACCGATTGTAAAGTACTGAATGAAAAGTACGGCGCAGTGGGCGTACCGGCTGCGGGCAATCCAGAGTTGCTGAATCAGCTGCTCAGCGCCGGCTTTCTGCCCGTTATAAGCTCGATTGGCAGCAACGCCAAGGGGCGTCTGCTCAATGTCAATGCCGATCAGGCAGCCACTGTAATTGCTGAACTGATGGGCGGCGATCTGTTGCTGCTGTCAAACGTTGACGGCGTACTTGATGGCGACAAACAACTGATACATGAACTCGACCAGCCACGGCTTGATGAAGAAGTGGCTAAGGGCGTGATCAAAGATGGCATGTTGGTTAAAGTGGCAGCAGCAATGCAGGCCGCCACCGAACTGGCTAAGCCGGTAACTATTGCAAACTGGTCAGCGCCGCTGACAGCAATATTGGACAATCAAACCGGAACCCGCGTAATTCCGGCCTCCCAGACATCTGGAGTATAAAATGAAGCAGGATTTATTGACGTTTGCTAACTGGACACCAGAGCAAATGCAGGCGCTATTGTCATTAGCGGTACAAATTAAACAGGCGCCACAGGCCTATTCACAGGCGTTGGCGGGCAAGTCCATTGTTGCCCTGTTTGAAAAACCATCGCTGCGTACGCGCGTCAGCTTCGATATTGGTATTAACCGTTTAGGCGGACACATGGTTTACCTAGACAGTCAGTCCAACAAGCTGGCTGGTCGTGAAGACGCTGTAGACGTGGCCGCTAACCTGGCTTGCTGGGCAGATGCCATTGTTGCCCGGGTATTTTCTCATAGCACGCTGGAAACCTTTGCCGAAGCGGCCAAGGTGCCGGTAATCAACGCGCTGTGTGACAAATACCATCCTTGTCAGGGCCTGGCCGACTACCTCACCCTGTTCGAAAAATTTGGCAGCTGTGAAGGCCTGACCATGGCTTATGTGGGCGATGGCAATAATGTTACCCATTCTCTGCTTATCGTGGGCGCGCTGCTGGGTTGTCATCAGGTAGTTGTAACGCCTGAAGGCCATGAAGCCAGCCCTGAGATGGTTGCTCAGGCCAAAGCTATCGCCGAGCAAACCGGCGTAAAAATCATTGAGTCAAATGACGTTGCGGCAGCCAAAGGCGCCAACGTGATTTACACCGATACCTGGTTATCAATGGGCGATGACACGCCACTTGAAACCATTAAAGACAAATTCATGCCGTATCAGGTTAACGAAGCCCTAATGGAACTGACCGGCGCAACCCACGTGTTGCACTGTCAGCCTGCTCACCGCGACCTGGAAATTACCGGCAGCCTGATGGACAGCGATGCGTCGTTGTTAATGCAGCAGGCTGAAAACCGGATGCACGGCCAAAACGCAATTTTAACCCATTTACTTGGAGCCTAGTCAGGACACTCATTATGCGCAAAATCAATAAAGTTGTGCTTGCCTATTCAGGCGGTTTAGACACATCAGCCATCATTCCCTGGTTAAAAGAAAACTATGACTGTGAAGTCGTTGCTTTCGCAGCCGATGTTGGTCAGGGTGACGAAGAGCTGGAAGGCTTAAAAGAAAAAGCCATCGCCACCGGTGCCAGCGAATGTTACATCGTTGACCTGAAAGAAGAATTCGTTAAAGAATATATCTTCCCAACCATTACCACCGGCGCGGTTTACGAAGGTGAGTACCTGCTGGGTACGTCTATGGCCCGCCCGGTTATCGCCAAAGCGCAGGTAGAAATTGCCCGTAAAGTGGGCGCCGACGCGCTGTGCCACGGTTGTACCGGTAAAGGTAACGACCAGGTTCGTTTTGAAGGCGCGTTCAACGCGCTGGCCCCTGATTTAGCGGTTATCGCGCCATGGCGCGAGTGGGATATGGTATCCCGTGAAGATCTGTTGGCCTATCTGGCCGAGCGTAATATCAAAACCACCGCATCAGCCACCAAGATTTACAGCCGTGATGCCAACGCCTGGCACATTAGCCATGAAGGCGGCGAGCTGGAAGATCCATGGTGTGAGCCTAGCAAACAGGTCTGGACCATGACCGTTGATCCGGAAGAAGCGCCGGATCAGGCAGAGCGTATCAACCTGACGTTTAACGAAGGCGCGCTGACTCACGTAAACGGCAAAGAAGTTTCACCGTACGAAGGCCTGGTTGAGCTTAACAATCTGGCTGCCGCCCACGGTGTTGGCCGTATCGACATCGTTGAAAACCGTCTGGTTGGTATGAAGTCACGTGGTTGTTACGAAACGCCAGGAGGCACCGTACTGCTCAAAGCATATAAAGCGCTGGAAACCATGGTACTGGACAAGGCTTCACTGAAATATCGCGAACAACTGGCGCTGGAATTCTCTCACGTAATGTACGACGGCCGTTGGTTTACCCCGCTGAGCGATGCACTGATTGCTGGCGCAGCCTCTTTTGCCAAATACGTAACCGGTGAAATCGTGGTTAAGCTTTATAAAGGCCAGGCTACGGTTACTCAACGTCAGTCGCCAAACAGCCTGTACTCTGAAGACTTTGCTACCTTTGGTGCCGACGACGTATACGACCAGAAGCACGCTGAAGGCTTTATCCGCCTGTTCAGTTTATCAAGCCGTATTGCGGCACTGAAAAAGCAGGGAGAGTAATCATGGCATTGTGGGGAGGCCGGTTCGCTGCCGGCAGCAGTAACATGTTCCGCCAGGTCAACGACTCATTGCCGTTCGACCAGGCCATGGCCGCGCAGGATATGGAAGGCTCAATCGTGTGGTCACGGGCACTGGCGAAAGCTGGCGTGCTGACCAGCGAGGAACAGCAGCAGCTCGAAGCTGCACTCAGCGAATTAAAAGCCCAGGCACAAGCCGGTGAAATCGACTTTAACGCCAGCGGCGAAGAAGACATTCACAGCTTTGTCGAAGCAGCCTTAATTGACAAGCTCGGCGACGTGGGGCGTAAGCTGCACACCGGCCGTAGCCGTAACGATCAGGTTGCGACAGATTTCCGCTTGTGGTGCCGCACCCACATTGAGTCATTAAAAGCCGATGTGACGGCAGTGGTTCGCAGCCTGCTGCAAACCGCCAGTCGTCACCAGCAAGCGATTATTCCCGGCTATACGCACTTACAGCGCGCCCAGCCAATTCGTTTTCCGCACTGGTGTTTAGCCTATGTGGAAATGTTTAAACGCGACCTGAGCCGGTTAAACGATTTATATGAGCGCATGAATCAGTGCCCGTTGGGCTCTGGTGCACTGGCCGGTACCACGTACCCGGTTGACCGTCACGAAATCGCCGATCAGCTTGGCTTTAGTGGGCCCTGCTTAAACAGCCTGGATGCGGTATCAGACCGTGACTTCGTGCTGGAGCTGCTATTTACCGCCAGCACCAGCATGATGCACCTGTCGCGTCTGGCTGAAGATTTAATTTTCTATAATTCTGGCGAAGCCGGTTTTCTGCAACTGGGCGACAGCGTGACCTCTGGTTCATCGCTGATGCCGCAAAAGAAAAACCCCGATGCGCTGGAATTACTGCGCGGTAAATGCGGCCGGGTATTTGGCCACTTGCAGGCGCTGCTGGTTACCATGAAAGGTCTGCCTCTGGCTTATAACAAAGACATGCAGGAAGACAAAGAAGGCGCCTTCGATGCGGTGAATCAATGGCACTGCTGTCTGTGTATCGCCTGTGAAGTGCTCGACAGTCTGGCGCTTAATGAAGAACGCTGCCGGATTGCCGCTGCCCAGGGCTATTCTAATGCTACGGAGCTGGCTGATTACCTGGTAGGTAAAGGTATTCCGTTCAGAACGGCCCATGATATCTCTGGTCAGGTTGTATTACTGGCGCTGGAGCAGGATGCGCCCATTGAAGATTTATCACTCGAGCAACTGCAATCGGTGTGCAGTGATATTGACGAAGATGTTTACCCGGTTCTCCAACTCGAATATGGCGTGGATAAGCGCAATATTCTGGGCGGAACCAGTGCTGAAACGGTCACCAAGGCACTGTACGAAGAACTGGAAAAACTGGATAAGTTAGGATAACTGCCAATGGTGCTATCGCATCACGAAAGTATTGGATTATTCAGAAGCTCGGCGCCTTACATCAATGCACACCGGGGTAAAACCTTTGTGCTGATGTTTGGCGGCGAGGCCATTGAAGACGATAACTTTCCCAATATTATTCAGGATATCGCACTGCTGAGCAGTCTGGGTGTACGCCTGGTGCTGGTGCACGGTGCCCGCCCGCAAATTGATCAACGGGTAGCCCTGCGTAAAACCGAGGCGCGCTTTAGTCACGATGTGCGTATTACCGATAAAGAAACCCTGGAATGCGTAAAAGACGCAGCGGGCTCGGTGCGTTGCCATATTGAAGCGCTGCTGACCATGGGCTTGCCCAACTCACCTATGCATGGAGCGCACATTCGTGTGTGTACGGGGAATCTGGTGGTCGCCAAGCCGATGGGCGTACTCGACGGCATCGACTTTGAGAACACCGGTCAGGTGCGTCGTATCGACACCACAGGTATCAATGACCACCTTAATGATGGCTCTATCGTGCTACTGTCGCCGATGGGCTACTCTTCTACCGGTGAAGTGTTTAACCTGTCTCACGAAGATGTGGCAACCCAGGCCGCTATCGCGCTGGAAGCCGATAAACTGGTGGTATTCTCCAACTATTCGGGCATTTTCCGTAAAGACGGCAAGCTTATTCGCACCATTGAGCGAAACCTGCTTGAACAGTTACACCGCGACGATGAGCTGATGACCGAAGCCACGGTTATCCGCGCACTGACTACCAGTGTGGCAGCGGGCATTCCTCGTGCTCACTGTGTCAGCTATGAAACCGATGGTGCCCTGCTGCAGGAATTATTTACCCGTGACGGTGCCGGTTCACTGGTGATGGAAAACCACTACGAGCAGCTTCGGGAAGCCACCATCGACGACGTGGGCGGCATCCTCAATCTCATCAAACCGCTGGAAGAAAGTGGTGTATTGGTGAAACGTTCCCGGGAACGGCTGGAGAATGAAATTCATCAGTTTATTGTGATAGAACGGGACGGCATGATCATCGCCTGTGCCGCGCTTTACCTTTATCCTGATGACGGCTCAGCCGAGCTTGCCTGTGTAGCAACCCACTCCGATTATCGGGGTAAAAACCGTGGCGAGCGGATCCTCGATGAAGTTCGCGAACGCGCCATTGCCGCCGGTATTCAGCGCCTCTTCGTTTTAACCACTGTGACCGGTCACTGGTTTCTGGATCAGGGTTTCAAGGCTGCGGATGTTGACGCGCTGCCAGCTCAAAAGAAAGAGCTGTATAACTTTCAGCGTAAATCAAAAGTCTACACCCTCGATTTATAGCTATAGCCTGCACTGTAGCCGGGGTCCCCGGTTGCAGTGGAAGCGTCACGAAAAATTCCCCTCTTTCATATTGTTAAGAGTTGGTTATAATTGGCTCAAACTGGTTAGACCAGAAGGTCATTTATGCTTTCTCCCCACGCTGTCACCATTGAGTGTACAGACGATATTGCTTTATCCGGCTTACTCTATAAGCCATTAGATTCACCCGTTGCGGCGGTAATGATTGCGCCGGCTACAGGCATCAAACAGGGTTTCTATACCCGCTTTGCCACTTTTCTGGCCGAACAAGGCATTGCCGTGCTCACCTTTGATAACCGCGGCATCGGAGACTCACCCAAAACCCGCAAAGTGATGCGCGAAACCCGCTTACAGGACTGGGGCCAGAAAGACATGCCGGCAGCACTGGCTTTTCTACAACAACAGTATCCCGAGCAGCCACTGCACCTGATTGGCCACAGTGCCGGCGGTCAGTTGGCAGGACTCATGCCCAACGCCACCGAGCTGACCAGCATTATTACCTACGGCAGCTCATCCGGCTGTTTACGTAACTTTACCGGCGCCTATAAGTACCAGGCACAGTTTTATATGAACGTGTTTATTCCAGTGACCAATGCGTTATTTGGCCGTACTCAGTCCCACTGGATGGGTATGGGCGAACCGCTACCGAAGGGAGTGGGTGCTCAGTGGCGGCGCTGGTGTAACGGTCAGGGGTATGCCAAAACTGAGTTTGGCAGCCATATTCAGCAGCATTATTATGATCAGCTTACCCAGCCGGCATTATGGATACGCGCGGTCGACGACCAAATCTCTCCACAGATCAATGTGGAAGATATCCTTACCGTTTATGAAAATCTGAAGGTTACACGCAAGATAATCGAACCTGCCCAGCATGGTCTCGGGCATCTTGGTCACATGCGTTTTTTCTCGAAACACGGACTGCCGTTTTGGCCGGAGATTGTGAATTGGATCGTTGAACACTCCTGATCCCAATCCGCTAAAAGCTTGCAAAAAAAAGAGGGGGCACTCCATCGCCCCCTGAGGATCAAAAGAAGGGAACAACAAGCGCTTCATCCATCCGGATTGACGCCGTTGTGACACATCTGAAAAGCAATGTGCAATGCATGCCCTAGTGAAGCAAATGCATTACACTTTAGTATAATCAAGAGCCGTGCCAAATAAACTTTATCTATATTTTACAGATAGTTAATCAAATACAGCAGAAAAACAGGCGGATAAAGGGTGGGTAAATGTTGCAAATCGATAACAGTTTTTACCGACTGCGCAGCTGCGCAGCCGGTAATCGGGCCAGAATCAGATACTGACCCGCTTGTAGGGACGGTATTCCGCGCGCCAGTAGTTTTTCTCAATGCTGGCTAGCAGGTTGTCGTCAGTTTGCTCCAGTGCCAGTCCTTGCTGCATTGCCACCTTGGCAACATCAAAGGCAATCTGGCGACTCAGGGCCGAGATCTTACGTAGTGGTGGCAACAACTCCCCCTCACCGGTATTGGCCAGCGGTGAGGCATTGGCCAGCGCGTTACTGGCAGCCATCAGCATTTCGTCACTGATTAAGCGGGCTTTTGAGGCAATCACGCCCAAACCAATTCCCGGGAAGATATAACTGTTATTACACTGTGCAACCGGGTAAACATTGCCTTCGTATTCCACAGGCTTGAAGGGGCTGCCTGTAGCAATAACCACTTCCCCGTCGGTCCATTCGATCACCTGTTCCGGACGGGCCTCAACCTGGCGAGATGGGTTGCTGAGCGGAAATATGATAGGCAGTTCTGTATGCCGTTTCATGGCGCGTACCACATGCTCGGTAAATAAGCCGGGCTGGCCGGATACACCAATCAGCACATCGGGCTGTGCGCAGTTAACCACATCCAGCAATACCGGATATTCACCGCTGAATGACCACTCAGCAATTTCTTCCTGGGTATGTTGCAGGCGTTGCTGGAAGTCCCGCAGGCCCTCCTGCCCCTCCATAACCAGTCCGTAACGGTCGACCATAAATATTTGCTTACGCGCCTCTGTATCGCTGAGGCCTTCAGAAACCATTTGCTGGATCAGCATTTCGGCAATACCGCAGCCGGCAGAGCCTGCGCCCACAAACACAACCTTCAGCTCCGAGAGCTTCGCTTGTTTCATGCGGCATGCCGCCAGAATGGTACCTAGAGTGACTGCCGCAGTGCCCTGGATATCATCATTAAAGCAGCACACCTCGTTGCGATAACGGTTTAACAGTGGCATTGCGTTGGGCTGAGCGAAGTCTTCAAACTGAATCAGCGCTTCCGGCCAGCGTCGGTTAACAGCCCGAATAAACAAATCGAGGAATTCATCGTACTCCGCCTGGCTTATACGAGGGTGACGCGCGCCCATATACATTGGGTCATTAAGCAGTTTTTCGTTATTGGTTCCCACATCCAGCATCACCGGTAAGGTGTAGGCGGGAGAAATACCACCACAAGCGGTGTAAAGGGAAAGCTTACCGATAGGGATCCCCATCCCGCCAATGCCCTGATCACCAAGGCCGAGGATACGCTCTCCGTCAGTTACCACAATGACTTTGACCTTACGTTTAGTCGCATTACGGACAATGTCATCAATCTGGTCGCGCTCTTCCCAGGAAATAAACAGGCCTCGTGAACTGCGATAGATATCGGAGAATTGTTCACAGGCGTCGCCCACCGTAGGGGTATAAATAATCGGCATCATTTCTTCAATGTGCGACTGGATCAGGCGGTAAAACAGGGTTTCGTTGTTATCCTGAATGGCGCGTAAATAAATATGCTTATTCAGGGGCTCATCAAAGGAGTTATATTGCAGATAAGCCCGTTCCACCTGTTCTTCGATGGTTTCGTAGCGCGGGGGTAACAGACCGGTAAGGTTAAAACGGGCCCTCTCTTTAGCGCTGAACGCACTGCCTTTATTCAGTAGGGGGGTTTCCAGCAAAGACGGGCCGGCATGCGGTATATACAAATATCGCTTATCGTCATCAGACATTATTAGTAACCAGTTTCTTATTTTGTTGTTTTGAGTATAGACGTTAGAAGATTTCCTCTACGTCAGGCGTTGAGTCTTCCTGCTCAGCCGGATCCATGACTTCGTCATCTAAGACATACATGGTCGGCTCAGTGCCCCTCAGGAAATACTCGAATAGTGTGGTATGGTCTGTGCGCCGGGTCAACTTCCCACTGGTACGATCAATCCGTACCCGCACAATATCATCTGGTACTGACATGGCTTCTTCCGGCTCGTCCTCGAGCGCCACCTGCATAAAGCGAATCCACGCTGGCTGTGCCGCCATGGCACCGCTCTCGGTGCCCACCATCGCGTTACCCATCCAGCCAAACCGATCAGGATCGCGCTTAGCCAGCGGATTATTATAAGCCGCGCGACCCAGCTGCCTGGTCATGTCATCAAAACCAACCCAGGCAGTTGCCACCAGGTTACGGCTAAAGCCACTGAACCAGGCATCCCGGGAGTCGTTGGTGGTACCGGTTTTACCGGCCAGGTCGGTGCGCTGCAGAATATTTCTCGCCCGCCAGCCAGTCCCCTGCCAGTAGGTCTTTTTATTCCAGCTACCATTGGCTCTTACAGCGGTGCGCATCATATCGGCAACCAAAAAGGCATTTTGTGGCGTAATCACCCTGGGGGCTGCCAACACTTCATCACTATCGGTCTGTACCGGCAGCGACTGGTTTAACTCGGCGGCCAGCAGCGCTTCGATATCCGCTTCCCCGCTGACCGGCTGCTGTTGCTTAACGTTGTTCTCTTCACAGTTGTTGCAGGCAACCACCGGATTGGTTTGCCACAGCACTTCACTGGTCTCATTCAATACCCGGTCGATAAAGTGAGGTTCAATCAGAAAGCCGCCGTTGGCAATGGTGGCCATACCACGTACTATTTCCAATGGCGTATGGGAGCTTGAGCCCAGCGACACGGTTTCATCGCGGTGAATATCGGCCTTATCGAGACCAAAGCGGGTGAGGTGTTCAATGGTATTATCCAGCCCTACGCCACGCAGTAAGCGCACTGATACGACGTTTTTCGATTTACCCAGAGCCACCCGCATACGGATAGGACCGTCATATTCTGCCGGCGAGTTTTGCGGACGCCAGGCCACACCCGTTGCTTCATCCCATTCATTGATTGGCGCATCGTTGATAATACTGGCCACGGTGTAGCCGTTGTCGAGTGCCGCAGAATAAACGAACGGCTTAATGTTTGAGCCCACCTGACGCTTAGCCTGTGTAGCCCGGTTGAACTGACTTTGGTAAAAACTGTAGCCGCCTACAATAGCCTGTACCGCGCCGTCATAAGGGTCTAACGCCACAAAGGCACCACTGACCTCTGGCAACTGCGCCAGACGCCACTGATTATCCTGTTCCCTGATATAGACAATGTCGCCCGCACTAACAATATCAGAAGCCTGAGACGGAGGCTGCCCTTGTCTGCTATCACTTAAAAACGGCCGGGCCCAGTCCATACCTTCCCATTCAATCACCCGTTCGATGCCGGTAACGTCTCGGGTGGTAAAAGATTGTTCGTCAACACTGATAACAGCCACCGGAAATACAAAGCCAAAAGCGCCGGCGTTATCCAGTTGGTTGATAAGGGTTTCTTCGGTTACTTCACAGGGCCAGTCAGGGTAGAGCGACTCACTATCGCATTCTGTCGATGTCTCTTCCGGATTCGGTTCTGCGTTGTTCTGCTCCTGTGGCCATAAACGTGCCACAGCGCCTCGATAACCGTGACGTTCATCGTAATCGTGTAGATTCTGTTTCACCGCATTTTGAGCGGCTTGCTGTAATTCAGACGAAACCGTCGCGTAAACCTGATAACCGCCAGTTTCAGCTTCTTCCTTGCCGTACAGCGTCACCATTTCTGAATAAATCAGATCGGCCAGATAAGGCGCGTCCAGTTCGATTTCGGCACCGTGTTTTTCGGCTGTCACCGGTGCGCTGGCTGCTTCATCAAATTGCTGTCGGGTAATATACCCTTCATCCAGCATTCGTAGTAACACGATTCGACGACGCTCCACGGAGCGTTGAGGACGACTAACCGGGTTTAATACCGAAGGTGCCTGGGGCAGACCTGCCAGGGTGGCAATTTGCGCCAGCGTCAGTTCATCAAGCCGCTTACCGTAATACACCTGTGCGGCAGCACCAAAACCAAAGGACCGATGACCCAACTCAACCTTGTTTAAATACAATTCGAAAATTTCGTCTTTGCTGAGCTCAGTTTCCATGTGCAGAGCAATAAAGACTTCCTTAATTTTACGAATATAGGTTTTTTCCCGGGTTAAGAAGAAGCCCCGGGCCAGCTGTTGCGTGAGAGTACTCGCGCCCTGACTTTTCTCACCGGTCAGGACAAGGTTAATGAAAGCCCGGGTGATGCCGATAGGATCAATACCAAAGTGTTCGTAAAAACGATTGTCCTCGGTGGCCAAAATCGCTTTTTGCAGCAGATCCGGGGCCTGGTCAAGGGTTACCGGTATACGCCGCTTTACACCGTACTGGGAGATGAGCTTGCCGTCATGTGTATAAATACGCATAGGCGTTTGCAGCCGCACATCCTTGAGGATTGCAACGCTGGGCAGGTCCGGCTTGATATAAAAATATATACCCGTGAGTGCAATACCGCCGAGCAGTGCACCGATAAATCCGAGTAATAAGAAGGTTTTGATGTACTTCACAATAAGAATAAACAGGGCTTTTTTGCCAGAATGACTTATATTTTATACCTAAGTGTATTTATTAGAACCATTAAATGGAAAAATTTTAAGTAACATCTTATGTTAGAAATTGATCGCAAGTAAATGAGACTCAGTTGATATGCTAAAATCGCTGTTCAAGAAAAAGCAACCACCCATTGTCGGACTCGACATTGGCACCCGTTGCATCAAGGCAGTTGTGCTGGAAGGCGCCGAAGGCGACTACATGCTAACCGCGTTTGCCTGCGAGCCAGTTATTAAAGAGGCATTCAGAGAGCGAGAGATCACCGACTTCGACGCTGTGAGTGTGGCGCTGCGAAAAGTTCGCCTGGCACTTAAGAATAAAATTAAACCAGTAGCCATCGCCGTAGCCGGCACATCCGTCATCAGTAAAATTGTACATATGGAGCCTGATCAAACCGACTATGAGCTGGAAGGCCAGATAGAAGTCGAGGCCGACAGCCTGATCCCCTACCCGCTGGAAGAAGTGTACCTGGACTTCGAGGAAGTGGGTATAAGTGAAACTCATTCTGGCAAAGTGGACGTGTTGCTTACCGCCGCCCACCGTGATGTAGTCGATAACCGCTCCACACTGGCACGTGAACATAGCTTCGACCCGAAAGTAGTGGACGTCGAAACCTACGCTATGGGAAATGCGGTGGATTACTTTTATCCCCATAACGAAGAAGCCCAGCGCATTTGTTGCATTAATATTGGGGCATCACTGTTGCAAGTTTGTATTTGGGACAATGGCAAGACTGTGTATACCAAAGAGCACACTTTCGGCGTTGATTCGCTGCTTCAGGATTTGTCTTTGGTACATATGCTGGACCGCAAAGATACTGAAGAGCAGTTAATCAACAATACACTGCCGAGCAACTGGATTAGCGATACCCTGCCTATTTTTGCGGCAAATCTGCAGCAGCAGATTAATCGTGCCTTACAAATGTACATGAGCACCATGCAGACCGAGCGCCCGGAAAAAATCGTCCTGACCGGCGCAGGCGCGGTTATACCGGCGCTGGTAGATACCTTACAGCAGGATCTCGGTATTGAGGTGGAAGTCTTCAATCCATTTACCAATATCAAAATTAGCGACAAGCTAAATACTGAGCAGGTCAAGCAGGTTGGCCCATTACTGGCTATTGCTGCAGGCCTGGCCAGCCGGGGGATGTCAAGATGGCACATGTAAACCTCCTGCCCTGGCGCGAACAACGCCGCCAGCAGCAGAAACAACAGTACATTGTGGTGCTGGCGTTTGTGGCCATTATGACCGGTTTGCTGTTCTGGTTTATTGGCCAGATTATCGATACCCAGATCAGTAATCAAAACTCGCGCAATCAGTATCTGCAAACCCAGATCACCGCCCTGGAAAGTCAGATTGCAGAAATTAAACGCATTAAAGAAAGTAAATCGGCCATCGAGCAACGCATGGCCCTGATTGAACAACTGCAAAGTAGCCGAAACCTGGCCCCTCAGGTGCTCGATGAGCTTGCTCGGATAGTGCCCCAGGGCGTCAGCTTTACATCGCTGCAGCGCACCGGCTCCAGTATTCAGGTACGCGGCACCAGCGAGTCGAATAACCGCCTGGCTGAATTTATGCGCCAATTGGAAACATCAAAAGTGTTCACTTCCGGCGAACTGTCATCCATCGTGGCAGACACCAGCGCCACTGATGCGGTTAGCGAATTTACCCTGACCTTTTCGATTAGCGAACAGGTTGCCATGGAAAAAGAACAGCAAGAAAGAGGTGGCAAATGAAGCAGTTTGACTTTGCCAAATTAAAAGAGATTAACGACCTCGACTTTGAACAAATTGCCATTTGGCCGTTTGAGGTAAAGACCGTTGTTGCTTTATTCATTGTGATTGTGGTGTCTGGTATCAGCTATTTCGGTATTGTTAGCCCTAAACTTCCCTCGCTCGATCAGGCTGAGGCCAAGGAAGCCGAGTTAAAAATGCAGTTTCAGGCCAAATACCGTCTGGCCGCTAACCTCTCGGCCTACAAGGAACAACTGACGCAAATTGAAGAGGATTTTTCCTCTATGTTGAAGTCGCTGCCCACCCGCAACGAAACGCCCGGGCTGTTAGATGACATCACCTACGTAGGAACCAGCGCCGGCCTGACTTTCCGGCTGTTAAACTGGGAAAAAGAAATCCCTAAAGAATTTTACACGGAGTTACCCATTCGTATTGAGGTATCCGGTAGCTACCACAATTTTGGTGAATTCGTGTCTAAAGTCGCAGACTTACCGCGCATAGTGACCATGCACGATTTTGAAGTGCATACTGATCAGGGTGGTTTACGCTTCAGTCTGTTAGCCAAAACTTACCGCGCCGCCAACACTGAGAACAAGGAGAGCAAGTAATGTCGCAATTTGCTCGCCTCCTGGGGATCGCAATGGTAGCCTTAACCGCAACAGGTTGTGCGCCGCATATTGACGATCTGGTGGCCTATACCAATGACGTCAAACAGAACACTAAACCCAGCATCGAACCTTACCCGGAATTTGAGCAAAAACCGGTGTTCGTCTATGACGCACAAGGATTTCGCAGTCCGTTTGTCCGCCCGAAAGCCAGCCGGGCGCCTGTGGTTGCACAGGTAAAAGCGAATTGTTCACAACCTGATGCCAACCGAACCCGTGAGCCTCTGGAAGCCTATGGCATCGATGCGCTGTCACTCACCGGTAGTTTCCGCTCCAATGGTGACACCTGGGTATTATTTAAAACCAATGATGGTGGGCTTTACCAGGCTAAAAAAGGCAGTCGACTGGGTTTGTTTTTCGGACAGATCATCAGCATAGGCAAGGACGAAGTGACTATTGAAGAGCTTGTTCCTGACGGCACTGGCTGCTGGCAGAAGAAAGAAACTACGCTAACGATGAAGTCGTGAGCAGGAGATTATTAGATGTCTAAGCGATATATCTTTAACGAAAGACTAAATCGGCAAACCAAACGCCGCTACTGGGTAGCGGGCGCCGTGGTCACGTTTTTACTGTTTAATGCAGTTGCCGCTGAGCTCCGCGCTCAGGAATCTCCGCAATTGATTAACCCGAATGCCGAAGCTGAGAAAGTCTTTAAGTCGACCCTGAAAGACATCGACTTTACCCGTGGCGCTAATGGTCTGGCAGTTACCACGCTGACCATGAATAACCGGGACGTGGAACCTCAAGTGATAGAAGCGAATGGTAAGTTAGTACTTACTTTACCCGCAACTGAGCTCGCAGAAGATCAATTAATCGAACTGGATGTAACGGCGTTTGGCACGCAGGTAACTACTATCGAGACCTTTCAGGAGAAAGACTCATCGCGCATTGAATTTAATTACACCGGTAACGTAATCACTAACACTGAGCAGGACGGTAAAACTCTGACGGTGACGGTCAGTCCCATGAGCCAGGAGCAAATGGCCAAACTGGAAAAGAGCCAGTATGAAGGTGAGCCAATTTCCCTCGACTTCCAGGACGTTCCGGTTCGTCAGGTATTGCAGATTATCGCCAAAGTGAATGGATTTAACCTGGTAACCACCGATACCGTTACCGGTAATGTATCGATTAGCCTGACCGGTGTGCCCTGGGATCAGGCGCTGGATATGATTCTAAAAATTAAGGGGTTAGATAAACGTCAGGAAGGTAACATTTTACTGATCGCCCCCAGCGAAGAGCTTTCTCAGCGTGAGACCCAAAAACTGCAGTCAGACCAGCAGGTTGCACAACTGGCACCACTTGCTTCAGCCAGCATTACGGTTAACTACGCGAAAGCCGCTGAATTATCGCAGATTCTGAAAGCCGAAGAAGGCGCCGGTGGTATTCTGACCGACCGTGGCACCGTTACGGTAGACAGTCGCACCAATACTATTCTGGTTCGTGACACCCAGGCCTCTATCGATGAAGCCCGCCGGGTCATCGAGTCTCTGGATATTCCGGTGAAACAGGTATTAATCGAATCACGCATGGTAACCGTGCGTGATAATGTGGACGAGCAGTTGGGCGTGCGCTGGGGTTTCTCTGACCGTCAGGACGACAACGGCGTGTCAGGTTCACTCTCCGGAGCAGAAACTATAGCGGGCGGCAACGTACCGGCTTTAGGTGATCGCCTTAATGTTAACCTGCCGGTGGCCAGTGCCGCAGGCAGTATCGGTTTTCAGATTGCCAGCCTGGCTGATGGCACCATTTTAGATCTTGAATTATCGGCCCTGGAGTCAGAAAACAAAGGTGAAATCATTGCCAGCCCGCGTATTACCGTGGCTAACCAACAGGAAGCCTACATTGAACAAGGTACAGAAATACCTTATTCACAAGCTACTTCCAGTGGTGCCACCTCCGTAGAGTTTAAAAAGGCCGTGTTAAGCCTCAAGGTAACGCCGCATATTACCCCGGATAACCGTATCATTCTGGATTTGATTGTGACCCAGGATACCCGTGGTGAAACCGTGCAAACCGCTACTGGTGATGCCGTGGCCATCGATACTCAGGAAATTAAAACCCAGGTATTGGTAGAAAACGGTGAAACCATAGTCCTTGGTGGTATCTTTCAACAGGTTAACAGCAATGATGTGAGTAAAGTACCACTGTTTGGCGATCTGCCGGTAGTTGGCGCATTATTCCGCAATAGCTCAACCGTGTACCAAAAACGTGAACTGCTGATTTTCGTAACGCCCAAAATCGTTACCGAAGCACTGTAATTTTTTATGCCTCTGGCAGGAAATCTCGGCCTGAGGCAATAATTTTCGTCTTTTCTCCCCTCAATCCGGTTCTTAATCCTTTGGCTAAGCTTCATTTTTGGCGCTTTCGCCCTAATCCCTGCAACAAAACTTGCATAGCGGTCTGAGAAACTGAGATAATCCCGCTCTCGAAATTTTTACGAGGTTTTGTGTATGTGCTTATTAGCGACAAAATAAGCACGTGTGAACGGGTGGTTGAGGAAAACAGAACATTCTGCCCTTAACATAGATAAGTTGTGAAATAAGCAAATATGGCTGAAAAACGTAATATCTTTTTGGTTGGTCCAATGGGAGCAGGTAAAAGTACCATTGGTCGTCACTTAGCAGATGAGTTACACCTCGAGTTCTTCGATTCCGATCAGGAGATTGAACGTCGTTCTGGCGCAGACATTACCTGGATCTTTGATCTCGAAGGTGAAGATGGATTCCGCAAACGCGAAGAAAATGTCATTAATGATTTAACTGACAAACAAGGTATTGTGCTGGCCACTGGCGGCGGTTCTATTATGACCAAAGCAGTGCGTAACCGCCTGTCAGCGCGTGGTATTGTAGTGTATCTGCAAACCACCATCGACAAACAGGTTGCCCGTACCCAGCGCGACAAGCGTCGCCCCTTGTTACAAAAGGATGATCCGGAAAAGGTATTAAGAGAACTCGCTGAACTGCGTAACCCACTGTACGAAGAAGTGGCCGATTACGTGGTAGAAACCGACGATCAGTCAGCGCGAGCCGTTGCTAACCAAATTATAAGCAAGATTGGGTTATAACATTTAAAGGAGCTACAGGCGTGTCAACCTTAACCGTAGAACTTGACGAGCGTAGCTACCCTATTCAGATTGAAGCCGGACTGTTATCACAGCCCGGCTTTTTTGTGCCCTACATCAAAGGGCAACGTGCTATTATCGTCACCAACGAAACTGTTGCACCCCTTTATCTGGAGCGGGTACTGGCGGCTTGCGGAGACAAGCAAACCGATGTCATCACTTTACCGGATGGCGAACAATATAAAACTCTTGAGCAGTTTGAAGTAGTAATGACCCGCCTGCTGGAAATGAACGCAGCCCGGGATGTCACCCTTATTGCCCTGGGCGGCGGTGTCATCGGCGACCTGTGCGGCTTTGTTGCTGCCACCTATCAGCGAGGCGTACCCTTTATTCAGGTACCTACCACCTTGTTGTCGCAGGTAGATTCATCCGTAGGCGGTAAAACTGCGGTAAATCATCCCCTCGGCAAAAATATGATTGGCGCGTTTTATCAGCCTGTGCTGGTAGCTATTGATATCACCACGCTTAACACCCTGCCAGAGCGTGAATTTGCCGCCGGCATGGCAGAAGTCATTAAGTACGGCATTATTTATGACGCTGCGTTTTTTGACTGGCTGGAAGCCAATCAGCAAAATCTCAAATCACTCGAGCCCGAAGCCCTTGGCAAGGCTATTTTCCGTTGCTGTCAGATCAAGGCCGAGATTGTGGCTCAGGATGAACGTGAAGGCGGCATTCGTGCGCTGCTTAACCTTGGACATACTTTCGGCCACGCTATCGAAGCCGAACAGGGTTATGGCAACTGGCTACATGGCGAAGCGGTAGCGGCTGGTATTATCCTTGCTTGTAAAACGGCAGAACACCTTGATTGGTTAACACCGTCAGAAACCCGTCGTGTTGAAGCGCTCCAGCAGCAATTTAAGCTGCCGGTTGCCGGCCCCAATAGTATGTCTGTAGCCGACTACATGCGCCATATGGCACGCGACAAGAAAGTCGAGGCAGGCCAGATCCGTTTTGTTATCCCCCAGGGCATTGGCAAAGCGGTGGTAACCAAAGACGTTACCCAGCCTATTCTGGACGCGGTATTAAGTTAATCGGGTAATATAACTGGCCGTTTAATGAGGACACTACCGTGGCATCTGAGCTGCACAGCAGGCTTGAATATTTAGTTAACTACTCGTCTCAGCTGATTTTTGTCAGCGGAGACAGTATTGCAGAGCAGCAACGCACGCTGGAATCCTTCGTTTTTCAACAGTCCGACAACACCGAACTGGCTTTTATTACCGCCGAGGAGGATATGCAGGTTACGGATTACCGTGGCACCCTCTGTAAACAACTCCTTGGCCAGGTAGTGGGCAGCTATATCCGGCCGTTAAATGAATTACTCGCTGGTCTTAATCATCATGATGGACCGGTGCTCATCACCATCACTCAGGCGCAACACATTCCCAACAGCTTCCTGCAGGAATTGTGGGATTTGGTTTTACAAAGCCGTTTTGCCAATAATAAACAGCACCTTAATGTACTGCTATTCGGTGAAAGCGACTGGGCCGAACAAGCCAAAGAGTGGCTGCCAGCGAAGAACACCAACACGCCCCTGTTAATTAGCAGCCAGTCAGTATCTACCCAGCAATACAGTAGTGATGTGGATAAATTACTGGCTGAGCGCCGCGCCGCTTTTGAACGTTACCGTCAGGAACGCGGAGAAGCAGGCGCTCCCCCGCTCACCGATAACCGTTTACGTTCTCCCTGGCTGTGGATTGGCGTTACGCTGGTGTTTTTATCCTGTTTTGTTGCGATTATGGGCTGGCAATACGGCGCTACCATGACCACCCTGTTTGATCCGCTTGATAGCAACGAACCGGGCACCTCGCAGGACATAACCGATGAGCCTGATGCGCTTATCAAGCCAACCCGAACACTGAGTATTGTAAAGCAGGATAATACCGATACCAGTGACCAACAGCCGGTAACGGAAGCTGCACCGCCGGCCGCACAGCCGCGCGTTATGGCCAGCTTTAATGATGCAATTAATGCGATACCGGCGCCTGCCAACAATCAGGTTACTAACGATAAACCAATTGTAGAGGAACCGGACACTGCTACGGATATAACTGAGCCTTCTTCGGCAGAAGCCGTCACTGCACAAGACGCTCAGCCACAGCAAGTTGCTGCAACGGCTGAAACAGTAATTTCTTCCGAACCTGCTGAGGTAACCAGCGATCAGGCCGCGCCGCAGGAAGCATGGCTGAATACCGGGGCTGTGCAGTTAGCTAATGAGCAACTGGCCAACAGCGGCGCCGGTCAGTACTGGGTTCAGATTGCCGGCATGAAAGACCTGAAGCTGGCCCGGGATTTCTTAACGGATCATCAGCTCACCAGCCAGGTCACTATTTACAAAACCTATCGCTACGGTGGTGACTGGTATGTGATTTTGTGGTCAACGCCCGCAGCCTCTTTGCCAGCCGCTCAGCAGCAACTGCAGGCTTTACCGCAATTTCCTGGCAGCGACAAAGCATTCGTTAAAGCCGGTAACCAGGTAAAAGCAGAAATCACCAGTTTGCCCTAATAATTATCGATTTCTGGCTATTGTCGGTTGTCGAGATCCGCGCTGACAGATACAATCAATGATTCGTTAAAGTTGAAGCCACCCAAGGGTAACCTTCCCGGGTGCGGGATGCCGGGCTTTGTGGCAGTTGTTCACAATATCCCCAATAATAAAAATCATAGCGTCAGTGAGTAGTTACCAACATAATGGCCGTCAGTAAACACCGGGCTTTCCTCAAATGGGCAGGAGGCAAATACAGTCTGGTTGAACAAATCAATGCACACCTGCCAGAAGGAAAGAAGCTCATCGAGCCTTTCGTTGGCGCAGGGTCGGTGTTTCTCAACTCTGACTTTCAGCACTATGTGCTTAATGATATTAATCCGGACCTGATTAATCTCTACAATCTGCTAAAAGCGCAACCTGATCCACTCATCAATGACCTGAAAGAATTTTTCTCGCCACATCATAACAGCGAAAAGATCTATTATGGCCTGCGGGAAGAATTCAACCAGACCAGCGACCAGTATTATCGCGCTTTGTTGTTCGTATATCTCAACCGACACGGCTACAACGGCTTGTGCCGTTACAGCCTGAAAGGCCGGTTTAATGTGCCATTTGGCCGCTACAAACGCCCCTATTTCCCGGAGCGCGAGATGTTCGTGTTCGCCGAAAAGGCGCAAAAAGCCAGGTTCACGTGTTTACCGTTTGAAAAAGTGTTTCAGCATGCCCGCAAAGGCAGTGTGATCTATTGCGACCCGCCTTACGCGCCAATCAGTAAAACCGCTTTGTTTACCAGCTACGCGGCCAAGCAGTTCAGCTTATCCTGTCAGCATAAACTGGCCACTCTGGCTCAGCGTGCCGCGTTTAAACGAAACATTCCTGTGCTGATTTCAAATCATGATTTGCCAATGACGCGGCAGATGTACTACGGCGCTCAAATCACTACATTAAATGTGAAACGTTCAATCAGTCAGAAAGGGAGTACTCGTAAACCGGTAAGCGAGTTGCTTGCGTTATTTAAGCACAAGCCTGTGTATCCAATCACCGCAGTAGACGACGAATAGTCACAACAGTTATAAAACAGACTCAGGGGGTAAGCCAGTTCACCAGGCCAATCAACCCGAGTACCAACAATACAACGAAGATAATCCCCACCACAATGTATGGTGCAATGGCTGTTTGTGAGAAATCCTGTTGGTATTTTTGCTGACTCTGAACGCCAAAGGCACTGGCCAGTACGCTTTGTACGACTTTCAGAAAACCCGGTTTATTTGCCACAACGCTTAAACCAGCGAGCAGCTACTCGCTGTCTTTGCCTTTGTGACGTGACAGTAATTCGAGAAGATCGAGAAAATGAAAACGGTAGGACGTGGAACGGCCTGTCAACCAGCTCACCCAACTGACTTGCTCAGCTTCATCAAGCACATTGGCCACCCGGTTTTCCAGACAATCTGCCTCTGGCGATCCCACGCTCAGGTTAAAACTGCCCACGGTTAAAGCCAGAGCAAATACTGCTCCTGCGACCCGCCAGTTCAAGCTTTTCTTTAGCTTTGTCATACTGAAAACCATTCCAGAATAAAATCCATTGATGTAATTATAATCAGTCTGTTACATCTGGCAATGAAAATTTTACCCAAAAGTACAAAGGCCACACTAATGTGTGGCCTTTGCGTGCACAAAACATAAACACTGTAAAAGTGTTAAAGGTCTCTTACAGTTCGAAATCTACTGAGTAAGAAACAGTGTATTTGATTGCATCGTTGTCGTACGGGTCATCGTCGCCCGCGTCATCCAGATCAGTTGTGCTGATTACAAATGCAAAACCGTCTTTAGCTACTGATACTGAGAAATCACGGTAGTCGCCAGGAACGCCGTTGAATGCTTCGTTAAAGTCACCCTGGTGAGAACCTACGTGCAGACCAATCTCTGTACCGCTTTCCAGCGCAAAACCGTAATCAAGCGATATATAGGTAGTTGAACCAAAACCAAAGTCGCCATCTTCGAATACGCCGTCTTCAACTTCGAAAAAATCTGTTTCGTCAGGCTCAGCATTTGCTAAAACGTAAAGAGTAGCGCTGAAACTGCCGTACCCAATAGTACCGTAGATTTCACCAAAGTCGAAACCAGCAGCTTCATCGTAGTTGTAGTACAGGTAACCTACGTCGTAGCTGATATCACCAGACTCACCAGCATAACCAAAATAAACGTCATGCTCGTAAGAGAAGTTATCTGCAGCGCCGTACTTAACGTTAGACGCCCAGGTACCTGCATAGAAACCGCTGTCGCTGGCGTAATCGATACCACCAGATACTGCTGGCTCGTTCATGGTCTGAGTCAGACCGCGCCAGATGTAATTATTTGCAACGCTAGCATTAGCAGACAGGCTATCAGCCAGTACAGCTTGTGACGAAAGGCAAGAGCCAACAACGGCTAAAGTTACCAGTGTTTTATTAAATTTCATGTGTGTTCTCCGTATAAATCACGCATAAGTGTTTTTATTTAAATCACTTTCTGTCTGTATTTTTATTTTTGTGATGTCGGTATACGCAAAACTAGTGCCCAATGTGGCAACACTTGCCAACGGGTCACACAAACTTAATAAATTACTGTTTTAAATGAATTTTTATTCACAACTTTTACAGCATAAAAATCTTTAAAAGCGCTTTCGCACAGTCAATTAGCAATAACCTGCACCAAAAAGAAGCAAAATCACCGTTAAGGTGCGAGATAAAACCTTTTGCCAGTTACGATAATCCGGTAAAATATCGCTCAATAAATACGCTGGCCAAGTGTTTGTTTTGTCGTACATATCACATAACAACAGCGCTTCTCATCACTCGCCCGGCATTACTCTGCTTCCCTACACCGTCTATAAGGGTTAATCATGCAACGATTCCTGATAGCACCGTCGATACTCTCGGCGGACTTCGCCCGTCTGGGTGATGATGTACAGCGTGTGCTCGACGCCGGCGCTGACGTGGTTCACTTTGACGTGATGGACAATCACTACGTGCCTAACCTCACCTTTGGCCCGATGATTTGTTCTGCGCTGCGTGACTATGGCATTACGGCACCTATAGATGTGCACCTGATGGTTTCGCCGGTGGACGACTTAATTACCCAGTTTGCCGATGCCGGTGCCAGTTATATCAGTTTCCACCCGGAGGCCAGCCAGCATCTCGACCGCAGCCTGCAGTTAATTGCTGATAAAGGCTGTCAGCCGGGTCTGGTATTTAATCCGGCCACGCCGCTGCATTATCTCGACTATGTCATGGACAAACTGCATCACATCTTATTAATGTCGGTTAACCCTGGTTTTGGTGGTCAGTCATTCATTCCTGGTACGCTCGATAAGCTCAGGGAAGTCAGGTCTCGTATCGACGCTTCTGATCAAAACATCCGTTTGGAAGTTGACGGCGGAGTTAAAGTCGATAATATCGCAGCCATTGCCGCTGCCGGTGCGGATATGTTTGTCGCCGGTTCAGCGATCTTCAATCAGCCGGACTATGCCGCAGTTATCCAGCAAATGCGTGACGAACTGGCTACAGTGTCTTCAAAGTAATTAAGTGTGAATAGGTAAATAAGTAATGAGCGCAAAACCAATCGTATTAAGCGGCTGTCAGCCATCCGGACAGCTTACCCTGGGTAACTACATGGGTGCGCTGAAGCAGTGGGTCTCCATGCAGGAAACACACGACTGTCTGTATATGATTGTGGATTTGCATGCCATAACGGTTCGTCAGGACCCGGCCAAACTCAAAGAAGCTTGTCTGGATGGTCTGGCGTTGTATCTGGCCTGTGGTATCGACCCAACCAGGAGTACGCTGTTTTTGCAGTCTCATGTGCCTGAGCACGCGCAGCTTTCATGGGTACTAAACTGCTTTACCCAAATGGGTGAACTGAACCGCATGACCCAGTTCAAGGACAAGTCGGCCCGCAATGCCAGTAATATTAATGTAGGCCTGTACAGCTATCCGGTTTTACAAGCCGCCGATATCCTGCTTTATCAGGCTAATGAAGTACCGGTAGGTGAAGACCAGAAACAACACCTGGAGCTTACCCGCGATATCGCCACCCGCTTCAACAACATTTACGGCGACACTTTCCGTATTCCTGATCCATTCATCCCTGAATTCGGTGCCCGCATTATGAGCTTGCAGGAGCCGGATAAGAAGATGTCTAAATCAGACACCAACCCGAATAACTTTATCGGCTTGCTGGAAGAACCTAAGAAGGTAGCCAAGAAGATCAAACGCGCTGTCACCGATTCTGACGAGCAGGCGCGTATTTATTTTGACTGGGCAGAAAAGCCAGGGGTGACTAACTTACTCACACTTCTGTCACTGGCTACCGGCAAAACAGTGGACGAACTGGTACCCGCTTACGAAGATAAAATGTACGGTCACTTAAAGTCTGACGTGGCTGATGCTGTGGTCGCTCTGATTGAGCCTCTGCAGGAACGATATAAAGCCCTGCGCGCCGATCGTAGTTACCTTGATGAAGTTATGCATCAGGGCGCTGAAAAAGCACGGGTCCGTGCGGCCGCTACCTTAAAGGCCACCTATGATGCGCTGGGATTTATTGCCAAGCCCTAAGCAGTCGATTAAACCTTGATACTACTGATCGATAATTACGACTCCTTTAGTCACAACCTGGCCAGATATTTTCAGGAGCTGGGTTGTGAACTTGAGGTCGTGCGTAACGATGCTATTACAGTGGCCGATATCGATCCGGCAAAGATTCAGGCAATTGTTATCTCGCCAGGCCCCTGCACACCCAATGAATCCGGCGTCAGTCTGGAAGTAATCCGTCAGTTTGCCGGAATCATCCCAATCATGGGCGTGTGTCTTGGTCATCAGGCCATCGGTCAGGTATTTGGCGCGACAGTAACCAATGCCCTGCAGGTTCGCCATGGTAAGCTCTCCGGCGTTAAACACAACGGCGACAGGCTGTTTACTAATATCCCGCAACAGTTTGTGGTCACCCGCTATCACTCGCTGGTTATCGATCCGGATTCTATCCCCGATTGCCTGCAGGTAATAGCCTGGAGCGATGACGGCGAGACACCTGAAATTATGGCTGTGAAACACAAAGACCTGCCGGTATGGGGTGTTCAGTATCACCCGGAGTCGCTACTCACCGAATATGGCCATCAGGTTCTGCTAAACTTTTTGCTACTGGCTAAGGTTGTCTCGCCTGATGCCGATATCAATTGTGTATCAGAATTCAACGGTCAGTCCGTTACACTGAATAATGCGATGTAAGGCACTGGTTACTTAAACGGTCTGATTGCCTGAACAAACACAAACATGTCCTAGCCTTAGCATTGCAAAACAGATAAGGTTCGGGTATTACATGGATAGAGCGGGACTTCAATGGTAGAGCGGTTACTGACCCCACCAGCTTTTGCTAAACGATTTAACTATTTATTGCTGGCACCTGAGCTTGCCAAAGCGATGGTTGGCCGTCGTGCACCTGGTGAAGTGAGTTACGCCGAGTCCGAGCAAAGCTTTACCCGCCGTCAGTTGCTTAAAGTTGAAAAAGACGCCATTAAAAGCAAGTTGGAAACGGCGAAGATCCAGGCCAATTATGTACAGCAAATTAACCAGCAACTGCACTCGGTTATCGACAAAAAGCTGCTACAGACACTGGCCGACACCCAGGATGTATGTGAAAACCTGCTGAACTGGTCAGAACATACTACCAACCTGATAGACTTACTTGCCACACCATCGGCCACCATCAGCAAGGTTGAAGCCGTTGCAGTTAATATCCCCGGGCTGGTTGATGAGCTGCTTAAACAGGTAAACCAACCGCAATACCGACGCCGCGATGCCCGCGGTGATGTGATTGCCGTAGATACCCTCAAAACCGCTCTGAGTTTCATTGGTATCGACAACGTAAAACGGGTCATCCCGGCCCTCATTTACAAACAGACCTTGCCGTTAATAAGCGATCCGTTTCCGCAAATAAAGCACAAGGTCTGGGAATACAGCCTTATATGCGCCAGAACCGCCGAAGCCATTGCTAAAAGCCATAAGGTAAAACCCTTTGAGGCCTACACCCTGGCTCTTTTTAGCCAACTGGGTAGAAGTGCTATTATCAAGCTTTATTTTCGCCTGTTTGAACAGGTGCACCTGGACTTTTTACGCCATGCGCAAAAAGCCAAATTACGCAATCTGCACTCGGCGCTGGTTCATCTGGTACCAGACCCAAAACGCTTACTGCCTTTAATTGATGAACACAGTGACAAAGCAGCCCTGCATTTGTTTGAGTACATGGTCTTTAAGCGCGTTGGATATACCAGCGCCATGCAACAGGTGTTGCAGGACGTATTACCAGTGGATGCTGATCCGCTCACACAAGTATTGCAACAGGCCCGTTATTACGCCAAATACCGCATGTTAAAAGACAATAACCTGTTCCTCGATGACGAAAATGACAAGTTCATCGCAGGCTGTGCTATTGAGTCCGAATTACTGCAAAAACTGCATAACCAGACCCTTCATCAGCTCCCCATACTGACCGATCTATGAACAAAACAGCGGCGAATAAGCCGTTATGAAGACCAAAAATGCGCTTTTTCAACCGATTCATAATCATTCAGCCGTAAAGCCTGTTTTACAGGCAAAAACCTCACTATAGCCAGCATGGCGCAGAATCCGCCGATATTTTTGCCCCGACGGCCGCATATTCACATATATGGATAGTTATTCACATTTTATGCAATAAGTGCCAGACCCCTTGATTTTACTGCCTTTGAAGAAAGGTAATAGACAAGACAACAGCCATTTAAGGTGGCATACTGGAGCGCTTAAAAATGAATTGAAGCCATAAATTCGCCAGCCTGAAAGACGCGGGTTTATGACGATAACTAACAGTTAGAGGTGAAAAAATGCAGGTAACCCGCGAAATGTTTGATCAAGTCATGGTTCCTAACTACAACCCGGCCAAAATGGTCCCGGTACGTGGTCTGGGCTCGCGAGTTTGGGATCAGGCAGGTAACGAGTTTATTGATTTCGCCGGCGGTATTGCCGTAAATGCACTGGGCCATTGTCACCCGGAGCTGGTTAATGCCTTAACTGAGCAGGGTCAGAAGTTATGGCACCTGAGTAACGTTTTCACTAATGAGCCGGCATTACGACTGGCCAAAAAGCTCACTGACTATACCTTTGCTGAGCGCGTTTATTTCGCTAACTCAGGCGCAGAAGCTAACGAAGCCGCTCTGAAACTGGCTCGTCGTTTCGCCCTCGAACAATTTGGTGAGCACAAACAAAAAATCATCGCTTTCACCCAGGGCTTCCACGGCCGTACTTTCTTCACCGTAACAGTAGGCGGCCAGCCAGCTTATTCTGATGGCTTCGGACCAAAACCAGGTGCGGTTGAGCACTGCGATTACAACGACCTGGCAGCATTTGAAGCGCTGATTTCTGATGAAACCTGCGCGGTAATGATGGAGCCGCTGCAGGGTGAAGGCGGTATCATTTCGCCGGATCCAGCCTTTGTAAAGGGTGTTCGTGAACTGTGCGACAAGCACAACGCACTGCTGATTTTCGATGAAGTCCAATCAGGCGTAGGCCGTACCGGCCACCTGTATGCATACATGGGTCTGGACGTAGTGCCGGATATCCTGACCACAGCCAAAGCCCTTGGCGGCGGTTTCCCGGTAGGTGCTATGCTCACCACCACCGCAATTGCCCAACACCTTAAGCCTGGTACTCACGGCAGCACCTACGGTGGTAACCCGTTAGCCTGTGCCGTGGCCGAGCGTACTTTTGATATTGTTAACGATCCGGTTGTACTGAACGGCGTTAAGCAAAAAGAACAACTGTTCCGTGACACCCTGGAAACCATCAATGCCAAGCACAAAGTGTTTGCTGAAATTCGTGGTAAAGGGTTGCTGCTGGGTTGTGCATTAAACGACGACTTCAAGGGCGAATCACGTAAATTCCTCGACGCGTCTGCCGAGCAACAACTAATGTGTCTGGTAGCCGGCGCTAACGTTGTTCGTTTTGCTCCGTCTCTGATTATTCCGGACGAAGACATTGCCGAAGGTCTGACTCGTTTTGAACGTGCTATTGCGAGTGTGGTAGCGGCACGCTAGTTAACCGGGAATTGCTCATGTACATTATTCGCCCTATTCGATCGAGTGATTATGACGCCCTGTATGCAGTAGCAGAAGAATCCGGCATCGGCTTTACGTCGCTGCCGGTCAACGAAGGCCTGCTCAAGCGCAAAATCGGCAAGTCACTGGAAGCGTTCAGTCGCGATGTGTCTGCGCCTGGCAATGAATCCTACCTGTTCGTTATGGAAGATATCGTTACCGGCGAAGTCGTCGGTACAACGGGTATCGAAGCCGCGGTAGGCACTGACGATGCTTTTTACCACTACCATCTGGGTAAGGTGGTACACGCGTCCCGTGAACTCAATATCCATAACACGGTTGAGATCCTCACGTTCTGTAACGACTACACCGGTGTCAGCGAAATCTGCACGCTGTTCTTGCGGGAAAATGCCCGCAAGGGCGTGAACGGCCGGTTCTTATCCAAAGTACGTTTTTTGTTTATGGAAGAACACCGCGAGCGTTTCGCCGAGATCGTGATTGCCGAAATGCGCGGCGTCAGCGACGAAAATGGCCGCTCGCCATTCTGGGAGTGGCTCGAGGAGCATTTCTTCTCCATGGACTTCCCCACCGCAGATTACATGACCGGCATTGGTAATAAGGTTTTCATTGCCGAGCTTATGCCGAAATATCCGATTTACGTCAATCTGCTCAGCCAGGAAGCCCAGAACGTCATTGGTAAGGTTCACCAGAAAACCGAACCGGCGCTGCGCTTACTGCAGGAAGAAGGCTTTAGTTGCCGCGGTTATGTCGATATTTTCGATGGTGGCCCAACGGTGGAAGCCCGCTTAAGTCACATCAATACCGCCCAGCGTAGCCGCCGTGCGACGGTGCATATTGACGACCAGTCTGCCGCCCAGGACGGCGAACTTTGCTACATCATTAATAATAAAATCGCCGATTTCAGAGCGGTTGTTGCCGATGTCAGTTTTGATGAACAGACCGGCCAGGCAGTGCTTTCTCACAAAGCTGCAGCGACGTTAGACGTGGAAGAAGGCGACTCAATTCGGTTCGCGAGCGTTAAACCCCGCAACTGATATCAATACACAATTACAACAGCATCAGGACAGAAATCATGCAACAAGCCATTCATTTTATTAATGGGCAGTGGGTTGCCGGAGAAGGTTCTCCAATTACTTCGGTCGACCCGACCAAAAATCAAACCTTCTGGCGCGGCCAGGCCGCCTCAGCTACCCAGGTTGACAGCGCCCTCAACGCCGCCCGCGCGGCGCTTCCTCAGTGGTCTGCTAAAACCGTTGAAGAACGCCTGTCACTGATTAAAAAATTTGCCGAATTGCTGGGCGAAAACAAGCAACAACTGGCAGCGCTGATTGCACAGGAAACCGGTAAGCCACTGTGGGAAACCGCCACTGAAATTGGCGCGATGATTGGCAAAATTGCCATCTCAGAAAAAGCTTACTTTGAGCGAACCGGCACGGTAGAAAACCCAATGCCGGTGGGCAAGGCATTCATCCGTCATAAGCCCCACGGTGTCGTGGCGGTATTCGGCCCTTATAACTTCCCGGGTCACCTGCCTAATGGCCACATCGTGCCAGCGCTGATCGCCGGTAACACCGTCGTATTTAAACCCAGTGATTTAACCCCGGCAGTTGCTGAAGCAACCGTTAAGCTATGGGAGCAGGCAGGTATTCCGGCAGGCGTGCTTAACCTGATTCAGGGTGAGGTGGAAACCGGCAAAGCGCTGGCTTCACATCCGCAAATCGATGGCCTGTTCTTTACCGGCAGCTCGCGCACCGGGAAAATCCTACATGAACAGTTTGCTGGCCATCCGGGTAAAATCCTGGCGTTGGAAATGGGTGGCAACAATCCGCTCATCGTTACCGAAGTAACCGATACTAAGGCCGCCGTGCATGACATTATCCAGTCTGCGTTTGTCACCTCAGGACAGCGTTGCACCTGTGCCCGTCGCCTGTTTATCCCGGCTACTGCCGCTGGTGATGCGTTAGTGGATGCCCTTGTTAACGCAACCCGCAAGATTTCGGTGGGTCACTACGACGCCGAGCCACAGCCCTTTATGGGCGCTATGATTAGCGCCGCTGCAGCGAAGGGAATGGTAGCAGCCCAACAGCAACTGCTCGACGCCGGTGCTACAGCACTTGAGCCGCTTAAGCACCTTGACGAGCAAACTGGCCTGGTGACACCGGGCATCGTGGACGTAACCACTATTGCCGACACCATGGAAGACGAAGAACACTTTGGTCCGTTACTTAAGATCATTCGCTATACCGATTTTGATACCGCTATTGCTCAGGCCAACAACACTCGCTTTGGCCTATCGGCCGGACTGTTAAGCGACAGCGAAGCGGATTACCAGCATTTCTTTACTCACATCCGGGCCGGGATTGTAAACTGGAACCGTCCAATTACCGGCGCCAGCAGTGCCGCTCCCTTTGGTGGTATTGGTGAAAGTGGTAATCATCGCGCCAGTGCCTACTACGCGGCAGACTACTGCGCATACCCGGTTGCCTCAGTTGAGCTGGATAAAGTGACTTTACCCGGCACTCTGAGCCCTGGATTAGAATTAGAATAAGGACAGAAATTCGTTATGCATAAGACAACCGATAGCCTGTTTTCGGCGCTCTGGAACGATTACGTTAGTATTACCCCCAGTGCGCTGCGCATTCATAAGCTGCTGGCCGGTGAGGAAAACAGCCCGCAAATCGTTAACGACCATGTGGCGTTTCGTACCTTTGCGCTGGATAAAACCCGCCTCTCTCACCTGGCTGAGCATTTTCTGGCACTGGGTTACGAAGCGAAGGGCGACTACGACTTTAAAGCGAAAAAAGTCACCGCCCAGCACTTCGAACACCCGGATCCAACAGTGCCTAAAGTGTTTATCAGTGAGCTACGCGTAAATGAGTTCTCTGCCGAAACACAGCGTATTATCCATGCGCTGGTAGAACAAATGCCTGCCAGTGTAGTAGAGGCCGAAAACTTTCTTTACTCAGGCCGTCACTGGCAGCTTTCCACCCAGGAATATCAATCGCTCATCAGTGAATCTGAATATGCCGGCTGGCTGGCCGCCTGGGGCTTTAGGGCTAATCACTTTACCGTGAGCGTAAACCACCTGAACAACATCGACACCCTGGCCGATGTAAACACCCTGCTGAAAGAAGCCGGTTTTGTGCTTAACACTTCAGGCGGCGAAATCAAAGGTGGTGAGTCTGTCTACCTGGCGCAGTCATCGACTATGGCTGATGAATACAACCGGGCGTTCAGCGATGGCAGTCTGAATATCCCTAGTTGCTTTTATGAGTTTGCCCAGCGCTACACTATGCCGGATGGCAAGCTATATCAGGGTTTTGTTGAAGCGTCTGCAGATAAGATTTTCGAAAGCACTAACGCGCGTTAATCTTGTATAGCACGGTCGGGTATTATTGTCCCGACCGTGTTTACTTAACCATGCGCCAGCCCTGGGTATGCTTTAATATAAACTGATCATAAGGCAGCGGTTTTTCAAACAGGAAGCCCTGATAAACATTTATGCCTATATTTTCCAGTAATGGCAAATAAGCAGAATTATCCACCCCTTCAATAATGACCTCCAGGCGCAAGCTGTCGAGCATTTTATAAATCCCATTTAACAGCGCACGCGCCCGCTCAGAACCATCTATCCCCTTTACCAGACTGCGATCGAGCTTTATCACATCAAAGTCAAACTTGCGCAAATAACTAAGCGACGAAAAGCCGGAGCCGAAATCATCCAGCGCGAGAATAAATCCATGGGATTTCAAAGCCGCCAGCCCTCTAATTGCCGCCGCTTCATCCTGAATGAAAATAGACTCAGTAATTTCGATCTCCACCAGCTCGGGCGACACAAAATGTTCTGCACAAATAGCAGCGGCATCTTCAGCAAAAGATTCACTTAACAACTGATTAGCACTGATGTTCACCGACAGTGGCAGGCTGATGCGCTCGGTTTCCAGCATGCTGATATATTCACAGGCAGACTCCAGGGCCACCAGCCCGATATCCATATCCAGACCGTGTTGCTCAGCCAGTGGAATGAAGATCCCGGGACTGACGATAATAAATTCGTCGCCACCCCAGCGGGTAACAATCGCCGAGGCAGGAAAGGCACTACTCAACAGGCGGGCAACAATCTGCAGACACTCATCGCCGAGCTCATGACCGGCAATATCATTGATTTGTTTAAAGCCGTCCAGGTCAATGAAAGACAATACAAAATGTTGTTGCTCATCCACCAGCTCTTCCAGCGCGCTACGCAAGCCTAAGCGATTCTTCAAGCCGGTGAGATCGTCGTGATTGGCCAGCACGCGTAGCTGTTGTTCGTTTTTCTTGCGTTCACTGATATCCCGCAAGGTGGCAATTAAGTAAGATGAACTCTGGTGCCTGGCTTCAAATACCGCCAGTGAAACGTCAACCGCAATAGCCTCACCATCCCGGGTAGTGAGTTCGGTTTCAAACCTTTCCTGCCGACTCTGATTAATTCGCTCCAGCGGTTCATGAGCATCACTTAGAAAACAATCCAGCCGCAACTTTTCGACAGTCTCAGTATCGCCGAGCCTGGCTAATCGCCTGAAAGCCTTGTTAGATTCCGTTATTTGCAGACTGGTAGACAACACCAGCATAGGTTCGCGGGAGCTGGAAAAAGCGGAAGCCATAAGCTGAAAGGATTGCTCGGCGCGATGTTCCCGGGTTTTATCCTTAGCCATTCCGACGATGTAGGTGGCGGTACCGGTTTTCCCTCTTTCCAGCACCTTGCCTCGGGCGCGGGTCTATTGGTAACCACCCACCCCACGGATCCGGCAAATCAGTTCAATATCGTCGCTTTCACCATTAACCGCCATAGACCAGCTTAGCTGTGCCTGGGGTAAATCATCTGCATGCACCCTACGCATCAGCGCGATGGCATTTTGTTTAACCTCTCGCAGTTGCTTGTGGCGTAAGCCGAAGGAACGGATGATGAAAGCATCTTCCTCTGCATGCCACTCAAAATAGTTCTCCTGACTCGCCCATAGCGCCAGTTCAAGCTTTTCCTGGTCGCTACGACTTGTGGTCAGCGCATCATAAAGGGCCCTACTCTTTTCTGTGAGCAGAGTTTCGGCTTGTTTTCTGGCCGCCTTTTCCCGTTCCAGTCGTCGGGTCAGACTGGCAACACTTGCTGCGGGGGGTGAGATATCATTCACGATGCAAGCAATTTAACGTCTATATGATAAGTGTGCGGTACTTCGGTTGGCGTCACATGATGCTCAACCCGTTGCGAGAAATTCGCTGCTGCGCCATCAATAAGCCCCTCAGCCAGGGCATAAAGGTCGTGCATGGAATGATATTCCATCTTAATTGTGTCGGGAGTACGTTCCAGTACCTTAAACGAAGGCAGGTCAGCGTCAGGGTACAACTTCCTGGCCTGCACATGGATATCATCATCCAGGCAATCGAGGATCTCCAGCACCGACTGTCGGTTGGCCATCATCTCGGCATGACCTGCCGATAACACCGTGAACAGGTACTCGCCATAATCGTACAATAAATCGTTCAGTGGCCGGCCGGTCTTATTGACCAGCACCACCATAATTTTTCGCAGCTCACTGAAAGTGATAATAACCCACCGCGGTAAAAGCACCGTCATTCTCCAGGTTTGCCTTAACCAACACTTCGTCGGCAAACTCAGGTGAGATATTGTCCTCGAGCATTTCCACCAATGACGTGAACACAATTCCAAGCATAGCAACTTTCCCTAAATCCTATGGCAATTGGTATTAAGTGTAGAAGAAGTGGCTGAAAGTAAACACAAATTGCCCGCTAAAACAGGATTTTTAGACTAAAGGTGATAGCACTGGGGGGACGTTTTACAGAAATGTGTGCGCCCTGTGAAGCGAGGGCGCTAAATAATAGTTAAATTTCGATGTCGACCTGGTCAACGCGCTGTAACCCGCGGGGGAGCTTATTACCGCGACGACCGCGCTCGCCCTGGTAGTGCGCCAGATCGTCCGCACTCAGGGTCATACTTCGTTTGCCCGCAGTAATTTTAACTGCCGCACCTTCAGGAACGACCGCAAGCACTTTGACATACTCTTCGTGGGTTTGCGCTTTGGCCGATGGGATACTGATAAGCTTGTTCCCCTTACCTTTACCCAGGCTCGGCAAATCCCGTAATGGAAACAGCAACATACGACCTTCGTTTGAAATAGCCATGCACCAGTCAGTTGCCAGGTTATCCACTCGCTGCGGGGCGAGCACTTTGGCACCAGTCGGCAGGTTAAGATAGGCTTTACCTGCTTTGTTTTTACTGATCATATCAGCAAAGGTGCCAACGAAACCGTAGCCAGCGTCGGAGGCCATCAGGTACTTTCCGTCATCTGCGCCCATCACTACATGGCTAAACTGCTCCCCGGCCACCACACTGAAGCGACCGGTCAGAGGCTCACCCTGACTTCGGGCCGATGGCAAGCCATGCGCATCACAGGAGAATGCACGCCCGGAGGTGTCGAGAAATACCACTGGCTGATTACTGCGCCCCTGCGCACTGGCAAGGTACTTATCGCCTGACTTATAACTTAAGGCCTCAACATCAATATCGTGCCCTTTAGCGCACCGTGCCCAGCCTTTTTCAGAAAGCACTACAGTAACGGCTTCACTGGGCACCAGTTCTTTCTCGCTCAGAGCCTTAGCTTCCGCTCGCTCAACAATAGGAGAACGGCGGTCATCACCGTAGGTTTCAGCATCCTGGAGAATCTCTTTCTTAATCAGTGTTTTTAAACGGCGATCGGAGCCAAGTAACTGCTGCAGATGGTCGCGTTCTTTTTCCAGCTCTTCCTGCTCACCCCGAATTTTCATTTCTTCGAGCTTGGCAAGGTGACGCAGTTTTAATTCCAGGATGGCTTCGGCCTGCTTGTCACTCAGACTAAAACGGCGCATTAACTCCGCTTTGGGTTCATCGTGGAAGCGGATAATTTCAATTACCTCATCAATATTCAAAAAGGCAATCATTAAACCTTCAAGAATATGCAGGCGAGCCAGTACTTTATCCAGACGGAATTGTAATCGACGGGTGACAGTATCTTTTCTGAATACCAGCCATTCACTCAGGATAGCCCGCAAATCCTTGACCTGCGGCCGGCCATCCAGGCCAATCATATTCAGGTTAACCCGGTAACTTTTTTCCAGATCGGTGGTGGCAAACAGATGCTGCATCAATTGTTCGGTATCGACCCGGTTAGACCGTGGCACAACCACCAGCCGGGTGGGATTTTCATGATCTGATTCATCGCGCAAATCGCTGACCATGGGTAACTTTTTGGCCTGCATCTGGCCGGCAATCTGTTCCAGAATTTTCGCACCCGAAGACTGATGCGGCAGTGCAGTAATAACCACATCGCCATTTTCTTCATGATACTTAGCGCGCATCTTAATGCTGCCGCGCCCGGTTTCGTAGAGCTTACGAATATCACTGCGCGGGGTAATAATTTCGGCATCGGTGGGATAGTCAGGACCCTGAATATCCTCAAGTAATTCATGTAGCTCGGATTTGCTGTTATCCAGTAATCTGGCACAGGCATTAGCGACTTCACGCACATTGTGCGGCGGAATATCGGTGGCCATCCCCACGGCAATACCGGTTACCCCGTTAAGCAGGATATGCGGTAATCGTGCTGGCAGCACCTGCGGCTCGTTAAGCGTGCCGTCAAAGTTAGGGATCCAGTCAACGGTTCCCTGGCCCAGTTCTGACAACAGTACTTCACTGAATTTAGACAGCCGCGCCTCGGTATAACGCATAGCAGCAAATGACTTAGGATCGTCTGGCGCTCCCCAATTGCCCTGGCCGTCGACCAACGGATAGCGATAGGAAAAAGGCTGAGCCATGAGGACCATGGCTTCGTAACACGCAGAATCACCATGGGGGTGGAATTTACCCAGTACATCACCCACGGTACGGGCTGACTTTTTGTACTTTGCCGTGGAGCTCAGGCCCAGATCGGACATCGCATAAATAATCCGCCGCTGTACGGGTTTGAGGCCATCACCAATATTGGGTAAGGCACGGTCCATGATGACATACATGGAGTAATTCAGATAAGCGTCTTCAGTAAATCGTCGAATGGGGAGCTGTTCGACACCGTCTTGGTTAATGGTAATTTCGTCGCTCATGGGTACTGTTTTATTCTCGTCTTATTATTTACACCAATCCGCCGGGGGAGTGTGAGTTGCCGCAAAGATTTTCACCCCATTGTGAGTGAATCCGCCATGAAGCGCAATAGATCATCTGTGTCACCCCGGGCAGATTAATCCTTATTCAATCAAGCTTTTGCAGACGAGCCAAAGTTAGGGTTTAATAAGCGTTTGGCAACCGCCATCTGTATTTAAAGGCGCACTCATTTTGATCGGCAAATTCTCCGTTATCCGCTGGCTACTTTTGCTTACCTGGCTCAGCCTGCCAGCGCACGCCGGTGTGCATCTGTATGACGGTGAACAAACCCAACTGCTGGCCGACAACTTTGCTATTCAGCATGAGCAGTCTTCGCCCTTTACCATCAGTGACATCCTCAAACGTCGCCACGAATTTATTTACCAGGCCGACAATAACCCCAACTATGGTTTCAGCGATAAAGGTCTGTGGCTGTATGCTGAGCTGTCCAACTTGTCCCACAACACCGACTGGGTATTCTCATTAAACTTCAGTCAGCTCGATACGGTTGACTTCTACCTGGTGATTAACAACGAGGTGGTATCGCAGAGTCATCAGGGCAAGCTACAACGCGAACAGCTTTACCGCGTGCCGACCTTTAACACCAGCATTTCCATTGGGGAAGAAGCTGAACTGTTTATCCGCGTACAGAGCGATTCTTCCAGCCTGATTGCACCGATTTATGTAATGTCTGAGGCGGCCGAAATTCGCATCAGCCAGGTAGATAACCTTATCTGGGGCCTGTTTTATGGCGGACTGTTCATTCTCGCTATCTACAATCTGGTGCTCTACTTTGGTTCCCGTGAGCCAAGCCTGATTGCCTATGTGGCTTATATCGTTACCGTACTGGTCTGGCAGTTTGTATGGGGCGGCCACATCGACTTTTTCTTTCCTGATTCCCTGTCACCACTACTGTCGCCCTATACGTCGCTGATATTCTCATTAATAGGCATCAGTTCCGGCATTTTCTCGCTGATATTTCTGGAAACCAAAGCCAATTCACCGTTCATGCATCCGGTGGTTGTGGCCTTTTTATGGTTGCAGGCCATTATGGGACTGGCTACGCTGGTCGATATCTTCCCACCGGTATGGGAGCATAATCTGGTGTATGGCATTGGTATGTTGTCGATCACCAGTTACATCGCTGCGGGGTTTGAAGCCTACGGTAAACACTACAAACCGGCCCGTTATTTTATTTTTGCCTGGGGTATTCTGGCCACCGGCGCCATCGTTGGCATGCTTAGTCTGGTGGGTATTTTGCCGTCGAACCTGCTTACCACCTATTGTTTTCAGGTGGCGGTATTCTGTGAGGCAGGCCTGTTTTCAATAGCCCTGATGGAGAAAAGCCGCAGCCAGCTTGAGAACGAAGTCAGCCAGGCCACCGACGAACTACGTCATAATATGGAGCTGATAGAAGAGCAAAACGCCCGGCTCGACATCGCCCGTAAAGACGCCATTAAAGCCAGTAATGTTAAGTCACAGTTTCTGGCTAACATGAGTCACGAGATCCGCACGCCGCTGAACGCTATTTTAGGTTTCAGTAAAGAGCTCACTAACCTCACCCTGCCGGTGGATAAAATGGAACAGGTGCGGATCATCAACACCGCGGCCGACAACCTGCTTACCATTGTTAATGACGTGCTGGACTTCTCAAAAATCGAAGCCGGTAAACTACAAATTAATAATCAGCCATTCTCACCCAACTCTTTGATTGAAGAGATGGTAACCATTATGTCGAAGTCGGCACATATGAAAGGACTGGAGTTTATTCTTGAATTGGGCCCGTTACCGGAAAAACTGATTGGCGACGTATTCCGTATCCGGCAAATCCTTAACAACCTATTAAGCAATGCTCTGAAATTTACCTCGTCAGGCTATATCAAGTTAGCCGTTCAAGGCAAGGCGCTGCAACACGGCATTCATGAACTGGAGATTAAGATCGAAGATACTGGGATTGGTATCAGCCGTAAGGATAAGAACAAGCTGTTCAGTGCGTTTTCACAAATAGATGATGCGCTGAATCGCAGCTATCAGGGGACCGGCCTGGGCTTGGTGATCTGTCAGGAACTGGTTAAGTTAATGCGCGGCCAACTTACCCTCAAAACCACACCAGGACAAGGCAGCATCTTTACCGTAGTGCTGCGAACCAACCAGTTAAGCCAACGTTACGCACTCTCGCCATTGCCTGAATGGCTTAACAAGCGGGTATTAATTTTTGATCCGCACCCCCAGAGCCGCCGCGCTAGTGCGCAAATGATGATTAGCCTGGGAGCCAGGGTATATTGCGTGGAATCCATTGCCCACCTTCAGTCTCTACAAGAAGCATTTGATTACCTGTTTGCCACCCTCCCAACGATGAAAAAAGCTTCCCGTGAGCAAATGCTCGAAGCCTTGTGCGTATTTAACGCCGGCAAGCGAATTCTATGGTACTCCGGTGACGAGCCACTGACCGATTTTCCTGCCTACACCGAGGATTTTGAGGCCCAGGTCAGAATGCCACTCACCATTACCAAGCTCGAGGGGATTGTTCACGGCAACATTAAAGAAAAAGTATCTCCCCAGCAGAGTAAACTCAACACCTTGCCGAAAGCCCGTATCCTGGCGGTGGACGATATGGACATGAACCTGAAACTGCTGGATACCTGGCTGGCTGATTCGCCGGTGCAACTCACCTTGTCCACCAGTGGTCAGGACTCAGTGAATCGCTGTAAAAATGAAGAGTTTGATTTGATTCTGATGGATGTTCAGATGCCAGGCATGGATGGCATTCAGGCTACCCGCCACATCCGTAAGACGCCGCTTAACGCCGGAACCCCAATTATTGCCGTTACCGCCCATGCATTTAAGGAAGAGCAGGAACGCCTGCTATCATCCGGCATGGAAGATTATCTGCCCAAGCCCATTGAGTTTTCCACGCTTATCACCCTGATTAAACGCTGGTGTCAGGGCGTAGACAGCAGTGCCATGGCGCTGCCAACGCTGGACTGGCAGCTGGCCCTTAAGCGTGCTAATCAGAATCGGGATTTGGCGATGGAACTGCTTCGTGAGTTTATTGCTCATTTACCGCAAGCGGCAGAGATCATCAGAAGTGAATGGGACGCCCGCCATTACAAGGGCGTCCAGGATGAGATCCACCGCCTCCATGGTGCCTGTTGCTACACTGGAGTCCCTAAACTCCAGGCATTGGCCAATGAGATGGAATCAGCCCTGAAACTGGGCAATCATTATGAAGTGGCAGAAATGCTGCCGACCATCATTCTGGAATGTGAAATCGCGGCCGCCCAGGCTGACAAGTTTATCCAGGACAACGGGGCATTTAATTCCCACTAAGCCTGTTCTCGTAACCGCGCTACCTGGCATTCACGTAACAGCCCGACAAACTCGCCCGGCTCACGGTCTAATTCGCTGGCGGAAATAAACACGTCATAGCCCAGCGCACTTCTTACCGCTGTCATCCGATTAGCCAGAATTGCCTTAATACCAGTTAAGGTCTCACCATTTTCCAGTACGAAGGGCTTATCTTCAAACAAACTGCTGCTGTAGCAGCCGCCGGTTGAACAGGACTTGTCCTGAGCGTGAACCATCAGTGGCCGTTGTTCAATAATGATGTGGGACGCCAGACGCGGCGAGATGGTGGTTAAAAATTCGTCGTACCGTTTTAATTTAAAGCCCACCAGTTCCAGGGTGTCATGGTCCAGCCCGCGACTTACACGGGGGCAATCCACTCGTTGGATATCGTCCCAGGCAATATGCCATTGTCCGCAGCGATGCTGGTAGCTTACTTTATCGCGGCCGATAGCCAGACTATGCGGCGGCTCCCGTAATTTAAACCAGCCCACTAATATGGTCACAATGCCGCCACTTATGGCAAAGATGAGGGGTAGAAACAACCAGTCAGGGCTCAGGCTCAGCGCCACTGAAGCAATCAGCAATACGGCTACGCCAATCAGTAGCGTGGTCAGGCCGTTACGCTTAGCGGTAGAGCGGATAAAAATGTAATCATCGCTGGAAGACATAGAAATACACCACAAACATTAATATTGTCCAAATCACATACAGGCGCATACGTTTACAAAACGGGCAGTTCGTTGACCACCAGCCGGCCTTGTTTTTACTCCCCTTTACAGAGGACTCTGTCTGGCTCTGGTTCGTCATTTTGTTGGGCTCAGGCATACGCGGTACTGTTCATTTAAACGACGGATTTGAGTAAATAGTTTATCATGCCCCGGTTGCAACGCTGAGGGAATATATTTAGCACGCCAATCTTGGCAAGATTTACGCACAGGGATATGATCCCGCGCAACGATAATCCGCACGGCAGTTAGCGATTTTTGCTACACTAGCCACAAATCAATGAGGCCGCAGCTAAATCTATGTCGAGTTTCACCGGTAATCATATTCTTTCTGTCTCTCAGTTCGATCGTGATGCGATAGAACTGGTCTTTAGTGTCGCCCAAAGCATGGAACCTTACGCCAAGCGCCAAAAGAGAACCACTGTTCTTGATGGCGCAATTCTGGGTAACCTGTTTTTTGAACCCAGTACCCGAACCCGGGTGAGCTTTGGGACTGCCTTTAACCTGCTCGGCGGTGAAGTGCGGGAAACCACGGGCATGGCAAACTCTGCGCTGGCTAAAGGAGAATCCCTTTACGACACTGCCCGGGTACTTAGCGGCTACTCCGACATTATTGCCATGCGCCATCCGGCTGCCGGATCGGTTGCTGAATTTGCCCAAGGCAGCCGGGTACCGGTGTTAAACGGCGGTGACGGCGCCAATGAGCATCCCACCCAGGCCTTACTTGATCTGTTTACCATTAAGCGTGAACTGCAGTTTAATAACAAAACCATTGATGGTCTGCATATCGCCATGATTGGTGATTTACGTTACGGGCGAACCGTGCACTCCTTGTCTAAACTGCTGTGTTTATTCAAGAACGTTCGTTTTACCCTGATTTCTCCCAAAGAACTGGCGATGCCGGACTATATTCTGGAAGCTATCGAAAACGCCGGCCACTCGTTACAGGTTACCGACCAGCTGGAAGGGAATATGGACGCCGATATTTGTTATCAGACCCGTATACAGGAAGAGCGCTTCCCTTCGCAGGATGAAGCCAATAAATACCGCGGAAAATTCCGTTTAAATCAGTCGATTTACACCCGGCATTTTCAATCTAAAACCGTTATTATGCATCCGTTACCAAGGGATTCCCGTACAGAGGCTAACGAGCTGGATAACGACCTCAATCTCAACCCTAATCTGGCGATTTTCAGACAAACCGACAACGGCGTATTAGTGCGCATGGCGTTATTCGCTCTCACGCTCGGCGTGGAAAATCTGGTGAGTCAATACGAAAAGCCTGTCATCTGGTATAGCAATAAGAGCTAAAAACATTATGCAACGATCCGAACAACTATTTGAGCGCGCCCAACTTTCTATTCCCGGTGGCGTAAATTCACCTGTGCGAGCCTTTAAAGCAGTCGGCGGAACACCGCGCTTTATTGAAAAGGCAGACGGCCCGTATATCTATGATGTGGATGGCAAGCGATACATTGACTATGTGCAATCATGGGGGCCTATGGTGCTGGGCCACAATAACGACAAAATCCGTGAAGCGGTTATCCATGCCGCCGCTTCGGGTTTGAGCTTTGGCGCCCCCACTGAAGCCGAAATTATTATGGCCGAAAAAGTGCGTGAGATAGTGCCATCCATGGAAATGGTCAGAATGGTGAACTCAGGCACCGAAGCCACGATGTCAGCCATTCGTCTGGCGCGTGGTTATACTGGCAAAAATAAGCTGGTGAAATTTGAAGGCTGCTATCATGGCCACGCCGATTCCCTGCTGGTAAAAGCCGGCTCCGGCGCCCTGACTCTTGGCGTACCGAGCTCTCCGGGCGTACCAGCCGACGTAGCACAGCACACCTTAACCGTTGAATACAATAACCTCGATAGCGTTAAGCAGGTGTTTGCTGAACTGGGCGACGATATTGCCTGTATTATTGTTGAGCCGGTTGCCGGCAACATGAACTGTATTCCTCCTGTCGATGGCTTTTTGCAAGGCCTGCGCGATATTTGTGACGAACACGGCGCGGTACTGATTTTTGACGAGGTGATGACTGGTTTTCGGGTTAGTCGTGGCGGCGCGCAGGAGCGCTATGGCGTGACTCCCGACCTGACTTGCCTGGGCAAAGTCATTGGTGGCGGTATGCCGGTGGGTGCATTTGGCGGTAAAAAGTCCATCCTCACCCATATTGCGCCAACCGGCCCTATCTATCAGGCGGGCACCTTATCAGGTAACCCTATCGCCATGGCGGCGGGTCTGGCAGCAATGGAACAAATTGCTGAGCCTGGCCTTTACGAACCTATCTTCAACAGCACCAAGGCACTGGTAGAGGGATTTCAGGCCATCGCTGATGAGCACGGTATTCCGTTTACCACCAACCACGCAGGTTCAATGTTCGGCCTGTTTTTCACCGACGTAGATAAGGTTGTGAACTATCAGCAGGCAATTAACTGCAATCAGGAGCGCTTTAAGCAGTTTTATCACGGCATGCTCGACGAAGGTGTTTATCTGGCTCCGGCCTCTTATGAGGCGGGCTTTGTGTCTAAAATGCATACGCAGGACATTGTCGACGCTACACTTGAAGCGGCGCGCAAAGTGTTTGCCAACCTTTAAGTTAACGGACGGGTCAGGAACAATGCAGGGATGACGCTGCTTTACACAGCCTTTGTGTGCGTAACGGTACTCTATGCCGGGATTGTTACCCTGCTGCTTATCAGACAGAAACGGGTAACCCGGCGTATTGCCCGGGCGGCGACCCGCGTTATTCCTGAACCGGTCATTCGAAACGACGATAGCGAACAACGTTTTCTGGAAAAGGCTGATGAAGCCATGCGGCTGAATCAGACTTTCCAGAAATTTGTACCGAAACAGTTTGTCGACCACTTTGCCAAACATGGTATCGACACGCTCGAACTCGGCCGCGCCGACGAAGACGAAGTTGCCATCCTGTTCTGTGACATTCGGGGGTTCACCGGCCTGTCGGAGAAAATGAAACCCCAGGAGTTAATGAACTTCCTGAATTCCTATTTTTTGCGCATGAATGACCCCATTCACCAGAATGGCGGCTTTATCGATAAATTCATCGGCGACGCCATTATGGCCCTGTTTGACCACCCCGACGGCACTGGCACCGACAAAGCCACCGATGCGGTGAATGCAGCGCTCGACCTGCAAAAAGCCCTCAGCATGTATAACAGCCACCGGGCTAAATCCGGCTATGAAGGCATTCGGGTTGGTGTAGGCGTTCATATTGGCCCGGTTATCCTGGGCACTGTGGGCAGCGATGACCGAATGGACACCACTGTGATTGGCGACAGCGTGAATATCGCCTTTCGTCTTGAAGGGCTGGCGCCAAAGTATCACGCCGATATTGTTATCAGTTCGCAGACACTCAAAGCCATTAGCCATAAACAGCAAATAGACTGCCGGGTGTTGGATGTGGTCAGGGTCAAAGGCAGGCAGGCTCCGGTACGGGTTTATGAAGTACTTAATCACCTGAGTGAGGGTGCCCGTAAACAAAAGCTTATCGTGGCGCCCTATATTCGTGATGGCCTGGCTTGTCGCATTACCAGAGATTGGCAGGAAGCGCTCAGCCATTTCAATAAGGCTTTGCTGATAGCCCCCGACGACCGACTGCTGCATCATCATATTCATACCATTGAAACTCTGATGCACACTGACCTCCCGGCCGACTGGGATGGCGCTGTAGCACATTAACCAACAGGAAGCCGAAGTGAGTAATTACGATATACAGACAATTTTTCAATGGCTTATCCCCGTGGCTATCATCATGACCGTGGTGGGGTTTATTTTAGGTAAACGCAAGACAGACAAACCCATACTGACCGCACTGTCTCTGGGTATTTCTGTCTTCGTGCCGATTGTGGCGATTGTGTATCTTATCTACCTGCTTAACAAACCTGATCAGGCTACCGCAAAATAAGCTGTTTTTGCCAAACCAATAAAAAAGCCAGACGGGAAGTGGAAGCCCGTCCGGCCAAAGCATTCAACCATCACCGGGTAGCGATGGTTGGGTTACTGATTAAACATGCTCAGTAGAGCGCAGCGCCTGGATCCGCTGTTCCAGCGGCGGGTGACTCATAAACAGCTCTGAGAAACTGCGTTTACCGGCAATACCGAATGCCATCATGGTGCCTTCCAGTTCGCTTTCGGGGTTAGACTTGAGTCGCTCCAGTGCAGCAATCATTTTTTGTTTACCCACTAATGAAGCGGAACCCGCATCGGCCCGGAACTCACGTTGACGGGAGAACCAGAACACCACCACACTGGCCAGCGCTCCAAAAATCACTTCCAGAATGATAACCGTGAACATATAAGCGAAACCGCCCACTACCTCACCATCTTCATCGTTTTGCATCAGATTGCTGATTAAGCCTGCAACCACACGGGCCAGGAAAATCACGAAGGTATTAACCACGCCCTGAATAAGCGCCAGGGTAATCATATCGCCATTGGCCACGTGAGATACCTCGTGGGCCAGTACCGCCTCAGCTTCTTCCTGCGTCATGTTTTGCAGCAAGCCTGTGGACACTGCAACCAACGCGTTATTGCGATTGGCACCAGTGGCAAAAGCATTGATTTCCGGCGAGTCATAAACCGCTACTTCCGGCATGCCGATACCGGCTTTCCGGGCCTGGCGTTTTACGGTTTCCAGCAGCCATTGTTCAGTCGCATTTCGCGGCCGTTCTATAACAACAGCACCGGTTGAGCGCTTTGCCAGCCACTTCGACATTAACAGTGAAATAAACGAACCACCAAAACCAAATACAGCAGCAAATATCAGTAAGCCACCCATACTCTGGCTGTTAATACCCAGCACGGCAAACACCACACTGAGCACAATCCCGAGTACCAGTACCACGGCCAGGTTTGTGATCAAAAACAGCACAACACGTTTCATAAAAGCCTCGCTAAACAAGAAACGAAAATTAACACTGTGCATTATATAGGGTCATACACTGTAAGTTAAAATCGTATATAACTTACATTTAGTCAGGCAAAAACTGATCAAAAATATCAGATGCCGGTATCAGCTACGCAGGGCTTTTACCAGTTGCAGAACGGCAGGGTGAGTGAGTTTGCGCTCTGGAGAGATCGCGTAGAGCTGTTCGGTAACACGGTTGATCACGCCGACTTTGAGCAGGCCAAATTGCTTTTCCAGTTGAGGTGCCAACAGCAAGGGGGCAGAAAACGCGCCCAGCCCTTCCTGGGCAAAAGCCAGCATCAGCGCGCTGTCGTCAAACTCAGCCGTGATATCAGGCTGAATATCCTGAGTGCTGAACCAGCCTAACAACTGTTGTCGAATTAGCGACTTTTTGCCTTGCAGTAGAAAAGGGGCGTTATGCAGTGAGCGGGGAAAATCCTCACTGAGTGTGTCGTATTTATCGGCGGCGGCATATACAGCCATGGGCGACTCGGTGATTAAATGGCTGTATGCCTTAATGTGACTGCCGGTTTGAATGGGCTGATCGGATAACACCATATCCAGACGGTTAACCGCCAGTTCGCCGAGCAACGAGGTTAGCTCCCCCTCCCGGCACACCAGCTTTACCGGTAACTGTAAGACCGGCTTAAGCATTTCGTAGACCAGGGTTTTGGGCAGCACATCGGTGATCCCCACGGTAAAGCTCTGCCACTGGTTGTGCTGCTGATTAAGCACCGACTTGAGTTCTTCTCCGAGCTGAAAAATATCTGCCGCATAGCCTTGCACCAGTATCCCCAGCTCGGTAGGTATCAGCCGCCGGGATTGGCGGGTAAATAACGATGCGCCAATGGTGTCTTCCAGCGCACTTATCTGGCCACTGATAGTCTGCGGCGTGATGTGCAGTAATTCGCTAACCCTGGCAATAGAGCCGTGCTCGGCCACCATGTAAAAGTAATACAGCTGATTGTAGTTAATTGGCGTCATGGGCGGGTGGTGAGATCAGAGCTTGGCCTGGGCTTTAATAAACGCAATGGACGGTGCGAAAAACGCGCTGCCCGTCTCGGCCGCGGTATAGTCCAGCCAGCGGTCGTACTCGCCGTCGCCACTGCCGTACACCTGACTGTGTAGCATACGTTTAAAAGGCTGTGAACTGGCCGCACAGGTAACCGAAAACATACCCTGCGATGTCATATCGCCGTAAGGCATGCCCTGCTTGAGCAAGTCAGCCTTGCCCTGCTCTGTAGCAATAATACTGGCCCTGACGCTGTGAGAGGAAGGGTTACACTCCACACTGGGCAGGTTATGCTCTTTGGTCGTACCCATGATCTGTTCCTGCTGGCGTTCAGACAGGCTCAACCAGCGGCGTAAATCGTGGCGGAAGCGCTGCACATGCACATAGCTACCACCGGCAAAGCCATTGTCATCCTCTTCGATAACCGCAACTTTGGCTCGCTGCAGGCCCCGGGGATTGTCCTGGGCATACAAATAGCCATTAAGATCGCGACCGTCCAGATAGCGGAAACCCTGTATCTGTTCCACCAGCTCTACGTGGATCCGCAACAGTTCCATGATTTCCAGGCCAATGGCATAACAAATATCGATGCGATCAGCGCGGATTTGAATAAACAGATCGCAGGGCGTGGAGGGAGCAACGCGGTCTTCGCTTTGCATATCAGGAAACGGCGTCAATTCAACGGGGATGGGGCCGGGATAAAGTTCACTCCAGTAATTACTGCCCACGGCAATAACCCCTGACACCATGGCTTCGTAGTGTTCATTATCGTAATAATCAATCACTTCCAGTGCCCGACCCAGCTTGGCCCGGACTGCCTGTGAATCGTCGTCAATCACATTGAACAACAAGTACTGCGCATGCAGATTGGGTTCAGCACAAATACCTTTTTGTGGTTGCGACATAGTCTTCCCGTTGTTTTTATCGTTATCGACCGGTGTGGTTATTTAATACCCGGCAGCCTGACCATCTTTACGGCTTTCTGATGCGCCATAGTATATCTGCTTATCGGCATCATACATAATCGCTTGATAGCCACCGTAAATCCCCAGTTTGTTTTCCAGTTTGTGGCCTCTTTCCAATAACTCTCTTTCAGTGCTCAGCGAAAAGCCACGCTCCAGACTAATCGAGCCACCGTCTTTCATTAAGGCGCCGGTAGGACTGCTTGAGCCACTGTGAATAAATCGGGGCGCATCACCAGCCTCCTGCAAATTCATCCCAAAATCAATAAGATTGACGATTATTTGCGCATGCATCTGGGGCTGCGTGGCACCGCCCATCACACCAAAGCTTAACCAGGGTTTATTGTTGCGCGTTACCATGGCCGGAATAATGGTATGAAACGGACGTTTACCCGGCTGATATTCATTACTATGGCCGGGCTCCAGGGTGAATAACTCACCACGGTTTTGCAGAATAAAGCCGAGTCCGGGCGGGGTCATGCCAGAGCCCATGCCGCGATAGTTACTCTGAATTAACGACACCATATTGCCGCGGCTGTCAGCAACGGTGAGATAGACGGTGTCACCGTCGATAACGCCGGCATCATAGCGATTGGCCGCCTTTAGCGGATCGATAAGTTTACGGCGTTCCCGGGCGTAGTCTTTGCTGATAAGCGGGGCGACCGGGATGTCATTAAATGCCGGATCGGCGTAATACTTAGCGCGGTCTTCAAAGGCCAGCTTTTTTGCTTCAACGAAGGTGTGGATATAATCGGCAGAATCCAGCCCCATGCCTTCGATGTCGTACTGTTCCAGAATATTGAGGATCTGCAGCGCCGCAATGCCCTGACCGTTGGGCGGTAATTCCCAGATATCATAGCCACGGTAATTCGCCGAGACCGGCGTCACCCAGTCAGAGGTGTGAGCAGCCAAATCCTCGTAGCTTAAATATCCGCCCTGCTCTTTCATGTAAGCCGCAATAGCCCGGGCAATATCGCCTTTATAAAACGCATCCCGACCGCCGGTAGCAATTTTTTCGTAGGTCGCAGCCAGCCCCGGGTTTTTAAACACATCGCCCTTTTGCGGCACTTTTCCGCCCGGCATGAAAGTGGGTGAAAATCCCGGGTAATGACCAATTCGGTCGACATTCATCTGCCAGTAATATGCCACCAGCTCGCTAACCGGAAAGCCGTTACGAGCGTAACGAATTGCTGGCGACAACAATGAGGTCATGGGTAAACGGCCAAAGCGATTATGCAGCTCAAACCAGCCATCTACCGCGCCGGGCACGGATACCGGCAACGGCCCGAAGGATGGAATTTTAGTTAGCCCAGCGGCGGAAAATATCTCAGTAGTCAGCGATTTGGGCGACCGTCCTGACGCATTCAGCCCGTATAGCTGTTTACTCTCAGCATCCCAGACAATCGCAAACAGATCGCCACCAATACCGCTACCGGTGGGCTCGACAAGGCCCAGCATGGCGTTTGCTGCAATGGCTGCATCGATGGCGCTGCCGCCTTGCTTAAGGATATCCAGGCCAACCTGGGTTGCCAGCGGCTGACTGGTTGCCACCATTCCTTCCCGGGCAATCACTTCGGAGCGACTGGCAAAGGGTTTGCCGGTAATTCTGTCATAAGCACTGGCGGATACAGAGATCACCAGGGCCATAACCACACAAGTCAGCTTTATTCCCATGCCTTTTACTAACCTCAACATAATTATTATTTCGTTACCCTTGTTATTGTGAGTATCTGGCTGTCTGTAAGAATTACCAGCCCGGCGTGAATGCTTTGCCTAAGATACCATATTATTACAATCCTTCACTTTTTGCCGAAAAACCAAACACCTTTAAATACGCGGGCTGCGCAACCATCAGCGGGCGCAGGCGAATTGGAATCATGTTTGCAATGCTGTTGGTAATAATGAATTGAGTTGCTATGAGCTAATCATCTGTCCCCTCGCTTGCAGTACCAGTGGACCATTTTTCAATTTGTCTTGTGAGACATCCAACCGCAGAGAGTCAGTACCATGAGCACAGAATTTAGTATCGTTACTATTGTGAAGCATCGCACCCAGCAGTTATCTAATTTGCTAAGCAGTATTGAGCGTTCTTCAGTTATCCCTAAAGAGGTGGTGATTGTATGGATGACCTCGCCCAGTGACGAGTCGCTATTAAGCAGTGAGCACTTTGACATTCAGCATTGTTTCACGACGCATTCAGAGTTACCCATAGCTAAAGCCCGTAATCGTGGCTTTGAAGCCTGTACCACCGCAAAGATTATCTACCTGGATGTAGACTGTATATGCCCGGCAACGCTGCTGCAGGAAATGACAGCGCCATTGGTAAACGGCAAGGTAACCACCGCAAACATCACTGACCTGCCGTGCAAAACCGAAGAAGTCTCTGAAAGTGTCTTACAAGACCTGGCAGCAATACCCGTTCAGGCGCCAAAAGAATTGCCTTTTGTTCATTTTGATGCCACGGCATTTGCTATCACCAGCGATGATTTTGACCGTCTCGGTGGCTTTGATACCGACTACGATGGCTACGGCTTCAGCGATGTGGATTTTGCCATGCGCTGCAGTCAGGCCGGCCTTACATTAGTGAATACCGGCCGCCACGTATTTAAACAATTTCATATGCATTTTAACCCACCACTTAACCACCTGTGCGATCTCGTTGCCAACGCGGAGCTGTTTAAACAAAAGTGGAGTTGTTATCCCTTCTGCGACTATTTCGAGAAGTTTGCTGAGCTTGGCTATGTGAATGCGGATTATGAACAAGCCGGGATCCGGGTTACCCGCCTGGCATCAGAGGAAGAGCTGGATGAATTTTTTATTGAACAGCCCTGCGAGGAACAACCGGAAGTTGCAGAGGAAATGCGGCAAACCGCTTAAGACGTAAAACATTAAAAAGCCCGGTGCTACTCATAAAGTGAACCGGGCTTTTTTGCATTTAGCTGACTTATTTATCTTTCAGCGGTGTATCTTCGGTTACCGGTACCGTATTCACATCGGTATCCAGTGACTCAACGGCCTTTCTAACGCCTGCCGCATAGTCTGGGTGGACCTTTTCGAGTACCGCATACCAGCGTTCTTTTACCCCATCTGAGCATGGCCCCATGGCCGCTGCGTAAGTTTTGTATAAGCGGGCCTTTTGTTCGTCGGAAAACATTTCATACAGCGCTCTGGGCTGCACATAATCAATGTCTGCTTCCTCCTGATTGTAACGGTCGGCGTCGCCGTCGATACGCAGCGGTGGTTCGGGGTTTTCCACCTGTGCTTGTGGGCCGCTATGCTGATTAGGTTCGTAATAGGCATCCGGGTTATCAAAATCATTGGTAAAGAATCGCATGGCGCCATCTTTGTGATAGTGATTCACCTTAGCGTTCTTTGGAGCATTAGCAGGCAGGGCTTCATAGTGCGTTCCGAGTCTGTACCGGTGCGCATCTGCATAAGAGAAGATTCTTGCCTGAAGCATTTTATCCGGACTAAACCCGATGCCTGGCACCACATTAGAAGGGCTGTAGGCGGCATTTTCTATCATCTGAAAATAATTTTCCGGTACCGTATGCATTTCCAGCTCGCCTACTTCAATCAACGGATAGTCTTTGTGAGGCCAGACTTTAGTTAAATCGAAGGGATTGTAGGCCTGATTACCGGCTTCCTCTTCAGGCATTACCTGAATATACAGTGTCCACTTGGGGTAGGTGCCTTCATCAACGGCGTTGATAAGGTCTTCCTGATAAGACTCCCGGGTTTTGCCAATGATGTGCTCGGATTCCTCATTAGTGTAATGCTCGTGACCCTGCTGGGTTTTAAAGTGGAACTTCACCCAGAATCGCTCGCCCTTCGCATTCCACATACTAAAAGTGTGGGAGCCATAGCCATTCATATACATCGGATTTTTGGGAATACCGCGGTCAGACATTAAGATCGTCACCTGATGCACTGATTCGGGCTGAGCCGCCCAGAAATCAAACATGGCTTCCGGGCTTCTGAGGTTAGTTTTGGGGTGGCGTTTCTGAGTGCGAATAAAGTCAGGAAACTTAAAGGCATCGCGGATAAAGAAAATGGGCGTGTTATTACCGACCATATCCCAGTTGCCTTCTTCAGTATAAAACTTAAGGCTGAATCCACGCACATCGCGTTCTGTATCGGCCGCGCCGGACTCTCCGGCTACCGTCGACCAGCGGCTTAACACGTCAGTTTTCTTGCCGATTTCTGAAAACAAATCGGCGCAGGTGTATTGGGTAATGTCATGAGTAACGGTAAACGTACCCTGCAGCCCCCATCCCTTTGCGTGTACTGCCCGCTCTGGAATACGCTCTCGATTTTGATGGGCAAGCTTTTCGATTAGCTGATAATCCTCCAGCAGCACCGGGCCGCGACTGCCTGCCGTTTTTGAAGTGGAATTTGACGAAACCGGAGCGCCTGCGGTGGTAGTTAGCTTGGGTGCTTTAGCCATTTTCTATCCTTTGATTATGAGTTCCTGAATTGGTACGCCTTCGAGCTCTAAAGCGACCAATCGATTTTATCGGTCGGTTGACTAAGCGAAAGCGATTGTGCCGTCGGCATTTGCATAACAAAAGAAATTTTGTGGCTCGAATGGGTGGGAGGCAAGGAGCCCAATCGAGTAGGAGGGAGTTTTACAACTCCCGTCCTCTCACACCACCGGGCATACGGCTCCGTACCACGGCGGTTCATATTAACACTGGAACTGTCGGTGACACTCCAACAGTGATATCAGCCCCATTTTATCGAACCACTCTTTTCTAAAGGCTTGATTCATGTGGCTGGCCCCCGCATTCCACCATGCGCCTCGTTGGTTGGTCGCTGACCACCATGCCCGATTCTCGTCAAGTCCTGCCTTGATTAAGTTTCTGACCCGGGTGTATACGCGTTTCCATTGCCGCCATAATAGGCAGCGGAGTTTTCGTCGTATCCATCCGTCCAATTCTTCCAGCACGCCTTTAACTTTTGTCAGGCGGAAATAGCTTATCCAACCCCGAAGCACGGGTGTCATGATGTGTATTGTCTCACTGATAGAACGAGAGCAATGCCCTGTCGTCATTTCGCGGATTTTATCCTTGAAACGATTCACACTTTGCGCAGCTATTTTCACCCGGCTCTCTTTGTGCCAGGTAAAACTATAGCCTAAGAACTTACGTTCCCATGGCCGGGCTACCGCGCTTTTATTAGCATTTACTTGCAGCTTCAGCTCTTCTGACAGGAAGTCGGTGATGTCGGCCAGTAGGTTCTCGCCTGCTTTCTGACTGCTCACGTAAATATTGCAGTCATCAGCGTAGCGGCAGAAGCTATGACCTCGTCGCTCTAGTTCCTTGTCTAAGCTATCCAGCAGGATGTTTGATAGCAATGGTGACAGTGGCCCGCCTTGCGGCATGCCTCTGTCCCGTGTTACTCGCTGGCCGTTGTCCATCATTTCCGCCTCAAGGAAGCGGCGGATGAGTTTCAACAGCCGTTTA
>MDTF01012108.1_pt1 | contig 67671 bp, 63 predicted proteins | sample 811191 | NCBI WGS metagenome assembly MDTF01 (sample SAMN05326649, study PRJNA326480) | marine metagenome | isolation source: seawater | place: Southern Ocean | collected 2011 | reverse complement strand
CGGTTAATTATTTTTGGCGAAACAATTATACCTCGTTGCTATGCCGGCTGCTTTTCATACAAAGATCAACAACCTCTAGCGGGTAGAGTAAAACAGGAGTACTGAGGAGTTTTAATGAGCTACCAGCCAATTCGCAACCGTATCTATCATATTCTTGAGCCCCATCGTAAAGGCGATCACCTTAGCCGGGCATTTGACCTGTTCCTGATCATTCTTATCCTGCTCAATACGGTGGCGGTGATGGCATCAACGGTAGAATCGCTGCACCGGCAATGGCACCCTCAACTCTATGCCTTTGAAATTTTTTCGGTTGCGGTGTTTACCCTGGAATATGTAGCCCGGGTATGGAGCGCCACCAGTGCACCGCAAACCGCAAGCTACCGCCGGGCGCCATACAGTAAATCCTGGCAACAGCGTTTACGCTACATGTTTACGCCCATGGCACTGGTAGATCTGGCCGCGATACTGCCCTTTTACCTGAGCATGTTCATTGCTTTCGATTTGCGTATTTTACGGTTATTGCGGCTTACCCGGCTGATTAAACTCGGGCGTTACTCCCGTTCAGTTAATCTGCTGTACACCGTTATTCGTAAAGAGCTACGCGTGCTGGCAGCCGCGGTGTCTGTTTTGGTTATCGTAATGGTGCTCGCCGCCACCGGTATGTATTACATAGAACAACGCGCCCAGCCAGAAGCCTTTGGCAGCATTCCGGCTGCACTCTGGTGGGCAATCAATACGCTGACCACCGTAGGTTACGGCGACGTAACGCCCATTACGCCGCTGGGTAAGATATTCAGCGGTGCGATAACTATTTTAGGGGTTGGGATATTTGCTTTACCAGCAGGTATTCTGGCTTCCCGTTTATCCGAGCAATTACGCCTGCGGCGCGATACCTTTCGTAAGCATGTAATGGAAGTCATCGCCGATGGCAGCCTGTCACCACACGAATTATCCCGCTTAAATCAGCTCCGGGAAACACTGGGGCTGGATGATGACCAGGCCAATTTATTGATCGATATTGCGCAGGAATATAGTCAGCAAAACCTGCGCTCAACCCCTTATTCGTACTGCCCTCACTGCGGCAAATCACTACCGGTCCGGCAGGAACCGGATTCGCATCAGGGTTGATTATTGGCGCTCACCAGCTTATAAATAGGGATTATCTTATTGAGTATCTGACACAGGCCAACTAAGAGTCTGGTATTTCGGATCACCATCAGCCCAAAAAGAGCGCGCATGTCGGTAAAACATCCCATTATTGCTATTACCGGTTCATCTGGTTCCGGCACCACAACCACCACCAATGCGATTCGGCATATATTTCGCAACCTGAAAATTGATGCGGCTTATGTTGGCGGCGACAGCTTCCACCGTTTTACCCGTCCGGAAATGGAAGTAGAAATACGTAAAGCGCAGGAACAAGGGCGTCACATCAGCTACTTTGGCCCAAAAGCCAATGATTTCTCGTTGCTCGAAACTTTATTCAGCCAATACGCTGAAGATGGCACTGGCCGGTTTCGCCAGTATTTGCATACCTTCGATGATGCCGTGCCATTTAATCAGATGCCAGGCACCTTTACACCCTGGCAGGAATTACCTAACGATACGGATTTATTGTTTTACGAAGGGTTACATGGCGGCGTAAAAACCGAAGACATCGATGTGTCTCAGTATGTAGATTTACTGGTGGGCATGGTGCCCATTGTTAACTTGGAGTGGATTCAAAAGATCGTGCGCGATACCACCGATCGGGGCCATTCCCGGGAAGCGGTGATGAGCAGCATTGTGCGTGGTCTGGACGATTACTTCCATTATATTACGCCACAATTTTCCCGCACCCACATTAACTTTCAACGTGTTCCCACGGTAGATACCTCAAACCCGTTCAGCGCCCGAGAAATACCCACTCAGGATGAAAGCTTCGTGGTGGTGCGTTTCCGCCGTGAAATGAAAAACGTCGACTTCCCTTACCTGCTGCAAATGATCGACGGCTCCTTTATGTCGCGCATCAACACACTGGTGGTACCGGGCGGTAAGATGGGCCTGGCCATGGAGTTAATCTTAACGCCACTGATTGAAGATTTGATGAAGCGCAAGAAAAGCCGGGGCTATCAGATGGACTGGGTGCAGTAATTTAGATACGGCGAAACAGTCTGTTTCGCCACTCTACGATGCGCGAGCTGATGTTTAACAACAGTCCACTTATCCAACTGGGCTCTGGAGTATAACTGTCAATTTGAATATAGAGTGGCGTAGTACACACCAGCCCATCCGGGTAACGCTGAGTTACAACGATAGGCATGCATTCGGCAGCATAATCGCCCTTGTTGTTATTCGAACGTATCCAGGCGGGAGGTGGCAACTCAGACATAGCCTACTTTCAACCAATAAATTGTTATATTTATTACCTTCACCATAGCCCAGACTTAGGAATGATTAAAGGATTTCAGCCCTTATTTTTGAAGAATAACCACCAGTCACATAAAGTCCTGAGCCAACCCTTTTGGAAACACCTCTTGCGTGGGCAGTGTGAACACATGCGAAGTAACTTCTTGTACGACAAACCTCACGGTTCATCCCCGTGGGTACGGGGAACACGTGTTGGGTACGTGCGCAGATTGAGGCCAGTGCGGTTCATCCCCGTGGGCACGGGGAACACTTTTTGCTGGCTAACACCGCCTTCGGCGTAGGCGGTTCATCCCCGTGGGCACGGGGAACACGATCCCCTCGTATTCGAGATGCGCATAAAACCCGGTTCATCCCCGTGGGCACGGGGAACACCATGAACGGCATGATGCAACTGAGTTCAGATGCGGTTCATCCCCGTGGGCACGGGGAACACTTTTTATCAATTTTAATAATGTACATTGCGTGCGGTTCATCCCCGTGGGCACGGGGAACACACCTGCGATATCTACTCCAGTACATCAGTCCCCGGTTCATCCCCGTGGGCACGGGGAACACGTAAACGCGGCGCAGTTTTCTGCTAATAAATCGGTTCATCCCCGTGGGCACGGGGAACACGTTGCAATCCGCTCTGAGCGTGACAATTGCACCGGTTCATCCCCGTGGGCACGGGGAACACCAGATCGTTTTCATCAGCATCGGTAATGCGCACGGTTCATCCCCGTGGGCACGGGGAACACTACTGTTAGTCACAATAATCATCAGTTAACTCCGGTTCATCCCCGTGGGCACGGGGAACACACTAATGAGCCATGCTCTAAGTCGTAGCGGATCGGTTCATCCCCGTGGGCACGGGGAACACCTAAACATACAAAATAAATGAATAAATACCCGCGGTTCATCCCCGTGGGCACGGGGAACACACTGCTCTTATCTACATGGTCAATCTGAAACCCGGTTCATCCCCGTGGGCACGGGGAACACCCCCAGGCGTTACTTTGCTGATGCGCATAATCCGGTTCATCCCCGTGGGCACGGGGAACACCCAACCGCTTGGCGGATCACTTTCTGGACAGACGGTTCATCCCCGTGGGCACGGGGAACACTTGACCTGGTAGAGGTAATTGCCGGTTCACCGCGGTTCATCCCCGTGGGCACGGGGAACACCTGCGCACCATGGTGGCTATGGGCGACAACCGCGGTTCATCCCCGTGGGCACGGGGAACACGCCAGAATCCAGATTGTTCAGTAATTTATAAACGGTTCATCCCCGTGGGCACGGGGAACACTCGGCCGATTGGTTGATAGTCATAATATAAATCCGGTTCATCCCCGTGGGCACGGGGAACACTTCTTCGCATACCCACTGGGTAAATTTAACCGCGGTTCATCCCCGTGGGCACGGGGAACACCGCTTGACCAGCAGGGTTTAACCGAACAGGAACGGTTCATCCCCGTGGGCACGGGGAACACAAGAAAAGGCGCAATACGAAGAACTGTTGCGACGGTTCATCCCCGTGGGCACGGGGAACACACGGAACCAGTGATGCTACAACGTTAGACGGCCGGTTCATCCCCGTGGGCACGGGGAACACTAACCGCCGGTAATGGGAATGCCGAAATCAACCGGTTCATCCCCGTGGGCACGGGGAACACTGCATATTCGCCCAGGCCATAATAGGTTTCGCCGGTTCATCCCCGTGGGCACGGGGAACACAAAGCTTTTCGTTAAAGTTATTGAACATGGTGCGGTTCATCCCCGTGGGCACGGGGAACACATCAATAACATACTCACCGTCCACCCACTGGCCGGTTCATCCCCGTGGGCACGGGGAACACTAACCCTCACTGCAGTCGGTAAAACTGGCTCTCGGTTCATCCCCGTGGGCACGGGGAACACGCCTATTTTCGCCATGAGGTCGCAATACTCATCGGTTCATCCCCGTGGGCACGGGGAACACCAGTATCTGCGCTATGTCCTCAATATCCACGCCGGTTCATCCCCGTGGGCACGGGGAACACGATACCACCACGCTGGGTATTACGCCCAGCACCGGTTCATCCCCGTGGGCACGGGGAACACTAATACTCATTCTCTTCAGCAATTCGCTGGCGCGGTTCATCCCCGTGGGCACGGGGAACACAAAACATTTGTCTACGTTTGCCACTGGTTTCCCGGTTCATCCCCGTGGGCACGGGGAACACTTCCACCATTAATTAAACGCCTGGTGCCATCCCGGTTCATCCCCGTGGGCACGGGGAACACTCACCAGTTCATTCGGTAATGATTCTGTCGCGCGGTTCATCCCCGTGGGCACGGGGAACACAACAAATAGAAAATGAAATTCAAGGGAAAAATCGGTTCATCCCCGTGGGCACGGGGAACACTCATCATTCAGTGCTTGCGTGTAATCCCATCGCGGTTCATCCCCGTGGGCACGGGGAACACGTAGAAGCTGTCGAACGCAATGGACGTGAGTAGCGGTTCATCCCCGTGGGCACGGGGAACACACAGCGCCAGTAGCGTATTCATGCGGCCTCCCCGGTTCATCCCCGTGGGCACGGGGAACACCCCGGTTACCAAAAAGAAGTTAAGTAGGCACGCGGTTCATCCCCGTGGGCACGGGGAACACATAAGCGGCCTGAGGCGACACGAGAGACTGAGCGGTTCATCCCCGTGGGCACGGGGAACACCTCGGAGTAGGCGAAGTCGAAAACGCACCAGGCGGTTCATCCCCGTGGGCACGGGGAACACTGGACGGCTTCATTAAATGAGGTAAAGCATGGCGGTTCATCCCCGTGGGCACGGGGAACACCCGCAAAAAGGTAAACAGTGCTGGGACATTGGCGGTTCATCCCCGTGGGCACGGGGAACACAACCCAGGTGAACGCTGGGTGATTCAGTACCACGGTTCATCCCCGTGGGCACGGGGAACACTGATTAAAAGCGCTGCCTATGTGCGCATGGGGCGGTTCATCCCCGTGGGCACGGGGAACACCACAATATGAGACAGTGACCATTGCCGCATGCCGGTTCATCCCCGTGGGCACGGGGAACACTGGAAGCCGCCAAAGCCAGCCCCTCCCGCTTGCGGTTCATCCCCGTGGGCACGGGGAACACGGAACGTTCGGATAAGGCATGACACCGGCAACGCGGTTCATCCCCGTGGGCACGGGGAACACTCCCTCAAAACGTCAAAGCAATGGTCCAGGCCCGGTTCATCCCCGTGGGCACGGGGAACACGGCAAAGTGCTCGGCGTGCCATTCCATGGTGTCGGTTCATCCCCGTGGGCACGGGGAACACACGACAATACGGTAAATAATAATAATACGAACCGGTTCATCCCCGTGGGCACGGGGAACACTTCATGGGCTTAGGCTCCGTGGGTTTAGTTTGCGGTTCATCCCCGTGGGCACGGGGAACACTAATTCGGCATTGTTCATTTTGTGCTCGAAACCGGTTCATCCCCGTGGGCACGGGGAACACAAAAAGACGGCAAGTTTATTAGCCAGGCAGAACGGTTCATCCCCGTGGGCACGGGGAACACTGACGCACCTTGTACTGCGTATACTGACGTTCCGGTTCATCCCCGTGGGCACGGGGAACACCTAATGCAAAAAGTTTAATTGAAGCTAAGTTGCGGTTCATCCCCGTGGGCACGGGGAACACCTGCTGGCACGCGGTGGTAAGCTGTTCAGAGACGGTTCATCCCCGTGGGCACGGGGAACACAATTAAGGCCTTTTTAAGATTTGGGTAGTAATCGGTTCATCCCCGTGGGCACGGGGAACACTACAGTGTTATTACCGGCGACTAGGTTTGTTACGGTTCATCCCCGTGGGCACGGGGAACACTGCCTTGCGAGCAGCTGCAGCATCTTCAATGCCGGTTCATCCCCGTGGGCACGGGGAACACGCGCCCTTAAATTTCGACCAGACATAATCAGCCGGTTCATCCCCGTGGGCACGGGGAACACTTTAGCGTTATAGGCATTAGCTAGGGCAATGGCGGTTCATCCCCGTGGGCACGGGGAACACTATGTTGAACAGCGACCCAACGCTGCGCAGTACGGTTCATCCCCGTGGGCACGGGGAACACGGCGTAGGTTTAACTACGATTGCCGGGACGTACGGTTCATCCCCGTGGGCACGGGGAACACATCCAGTGCGGCTCTTACAAGGCAGTCTTTGGCGGTTCATCCCCGTGGGCACGGGGAACACTTTAGTCCAGATCTCCACCTTGCCGCCGCTTACGGTTCATCCCCGTGGGCACGGGGAACACGCCGATCTTGTTGATTAGTGCCGCCCATGCCGCGGTTCATCCCCGTGGGCACGGGGAACACACAGGGACTAAATTCTCGCGCAATATCAAGCGCGGTTCATCCCCGTGGGCACGGGGAACACTCGGCAAACAATCCGGGGCTATCGACACCGCACGGTTCATCCCCGTGGGCACGGGGAACACGGTTAAATGCCGCAAAGCGTGTGGGTGACATTCGGTTCATCCCCGTGGGCACGGGGAACACTCAACCCGCCATAAAAATATGGCGTGTGACTGCGGTTCATCCCCGTGGGCACGGGGAACACAACCTGAACGCCTACAAACAAGCTGCAATGGACGGTTCATCCCCGTGGGCACGGGGAACACAAAACCGTACTCAACTCATTGTTAGCCATTACCGGTTCATCCCCGTGGGCACGGGGAACACCAGACGCACCTTAGCCACGTGCCAAGCTCATTCGGTTCATCCCCGTGGGCACGGGGAACACACGATTGTTATGCTGGTAACCGCGTTCTCTTACGGTTCATCCCCGTGGGCACGGGGAACACTTATATGCGGGTCGCGCATGAATTCCTGCACGCGGTTCATCCCCGTGGGCACGGGGAACACGATCACATTGTTAAAAGTTTACTGTTCATTTTCGGTTCATCCCCGTGGGCACGGGGAACACCTCACCGGCAAACAGCGCGGCAAAGTCTGATTCGGTTCATCCCCGTGGGCACGGGGAACACCTTTTTACTTTCCAATGTAGGTACCACCCTGACGGTTCATCCCCGTGGGCACGGGGAACACACTAAATTTCCATTTCTTCACGCTACCAACTCCGGTTCATCCCCGTGGGCACGGGGAACACTCTAATTATAGACAATTGATCTATAAAGAAAATAATCCAATTGAAAAATCTACCAGATTTTTAAAGAACAAACTAAGAATAATCAGTTTGGCTCAACGGGTAAAAATCGCACCAGCCTTAACCCTTCCACGTCTATAGGTTCTCGCCTGTTCTCACCATAGGTTTGAAACTCAAAACCAGATTCATTGTTGGTTGACCACGCCATGACGACATTACCATCATCAGCAAGTTCGGTAACCTGATACCAGATCATCTCGCGAATTCGCCTGGAAACATTGCCAACGTAAACGCCAGCCCGCACCTCTAATAACCACACCGCTAAGCGTCCTCTTAACCTTGGTGGCACCGCTTCTGTGACTACAGTTATCATTGCCATAATTTATCCCGAACGGTGACCTTCATTACCAATATTCTGTGGCTCAGGAATCGCGGGAGGTTGACTATCTTCAGGCGCCTCTGGAGGGGTGATTTCTCCAGCACTCAACACTTCTTCTATTAATGGAATAAGGCGGTTGAGTAACTTGGTTTCGCGAAAAATATTACGGCACGCAACGCGGACTTCTCTATCAGGACTGCGGGGGTGTTTTGAGGCTATCTTGAACGCTTCTGGTACAACAGATTCGAATTTGATGATGTCAGCCATATCATAAACGAAGGATAAGGGTTTACCTGAGTGAATAAAGCCAATTGCTGGCGCGTAACCGGCTGCAAGAATGGCAGCTTCGGTAACGCCATATAAACAAGACGTGGCAGCACTGATGCATTGATTAACGACATCACCTTTTTCCCAGTCTTTGGGATCATACCGACGACCTCGCCATTCCACACCGAATTGTTTGGCAAGTAATTCGTAGGTTTTACGAACGCGCGCGCCTTCGATACCGCGCAGCTGATCAACACTTCGTCGCTCTGGGGCAGGCTCACCAAAACGCAATTCAAACATTTTGCGAACCACTTTCAGCCTGAGGTTTTCGTCCAGTGCCAGTTTGGCTTGGTACAACAATTTATCTGACCGAGCGCCACCGGGTTGACCTGCTGCATACAGCCTCACGCCAGCTTCGCCTACCCAAATTAACAAAGTACCCACTTGCGCCGCCAGTTTCACCGCAGCATGAGATACTCGCGTACCAGGTTCAAGCATAATACACACAACCGAACCAACCGGAATATGCATTCTCTCGCCATTTACTTCATCAATGACTACAAACGCGCCATCTTTCACGTCAATCCGTCCCATCCCTACAAAAATCATAGAATTGCGATCTTTAATAGGGATAGGTTTCAGGGGGATGAATGCCATGTTTACTCCTTTAATAGAGGATTCTTAGCGGCATTGGCTGCTATCAGTACTTGCATTTGCTGAATGGCTAATTGGTTTAGTTTTACAATGCGCTCAGATTGCTCCATTCCTTGTTGAATAAAATGAGCATTCATGGATTCCATGTTCGTCAAACAGACCAGTTGATGAATATTAGCGTGATCACGCATATTGCCGCTGAGCTGAGGGTTTTCATCGCGCCATTGCTTAGCGGTAACACCAAAAAGCGCCACATTGAGCAAATCAGCTTCGCTGGCATATACACAGGCTATTTGTTGGCTACTGAGCGTTTCCGGAATGAGGTGTTCTTTTACCGCATCGGTATGGATCAGGTAATTGACTTTGGCCAGGTTGCGGCGAATATCCCAGCCTAGCTGTTGGAATTCTTGTTCTTTTAAGCGCTGAAACTCTTTAATAAGGTAGAGTTTAAATTCGACCGAGATCCAACTGGCAAACTCAAAGGCAATATCTTTTTGTGCATAGGTACCGCCATAGCGCCCGGCCTTTGAGAAGAGTCCAATCGCATTAGTTTTCTCTATCCACTGTTTGGGCGTTAGTGTGAAACTATTCAAGCCTGCTTCTTTTTTAAACCCGTCGAATTCGACGGGATTAAAATCCGCATTGTTTAGCTGCTCCCAAATTCCCAAAAACTCGATTGTGTTGCGATTTCGCAACCAGTTTCGAATAAGATCGTCGGAACGAGCAGAGCTTTTATACTTCGCAATGTCAGTAATACAAATATACTCCACGCCCTCTTTGGTCGCAGTTGCGATTGTTTGTTCAAGTACTTGCAGTTTGGGTTTCATAAACGTCCCTGTATAGTTTTTTACGCTCGTTTAATCATCATTAATCCGCAGCCCATTCCTTTGGCTCTGCCAAATCCCTTGGCGTATTGATTAATGAATTTTAGTGGGTTTTGAACTGTTAACATGCCCTGATAATCAACGCTTGAAAACTGTATCTGATGACGTTTTTTCTGAACCTTATGCTGGGTATAGCCATCAATGGACGGTTGGCAATCAAGAGTAATCCCCCATTCATCCAATCTTTTCTCGTTGTTCAACCAGCTAATCGCAGCCTGTTCCATATGCATCTTGAGCGTTTGTGCATCCGATAATTCGTCTTTAACGTTATACTTAGCCTGCATCATCACATCATGGCGGCGCTGCTTTCCATCATCACCTTTTACACAAACGGTAGGATTAACTCTCAGCTTGAATGACAGCCGTTGCCCTTTTTTTAATTTAGGCTCAAATACTTTGGTTACACACGAAAAGATAGGTAGGCTTGCTTGCGGTTCAGTTTTGGATAAAACATAAAATTCCGGCATGCCCGTTATACCCATTTCTTCCCGATACAGAAAAGATCTTTCTGTAACATTTGAAAATAACTGCCAAATTAACTGGTGTGATGCGTAAACTCCGTTGCGCTGAAGCTTTGCTAATTCTTGGGCTGTTTGCGGGCTCGATATCATTGTGACTTTTGATAAAAACATTATTTAGCCTCCCGCAATGTTAATTGATGCATAGTTCGCTGTTTAAACTGCCAGCGTCCACGATGCACAGGCTCATCCCAAGGTTGGTAAGACTGGGTGAGTTCATCGTCGAATTCCGTCGCATTGCCCTCCCAAAAATAAGTTACGAAGCCGTTAGCACCAAACCAATATTTGTCTGATTGTTCTGAAACAACGGGGGGAAAATCGGTATCTAAAGCTTGCTGCAACGTCTCAGTTTCAATAGTCTTTGGTGAAAGAGGTAAACTAAGAGGACAAGATTTACGCCCTAAGTAGAGGGGAAATACTGGTTTTTCCAACGCGGCCTTTATGGCTGAAAGAGCTACTTGGGGGTTAGCCCTTAACCAAACAGCCACTACCCAAACCCCATCACAGCGGTAATCCCGGCTGGATAATACCGTATTTAATTTTGCTTCACTTAGCTCGCTTTTACGAGTTAAATGGGTCACGCCTCTTTTTTCTGACGGCACCTGGGCGGTATGATAATCTCGCAATATGGAGCTGGGTACACATTGCTTCACGCCAAACGAAACACTTTGCTGTAGCGCTTCGAGTTTTTCAGCATTATCTCTGGTAATTCCCAATGCAGCACCGAGCAAGCCCAATAATGCTGAACGCGTGGGAGCAATGGCCGTGGCTCTATCTCCTCCCACTGCTGGCACGCCCCAACTCGCCATTGGACCGTAGAGCCGAAAGACTAAATATTCTTTCATTGTTACGCTCCAATTACTTTGCAACGAAATCTAATAGTTCGTTTAACGTACCTTCACCTTTCACAGCGTTAATTGTGTAACGCGCATCCGCACACTTGCCGTAAACCGCATCAAAATTCGCCGCTTGTTTTTCTATTGCAGTAATCGCCGCATCAGCCATATCGTCGTCATGAACCGGCCTAAGATATGCTACTGACAATGACCGTGGTTGTTGTTCACCAACTTCAGCCATGACATAACTGGCATACGCGCGTGATGCGAAACTGTTTTGCTTGCCTTTGGGAGAGACTTTTACCGCCGCTTCGGTCAATGCTTTTATGGCGTTGTCGGCCAAGGCTTCATTACCACCAAGGTTTTCAACTAGTTGAGATTTGTTAATGCAGATGTAGCTATAAAACAACGCCGCCGCAAAGTTTGCTTCACCAATGTGGGCTGAGCCAGCATCTGTTTTACCATCGTTCAAATCGTCAACGGCGGTAAAATAATCATCTTCTACCAGCACTTTATGAACGCTGATTGAATGGGCAACCTGACACGCCGCTTCGACATTAAACTCAGGGCTGGATGCCAACATTCTGCCGAATAGGGCGATGTCGACAGACGTCCGGTCTGCTTTTAACAATTTCAATTCTTCAGAGCTTGGATCTCGCTGTTCATTGCAAAGTAGCTCTGCCAGTGCCAAAACAGCTAGTTTTTCAGCTGTACTGATATGTGCAAGTTGCTCAATTTCTAAAGGCTTGTCTTTTTTAACTTTGCCAAAAACTCCGGCAATAGCTGAAGCCCAGGTCGTTGCTTGCTTCTCTTTTACGCCGCTTGCAATCAAGGTGTTAAATACCTCTTCACCGAGCTTTTTGGTGCGAATGCCGATTTCACCAGACATGGCTTCTTCAAATAATTCAGAAACGCGCCAGTTTCTCTTTAAACTTTGTGAGCTCACACGTAATCGATCAAACCCGCCCATTTTAGCTGTTTTGGGGCGTCCGAGATCGTCACGGTTTAAGTTTGAGGGTGCGTATGAAGTCAGTAAGTGAAGTTGAATAAATTTGCTCATTTGATTAATCCTTTTTTCATAAAATAGTTGTTTAGGCGTATATGTTTAATTTGCCTGGTAGTAATCCATTGCCCAGCGCACCGCTATGCGTTTGTCAGCTTGTCTGGGGTAATTTGACGTTAGTTCCTGATACCAATTGCAGGTATCTTTGGCTAACTGCGTCACTGATGCCTTGCCTTTCAACTGTTTTAAAATTCGCCTAATTCGGCGTAAAAACTCTTCTGGTGTTTGTGCCTGTTGTAATTGAGCGAAACGCATTTCGCTTACCACAGGCTTATCCCCATCGCCCTTTTTACCGGCTAATTTAGCAAAGCTTTCGGTATGGTTGTCTGACACAGAAACAAGAGCGCCGGCAACCGCTGCCCAACAAAGCATGTTTTCGCTAACTTGCTTGTCACTGCCTTCAGATATGTCATTACTTAACGATAACCAAAGCGATCTGAATCCTTGTGAGAGCAACACCGCATCAATAGATTCAGCTCTTTTTAATTCGGCTTTCCATGCAGTGGGAGCAGCCTGGATCCCCTCTTTTTTCAATTCACTCGCGCTCGCATACATAGATTTCCACCAGCGAAGTGCCGTTGATACCCCGCGTTGAAGTAGCTCTTTATTCATTAGTTGTTCTCCTTATTCGGCTCAATTTGGTGCTCCGTTTCAAATTTTTTGAATGATTTTGAATACAGCCCTTTTAACAGGTTTTTTCTTGCTCCAATTCGCTTCTCCATGGTGCGTTCAGAACCCAGTTCAGATAGCGCATATTCATCGAATAAAGACAACGCAACATTCCTAAGAGTGGACAGCCACTGTTTTGCTTCCATTGAGGTTAAGTACAGGGAATCACTACTCATCAACTGCTGCACGGCCGCGAAGAACGCAGATTGAGTTTGTTGCCAAAAGGCGCTTTCAATAAAACTAAAATCCCCTTTTGCATCACCGGGTTTATCAAACCACGCCGATTTTATCTGGCTGCGACAATGCCAAAGGGCATCATTAGCGATAGTCTGAAGTTGTTTAATGTAGTCAAGAATGTGTTGTTGCTTAGCCGATGGAACCTGATAAAGCGGCATGGTTTCTGAATACCAACCACGTGCTTTCATGTTGTCCATGTCGTAGCCAAAGACCCATAATCTGGCTTGTGCTGTTACATCTTCTAAAATGTCATCTTTGACCAGATGATTAAAAGAACGAACTACACTTGCACACATCTGCTGGGTTTTGCCGCCATCGGGTGAGCCCGTCAGTGTGAGTACGTCCCAGATCTTATAGGTAATGCCGCCAGGTTGACCTTTTATAGACAAATCTTCCTGGTCCGGCTTTTTTAAGTCACGCTTATACGGTGTAAGGGGGTGTGACCACGATCCAGCATAATTGGCACCATAATTCTGCGTCTTATAGAGTTTCACCAGCTGGCTACAAGACTTCCCGGTAAGACTGCATTCGCCAGCAACATCTTCGACTATCAGTCTTATGCGTCTTGGCATCGACCAGAACATATGTAGCGGGTGCACATCTTTCTGATAAGTTTCGCTCCCTTTCTTTGCACTGACTCGAGTTTTACCTAACCATGGGAACACAGTGTCACTGTGTAAATCTGGGGCGGAGTAACGTTCATCATTAGGCGCAACGTTTAACCACAGTTTTTGCCAGAGCGGGGAGTTTTCATTTTGTGGCATTACCAAGGTAGTAAGCGGGCCACCACCACGAAGTCCAGTACGATGTCCCTGCCCACCAGCAGGAGCATTTATCTGGAGAGTAAAAAGCGCCAAAACCGCCATAGGCAAAGACATAACTTCACCAATCCCTCTTTTAACAAAGTGATCGGTATTCAGCTTTAAGCCATTTCCACCTGGCGCTTCGATGAGTAAACCCGATATCGATGTTGGCTTTGCATCATCTAAGCTGTCAAAGTCCTGCATAAACAAAGGGCCATCACCTGTGGCATTGAAAGCGTGTTCTGCTTTTGAAAATGCTTTCTGAAGCACTTCTTCTGTCGGTGATTCAAGATAGTTATCTTCCCATTCGAACTCATCATCAGGCGCAAAACAGGTTTGCAATAGCCCAATCACAAACTGATAGGCTGCGCCCTGAAAATCAGCTCTCGGTAGTGCAAAGTCAATGACTTCTGGGTTTGCAATGGCGGTTATCGGCAACGTTTGTTCAGTGATACTTCCATCTGGTTGTTGAACCTTAAATACCAGCCAAGGATCTTTGAGTAAGTTCATAGTAATTCCCATTTACATATACTGTAATGGGGAGAAGACTCCCCCCACCTAAATTACTTTTTCTTGATTTTGATAGGCCACGCACGCTTTCCATAACTATACGCATCCATTAATTTCCCATCTTTTCCTTTCTTATATCTCCTGAAAATGACTATATAATCTGAATCTTGCTTACAATTAGGCATAAAGCCTCCTCTGCATAGTCAGAGGCAGAAATACAACTGGATCAAACTCGATTGATTCCAGAGTCAAAACCACTTAATATCGACGTGCTAACGAGCGTGTTTGTGGGGGCGGTGCGCTGCCTCTGCTTACACGCCACCTCATGACTGTTCAAACAATAACCTAATCCGAAGAAGTGATCAACATAATAAAAGTAAATAGAGTTTATTTTAATGTTCTAAATTGAAGTTTAGATTCCCTATTCTTAATACGTCAATGTACAATAATACCGTTCCCCTTAGATTAGGGGATGAACCGTAAATTGAGTTGATTTTGCTCTAACGGTTGCTTTGTTCCCCGCGTTAAGCGGGGATTTTAAATAAACCAGAGACAGGTGAGTAACCAAAGCGTTCATCCTGTTCTGGTATCCAACATTGTTTGAATTTAAGCACTGGGTATTTCGCGATCAATTTATCCAATTGCTCCTGATATTTTTCCGGCACTGGGCTTAAATTGTCTGCGTACTTATTTTTTGCGAGTTTCAGCGTACTTAACTGTATTGCATGCTGTTTATGCTCGCACCAAAAAGTTAACCGTTCCTGCGCATCTACTTTTAATAGCACAATCTGCACTTCTTCCCGCTCACTGAGCCGGGTATTAATTTCAACCTCATCTTCTTCCCAGCGCCCACGGTTTGTTATTTGATATCCCGTTTCCCAGTTGAGCTTTCTGGCAAATGCCTGATTTTCTCTCGCTCTTTCATCGCCCATAACCCTTTGCTCCTGGGCAATTAAGCTGGCCGGAATTTGCTCTCTCCCTTCATCGCTATACACCGCTTCGATTAACTGTCTGGCATTCTCGGGCATGCGCATGGTGCCTAATTTCAGCAACTCTCTCATCCCCAACCAGAGTCTGCCGGCCGATGGGTATACATAGCTGGTATTTCTGAAGTCTTTTCTTACCCAGTCTTCATTTGGGTTATCACTCCATTGTGGTGCATGTACGATCAGTTCGGGTTGTCCTCGACAATCTGATTCACCTGAAATCAAATTGCCCTGTTTGTCTCGGGAGTGGCGATGTAATCGCCCGGTTCGCTGGATCAAATCATCAATTGGGCAAATATCAGAAATCATCAGATCACAGTCTGCATCTAAGCTTTCCTGAAAAACCTGCGTCGCTACCAGTACTTTCCCGGAGCGTGTATCCGCCTCACTGTGCTTACCAAATACCTTTAATACCTTTGCTTCAATAGTATTTCTATCATCCAAGGTGAACCTGCTGTGAAATAAAATACAATCATCACGGTTATTCATTCGAGCAGACAATGTTGAGTATGCCGCTAAGGCGTCATCAACGGAGTTTCGCACCCATACAACGCAGTTCCCGCTTTCTGTAGCGTTGATAATACGCTCAATACAATTCGCTTCATCATGCAAAAATGTCACCGTTACCGCTCGACTCACTTTTTCCCGACTGAGCAAAACTTCTTCTCGCACTGGATTTTCCAATTCGGGTGTAACATGTGTCGCAAGAGGGAAATCGTTCAATCCGGTTCTTGTGGGCGGTTTCACAGCATTTCCTGCTGACGCTTGCCATATTTCTACCAGCTTTTTACGCTGCTTTAAGGGTAATGTTGCAGTGAGTAAAATGACGGACCCGCCCTGATGGAAATGCAGTTTGAGTAATGCTTCCAGCAGTTCAAACATGTATTCGTCTGCCGCATGGACCTCATCAAAAATCAGCACTTTATTATGTAGGCCTAAGAGCCTGAGGGATTGATGCCTTTTGGGTAACACCGCCAGTAGCGCCTGATCAATGGTGCCAACACCAACAGGTGCAAGCAGCGCTTTTTTACGAGAATCGGCAAGCCAGCGATGACATTCTGCGATCGCGGTTTTGTCTTCTGCGTTGTAATTAGAGTTATCTTTGCCGGAGGTAATGACCGTTTGCTGAAAGAGGGGGTTCATCTCCCGGGCACCATGAGCCAAAACGATGCTCGGCTTTTCAGCCGCGGTCTCATACATACTCAGGTAATGTTCGGTTACCCGTTTATACATAGCATTAGATGTAGCCATGGTAGGTAAACCAAAATAAAAGCCACTCGCCACACCTTTTTGCATCAGTCGTTGAGTTAGTGTAAGTGCGGCTTCTGTTTTGCCCGCCCCAGTCACATCTTCCAGAATGAATAACTGTGGAGCGTCAGTGATTTCTACTTTTTCAGCCCAGTTCTGCAATGGTGTAGGTTTAAAACCAAAGCTATTCTCAACTGAAAAGAAAGGCGCAACGTCGAATGAGCGAATGAGTTGTTTACTCTCAAGTGCCTTTTGGGCTAGCTTTCTGGCCGTTTGCCAATAGATATCTAACGGCATCTCGTCTGAAACATAGGGAAAGTCGGCTTGATCTGAGCCTATCCAATCACAAAGCACTGCCATACCTGCAATGTGCCAACTAACTTGCTTTAGCTTTGCTAACCACTCGGTATCATTTTGATATATGATTTCGGTAAGTTCTGGTTGGAATAGTACAATTAAATCTGCCGTAAATGCTTCTGATGCAGTTAAATTTTGACTTTCAGTGAAGCCTTCAATTCCTGGCTCATCAAGTTCTACCGGAACTCCATGGTGCCCTAGCATACAATCCATGATGATATTTAAGGGCTTGGCTAAATATGATTGTTGCCTTCTATTTAATCCATAACCTGCTGTGCATCGCTCGCAGATTTGCTTGCGCAGTTTTCGCCAAAACCAGGTACCTAGCCTGTCATGGCGATAATGCGTACCGTCGTAACACTTTCGACTATTTGGTAATATGAGTTTCGATGAATCGTTTGAAAACAAAGCTTGGAAGGCGGATGCAAACTTTCCCAGGTCATGCATCGCCATGAATAGACTCATCAGCGATGTAAACTGAGCTCTGGGAATTGCCAGATAATCGCTTAATTCACCAGACAGTTTTGTATCAGCATCTAGCCATTCATAACACACCGCCGCCACATCCAAACAGTGATAGGGCAACAGGTGATAATCAGCTCCTGGTTGTTCACTGTCTTTTTTGGCTTTTCCCCAATATTTAAAATAGGGAGGGAAGTAAATTTCCATGCTCTGTCCTGTCTAGTAAATGAATCGATTTCTAGTTACTTTTTCACACTAAAATTACTTCTACAATCCCGTAAATAAAACCAGTAAACCCACTTTACCGGTTTAGCAATATTTTCCTGCTTAGCTAGCAAACAACCAAGGCTTCAGGTCATCTTCGTTTACTAACACTAACTGTTGCTGTTGGGGTGTTTTTGCCAGGGAGTCGGTGCGTACCTGCATGCCCTGAATAACATACTGGGCCAGGGCAGCTTTGGTTGTTATTGAGAGCTCGCCATTTTGCATTTGGTAATCCTGCTCAATAATGCGTTTTTGGTCCGGTGTAAAACGGGGATCGGGTTGAAGTCGTATGGTTATATTGGTGTTCCAGCCCTCATCCTGTGTTCGGGTGTGGTTAGCCGCATCCAATAAAAACGGGGCTCCTCTGAACCGGCTTAGAACAAAGTCACGATATTCACTGCGATACTCGCAATAACCGCGTAAATGCCAGCGTAAACCAGTTTTAACAAATGTATGTGGTTGTATTACTCTGCCTTCTGCCGTTGTTTTACTTAGCGAAAGATATTCCACATCAATTCGGCGCTGATGCCTTATTGCAGTGACTAGTCCACGCATAATTTCGGGGGAGGTATGTCTTGGTGGTAACTGCAATTCAGCATGGGTAATACTGTTATGCGCGAGTTCAGCAGAATCATTTTGCGTATTCAGCCAGTCCAGATACTCATTTACATCGCCACTGATTAACTCACAATTGAGCTCATTATTGGGAAAATGCGCTTTAGCACTTTTATTGTAAACAATATTAGATGGGTAGATAATTTTGTAGTCTGAAATGTACTTTTTCGCCTGAGTAGTACTAATGCCATATGCATTACACAGGTCCTGACTATTTACTCGCCCTTGCCAAAACGCGAGTAACTCAATTAGCCAAAGGTACTTATTACCAACACCGTTATCCATAACTCAATTCCATTTATTTTGCGACCATGGCGTTAATTCAATAATGACAGGCGGATCGGCTCTTAGCAACCAAGGGGATATATCTGTTTTTCAAAAACCAACCTCCTCACGCAACCGCCTTGATGCAGATCTAACTAAACTCAGTTGCTAGCATTCAGCGCTTTAGTTGTAAGACCAAAGTATTTAATAACCAAAATGAATACTAACTATTAACGCCTGACACCGCTCATTCACCGCTTAGCCCTTTACTGACGAGGGCTTCGCCGTAAAATACGGCCACTGAAATTGCGGAATCCCCCCTCATGATAGATACCATTCTTATTACTTTGGCCGCCCTGGCCCTGCTTGGCGTGATGTTCGAAGAAGTCCTGCATATCAACAAGGCAAAGATCACCCTGTTTTTTGGCACGCTGGCCTGGATGATCCTGTTTATCTCTGCTGACAGCCCGGCCTCCACCGACGCGATTAACGAAGGCTTACTGCATAACATTACCGAGATCTCCACCCTGTGGTTATTCCTGGTAGCCGCCATGACATTTGTGGCTTATCTCAACCGTAAGGGGCTTATTGCCAATATGCTGAACCTGGTGATGCCTACCAACATTTCACTCAAAAAGCTGATGTTGATAACCGCACTGTTCAGTTTTTGCTTCTCCTCGCTGGCAGATAATATTACCGCTACACTGGTGTCTATTGCCATGGTGCTATCACTGGGACTGCCGTTTAATCAAACCATGCGCTTTGCGGTACTGGTAGTTTTTGCGGTCAATTCCGGCGGCGTATCGCTGATTACCGGTGATGTCACCACTTTGATGATCTTTATGCAGAATAAAGTCACCATTACCCAGCTGTTCTGGCTGCTGGTGCCTTCGTTCCTGGCCGTCATGGTACTCACCGGATTACTGAGCATCGGCATGACCGGCAAGGTAAAAATTCGTAAAACGACCTATGCCACCAATACTATCGACTACGTGATCGCCGGTATTTTCTTAACCACCATTATCTCAACGCTTATACTGAACGTGTTATATGCCATTCCGCCCATGCTGACTTTTCTCGCGGGTATGGCAATTATGTTTCTGGTGGCCAACCACATGGGCGAAGATGACGATCAGGACCCGATTATGGATTACATCCGCTACATAGAGTTTGATACCCTGCTGTTCTTCCTGGGTGTACTGCTGTTAGTGGGTATGCTGGAACATATCGAAGCCTTACACTCGCTTCTTTACCTGTATCAGGTCTTCCCGCCGCTGATTGCAAATTATGTGATGGGCGCAACCTCGGCCTTAATCGATAACGTACCGCTAACGGCGGCGCTGCTTAAGGCCAATATCGGCATGTCGGTGAGTGAATGGATGTTACTGACTTATGCTGTAGGCGTAGGCGGTTCGTTGCTCATCATCGGCTCGGCAGCCGGCATTGTCACCATGAGTAAGGTTAAGGGCCTGAGTTTCGCCCGGTACGGCAAGTACTTTTTGCTGTTGCTTATTGCTTATTCAGTGGGCTATGTGCTGGTTTATGGAGTGGCCACGTATATCATGCCCGGCGTTGCCTGAATAACCCGCCTGACACGCTTTGTAACAATCCGTGCCGGTTCGAAACATCTGAGCACTTTTGTCCGGTATCACTTAGGGTTATAGTGATACCGGAACGCGGTTGTCAGTGAGGCAGAAATGGGTCAGGAAACATCAAAAATATTAGTCGTCGATGACGATATGCGGTTACGTAGCTTGCTTGAGCGCTACCTGGTAGAGCAGGGCTTTCAGGTAAGAAGCGCGGCGAATGCCGAGCAGATGGACCGCCTGTTAGAACGTGAAAACTTTCATTTGATGGTCCTTGATCTGATGCTACCTGGTGAGGATGGCCTGTCTATTTGCCGTCGTATGCGTCAGGCAGAAAGCAAGATGCCTATTATTATGTTAACCGCCAAAGGCGATGAGGTTGACCGTATTATCGGGCTGGAAATGGGTGCCGATGACTACCTGCCAAAACCATTTAATCCGCGGGAGTTGCTTGCCCGCGCGAAAGCCGTGCTACGTCGTCAGACACACGAGGCCCCCGGCGCGCCATCCATGGAAGAACAAATTGTCGAGTTTGGCACTTACCGGTTAAACCTGGCTACCCGCGAGATGACCGACGACGGCAAGTCCTTGTCGCTCACCAGCGGCGAATTTGCGGTCTTAAAATCACTGGTTACTCACCCCCGTGAGCCGTTGTCCCGCGACAAACTGATGAATCTGGCCAGAGGCCGGGATTATAGTGCCCTGGAACGCAGCATCGACGTTCAGGTATCACGCCTACGCCGCATGCTGGAAGAAGATCCGGCCAATCCACGTTACATCCAGACGGTATGGGGTTTAGGTTATGTGTTCGTGCCGGATGGCGCGGTTGCCCAGTAACATAACCTGTGCGATTACTCCCTAAAAGCGCCTTTGGCCAAACCGTACTGCTAATTGGCGTTTTGTTGTTGATCAATCAGGTCGTCTCTTACCTGTCGGTCACCATGTATTTTATCCGGCCCAGTTACGAGCAAATCAACAGCCTGATTGCCACCCAGGCTGCCACACTCAAAACCCATGTGGACGAACTCGATGACCCTGAGTACCTGCGTACTTTAAAAGCACAAACCGGCATTCGTATTTTTACCGATACCGAAGCAAAGGCAGCCAGACTTGGGCAGGCGACCTTCTATCAGTTTATGTCTGCTCAGGTCACCGAGCAACTGGAAGAAAAAGCCGAAGTGCGCATCAGTGCGCCCCAGCTTGATCAGCAATCCACGCCCTATTATGTGTGGATCAAAATCGCCAGCCTGCCAGACAAGTGGATTCGGGTTCCGGTGTATGGCTTAAGTGAAGCCAATATTTTTCCGTTAACTCTGTATCTGTTGCTGATTGGTATTTTAAGTGTAGGTGGCGGCTGGCTGTTTGTACTTCGCCTTAACCGACCACTTAACGCCTTGCAACGCGCCGCTATCAAAGTGGGCAGGGGTCAGTTCCCGCCGCCACTGAAGGAAGATGGCACCAGCGAAATGATTGAGGTAACCAAAGCGTTTAACCGCATGAACCAGGGGATAAAGCAGTTAGAGCATGATCGCATGGTAATGACCGCGGGGATTTCCCACGACCTGCGCACCCCACTTACCCGTATTCGTCTGGCCACCGAAATGCTGCCTGAGGATCAGGACTGGGTGAAAGAAGGCATTGTCAGCGATATTGAAGACATGAATGCGATTATTGATCAGTTCATTGAGTACGCCCGGCAGGAACAACAGGAACGCCAGACCATTGCCAACCTCAACCCGTTAATTACCGAATTAACCGATGCCCGTAATACTAATCAGCAGTTTAATCCTTCCGCGGAAGACCGTCAGTCCATTCACCTGGAGCTCAATCCGCTGCCGAATATTCCATTGCGTAAAGTCGCCCTCAAACGGGTGCTGGATAATCTGATTGAAAACGCCTTCCGCTACGGCAGTAACCATATAGAAATCACCACCTATTTTGACAATAAACAGAACCGGGTGGTCTGTAAAGTTCGGGACTTTGGTCAGGGCATTCCGGAGGATAGTCTGGAAAACGTCTTCCGTCCCTTCTCTCAGGGCGACTCAGCGCGCAATTCCGGCGGTTCAGGACTGGGACTGGCCATCACCAAGCGTATTATCGAGATGCATGGCGGGCAGATTAACCTGCGCAATCACCCCGAAGAAGGCCTGATTGCTGAGTTCTGGTTGCCCAGCGAGGGGCTGTAAAATACGGGCCTAGCCTTGCTTAATAATGCGGCTGTAAAACCAGGTGGCGCTCCAGAGTAGCACCGCCGCCATCGGCACAGCCCAGTAAGCCACTTCAATAGAAGCTATCCCGGCCCAGGCACCGGTACCAAGCGACACCAGTTGCACCCCCATGGCATTCCCAAGAATGGTTATTCCTGATAACAACGGGCCTTTTTCGCTGTCGATATTCATAGCAGCAGAGAGGATTAATGGGAAGAGGCCGCCAAGCCCCAGACCTAACAGGAAGTTACCCAGCATTATTGGCACAAAGGTATCGCCCAGCTTGGCAATAATGGCACCCGCCAGCAGCATGGTGACCAGCACCACCATTAACCGGTGCACGCTAAACCAGCGCAGAAAATACGCAAAGGTCAAACGACTCAACGCCATTCCACCGGTAAAACCAGCTAGCAGCAAGCGGGCTGCATCCCCGTCGAAACCCAGGCCCTGCTGTGCGTAACTCACAAACCAGTTAACCGTACCAAATTCCACCGCTCCATAGCCAAAACTGGCGACGGCCAATAATAAAAACACCGGCTGACGCACGATGGTGGCAAACGCCAGAGTTTGCTTAGGCGCCGATTCCTGCTGTTTCTCAACCGGTAATTTTGCATTGGCATTGCGCACACTAAGAAAAGTAAACAGCGCCAGAATAACCCACAAACCAGCCAGAAAGTGCAGCGGCAAGCGCCAGTTAGCCTGCCACAAGAAGATAAGCGACACGTAGAAAGACGCCACCAGCGTGCCAAGGCTAAACATAAAATCCATAGTGCCCATCATGGCAAAGCGCTTTTCTACATAGAGCTGGGCGATTATCGTATGGCCAATGGTAATTTTACAGGAGCTCAATACGCCAACAATAAACACAATCACCAGCAATCCCGGCCAGTTTGGCATTAAGCCGGCGATAACGATGAACAGGGCATTTACCAGCGACAAACTGGCAAACAACGGCAAGAACTCAAATCGCGACGCATATTTGCCACCAATAATCGCGCCCATCATCATGCCCAGTGAAAACAATGTAAACAATGCACCGCTAACAAAACTGCTCATAGTCAGCTCTGCCGCCATACGAGGCAGCAGGATCCCCCACATCAGCAACAGGATGCCGAGCAGAAAAAAGCCGCTGAATATTACGGTGGTAGCCAGGGTTCGATTCATTAGTTCTCCGTAAGACGTATCAGTCCGGCTCTCAGGTGAGAGTCGGCTACGCTAGCAATAGCATCGAACCTGTGGGCACATCAATAAGAATTCGTATGCAGCGAGTGATTTCGTTAATGTACTTAACAAATCTGGTAATCACCGCCGCATGCAAAAGAAAGTATAAGAAAAGGATTAACTACGCTCGGCTAGCCGTTGCCGCCCACCAGACTCTCCAGGCGCGCCAACTCTTGTTCCAGTGAATTCGCCGGCATTGTAGTGCCAGCCCGGGTATACCAATAACGGGCATTAAACTCATCCCCCTCAACCCGGTGCAGGTAGCCGTGGATCAGGCAGGAAAATTCATCGTTATAGTCCTGAACCAAATCGTGAGAGCCATCCCAGTCACCGGCTCTGGCCAGCTCAAGCGCTCTAATGTGAAAATCAGCCATCAATCAACCGCTTACTGTGAGGCTTCTGGTGCACTGTTATAGCCGCTCTTTAACGCTTCCACGTCAATTTCATCAAAGCGATACTCTGTATGGCAGTACTGACAGTTCATGTTAATTGAACCTTCTTCTTTAATAATCGCCAGCAGTTCCGCTTTGTCGATGTTACGCAATGCTTCGGCGCTGCGTTCTCGTGAACAAGTGCAGGCAAAGGTCACTGCTTCCGGTGCATACACTTCCAAGGTTTGCTCGTGATACAGGCGGTACAATACATCCTGAGCAGGTAACGCAAACAGCTCTTCAGCGGTCATGGTTTCAGTTAAAGTACACAGGTGCTCAAATTCACTGTCGGCAGTCACATTAGTGGCTTCACTGCTGGTTGGTACTACCTGTAAAAACATCCCGGCCACTTTAGGCGCATCTTTGTCTGCTAAGTCAGTATGGATAAATACGCGGGTTGCCAATTGCTCTGAGCGCTCGAAGTAATCTTCAATACAGCCCGCCAGCGAGCCTTTATCGAGCGCCACAACGCCCTGATAACGCTCTCCTTCGGTAGGCGTAATGGTAATAACCAGGACAGCATTAGCCACCAGTTCGGCGAAGCTGGCAGTCGATAAATCGGCTTCCTCATCCCAGCGGGCCACGCCCCGAAGGGTTTGTTCGTGGGTCGCATTAACTACGGCATAACGCACTTTACCCTGGCTTTGAATTTGTAGCCCTACTTCACCTTCAAATTTCAGCGTAGCGGTTAACAAACTGGTGGCTGCGGCCATCTCGGCCAGCAGTTGCTGGATGGCCAACGGATAGTCGGTGCTATGCACGATTGGCTTTAACGTGTCCTGCAATCTAACCAATTCACCGCGCACGCTGGCGTCAGTGAATAAATAACGATGTAACTGATCAAACTGATTCATGGTTTTTCCTGTCTTTCATCAGTGTTATCACTGATGTTTAAATTTAATAAGTTCGCGACGCTGCTTTTTGTCGGGGCGGCTTTCCGGTCGCGGATTATGGAAGCTTTGCGATTTTCGGGCGGCCTGATTCTCTTCCCTTTTAGCGATGCTCTGAGGCGTCTCTTCATATAATAGCTGAGCGTCTTTCGCCGGCAGGCGTTTTTCAGAAACGCCCTGAACGATAAGCTCTTTAACGTCCCAGCCAGCAGGCACCCGGATGGCCGCACCGGGTTCAACAATTTTACCCGGTTTGCTTTTTTGCCCGTTGTAGTGAACTTTTCCGGCCTGAATCAGGTCTCTTGCCAGTGCACGGGTTTTGGTTAACCTCGCTGCCCAGAGCCATTTGTCCAGCCGGACCTTTAGTTCATTGGTTGCATCATTAGCCATCGGTTGTTCTCATGCGTTTAATTACTAAACTGTAATATAATTTTAACCTGATCGGATTAATGTTGTTGCCCCCGCGTAGACTAGGCTATGATGGGAACGTTTTTTCGCGGTTATTTGTTCACCAATTAGTTGTTTTCAGATGATATTAAATCAATCCAGCTTACAAAATTTACCGGCCTTATTTAGCGCTCACCAACCCCGCATTCGACTCGCGGTGGTGGTGTTATTGTGCCTGTATCTCATCGCTTTCGCTGCTGAAATCACCTGGAAACTCATTCCCGAGCCAGATAGCAATGCCAGCCTAGCCGGGCTCAACGCCGCTGGCCCCCGTTCCGCCGGGTCATCATCAAACTCCCAACGTGGGGTCGACATTAGCCAAATACAACGCCTGAATTTATTTGGCGAAGTAAATAAAGCGGTACCACCGCCAGTCCAGGAAACTATAACCGACGCACCGGAAACTCAGCTTAATCTGGTATTGTCCGGTGTGGTATCGACCAGCGCTGAAGATCAGGGTACCGCCATCATTGAAAACCGCGGCAAACAGGCAACCTACGCCATTGGCGAGAAGATTGAAGGTACCAATGCCACGCTTTCTCAGGTTCATACCGACCGCGTTATTATTAAAAATGGCGGCCGCCACGAAACTCTGATGCTCGATGGTCTGGATTTTACCAAGCGCCGCGCTGCACAACAATCACCGGCAACCGGCAGAATTACCCGCGGCAATAACCAAAGTACTGCAACCATGGGCAGAATTGATAACAGTCCGCAGCCGGCTCGCGAGTTAAGTGACGAAGCCGTGGCAGCCACCGAGGCGCTGCGTGAGAGCCCATCCAGCTTTATTGATTTTATTACCGTGACCCCGGCACTCGAAGGCGGCCAGATGGCCGGCTATAAAGTGAAACCGGGTAAGAACCCCAGCTTATTTGAGTCGGTGGGGTTACAAAACGGCGACATTGTGATCCAGATAAACGGGTTGGACTTAACCGATCCGGCGCAGGCCAGAGAGGCCATGGGCGAATTAAGAACAGCGCAGTCCATCGAGCTGACGGTGACCCGTGAAGGCGAGTACATTACACTGTATCTGGACATGCCAGAGCAATAATTTAAGCAAGTAAAACAGGAATTAAACATGAGGCGAGTTGGTCGAACCTGGTTGACCCGAATGAGCGTAGCAATCTGCACCACATTAATGTGTGTGCAGGCAGCGGCAATCGATCGTATGCCCAAATTTCAGGATACGGATATCAACGAATTTATTACGATTGTTGGTAAAAATCTGCAAAAAACCATCATTGTAGACCCCAATGTAAGAGGCAAAATCAGCGTCATCAGCTACGACATGCTGAATGAGGAACAGTATTATCAGTTCTTCTTAAACGTGCTGCAGGTGTACGATTTTGCCGTGGTTGAAATGCCCAACGGTATTTTAAAGGTAGTCCGCTCCAAAGACGCCAAAACCTCCAATATTCCGGTGGTGGAAAACGCGAATCTCGACGGCGACGAAATGATCACCCGCGTAATCCCGGTGTATAACGTGCCAGTACGTGAGCTTGCACCGATTTTACGCCAGCTCAACGATCAGGCCGGTGGTGGTAACGTGGTGAGCCACGACCCATCGAATGTAATGATGCTGACCGGCCGCGCAGCCGTAGTAAACCGCCTGGTAGAAATCATTGAACGGGTTGACCGCGCCGGTGACGAAGAAGTCGACATTGTGAAGCTGCAATTTGCCTCAGCCTCAGAAATGGTGCGCATCATTGAAAGCATCAACAAATCCCAGGGTAAGCAAGCTGCGGGCGGTAAAAGTGAACCCCGCGTAGTAGCCGATGACCGCACCAACAGCATTATCGTAAGCGGCGACTCCAAAGCCCGCAAACGCCTGATTAACCTGGTACAGCGCATGGACCAGGAACTCGAAACCAACGGCAATACCCGGGTTATTTTCCTCAATTACGCCAAAGCCGAAGATCTGGTGAAAGTGTTGCAGGGCGTAAGTGACAGTATACAGGCAGAAGAAACCGCCGGCGCCGGCAATGCCAGACGTACTTCCTCTAATCGTAATGTCAGTATCGATTCACACGAAGACTCCAATGCACTGGTGATCACCGCAGAGCCGGATATGATGCGCTCACTAGAAGAGGTGATTCGCCAGCTGGATATTCGCCGTGCTCAGGTACAGGTTGAAGCCATTATTGTTGAAATGTACGAAGGCGACGGTACGTCTCTGGGCATGCAATTTGTGTCAGAAGCCGGAGGCGGTACGCAGTTTAATAACGGCGTGGTACCGGTAGGCGCGCTGGGTGTAGCCTTGCGTCAGGCAGAAGATCAGACAACTCAGTCAACCTATGTCACCGCAAACGGTGAGGTAGTAACAACTCAGGATACCACCCAGGGCGATTTCACCACCCTCGCCAACCTGCTTGGCGGTGCTAACGGTTTGATCGCCGGGATTGTGGAAAATGGCTGGGGCGCAGTGGTGCAGGCCGTTAGTAACGATACCAACTCAAACGTTCTGGCGACCCCGCATTTAACCACCATGGATAACGAAGAGGCATTCTTTATTGTGGGTCAGGAAGTACCGGTGATCACCGGCCAGACTACCGGCGACAACAACTCTAACCCGTTCCAGACCGTCGATCGTCAGGAAGTGGGTATTAAGCTGCAGGTTACCCCGCAAATCAACGAAGGTAACGCCATTCAGCTAACCATCGAGCAAGAAGTCTCGAGCGTATCCGGTGCCACTTCGGTGGATATTTCAATTAACAAACGTCAAATCAAAACCACGGTTATCGTGGATGACGGCGGCACCATTGTGCTTGGCGGCCTGATTGACGAAGATATTCAGGAGAGTGAATCTAAGGTGCCTTTACTGGGTGACATTCCGATTCTTGGCCATCTGTTTAAATCTACCAGCAGCAGCAAGCGCAAAACCAACCTGATGGTATTTTTACGCCCCAAAATCATTCGTGATGGCGTCACCATGAATGAAATCAGCAAGCGTAAATACAATTATATCCGTGCTGAGCAGCTTGAGCGCCAGTCGCGTGGCGTTGCACTGATGCCTCGCACCGAAACGCCGGTATTACCAAAGTGGGACGACAGCCTGGCGCTGCCGCCTACCTATGAAGATTACCTGAAGCGTCGCGAAGAGGAAGAAGCTCAGCAAAAAGCCCAGGATGGCAACGAATGAGCACCGAAACCAAGCAGCCCGAACTTACCGAATCAGTAGCCAGCGTGGCTGCTGAATCGGCAGAAGAGCTGTTACCGGAAGACACGATAGACGATCAACAGTTGCCCTTTGGTTTTGCCAAGCGGCACAAAGTGTTGCTGGAGCTCAATCAGGAGCCTGCATTGCTCTATCACACCAGCGATACGCCACTGGAAATCTTTAGTGAAGTCCGTCGTTATCATGCCGGTGCACTGGTGCTTAAGGAGCTCCCGCAAGACCAGTTTGAGCCTTTGCTAACCCAGGCTTATCAGCGCGATTCATCGGCAGCCAAACAATTAATGGAAGATCTGGGTAACGAGAGTGATTTATTCTCGCTGGCTGAAGAACTGCCGGATACCGAAGATCTGCTCGACAGCGAAGACGACGCACCCATCATTAAACTCATTAATGCCATGCTCGGCGAAGCCATCAAAGAAGGCGCGTCGGATATCCACATTGAGACCTTTGAGAATCAGTTAGTAGTGCGATTCCGGGTGGATGGCGTACTGCGCGAAATTCTGCGCCCTAACCGCAAACTGTCTTCCATGCTGGTTTCTCGGATCAAGGTCATGGCGAAACTGGATATCGCTGAAAAACGCGTACCCCAGGATGGCCGTATCACGCTGCGTATTGCCGGTCGCGCGGTTGACGTGCGGGTATCTACCTTGCCTTCCAGCCATGGCGAGCGGGTAGTGCTGCGTTTGCTCGACAAAAATAATGCCCGGTTAAATTTAACTGATTTGGGTATGACCCAGGTTAACCGCGATCACTTCTCTACCTTAATTCGTAAACCGCACGGCATTATCCTGGTCACCGGGCCAACCGGCTCCGGTAAAAGTACCACGCTCTACGCGGGCCTCAGCGAAATTAATTCCAAAGATCGCAACATCATGACGGTGGAAGATCCCATCGAATTTGATTTGCAGGGTATTGGTCAGACCCAGGTAAATCCGCGGGTAGAAATGACCTTTGCCCGGGGTTTGCGGGCCATTCTTCGTCAGGATCCGGATGTGGTCATGGTGGGGGAAATCCGTGATATCGAAACCGGCCAGATTGCGGTGCAGGCCAGTTTAACCGGTCACCTGGTATTATCTACCCTGCACACCAATACCGCAGCCGGTGCTATTACCCGTCTTGAAGATATGGGTATAGAGCCGTTTCTGCTGTCATCCAGCTTACTGGCCGTGCTGTCACAGCGTCTGGTACGTACACTGTGCCCGGAATGCAAAACACCGCATTCACCCGGCGAGCAGGAAGCGCAGATACTGGGCTTAAGCGATGCAACGGATGTAGTGATCTATTCACCTAAAGGGTGTGCAGCCTGTAATCAAACCGGCTATCGTGGCCGTACTGGTATTCATGAACTGCTGATTGTTGATGAAGCGGTACGCACCATGATGCATGAAGGCAAAGGTGAACAGGCTATCGAAAAATATATTCGCCAGACCACGCCGAGTATTCGTGAAGACGGTTGCCATAAAGTACTCAGCGGACAAACGTCGCTGGAAGAAGTGCTGCGGGTTACCCGGGAGGATTAATGGCCGCTTTTGCATACAAAGCCATTGCCGCCAACGGGCGCAATAAAAGTGGCGTTCTGGAGGGCGATAACGCCCGGCAAATCCGCCAGCAGCTGCGTGAAAAAGGCATGGTGCCGCTGGAAGTTGAGCAGGTCGCCGAGAAAAGCGCTAAGCAGTCATCTTCAGGATTTCAGCTGTTTCGCCCGCGTATCTCCGCCAGTGATTTATCATTGCTTACCCGTCAGCTTGCCACCCTGGTTGAATCAGCATTACCCATTGAGGAAGCGCTACTCGCCGTTGCCGAGCAAAGTGAAAAGCCGCGCCATAAAAATATGATGATGGCGGTTCGCAGCCGCGTGGTTGAAGGTTACACCCTGGCCGACGCACTCAGCGAATTTCCCAGCGTATTCGATGATTTATACCGCGCTATGGTCGCCGCCGGCGAAAAGTCAGGGCATCTGGATACCGTATTAAACCGCCTGGCCGACTACACCGAAAGGCGCCAGCAAACCCGCAGTCAGGTGATTCAGGCCTTAATTTATCCTGCCATTATGATGTTTTTCGCCATGATGATAGTGGTGGTGTTACTTACCGTAGTGGTCCCCAAAATCGTCGGGCAGTTTGATCACATGGGTCAGGACCTGCCCACCATTACCACGGTGCTTATCGCCATCAGTGAGTGGATGCAAAATTACGGGCTGTATTTGCTGGTCGTTATCATGCTGCTTGTCATTATGTTTCAACGTCTTATTCAGAAGCCCGCTATACGTCTGCGCTATCATCGGGTTCTGCTGAAGGTGCCCATGATTGGCAAAGTTTCCAGAGGGCTTAACACCGCGCGCTTTGCCAGAACCTTAAGTATTCTTACCGCCAGTGCCGTGCCACTGCTTGAGTCCATGCGTATTTCAACCGATGTACTGCAAAACCTGTATATTAAAGAACGTATTGCCGAAGCGGCAGTGCACGTAAAAGAAGGGTCCAGCCTGCGAGCCGCACTGGATAATACCCGGATATTTCCGCCGATGATGATGCATATGATTGCCTCGGGTGAGCGCTCGGGTGAGTTACAACAAATGCTTGGCAGGGCTGCCGATAATCAGGACAGGGAATTTGAGTCGCTAATCAGTGTCTCACTAAAGGTGTTTGAACCTTTGCTCATTGTAACAATGGCCGGCGTGGTTTTATTTATCGTCATGGCCATTATCCAACCAATTCTGGCATTAAATAATATGGTGAATGTGTAATGAAAATGCTTAAACGACAGTCGGGATTCAGCTTAATCGAAATCATGGTGGTGCTGCTGATCATTGGTATCCTCGCTTCGATGGTCGCTCCACAAATCCTGGGCAATCAGGAAGAAGCACAGCTTAAAAAAGCGGCCGTGGATATTCAGCAACTGGAAAGTGCGCTGGAAATGTACAAGCTTAAAAGCAACCGTTTTCCTACCACCGAACAAGGGCTTGATGCCCTGGTAAGTGCGCCGACTCTGGACCCTATTCCGCGTAATTATCCTGCAGATGGTTACATCAAGCGTTTACCGGACGATCCATGGGGTAATCCTTACGTGCTTATCAGCCCGGGAGAAATGGGCACCATTGATATCTTTTCTAATGGCCCGGATGGTGAACCCGGCACTGATGACGATATTGGTAACTGGAACATCAACGACTACCTGAATTAAGGCATTACGCTGTTTATGCGTGCACCAGGCCGTCACCGGTACAGCTTCGCTTTAGCATCGTTGGCGGCCAGCCGCCAGCGCGGCTTTACGCTGCTCGAAGTCATGCTGGTGTTACTGCTAATGGGTCTGGCTGCCGGCTATGTCATCTTTAATGCCTTTTCCACCGACCCGTCAGAACAGCTCGAAAGAGAAGCCCGGCGGCTGCAGGTGGTCATCGACATGGCCAGTGATTATGCGGTACTCAACCAGCAGCAACTGGGTATCTATATTGATCAGGAAAACCGTACCTATAGCTTTATGCAGCTCAGCAATGAAGATGAGTGGCAATTCATGGAAGGCAATACGCTGTATGAGCCGGTGACGCTCACCGAGCCATTCTTTTTTACCCTCAATCTGGATGATCTGCCCTGGCAAACCGAAGACCGGCTTTTTGACCGGGAAATGTTCGACAGCTCACTGAGTGTTAATGAACAGGATATTGAAATTGGCGAGGAAGAGGCGCCGCCGCCCCCGCCACAAATCCTCATCATGTCGAGCGGTGAAATCACACCTTTTAGCCTGGTGTTTCATTATGAGCCAGAGTTTACCAACGATTTGCCCGCCTATTACGTATTAAACTGCCAGGATATGCCACCGCTGGAGTTACTCGGCCCCTTGGAGCGACCCGAATGGGATTGATTTACAAACAACGGGGCATGACCTTACTGGAAGTAATGGTCGCACTGTTTATCTTTGCTATGACCGGCGGCGCCATAATGAAAGCTGCTTCAGAGCACCTCAACGGCGTGGGACAGATTGAAGAAATTACCATTGCCACCTGGGTGGCTAACAACCAGCTAAATGAAATTCAGTTAGAGCGCCCATGGCCGCTGAAAAATAACCTTAAGGGCCAGGCTGAAATGGCCGAACGCACCTGGTACTGGAAACAAGTCGTCAAGGATACCGGCGACAGCGATTTTAAAGCGGTAGAAGTAAGCGTCAGCCTTGATGCAGACTTCAATGACACCATCACCACAGTGATCACCTATTTTGCCAAACCAGCGGAGAACGGCTAATGCGTACCCGCGGCTTTACTCTGATCGAAATTTTAATCGCCATGGCGATTTTCGCCATGCTGGGTTTGGCGTCCACGGCGCTGCTCTCTAAGGTAATCGACAGCGACGAAATTTCCAGCGAGAAATTCGCCCGATTACAACAGCTGCAACGCTTTATGCTTATTATCGAACGAGACGTACAGCAGGCAATGCCACGGGCAGTCCGTATGGAAGGCCAGCAAAACAGTATTGTGATGCGTGGCGGTGAAGAAACCGACGACAGCGACGCTGGCGGACTGGCCTTTGTGCGCGGCGGCTGGCACAACCCTAAACTGGCTCTGCCACGCAGCACCTTACAAGGCGTAGCATATCGACTGCGGGAAAATAAACTCGAACGTCTGAATACCGTTTATGTGGATAGCGTACTGGGCACCGAACCTAAAGTCAGGGAAATCCTCGACAACGTGACTAACTTTACCGTTGAGTTTAATACCGGTGGCAGTGAAACCGGCGAAGCGGCCTGGCATGACAACTACATTGGCGAAACCCTGCCGCGGGGAATTCGGATTACCATTACCCTTGCCGACATGGGCGAAATCCAGCGCGTTTTTGCGCTTACGGAGCAAGCGTCATGAGGCATAGCAAACAGCGCGGTGCAGCCCTGTTAATTGTGTTGATGGTAGTCGCTCTGGTAGCCATCATCGCTTCAGAAATGGGCGCCAGACTGCAACTTCAGGTACAGCGGGCCAGTAATATCAAAAGCAGCAACCAGGCTTACTGGTATGCCAAAAGTGCCGAAGAATATGCCCGCATATCGCTGGTAACGCTGATGGAAGAAACCGGCAATAAAATCACCCTGAACCAGCCCTGGGCGCAGGAGTTTGAATATCCCATGGAAGAAGGCGGTATCAGTGTGACCCTGGAAGACATGCAAAGCTGCTTTAATATCAACGCACTGCCCAACGCCAATCAGACCAATGTAAATGGTCAGCAACCCACCGAAGCCATGAATGCGTTTGCCCGTTTGTTGCAGCTAACTAACGAAGAGATACCCAGCTTTACCGTAGATACGGTACGGGATTCGCTGGCAGACTGGCTCGACAGTGACGACCGCATGCGCATTTACGGCGCTGAAGACAGTGAATATGCCTCACGCGCATTCCCTTACCTCGCCGCCAACGGGCAGATGAGCAGCCAGTCTGAGTTACGCCTGATCAATGGTGTGGAAGCCGAGTGGCTGGAGGATTTGCTGCCGCAGGTTTGTGTTATTCCCGGCAATGATCAGTTAGTGATCAATGTAAACACGCTGAGCGAGGAGCGCGCGCCGGTTCTGGCTGCCTTAACCGGGCTAAGTCTGTCGCAGGCCTCCTCGATTATCGCGGCTCGTCCACTGGATGGCTGGGATGACGTCAATACCTTTTTAGCCGAACCGGATATTGCAGCGTTAAATTTGCAGCCGGAACAAACTCAATGGTTTAGTGTGACCACAGAGTATTTTATTTTACATACCAAGAGCCGTTACAATGAAGCAACGTTTGCCATGACAACCGTGTTAAATGCCGCTTCATCAGGCAAAATAGCGGTGTTGCGCCGCGAATTTGGAGTCATAAAGTAATGGAACAGTTAGTTGTTAGGCTGGGTACTAACCTACACGACCCCGTGCACTGGGTGGTATGGTCTGCCCAGAGCCAGGACGTTATAGCCAGCGGCGAATTAGCCGGTGCCGATGCACTGATAAGCCTCGGCGAGCGCACCAGTTTGCGCCGAGCAATCGTGCTGGTTCCCGGCGCAGATGTTCGGCTGTGCAATGTTACCCTGCCTGGCAAGGTCAATCGCAAACTACAAAACGCGATCCCTTTTATGCTGGAAGACGAACTGGCTGAAGATATTGGCGAACTGTTTTTTGCCATGGGCCCGTCCCATGGCACGGAACAATCCGTGGCCATCGTCAGTCACCGCCAGATGGCAAAGTGGCAGGGCTGGCTGCAAGATGCCGGCGTTACAGCTGATGTGATCCTGCCTGATATCCTGGCGCTTCCTCAACAGGAAGATAACCAATGGGTAGCACTGGCAATCGGTGAACAGTTAATTGTTCGTCAGGGGCCATGGCAGGGCATGCAGGGAGAACAGGCGTTTCTTACCGGGGTACTTGCCTTACAGGCCAAAGCCCAGCCGGAGCCGGTTAACTTAAGCGCCCTCACCGACATCGACCTTCACGCGGTACCTAATATTCATCAGCAAGCACATAACGACGACGTGCCAGCCATTGGCGTACTGGCAAAACACGTTGGTAAAGCATCCTTCAATTTACTCCAGGGGCAATACAAGCCTAAAAAACAACACAATCAGGTGTGGCAAGTCTGGCGTGTACCGCTTATTTTGCTCGCTCTGGTGGTCGTTTTAACCATCGGCGATAAAACACTCCGACTCAATAAACTGCAACAGCAAAATGCCGACCTGACTGCACAAATCGACAGATTGGTTCAGCAAGGTTTTCCGGATATCGGCACCTACCGCAACGTACGCCTGAAAGTGCAACAGGAGATGCAACGCCTGGAACAATCGGGCGACGGCAGTTCGCTGCTGGTGATGCTTTCACAATTAAATACCGCATTCGCCGCGTCGAATATCACGCCACAAACATTGCGCTTTGATGCTAACCGCACCGAGATCCGCATGCAGGCTCAGGGGAAAGATTTTAACGCGCTGGATACGTTTAAGCGCAGTGCCGAAGCCGCCGGCTTTACTGTAGAGCAGGGCGCCATTAACAATCGCGACGACGCTGTGATTGGCACAATGAATATCCGGGGAGCCTCATGAACGCGTTAAAACAAAAATTTACCGCTCTCACAGAACGTGAACAGCGCCTGGTTCTGTTATCCGGCCTGGTAGTTTTACTGGGTATTTTCTATTGGGGGTTATGGGCACCGCTTAATCAGAGTATCAGTCAGCAAAGTCAGTTACTGGAAAGTAATAAGAAACTGGTTAGCTGGGTTGAAGAGCAGGGCCAAAAGGCCGCGCAGCTGCGTGGTACTCAGTCGTCGCCCAGACGGGTTACCGGTTCACTACCACAACTGGTCACCAACACTAGTGGTAAGCACTCACTATCTATATCACGCATGCAGCCGCAAGGTGATGAGATTCAGGTGTGGATAGACGAAGCGCCTTTCAACAGCCTGGTGGGCTGGCTGAATGAATTAGAAACGCGAGGCATTGTGATTGAGCAACTCGATGTTGCCGAAGCCAATGCGCCAGGCATAATAAAAGTCAGACGGTTGGTACTTACAAAATGATGGGCATTAACTGGCGCTGGCTGTTAGCCGGCCTTTTTCTTTATTTTTGTTTACTCGTTGCTTACCTGCCAGCGTCGCAGGTGGTTAGCCGAATCAGCCTGCCAGACAACGTTAAGGTTGGCAACGTGCAGGGTACGCTATGGCAGGGCGAAGTTGACAGGGTTATCGTTAATAATATCCCGGTTAATCAGTTAAGCTGGGACGTATCCCCCTGGGCTTTATTCACCGGACAGCTGGCTGTGGAGCTCGATGCCGGTAACATGCGTGACGCCGCTTCAATCGCCTTTAACGGGCCGGTTAGCGTGAGCCTGTTTGATTTTCAGGCGGTGTCTGCCGAGGACTTTTTACTGTACTTACCGGTTGATCGGGTGTTGTCTGAAGTGCAATTACCGCTGCCGGTAAATGCCGGCGGTCGGTTTCGGGTCAATATAGAAAACCTGGCGTATTCCGCTCAGGGTTGCGACCAGATGATGGCCTATGGCGACTGGTTAAACGCTCGCGTTGCCGGTACCCAGGGACCTATCGAGCTGGGCACCTTTTCGGCGCAAATTCGTTGTCAGGACGAGCAAATTGTAATCAATGTAGAAGAGCCAAACGCCTTCGGACTGAGCATGCAAGCCTCAGCCCGTCAGGATTTTTCCGGTTTATCGGTAAAAGGGCAGTTTAGACCCGACCCATCACTGCCGCAGGAAGTACATGAGGCAGCATTATTTTTTGGTCGCCCGGATGCCAATGGCTACACCCAGTTTGAACTTTAATCCCAGCTTGAGCTTTACTCTATATACAGCGGCAAAAAGTTAAATTTGGCCATGGTCAGTATAATAGCCAGCTCATAAACACTCTGACGGGTGGCCAGGTGATTGGTTAATAAGCCAATAGCGCCGCCTTTTTGTTTGATATTGTGAGTATCAAACAGTTTATCCATCACATCGCCCAGCTCCTCGCCGGCGGTCAGAGATGCGTAAACCGTCTCAGGCAGGGGCAGGTTAGCACTGCGACCCACCGACCAATGCTCACCATTACAAATGGCTACGTAAGCAAAGGTAGCAGGGCCGTCGGTGAACTTATCCACACCGCCCTCAATGGCTACATACCAATTGGCCTGATGTTCAGCCAGACAGGCTTTTACCCGATTAACCGCGCCTAACCGCGTTTCCGCTTCAGTCATGGGCTGATCAGCCACCAGGCTTGGCGCGTCGACACCTATCACCTCAAAATCATCCCCAGCCTCTAATACCTGCTGCAGGGCTACATGGGTAGCATTTATCTTTACCGGATTTTTAGAGCCAACTACGACTTTCATTACACCATTTCCGTTTATGCGTTATCAAAGGGGTGATTAGTAATATCATCAATAAGGGTGCGGTAATCGCTGATCGCCGGGTAGCCCTCTATTTCCCGATGGGGTTGCTTGCTATCGGGATTTTTTACAGCCAGCACGTACTTTATGCCAAAGGTCTTTGCAGCCTCAAGAATATTGAGGCTGTCATCAACAAATAACGTGGTGGCCGGGTCGAACCCTAATCGGGCCTGCAAGGCCCGCCACAAGTCCTGCGACTCTTTGGTGACGCCAAATTCATGGGTAGAAATGAGGGTATCGATATGTGAGTCCAGTTTGGTGTGCTCCACCTTTAATGAAAGACTCCCCGGGTGGGCATTGGTTACCAGTACCACCTCACGGCCGCTGTTATGCAAGGCATCCAAAAATGGCAGGGTATCGTCTCGCATAGCAATGAGGTGCTCAATTTCGCGCTTGGCCGCCACAATATCCATATCCAGATGCTTTGCCCAGTAGTCCAGGCAATACCACTCAATGCGGCCACTGACCCGTGAATAGTGCCCATGCATTTCCTCGCGGCACTCTGCCAGCGAGCGGCCACTTTTCTCGGCCAGTTTTTTCGGTAAGTGCTCCAGCCAGAACTGATTATCGAAGTGCAGGTCCAGTAAGGTGCCGTCCATATCCAGTAAGACGGTATTGATTTCGTTCCAGGGCAGAAATGGCAAGCGCTTTTCCTCTAAATACGTTAACCTTAAGTTTGATAATATGATAACGAAAGACTGACCCAAACAACATGAGCAATATCGATAAGGACAAAACGCTTCCGCAGATCCACCAGCGCGAAATCGTGGCTGAAAGCCGCTTTTTCAGGGTTGAGCGTGTGGACCTGGAATTTACCAATGGCGCAACTCGTCAGTTTGAACGTATGGCAGGCTACAACCGCGGGGCAGTAATGATCGTTGCGGTGCAGGATGGCGACTTTCTGTTGGTAAGAGAGTATGCGGCCGGTACCCACACATACGAACTGGGTTTTCCTAAAGGCCTTATCGATCAGGGTGAAAGTATTTTAGAAGCGGCCAACCGTGAGCTAAAAGAAGAGGCAGGCTTTGGTGCCAGAGAGCTTAAAGCCATCCATAAAGTGAATATGGCGCCAACGTTCTTTAACGCCCAGATGAATATTGTTATCGCTCACGATCTCTACCCCGAAACTCTGCCTGGCGACGAGCCAGAGCCGCTTGAGCTGGTTCGCTGGCCCATTGACCGGGCCGACGAGCTGCTGGCTCGCGAAGACTTTATTGAAGCACGCTGTATCGCTGCACTGTTTCTTGCTCAAAAGTGGTTAAAGGAGCATCCGGACTATGCCTGATAATACTGATCATGATTTGCTACAGATAGCCAAAGACGCCGCTCTGAAAGCTGGCGAAGCCATTATGCGGTTGTATGATGTCGGCGATTTTGAAAGCTACCAGAAAGCCGATGAATCACCGGTCACCAGCGCCGATTACAAAGCCAACGAAATTATCACCGACATACTCACCCTAATGTCACCGGATATTCCGATCCTTTCGGAAGAAACCAAACACGCCAGTCTGGAAGAGCGCAAAACCTGGCAGCGTTACTGGTTAATCGATCCGATTGACGGCACCCAGGAATTTATCGCACGCAGCGGCGACTTTGCCGTGAATATCGCGCTGATTGAAGACAACAAGCCTAAGATAGGGGTGATTTTCTGGCCGCCCGGACAAAGCCTGTATTACGCTCTGGCCGGACATGGCGCTTTTAAAGACTCGCCTGAAGCCAGTGGCCCCATTAGCGTACGTAAGCTGGACGACCCACACAACAGTGTGGTGATCCTGGCCATTAGCCGTCGTCAACCGCGGGAACGGGTGATCTCTAAATTATGTGCCAAGCGGGTATATCAGACCCTGCCTTTAGGCAGTTGCTCGTTGAAATCCTGCTTTATTGCCGAGGGTAAAGCCGACGCCTTTATGCGTCTGGGTGTCACCGGCGAGTGGGACACCGGCGCATCTCAGTGCATTGTTTCGGAAGCAGGCGGTGCCATCTATGCCGCTGATTTTGAGCCACTTAGCTACAATCAGCGTAATACGCTAGAGAACCCGGATTTTATTGTGCTGGGCGATCAAAATGTACCGTGGCGGGACATTATTCAATATTAGGGAGTAAGTGTTTTTATGCTTAAGCAATCATTAGTTCTTCTCAGCAGTTTACTGGTAGCACCGGCGTTTGCCGACTGGACAGTTGCACCAGAGCAATCCAGCCTGCACTTTATGTCGACCAAAAATGCCCAGGTAACCGAGGTACACGCCTTCGAGGAGCTCTCCGGCTCAGTGTCAGACAGCGGTAAACTGATGATTGAGGTTCCACTTAGCTCAGTGAATACCAACATACCTATTCGCAATACGCGGATGCAGGAAAAGCTGTTTAACGTGGCGAAGTTTCCGGCCGCCACCTTTACCGCCGATGTCCCCGCAGACTTAATGAAACTGCAACCGGGTAGCAGCACTACGGCAAAAGTGGATGGCACCCTGTCGCTGCACGGTGTGGAAGCACCTGTCAGCTTTAACGTGAGCGTGAGCAAGGTGTCTGCCGATACCATGGTAGTAAACACGGTATCGCCCACCCTGATTGGTGCCGAAACCTTTGGTTTAACGGCTGGCCTCGACATGCTGCAAAACATTGCAGGCTTAAAGAGTATTACTCAGACGTCCCCGGTAACCTTTTCGGTGACCTTTGAAATGGAATAAGCCTTTGGCTTAACCCCACAAAAAGGAGCAGCCATCTGCTCCTTTTTCGTTTCTACAGCAACCCCTTTACCTCTGGCCCCAGCAGCAGTTGCCTTATTTCGTCGTGATATTGAGCATCAGTCGAGGCCAGCAGTCGGATCACAAAATCCATCGAGGTAACACTTTTCTTACCCGGCGCGTTCTGCTCGAGCAACTGTTTCAATACGCTGACAATGGGCTCGTCGCCTACCAGCTCACGCAGCCTGGCAAACACCAACGTAGCTCTGGCATACACATCAGGCGAACTGGTGGCATCAATGATGGCTCTGGTGGCTGTTAACCGGCCCCGCAAAGCGTGCTGATAACGCTGCCGTTCATAGTCCACCAGCGATTGCATGGCCTCTTTACCGTAGCGCTGCTCAATCAGCACCAACTCGGCATATTTCGCCAGTGATTCTATTAAAAAAGAACCATCAGCCTCCACACCATAGCCAATCTGATGCCCGAACCACTGATGGGCCACTTCATGCGCCGTTCGCCGATAACGCTGGTCAAACCCAGCATCTGTCGCAGGGCGCGCCCGAACCGCCAGGCGATGAGACATTAAAATAACCTGTGGCAGCGCATAACCACTGGGACCGAATTCTGGCGTAAACAGTAAGGATAACTGCTTGTAAGGATACGGGGTAAGTTGAGCCGAAAACCATTCAAGGGTGTCGGTAACTGCCTGGATATGAACCTGCTGTGCGCTGATCTCTGAGCCACTCGTGAGATCGCGGGTTAAGCCGGTTAAACTGATATCCACAGAGTCCTCACCCGCCGTCACGCTATGGGTGGTACTCGTTTGCATTGTAGCCAGCCAGACCGGAATATTTCGAACAGGTTCAGCAGTGGCAAATTCCATGTAGCGACGACCAGCAGCTAGCCATTGGTTAACTACTTGCCCCTGAGCGTGCACGGTATGTGAAACCGGCGAAGAGACAACGCTGCGAAGGGTAGCCGGGGTCGATTGTAATGTTGTGACCGGGGCTTTATCCACAAAGGTACTAGGCAACGGCATATCCAGCGCCGCCAGGCCAAGTTCTTCCCTGAGCACTTCATCACGTAGCGTGTACTGCCGGTTAAAACCAATATTGGGTAGCAATGGAATACCGCGTAAATAACTGAATTCAGGTAACAGAATTTGATGCCCCGAAGGTAACCATCTGCGCGCGCCGTTTACCACTATTTCTGCCTGTAAGGTCAGAATCTGGCCGGGCAGTAATGGCGAGTCCAGTTGATACACAAACTGCTGTAACCGCTCGTTCTGAGACGTTAGTTGCCCACCGCTGAGCGTTAGCATTTCGGGTTTAAAGCCCGGATAACTGCCCACTAACACTTCATGAATCGCCTCATCACCGCGGTTTTTAAGGTGCAGTGTGAGATTAAGCGTTGCCTGGCGCTGTTGCGGGAAAAAATCCACCAGCGCATCAATGTGCGTAACAACCGGCTGAACCCGCGCATCCCAGTGGCCATAGTGCTTTTCGTAGTCGGCGCGCAGAGCATGTCGCGCGTCGGGTGTCATGTAAGGCCGTTCTTGTTGTAAAGCCAGATGAAAACCTACTAGCACCACTACTACCACACCAACAGCAAGCCAGCCAGAGCGAGACAAGGAACGCCAGGATCGCAGCGCAAAGCCTGCCCCGCGGTGCGTTTTGTTTACCGCCAGCACCAGTGCGCAAACCGTGACTGCCGACCACGTAATAAGGTAAGGCCAAAACGTATGTTCACTGCGGGAGAAGCCGATTAGATAGTCGGCAGGCTGTAACGGCGTACCGGCGATATCGAGTAAAGGGTGGGAAATGCCCGCCAGGGAAAGGAGTGGTGTAAACTTAACCATCAGCAACAGCAGGCAAAGCCCGCCTGCCATCAACGCACTACGCATAACATGGTGAAGTGCCAGGCAAAGCCAGCCAAACAGCAATACAGGCAGGCCTGTCATTGCCAGTATTTGCCCATATACGCCTGCCTCAATAACACTATCTGCCAGCAGTTGAGCCACCAGAACAGCCACCGCCGTGATACTCAATAAAGCGAGCCAGGCAATACCCATAGTCAGGGCCTGAGCAGAGACCAGTTGGTGGTTGCTTATTGGGGTTGCGGCGATCATTTCTGCGGCACCGTTACGCTGATTTTGCCAGCCCAGTTGCCAGCTCCAGAGTGCCATGAGTACGCAGCCGGCAAAGGGTAACATATCCCACACAACGCGATTGAGCGCATCAATACTCAGCGGCGTGATGACTGAGTGGGGTTCTGCATAATCTATGGCCGCCAGCACTTCGGAGAAAATCGCGCCAGCGTAAAGTGCCAGTACTAACAGCATCACACGATTAACCAGTAACGCTTTGGTCGCGTTCATAAGCAACGCGGCAAAGGGATGATGAGTAATGGCCGCAGGCATTTTAATTTTGCTGGCAGGCAGCGGCGCAGTTCTCCTCAAACGCCACCAGGGTAGGCGTTTAGTGTTTTCATTTAACGCATTTCGAGCGTTCAATGCTAACCAAACCAGCACTGCGCTAAGCGCCAGCCAGGCAATACGATTCAGAGCAATGCTCGGGTTGACTGACCAGTCAGTCTGATCGCCGGTGAGCTGGGCAAAAATCGCCGTAAAACCCAAAGGATCAGCCACCAGCATGGCCTCGTAGATCGTTGGGTGAATAATGCTACTCCCCGCCAGCACAGGCGAGCCGGTGACAGACGCCAGCATGACATAACCTATCCATACCAGCGCAAAAAAGGCATATACCGGCAGCGCACTATTGACCTTCTGAGCAATCAGTAACGCAGCAGCGCAATACAAAAAGCACGCCGGGGCGACTATTAACAAACCGTTTTTCAGCGCCGTGTGAATAATACCGGCGTCGAATAGCGGATGCTGACTGAGCATTAATAGCTGCAGCACCGAGCCGCATAAACAGATCACCGCCACCAGACTCAAAAAAGCCACAAACCGGTTGAGCCGTTGGGTAAACTCACTCGTTCTGGCCGCACCAACAAGCTCCTGCATAGTGTGGAGCCTGTCACGCTGCAGTAGGGGAGGCGTTAACGCAGCCACCACCACGGGCAGCGCCAGCATGACCACGGTAATATTTAGCATGGTAAGGCGTTTTGCCAACTGTAAATCGGCAACGGTCAGGCCCTGCACCAACAATACCGACAATCCGGGGAGACCCAGTGCACCTAACCACACCAGAGGCTGGCGCACATATAAACGCCATTCATTAGCGAGAAGCATCAGTTCGTCTCCCGCCTGGCCAGTTCAAGAAAGTAGCGGTCCTGCAAGGTTGCCCGGCAGGCTACGGCATCAGCACCAGGCGGTTCATGATGGCACACCCGCCATACTGGCTGGCCGAAGTGATAACGCTCACCCAATAATATGCCTTCTGCGGGTTTTGCTGAGGTTTCCCACACGTTGTTTTGCATTGGCGCAATGAGCGCGGGAATAGCACCGCTATCGACGATGGCGCCCTGCATCATAATGGCGGCATGAGGACACAGGTGCTCAATGTCTTCCACAATATGAGTGGAAAGCAATACCAGCTTATTCTGGCTCAGGCGGATGAGCACGCTGTGCAATCGCTGGCGCTCCTGCGGGTCGAGCCCTGCCGTGGGCTCATCCATGATCAATAACTTTGGGTCGCCGAGCAGTGCCTGGGCAATGCCAAATCGTTGTCGCATGCCGCCGGAAAAGGTGCTTACGCGCTTACCGGCAAATGCTGTCAGATTGGTTAGCGTTAGTAATTCCTCTATTTGCTGTTTAGCCTGCTTACGCGGAATTTTTTTAAGTGCGGCAATGTGCTCAAGTAGCGCCACGCAACTCATGTGTGGATACACCCCGAAAGACTGGGGTAAGTAGCCAAGCTGTTCACGCAAACGCTGCGGTGATTGCTGAATATCCGTATTGTTAAAGCTAATCTGCCCGCTGTCTGGTGCCTGTAAACAAGCCAGAGTGCGCATTAAGCTGGATTTGCCTGCACCATTGGGGCCTAAAAGGCCTACCATGCCCGCCGGCAAGGTTAAGGAAATATCATTCAGCGCTTTGGTGCCATCTGAATAGGTTTTAGACACGTCGGTCATGGTAAGCATGGGGTCATCATCCTGAATGTGAAACGAGAATGGCCTTAACCTACCAAGCTGATTAACGGCTAAACAGCAAGGGATGACAAAGCATAAGTTTGCGGTGACAAACGACAAAAGAGTGGTTTATTCAGTACCGGGTGGAGTAAAAACCTTGTTGCGATGACTTAAACAGGGCTCCGGCCGCAACAGGTTTTACTTTCATCATTAAATTGCGTAGGTTCATCATTCACAACGTGTGCAGGCCGCGCCTATCAGGCAGACTTTGGCAGCTTTATTTATTCAAGGGTTCAGCAACATGGTGTTTAATTTGCGCAAAAACAGTTTGCTACTGCTACCGATTTTTGCCGCCCTGTTGCTGGAAGCGGCGATTCGTTTTCTTTCCTACCAACAACCCGATGCCACCACTTATCTGGCGGTGCATGGCCAACTGCTGGTGGAGATGCTGCCGTTTTTTGTGTGCCATTATCTGGCCTCAACACTTTCTGGCAGACCCGCGCTGCTCATCTGGTTAAGCGGGTTTATCGGTTACCCGCTGTTAAGCAATATTCTGGCTCATACGATCCACGCGTACGGGCAGTGGCTGTTGCTGGAGATGCAAGGTGTAGTATTAGCCATTGTCGCCAGCGTGCTGTGGTTCATACATAAATTCTACGGACAGGTTAAGCAAGGCCCTCGAAGCTGGATTGCACACCTGTTATCATTAGACTTCATGGTGGCCCTAAGCTTGTTTTTATGGGCCTTTACCATGGCAGGCGTTTTTCTGTACACAGACAACCCCATGGTTAATCAGCCATTACAGATGATCATCGACTTTAACCTGATCGTAGAGCAGTTGCCGCTGTTTATGCACTATTTCTGGCAATTCAGTCTGATGGCGCTGGTGCTATTCGGCGTATACTGGTTTAACCGTTATGTGCTGATCCGCCGCTTATTAGCGATGCATGGTTTAATACCGTTTCTGGCCGGTGGACTCATCTTTATTCTGCTGTTCAGCACACCGATAAGCGCGCTGCTGTTATTGATGCCGTTGAATAATGTGACAGATTTCACCTTACTTCCGTCGGAAAACCATAACCCATTTGACCCCTTTAACAGTCAGATGACCTTTTGGCTGTTGATGTTCAGCACCCCTATTATTCTGGCGTTTGAGCGCAAGTCTCAGGATGCCAGAGTAGCGGATATTGCCCGCCGACAAACCCGCACCGAGTTGCAAATGCTGCAACAACAGGTAAATCCCCACTTTTTGTTTAATACCCTGAATAACTTGTATGCGCTGTGTCTGGAGCGTTCACCACAGGCTCCGGACATGGTGGAAAAACTGGCCGGGCTGTTACGCTACACGGTTTATCAGGGCCAGAAAGAACAGGTATCCCTGGCCGATGACGTGCGCTATTTACAGGACTATCTGGCACTGCAATCCATGCGCTATACCGATGACTGTCACTTTCAGTGTACCTGGCCAACCCGGGCTGAACGCTGGCAAATGCCTCCGCTGTTACTGATCATTGTGCTGGAAAATGCCTTTAAACATGGCATCGAAAAAGCCGCCAAGCCCTGCGAACTTAAGTTAGCACTCACACTGGATGATAACCTTCTGGTATTTGAATGTGAAAATCCCATAGGCCAGAACGCACAAGCGCCAGTCGATAAGGGCAACAGTGGGCTGGGGCTGGATAACCTGCGGCGCAGCTTAAGCCTGCAATACGCTAATCGCCACGAGCTGCTTAGCGAACAGCGCGGTACTCACTGGTACACCCGATTGCAAATGGAGCTTACGCCATGCTAAACGCATTGATTGTGGATGATGAGCCGTTAGCCCATAAAGTCATTTTGCATCACCTGGCCAGTCACCGGGACGTAAAAGTGGTAAAGCAATGCCATAACGCCGCCGAGGCGCTGGCCTGGCTAGCCTCTAACCGCGCCGATTTGATTTTCCTCGATATTAATATGCCGCTGCTAAACGGCATGGATATGCTTAAGGTAATGGCTAACCGACCCCAGGTGATTATCGTCAGCGCCTACGAGGAATTCGCCCTGCAGGGCTTCGAACTGGATGTGACCGATTACCTGTTGAAGCCGGTGAGTGAAGCCCGCCTTACTTCAGCCATGGATAAGATTCGTCAGCGAAGCGCGGCTAACAAACCAGCACAAACACCCAAAGAGATTGTGATTAAAGTAGACCGCGAACTACGAAAAGTAAGCCTGCGAGACATCAGCTATCTGGAAGCCTATGGCAACTACGTCAAGGTGTGGCAGGGCGATAGCATGCTACTGGCCAACAGCACGTTAAAGAAGCTACTGGCAGAACTGCCCGCACAGGCCTTTAGCCAAATCCATAAATCCTTTGTAGTACGCAATAACGCAGTCATAGGAAAAGACAGTGACTCAGTGTTACTGGACAATCAGATGCGACTTAAAGTGGGCAAGTCATTCAAAAGCGTACTAACCCGGCTATTACCCCTACCCGGCCAATAAGAGCTTTTCAGGCCAGCGGCAACACGCGATAATACCCACACAATTATCGCGACAGAGCGCTCACCTTGAACCAACAGCCCAACAATCCGTTACACGGCCTGACGCTGGAAAAGATCCTTACCCGCCTGCAGCAACACTATGGTTGGGAAGGGCTGTATCAGCAAATCAGAGTCAATTGCTTTAATAACGATCCGTCGATTAAATCGTCGCTAAAGTTTTTGCGCAAAACACAGTGGGCCAGGGATAAGGTAGAAGCACTGTACCTGGATACTTTCAGTGACGGTTAGCTCTGAATTGCAGCTTAAAGTAAGCATCGAAGTAACGCTGCCCGGGTTTAAGCGTCCAGCGGGCGAGTCGAGCGCCTTGATTGGTTGTATTCTAATCACACTTGTCAATGCGCATGTGTATGCGTATACTAAATTTTGAATTTTACTGGAGTGATGAAATGCAAGATTTATATGACATCAATGCCCCAAAAAAAGCAACAAACTTAAGCCTAAACAGCGATTTATTGCAGAAAGCTAGGAGCTTAAAAGTGAACTTATCCGCGACTTTGGAGCAAGCACTTAAAGACAAGCTCAAGAGTGTTGAAGCGGAGAAATGGAAACAGGAAAATAAGGCTGCGATATCGGCATATAACGAATTTGTAAGCGAAAATGGTTGTATAAGTGATGAATACAGGCATTTTTAATGGCTCAGTTTGATGTTTACAGAAATCCAAGCAAGAAAACGAGTAAGGCCTATCCACTGCTTGTTGATGTCCAGAATTCTGTTATCGATCAATTAGCAACACGGCTAACGGTACCATTAATCAAAAGGAGTACCAAAAGCAGCCTGTATATGAAAAAGTTGACGCCGGAGATAGAGTACGAAGGAGAAACTTATTTATTCCTTGCTCAGCAATTGAGCGCTATACCCGAGGAGGTGTTACGTGATCGCATTGGTTCTCTGGAGCAACACAGAGATTTGCTTATAGACGCAATAGACTTCGCGATTACAGGAATATAACCCGCATTCAGCGGCTTGCTTTGCTTAAGCTAATTCGCCACGGGCGTTCCGTCATCATTAAACTTTGCGATGTCAGCGCCAGATGATTCCCATTCTTCGCGTTCCTCGTCTGTTGCTTTGGGTGAGAACCAACCAAGGTAGGCATAAAATATCCCGATCAAAGGCGCTGTCCAGCAAGCGAAGGCCAGAGGGATGTACAGTAAGTTTTCTAAACTATCGCCAGCAATGCCAATGCCAAGCGCTGAGATAACAAACGTGCCACCGGCATTCCAGGGGATCAGAGGCGACATTAATGTTCCTCCTTCCTCAACGCCTCGCGATAGGTTTAACGTTGAATACCCCATGCCGCGGTAGACAGGTGAAAACATCCGACCTGGTAATGCTACCGATAAGTATGGGTCACCTGCCACCAGATTGGTCGCGAACGCCGTTCCTACTGAAGCCACCTGAGTACCGGCAAAGGTTTTAACCTTGCTCTTAATGGAATTAATAATACTTCGCAGACAACCCGTGGTTTCCAGTGCACCGCCAAAGCTTAAGGCGATCAGTACCAGTGATATGGTCCACATCATGGATTGAATACCACCACGATTGAGCAGGTTGTCTATCTCGCTGATATTGGTTTGAATACTGTAGCCGTTATTCGCATAGTCAAAGACCGACTGTAGGCTTTGCCCCTGAGTCGCCATGGCAAACGCGCCGCCTACAATTACCCCTGCAAATAATGAGGGAAGTGGCGGGAATTTCTTCAGCGCCAGCAGCATAACCACTAAAGCAGGAAGTAAAGCCCAGGCAGAGATATAAAAATTGTCTTCTAACGCTGCCGTAATCCCTTCGATTTTTTCAAACGAAGCACTTTGCGTATCGATAACAAAATACCCGACCCCAATATAAATCAGAAAGGCAATAACCATGGCGGGAATAGTGGTCGCCATCATATTTTGTATATGAGAGAACACATCGGTGCCAGTGACGGCAGGTGCGAGGTTGGTAGTGTCTGAAAGGGGCGAGACCTTATCGCCGAAGAATGCACCCGACACTACCGCACCGGCGGTCCAGTAAAAGGGATATCAAACCCATCGCCGATGCCCATCAGTGCCAGACCAACAGTTCCCACACTTCCCCAACTGGTACCAAGGGAAACGGCTACCACGGCACATATCACCATGCCCGCCGCCAGAAAGATCTCAGGGGAAAGTGTTTTTAAACCGTAATAGATGATGGTTGGTACGGTACCGCTGGCAATCCATATGCCGATCATCATGCCAACCACAATCAGTACACTTACCGATGGCAGGGCCACATGGATAACTTTAAAAATACCAGCTCGAATTTCTTCCCAGTTGAGCCCTAAGTAAATGCCCACAAAGCTGGCCAACGCAATGCCAATCGCCAGGGGAATATGAGGCTCAAATACACCGAAGTAGAATATCTGAGTGCCCAGAATAATCAGCGTCAATATCACCGGAGTGAGTGCGAGCGATAGCATTGGCGTAACAGGCTGCTTCTGTTCCATACTGCCTCCATTCATTTTAAAGCGGGCGAGCTAAGTGAACCTCCGGGTACAATTTAAGCTGGGGACACTGGTTATTTAAACTGGTAATTTGTGCTTAAGTATGCAGTTAGCTACGCGGCGTCGCGCCGTATAGATCGGAAAAGACTACGACCACCACCAATAAGAAACATAACGGCCTTAACCCAAAAAGCCGTCATACGACGGCTTTTAATGGTAGTTATCAGGCTATTACGCTGCTTCGGGCGCCAGTGGCGTTCGCGGTTCAGGGTAAGCACTGAAATCCTGAATCACCATAGGCTGCCAGCTACTTTCAGGCAATGCCGGTACCGGGGCTTTCACATTGCCAGCTTCACTGTGTTCAATGTTTGCCATCCCAATACGAACCCGTTTTAGTGCGCGGCATTCGTTGATTTCGTCCTGGATCACGAAGATACCGCCACGCATGGCCGCCCGGCCAAGGCCAAGGCTGGAGGTGATGCGGATCAGCGGCGCTGCCAGAACGAGTCCGATTAATACTGGTAACAGCCAGATAAACAGAGCCGGTGTGTAGATGAACGTAGCTGCGCCCCAGGCTAAAGCGACGATAGTCGCTACTTTTGAGCGTTTAAGTGAATCCATCCACGGCACCATACTGCCTTCACGGGCCTGGGCTTCCCATTTCACTGAAATACCGGCAAATACGCTGATCACAAAGTAGCTGTGGTAAAACATCATCAGCGGTGCAATAAGAATCGCCATGGCCAGCTCCATCACGCCGCCTTTTATTAAGCGCCATGCACCACCAAATTCGTCGCGACGCTGGATCAACGCCAGGATCAGGCCCAGCACTTTAGGCATAAATAACAGCGCTGCCGTTCCCCACATGGTGGCCACCATCAACCCCTGTCGGGCAATCTGCCAGTCCGGGAACAACTGATATTCAGCAGTAAAGAATTCCACCGGAGTTAAGGCACGATAGAGCGCATCGGCGGTACCGAATGCCAGTACCAGCAGCAGTAACAATGACGAAATATAAGCGAAAGCACCAAACACAAAATGCAGACGGCTGGTCGCTTTTAAGCCTTTAACCCCCAACAAGCCTAAATGCTGGATATTACCCTGTACCCAACGGCGGTCGCGGGTAGCGTATTCAATCATGTTAGACGGTACTTCCTCATAACTGCCGGTAGTATCCGTTAACAAAAAGCACTGCCAGCCAGCGCGACGTAATAAAGCCGCTTCCACAAAGTCATGACTTAAAATGTCACCGCCAAAGGGTTCTTTGCCCTCCAGCGTGGGTAATCCACAGTGTTGCATAAAAGGTTCCACGCGGATAATCGCATTGTGGCCCCAGTAGTTGGCACTGTCGGTTTGCCAGAATGACAAACCGGTAGCCAGCATCGGGCTATACAGATGCGCAGCAAACTGCACAAAGCGCGCAAAGAACGTATGCTGACGTACAGGCATTGGAATGGTCTGAACGAGCGCGGTATCCGGGTTTTGCTCAATGCGGTAAGCCAGATCGTTCATACGCTCGCCGGACATAATACTGTCGGCATCCAGCACAATCATCGCTTCGTAACGATTCCCCCAGCGCTGACAGAAGTCGGCCAGATTCCCCACCTTACGGCCGGTGTTTTTCTCACGACGACGATAGAACACCTGACTGCTTTTATCGCCTAAACGAGCGGTTAGCGCTTCCCAGGCGGCCAGTTCGGCCTCGGCCATTTCCGGCTTGGTGGTGTCACTGAGCATGTAGAAGTCGTATTGCTTGCCGTTGTCAGTATCCAGCAATTCACGTACGCAGGCTTCGAAGCCCACCATAATACGGCGGGTGTCTTCGTTATACACCGGCATTACCACGGCGTGGCGCTTGGTGAGCGGCGCATCGGTGCGAGGTGCGGGTTGTGCTTTACGCATACTGAGCGGATCGATATTAAACAGCTTTAATACAAAGCCGATCACCGCTGTCCAGAACGACATCGCCAGCCACAAAAACAGCATCATACTTAATGCCAGCTGGGCAATTTCCATTTCGGTTAACACGTTAGGTTTAAAAATTTCGTACAGGCTCCACCCGGCTAATGCTGCGGTGGGAATGGCCAGAATCGCCATTATTGATAATCGTACGCCTGAACCCCACGCCCGCAATACAGGCGTTGCCTTTGGAGTACTTCCTTCAGAGTCAGAGTGAGTATTATTCTGCATGATAGACATAGTTCCATACCTCACTAACACGTTGGTTTTCTTGATGAATGTAAAGACGCATATCCGCTGGCTGACCGGCCTGCGGAGTTAGCAGAAAAGTTGCGCGCAATAATTTACCGCTGTTAACCGGGAACACGCGCGCCTGCTGGATCTGTCCCTGGTTGGTGGTAGCTGTAAGGTTTAGCATTTCAGGCGCAATGCTCATGCCTTCAGGCACCTTAAAATCGATAGAAAAACGGCGGGTTTGCGACTCCTGAGGTTCTTCGCCCGGTAATACGGTAGCGCCCTGACGAGTGCGCACAACCGTAGCTAAGTCGCTGTCGCGGGCACCGGTTACCGTTTCAAGCTGGTAAGCGAAGTAGCGGCTTTCACCGGCCACAAAAGGTGCCTCAGGTACCCAGTAAGCCACAATGTTGTCGTGGGTTTCAGATTTAGTGGGGATTTCCACCACTTCCAGACGGCCTTTTTCAAACCCCGCCTGTGGTGTTACCCATAAACCCGGGCGCTGGTGATAATTCGCTTCGCCATCAAGGTAGCTGGCAAAGTCGGTGTCGCGTTGCATGACACCAAACCCTTTTGGCGCACTGTCACTCATCGACGTGATTTGCAGTTGTGCAGGGTTAGTCAGTACACGCCAGATTTGTTCGCCGCTCTCGGTGATCATGTTCACACCATCACTGTCGTGCACTTCAGGACGATAATCGTCGGGCACTACAGCCGTATTTTCACCGTATAAAAACATACTGGTGAAAGGGGCAACGCCAAGCTTGGCAACGTCTTCGCGAGCAAATAACCAGCTTTGTACTTTTACGTTGGTCTCGTCACCCGGAGTAATAATAAATTTATAGGCGCCGCTTACCGAGGGGCTCTCCAGGCGGGCATAAATCATCATGGGTTGACCCTGACCCGGCTCAATTAGCCAGAACTTGGTGAAATGCGGAAACTCTTCCCCTTCAGGCAGGCCAGTATCGATAGCCAGGCCTCGCGCTGAAATGCCGTAGACATGCTCTTTACCAATCAGGCGGAAATAAGAAGCGCCCAGGAATACGGCAAATTCGTCTTTGTATTGTTGGTTTTTAATCGGGAAGTGAATACGAAAACCGGCATAGCCATTGTCATCGTCGGTTTCCTTTGCCAGCGGAGCGGCATCGCCATCATAGCGGAACGCTTCACGCTCGAACGGTAAACGTTTGGGCTGATTGTCTGCGCCGATAGTGTATACAGTGACCGGCTGCTGATACAAAAAGCCAGGGTGGAAAAACTGTACTTCATAAGGATTCTCACCGCGCCATAAGCTCTTGTCGGCTTTAAAACGGATTGCTCGGTAAGTTTGGTAGTTCATTTCTTTTAGCGCGTCAGACAGTTCATGATCGTCTGTTTCGTAGGCCTGGGTAGCCGACTGACGAGCTTCTTCAATTACGCTGTTTAAAATAGGCGCTGATTCGGGTGGCAGGTTTTGCGCTGACACTTCTTCGGCCTGAGTCACTGCCGCGCCGCATAGCATAAGAATGACACATGCGAACGCACGTACTGAATAAACGATTGTGCGGTCACTGAAAACCGGACCGCCGGCTGATAATGCAGCCAGATAATGAGGTAAAAACCGTTTGGTTGGTGGCATTGCTATCTCCATTTGATTCAAAGCAGCCAGAAAAACTACAGTGACTAGAGCAAATGCCGATCCAACCTTGTTACTTTGCACACAAATTAAAATAAAAACATTACTTATTAGTAGGTTAGAGACTAAATTAATTCATGATGAGTCTTTCTGTTCAAAAAACACACCGTGAAAATTATACTTTAGGCTAATCAGGTGTAGGTATTTAGCAACACTTTTGACAAAACACTTGTTTAAAAATCAACCTAAACACCACTTCAACCTTTCCGAAAAACGTTCTTAAAAGTATATAAACAACTGTTTAGTAAGCATTAATTTGCTTTTACTTAACTTATTTTTACACCTTGGCCCAATGCTTGCGATAGTCCTGACAGCAAAACGCTTTATGTTTTTTCTTAAGGAGTACCACGATGAAAGCATCTTCAATTATCGCCATCACCGCGTTGTCGGCTTCCATGTTTTCGCTATCCGCTGCTGCTGATACGCCCGACTGGCGCTATGTAGAAGGCGGTTACCTGAGCTATGACGGCGATGGTGGCTTCGATCCGGACGGTTTACAGGTTAATGGGAAGTATTTACTCGATCCCAACTTTTACGTGAACGGCGAGTTTGGCTGGGCAGAGACCGGCAATATTGATTTCACCACTGTGACTCTTGGTGGTGGTTATCGCTTAGCTTTAAATAGCACGACCGATGCCTATGTTGGCGCGAATTTCGAACGCATTGATGCGGATTTTTACGATGACAATGGCTACAGCCTGAATGCAGGGGTACGCAGCATGTTAACACCTGAGCTGGAAGTAAACGGTGAGCTGGGCTACCTGGATTTAGACGACGGCGACATTACCCTAAAAGCCGGTGCCTATTACTACTTCAACCCGCAATTTGCGGTAGGTGCCAATTATGAGTTTATGGACGACGCGGATGTATTTCAGCTTTCCGCCCGTTACGCGTTTTAATTAGCAGTTTACGCCCTGCATACAAGGACGAGGCGGGGCTTTTTATTCCTCAATCCCTCAGAAGTAAAATGCCGGATGTGGGTCCGGCATTTTTTTGTTTAGTTCAGCGTTATCTTGCTCCTACTGATAGGCTTGTAGTGCTTTAACTTCTTTTAACTGTGGCGTGACCGTTGCCGTATCGCCCACAATGGTCAGGTGCATACTGGCACTGTCCAGGTATTTTCTCGCAATATTACTCACTTCCTCGGGTGTCACACCATGCACATTCTGCACATAGTCAGTAAGGTATGTTTTATCCAGACCATGCAGCTCTAAAAACGCTAACTGCGAAATAATCGCGCTTCGCGAAGAATTGCGCAGTACAAAAATACCCGCCATGTAGTTTTGCACGCCTTTAAGCTCCTCAGCCGTGGGGGCTTCGCTGGCCAGCAATTCAATCTCTTTAAAAATTTCGACCAGGGATGCGCCGGTGACTTCGGCAGTCACATCTGCCCCTTCATACCATACCGCACTGCCAACCCGGTCGACCACAGCAGAACGCGGCGAATAGGTGTAGCCTTTATCTTCACGAATGTTGGTAGTAATGCGGCTGGAGAATGCGCCACCCAGCAGGGTGTTCATTACGCTGAGTTTGGTATAGTCCGGATGGGTAGCATCTACCGTGGCCAGCCCCAGCCGCAACGTTGACTGTGGTGCGCCTTCTCGCTCAATCAACTCAAGGGTAGGGCCCGGTTTGGTAAGCACCGTTTTTGCCGCCCGCGCCTCGCCTGCCTGCCAGTCGGCAAATGCCGCTTTAACGGCTTTACTAACGGCCGTCTGATCAAAGACGCCAGACACATATAAATGGCTCCGATTCGGCACAAGGTTAGACGAAATAAAAGTTTTCGTATCATCTACCGTTAATGCCGCCAGGCTTTCAGTGGTGGGATACAATCGGCCATAGGGATGATTACCATAAATTGACTGGTAAAAAGCCTCGGTAGCAATCCCGGAAGGACTGGATTTTTGCACTGCGAGGTTACGCTGGCTATCAGTTTTAAGCCGCGCCAGGTCGGCTTCAGCAAAGCTGGCGTTCATCACCATATCAGCCAGTACGTCCACCGCGTCCGGGGTAAATTCGCCAAGTACATCCATGCCTATAAAGCTGGAGTCCATGCCCACGCTGGTTGCAATCTCACCGCCCATACTGGCAACCGCTTCTGCGAGGGCCTTGGCAGACTGGGTGTCTGTGCCCTGACGCAACATATCGAAGCTCAGGTCGGCTAGCCAGACCTTTTCACCATCATCAATATTACCTGTATTGGTAACCAGCCTGATAGTGGCTTTAGGGGTACTGCCATAAGGAATAAAGGTTACCTTCAGGCCATTGTCCAGTGTCATTTCCTGTGTAGCAGGTACGGTAAAATCGCCTGGCGTACCACCAGCCGGTGGCATTTCCTTAGCGCTCACCGACAATGTCAGCACCGTTAAAAGCGAAGAAGCCAGAAGTGTTTTGACTAATTTCATGGTTATTCTCCCTGTGCCTGTGATTCGTCGGCCGGCGCTTCTCCGGGCGTAACGGTAAGAATGGTGCGATTGGTGGGGCGCAGGTAGTCTTTCACCGTTTGCATAATAAGCTCCGGGGTTACCTGCTTAAAGTTGGCTTCCAGTTCATTGATCTTTTGCGGTTTATCGTCAAACAACGCAAAACTGGCCAGCAGATCGGCGCGGCCGAAACCGTAGAAACCGTCGATGGAATCGAACAGACTGGAACGGATCTTCACGATCGCTCGTGACATCTCTTCTTCGCTGAGAGGTTTTTCAGCTAACTGATTAACCACAGAATCAATAGCAGAGGTAATAGTTTCCTGGCTCACGGTGTCGTCGTGGGTAAAGGAGCTCATCCATAACATGGGGCCGTTGTAGTTAAACATATTGCCAAGCAGGTAGTTAATCCCGCCACCCACACTGCCGGTAATTTGTTTATTTTTTACCAGTTCCTGATACAACAGGCTGTCTTCACCCTGCACCAGGATCTGGTCGATGATGCCCATGGCATAGTATTCAGGGGTATCCCTTGGCGGCATTTTATAGGCAAAGGCATAGGCTGGTTTAGGCGCCAGCTTATCGTATTTATTAAAGACCTTTTCTTTTTCCTGGCGTAGCTCAGATAAATCCGGCTGCGGCGCGATCTCAGCCGCCGGAATATCACCAAAGTACTTCTCGATCATGGCTTTTGCTTCGGCCACATCAATATCGCCTACCACAGCGAGCGCAGCATTATTCGGCGCATAGTACATGTCAAAAAATCCCGCCACATCTTCAAGATTGGCCGCGTCCAGGTCGGCCAAATCACCGTAAAAATTGTGCGCGTTATACCAGTTATTAAAGGCATACTGAGGCATGTCCAGCCAGGGGAAACCACCATAAGGCTGGTTAAGCACATTGACTTTTACCTCGTTTTTCACCACGCCCTGCTGGTTAGTCAGGTTTTCCTGAGTGATGGCCAGACCTTTCATTCGATCGGCTTCAGCCCATAAAAAGGTTTCCAGTTTGTGCGCCGGGACAATCTCAAAATAATTGGTGAAGTCAAAACGGGTCGAGCCATTTAGTACGCCGCCGTTATCATTTACCAATTTAATGAACTCCATCTTGCCAAGGTTTTCGGAGCCCTGAAACATCATATGCTCAAACAAATGAGCAAAGCCGGTACGGTCTTTTGGCTCATTCCGAAACCCGATGTTGTAGTACACCGCAACGGTAACCGTAGGGGCGGTATCGTCTTTGGATAAAACCACTTTAAGGCCATTGTCGAGCTTGAAATATTCTACCGGGACATTGTAATCCACGTTCATATCTACGCCGCTGGCAGCATCGGCGATGGTTTTGGCATCCGGCATAGCCGCCGCACTACCGGACTGTGCATCATTCTGCGCTGGCTGACTACAGCCCATCAACCAGACAGACATCACGCCCGCTGCAATTACAGAGAGTGTTCTCATAATGTTCTCTTGTGTCGTTAGAGTAAGGTTTATAAGATTTACCCACAGCCACACAATCGGCTATGAGTATATTGTTAATCCCAGCATGCGCGCTGTTGAAAGATTGGTCAACACTCAGAAATACTTTGAAAAGATTTTATGCCTTTACAGCCCGTTAGCGCTCAAGGCCTATTCTTCACCGGCTGGTTGGTAGCTGTCGGCGGGGCGGATATCTACAGTCTCATGCAGCTCAGAATACACTAGAATTGCCTCGCCGCTTTTGAGTTTGACAATGACTTGCTCAACCTTATCAGCAAACGCCGCCTCAATTTCGCCGTAATCGGTGCCTTCACGCAGCACAAACTCCCGTGCAATATTATTTAGCGTATCCGGTGTAAGTTCATCGATAGGGATAATCATGCAGACTCCGTAGTTGTGGGTAAATAATCGCTAACAAAACGCAGCACTCGTTGATGCAGCCACACCTCTGGCTTCGTTGGTGTGCCCTGCATAAAACCCACGTGGCCGCCGGTTTCACTGAGTTCAACGGTTACGTTATGCGCCAGTTCCTGCTCCCGCGGGATCACCAGATGATTCATAAAGGGGTCGTCCAGCGCATGCAGAATAAGCGTAGGGCAATGAATGGCTTTTAAAAAATAATAGGCGCTGCACTTCTCGTAGTAATCTTTGGCATCGGCATAACCATGCAGCGGAGCGGTGACCAGATTATCAAATTGCCAGAACGTTTGTATGCCTTCAACATCGGCTTCGCTGATTTGCAAAATATCGCGGTAATCAATGCGCTGCATTTTCTTGAGCAGGTTGTTCTTCATGCTGCCAAGCAGGTACTTCTGATACACCTTAGAAAAGCCCTGATTTACGCTGGTAGCACACTCATCGAGTTTTAACGGTGCCGACACTGCTACCGCGGCTTTTAACCCCAGGCTGTCCGGGTGTTCACCGAGCAGTTTAAGCAGCATATTACCACCCAGGGAAAAGCCAATAGCGGCTTTAGGTGTATCAGGGTAGCGTTGCTGCAAAAGATTGATTACCCAAGCCGGATCGCCGGTTTCACCGGAGTGATACGCTCTTGGCGTTAAGTTAATCTCGCCACTGCAACCACGAAAGTGCATCATCACCACCTGCCAGCCGCCCTGGCTGAGAGTAGCCATCATATCGTTGGCGTAATGGGAGTGCATGGAGCCTTCCAGGCCGTGGAACATCACCACCATCCCGGTTAATAGGTGCGGCGCGGGCCCCCAGGCCAAATCCAGAAAATCACCGTCGTCGAGCTTAATGCGCTCCATGGTGTATGTCAGTGGTAAGCGGCGCTGAATAAAGCGCGGCCAGATGGTTTGAATATGCCGGTTACGTGCCCAACGCGGTGCGTTAAAGCTGCTCTTAACAATACTTCCGTGTGATTGATTGGTCCGTATGGTCATGCTTGTAATACTGTTTTGATTAAATCCTGAGTTTCTGAATTATTTGGCAAACCTAACCAGTTAAGCAAGCAAATCAAGGGGTCAGAGTCGTTGAACATCCCATTCAACGACTCTGACCCCTTGATTTTTTGGTAGGTGGCGACCAGCTCTGCTTGCTGCGCTGCTTCCAACTCTAGTTCCTGCTGCTTAAGCGCCTCGTAGTCACTGCTGCCCTTCGCCGCACGCCGCCTGCTACGGTGTTGCCGTATGGCCGGATCGCTTGTAGCTACCGCCTCATCCAGGGCTTTACGCAATGCCCGGGTTACCGGTTGGTTTACCGTATAACACCAATGATAAAACAGCAGTAGGTTAATGTTTACCTGATAGTTATCCTGTAATGCCAGGCAGGCATCCGCCACACCAAGCTGCGCGTAATGCTGCAAGCTGTGTTGCCAGAACAGTTCAGGCGTTAGCTCAGGCGCTGATGTCATAGGCGTCTTTGGCCGCTTCCAGTTGTTCCTGCGCATCCAGCCATTGCATCTCCTCATCCTCTATTTGAGATTTTAGAGTTGCCTGCTGATCTAAGAACTTCATTAACTCGGGCTTATTATCGGCTTCGTAGAGTTCACTGCGACCCAGCTCCTCCTCCACTTTGGCCAGCGAGGCGTTGAGCTTTTCCATTGCTTTTTCAGACTGTTGAATTTGCTTACGCAGGTGCGCGGTAGACTGACGAAACTCAGCTTCGCGGCGTTTTTCGGCTTTGCGATCCACCTTCGGTTTGTCTTCCACCGGTTCAACATTGGCCGCTTTATCGACATTTTGCTGGGCGAGGATCCAGTCACGATAATCATCCAGGTCGCCACTAAAGGGGGCGACTTCGCCGCTGTCGACCAGGTAAAACTCCTCGCACACTGCAGTTAATAAAAAGCGGTCGTGCGATACCAGCACCATGGCTCCTTCAAAGGCCTGTAAGGCCATATTCAGCGCATGACGCATTTCTAAGTCGAGGTGGTTAGTCGGTTCATCGAGCAGCAACAAGTTAGGCTTTTGATACACAATCAGCGCTAACACTAAGCGGGCTTTCTCGCCGCCGGACATGGGCGCTACCGGGCCGGTGGCCTCATCGCCATGAAAACCAAAGCCGCCAAGAAAATCTCTGTGCTGTTGTTCTGTGGCTTTGCTGTCCAGACGCTGCAAATGCAGTAAAGCGGAAGCCTGGGGATCCAGATACTCCAGCTGATGCTGGGCGAAATACCCCACGTTCAACCCTTTTGCCGTGGTGAATACGCCGGTTTTCGGCTCGTGTACCCCGGCCAGTAATTTAATCAGCGTAGATTTTCCCTGGCCGTTACGGCCCAGTAAGCCAATGCGACTGCCCGGCACCAGATTGAGCTTTACCTGCTCCAGCACGATATGTTCGCCGTAACCCAGCATGACCTTTTCCATCTGAATGAGCGGGTTAGGCAATGCCGTGGGTGCTTTAAATTCAAAACTAAACTGGCTGGCGTGATGGGCTGGCAGCAGCGTTTCCATCCGCTCTAACTGCTTGATGCGGCTTTGTGCCTGCTTAGCCTTACTGGCTTTGGCTTTAAAGCGGGTAATGAACGATTCTAAATGCGCGATCTTGTCCTGCTGCTTACGGTATTCAAGATCCTGTAAGCGCAGTCGTTCGGCACGCTGGGTTTCATAGCTTGAGTAGTTACCAGTGTAGGCAATAAGCTGTTGCTGCTCTACGCTGATAATTTGCGCCACAGTATTATCGATAAACGCTTTATCGTGGGAAATCAGTAACAGGGTACCCTGATAGCGCTGTAGCCAGCGCTCCAGCCAGATCACTGCATCTAAGTCTAAGTGGTTGGTGGGCTCATCGAGCAGCAGCAAATCCGACGGGCATAACAATGCCTGCGCCAGGTTTAGACGCATTCGCCAGCCCCCTGAGAAATCGGTAACCGGCGCGGTGAGCTGGCTTTGGGCAAAGCCTAAACCGGCGAGGATGGTGGCGGCTCTGGCTTCCACGTCGTAGGCACCGGCCTGAGCGAGTAAATCGTGATACTTGCCTATCTCTTCGCCATGATGCGCCGCTTCTGCTTCACTGAGTTTTTGCTGCAGGCCGCGTAAATAGTTATCGCCGTCAATCACATAATCAATGGCACTACGCTCCACCGCAGGCGTTTCCTGCGCCACGCTCACAATGCGCCAGTCAGCAGGTACCGCACAATCACCAGCATCCACGCTGAGTTCGCCACGTAACAAAGCAAACAGGCTCGACTTACCGCAGCCATTACTGCCTATAAGGGCAACTTTATGGCCGGGAAAAACCTGTGCCGATGCGCCATCGAGCAGTACTTTACTGCCGCGCAACAAGGTGACGTCGGATAACTGGATCATAAAACTGCGAATACCTGTGATAACATAGTCTGGCTGTGTAGTTTACCAGAACCGCTGCAAGCGATCTGCATTTGCGCGCAGTGCGTAAATAACCTTAATTAGTCACAACGGTTTACCCCATGAGTCAACGCCAACGAAAACGCTTTATTGCCGGTGCCACTTGCCCGAAATGCAAGGCCACCGACACCATTATGTTATTTTTCGAAAACAACATCGAAAAACTCACCTGTGTGGAGTGCGGCTATGCCGAATCGCAACCCCAGGAAAAGGTAAAAACCGCCAGCAAAAACGCCAACGTTATTGGCGTGTTTAAACCTGAATAGTCACCAACCATAAGCAACTCATTTATTTTGCTACCCGAATTTAATATCGCCCAGGCGTTTGGCATGCTGAGCTTTGTGCTCGGCATTTTGTGTTTCTATCAGAAAGACGACCAGCGCCTGCGTATAATGATGGTGGTGATGAACTTAAATCACGCTCTGCATTTTGCGTTGCTTGGTGCCACTACTGCCTGTTTGAGCGCGTTGTTGTCGGTGGTCAGAACGGGTTTATCCATAAAAACCCGCTCGCGCGTTATTGCTTATTTCTTTATTGCCATTACATTAGCGCTGGGTATTTATCTGGCCGATGTGTGGTACGACTTGTTTCCTATTCTGGGCACGTGCATAGGGACTTATGCGCTGTATTGTCTGTCAGGCATTAAAATGCGCCTGGCGTTTTTATGCGGCGCTCTTTGCTGGCTCACCAACAATATTATTGTTGGCTCCATCGGCGGTACGTTGCTGGAAACGACGCTGCTAATGGTAAATAGTTATACAATCTGGCGGTTGTATGTGTTGAGAAAGCTTAAACCATATGGCAATGACGTATCCTGAACGTTAGGCCTGAACTACCTATTAAGTGCTTTACCCTCTGGCTATTTTAGGATTACACTAATTCTCTTACTTTTGGATTCACCATCAGGGACGGTGGCATGTTGTCATTCTTATTAGATGACGCCAATTTCTGGTTTAGCTGTGCGCTTGGCATTGTTATCGCGCTTTTTATTCTGGAAATGGTAGGGATGTTTTTTGGGATTAGTCTGCTGGGACTAGTCGACGATCAGGCGGCACTGGATGCCGACGCTGATACTTCCTCCGGTTTTACCGAGTTTGGTAGCTGGCTCGCTCTCGACAGACTGCCGCTGCTGGTTTGGCTGGTTTTACTGCTTACCACTTTCGGCATTGCCGGCCTGGCATTGAACTTTCTTTCTTTAACGCTGCTTAACACCTATTTTGCCCGTTGGCTGATAACGCTTCTGGCGGTTGTAGCCGGCCTGTTTTTTACGGCCCGGTTCGGCACCGTTATTGCCCGCCTGCTTCCCAAACAGGAATCATCGGCCACCACAGCCGATGAACTGGTCGGCACAGTAGGCCATATTACCGTTGGTGTTGCCCGCCAGAACAGCCCGGCAGAAGGCAAGTTCGTTGATGCCCATGGCCAGCCTCACTATCTGTTGGTAGAGCCTATTGAGCCTGATGAACAATTCAGTCAGGGCGAAAAAATATTATTAATACAAAAGCGGGATTACCGCTGGTTAGCAAGTCGCTATTCCGACCTTTAACCCTTTACGATGGAAGTAGTCACTATGGAAAATTCAGGATTAGGTAACTTACCTTTTATGCTGATAATGATCGGCGCAGTAGTCATTGGTCTGCTCGTTATTGGTTTTATCTTTGCCCGCTTATATACCCGGGCTACCAAAGAAACCGCCTTTGTACGTACCGGCTTAGGCGGTGAAAAAGTCATCAAGGATGGTGGCGCGCTGGTGTTGCCAGTGGTGCACGAGGTGATCCCGGTAAATATGAACACCCTTCGCATTGAGGTAGAAAAAACCTCCAAGGATGCGCTGATCACCAAAGACCGTATGCGAGTGGATGTGAAAGCCGACTTTTACCTGCGAGTAGCACCTAATGCAGCCGGCATCTCCATGGCAGCGCAAACCTTGGGCACGCGAACCACCCGTGCCGAAGAAGTGAAAAAGCTCATGGAATCCAAGTTCGTCGACGTACTTCGTGCGGTGGCGGCCGAGATGACCATGACCGAAATGCATGAACAACGCGCCGACTTTGTGCAAAAAGTGCAGCAAAGTGTGGCTAACGATCTTGAAAAGAACGGCCTTGAGCTGGAGTCCGTCAGCTTAACCGGCTTCGATCAGACCGATCTTCAATTCTTTAATGAAAACAACGCGTTCGATGCCGAAGGTCGTGCCCGCTTAGCCAAAATCATCGAAGAAAAACGCAAAGAAACCAACGATATTCAACAGGAAAACCGCATCCAGATTGAACAGCGTAACCTGGAAGCAGAAAAACTGTCGTTAAACATCAAGCGTGACGAAGAAGAAGCCCGCATTCAGCAGGAACAGTCACTGGCCTTTAAACGGCAGGAACAAAAAGCCGAGATTGCCAAGCAACGCGAACAAAAAGAGCAGGAAGAGCGCCAGGCTGAAATTGCTAAAGAAAAAGCCATTTCCGCATCGGAAATCGAAAAAGCGCAAACCATTGAAGCCCGCGAGATAGAAAAGCGTAAAGCTATCGACGAAGCACGCATTCTGCAATTGCAGCAAATTGAAGTGGCCGAGCAGAATAAACAAATCGCCATTGCCAATAAGTCGGAAGAAGAATCCGCTGCCCGCGCCAAAGCGGCTGAAGCCGAAAAGCTCAAGGTTGAAAAAGAAGAAGCGGTTATTACTACCCGCCAGGTGGCCGAAGCTAATCGACGCATGGAAATTGAAGTTATCGACGCCCGTAAAGAAGCAGAGCGTGAAGCGGTGAACATTACCGTAGAAGCCGAAGCGAAGCGTGAAGCGGCGATCAATACGTCAGAAGCGATCCTTACCGAAGCCCGGGCCAGCGCTGATGCCAAGAAACTGCAGGCAGAAGCTGACGAGAAAGTGTTTGCCGTGGAAGCAGCCGGTAAGAAAGCCATGTACGAAGCCGAAAACACCCTTAAAGACGAGCAAATTGATCTGCAACGCTCACTGGCCATCCTTAAGATCCTGCCAGACATTATTGCCAATGCGGTTAAACCACTGGAAAACATCGACGGCATTAAAATCTTACAAGGCTATGGCAACAGTCTTGGTGGTGCTGGCGGCAGTGGTGAGAGCGGTGGCGCAGGCCTGGCGGATCAGGTTACCAGCGCGGCACTTAACTACCGCGCCAATGCGCCGTTAGTTGACTCATTACTGCGTGAAGTGGGATTAGTGGATGCTGAAGATGGCACACTGGAAGATCTGATCCAGGGCAGTGCTGTGATTGACGGCGACCTGGTGACTACCAAAGCGAAAAAGCCGCAATCCGGGTCTGCTAAATCCGCTCAAGGTGAAGCGCCGGCAGAAGATGACAAGCCCAACAGTTAATCCTTTTTACCTGCCTTGCTACCGCGCCCCAGGCGCCGGTAGCAGCTTGCCAGGCCTGAACCCATGAAGCTACAGGGCAAGCTGCTCAACTGGGACGATAACCGGGGCTTCGGCTTTGTTGAGCCCAAAGGTGGCGGCCAGCGTGCCTTTGTTCACATTAAGGCGTTTAGTTTTTATTCCCGCCGCCCTCAGAGCGGCGATATGATCCAGTACCAAACCAGTCAGGACCGCAAAGGTAAACTTCGGGCCATTGAGGTTAACCTGGTTAACGACCATCCAACGGGCAATAAGCCTCCGCCGAAGAAAGCACCGAAACCACCATCCCGACCATCTAAAAGGCGGGTTCCGCTGCTGCTACCCTTTTTCGCCTTGCTTGGTGGCCTTATCTGGTTTCAACGCATTCCCATTGAAGTGCTTTACGTTTATGGCGTTGCCAGCCTGATTGCATTTGTCATGTATGCCATAGACAAATCCGCAGCGCGCGCTAACCGCTGGCGTACTCCGGAAAGCCATTTAGGACCAGCGGGGGCATTTGAACGAAAACCTACGGTTTTGACTCCCAGGCCCTCCGCGTAACCGTAGGTTTCCGAATAATCACCCCTTCCCCTCATCTTCAATAAAGTACGTACCATTGGGCAACACATGCTTATAGGGCAATAACGAGATATGGGATAAGGTCTTGTCGTCGATATCCTCCCCCTGCTGCCGGAGCTGCTCAACCACGTCATTTATCTTGATCGTGTTCCAGTACAGAATGGCATTGGATACAAAGCTGAGGCTGCTGGCCTTGTTCATGATTTCCTCATAGTCCCCAGTGGTGAATTCACCCTGGTCCGCAAAGAATATCCAGCGCGGCAGTTTGTGCCGGTATTCCCCTTTATTCAGTTGCCGCTGGACGGTTTGGCGCAGGTCTTTGTCAGTTAGGTACCGCAGAATGTATTCGGTCTTGATGATCCGGCCCAGGTTGGTAAAGGCCTTGGTGAGGCGATCGGAGGGTGAACTGTTGGTCAACCGTTGAACGATGACGTGTGCTGGCGCAGTTTTTTGTTTCAGAGAAATGACCACCCGCATCATGTATTCCCATTGCTCCTCAATAATCGCCAAATCAGCTGTTTTCGTGAGTAAATGGTTGAGGTCACCGTAATCGACGGATTTGTCGATACGGTATAGCTGCTGATCCTTCAGATCCCGAATGCGTGGCATAAAGTAGAAGCCGAGCAAATGACAGAGGGCGAAGACGATTTCAGTGTACCCATGCGTATCGGTGGTGTGCTCTCGGATTTTCAGAATTGTGTTGTTTTCCAGCAGACCGTCCAGAACATACAGGGCTTCACGAGGGCTACAGGAAATGATCTTGGTGCTGAACACGGAATATTGATCGGATACGTGGGTGTAGATCCCGATGGCTTTTTCATAGTAGCCGTAATAGCGGGGATAGTATGAAGCCAACAGGCTGTCGGCGCGGATTTTAAAGCGTTGCGCATCTGAAGAGGACAATGTACCGGAGCCATACACCGCACTCAACGGCAGCTCATGGTGTTGATTCACAATTTCAGCACTGGCGTTGATCAGGGTTTCTTCGCGAATATAGTATTGCAGGATATGCCTTAGCATATCGACAGTAACGCCATTGACGCTGTTACTCATGGACACGACGCCCAGGTTTGTGGCTTGTGAAATAATGGCAGCCATCAGGCTTTTGTAAAAGTTTTTGGGCCGTGACTGGTGATGTTGGATAGGGACAAAGTGACGACTGTAATGCGTCATTTGATCCACCTCCATCAGCAATTGCTCGATGCGTATGCTGGGCATATGCGCATCGATCACCTTTTGCAGTTGGTTGACTTTATCCGGTACGTCCAGCTTGTCGTCACGCTTGAGTTTCAGCCGGCCATTGTGTATCTCGGCGAAATTATCCAGTCCAAAACGCTTTTGCGCTGCTGACACCGCTTCGTGGAACTGGGTTGAAATGGCGGAACGCACTTCGTGTTGCAAAGGCTGCTGTAGCTCGGTATAGACGGTGTGTTTGGTTTCATCCCAGTTGGGCTCGTTCAAGGTCAGATCCCAGAACGACACATGCTGTTTGCTCTGTGGTAAATACAAATCGCCGGAACGCAACGCATCTTTCATCGCGAGAGCAAGGCCCATTTCCCAAACATTGCGATTGATGTTGCCGGCTTGATCTTTAAGGCTGCGACGCAGCTCGCGGGGAATGAACGCAGTCGGTGTATTCTCCGGCAGTTTTTTCAGATCGCCGTCATCCAACTGCCGGACGAACTGGATGGCTTTTATCAGTGGCCCAGAACCTTTCGCCACTTCAAACGGTAACCGTATAAAGTCGGAAAAATACTTTCGTAAACTGGGGTAACGGGTCAGCAACAAATCGCAGTAGCCGCATTCTTCCAGGCGTTTAAAAATGTGCAGGTCGTCAATGGAGGCTAGCAAGTGTTTCTCGTCAATACGCTGCCATAAGTCATTCTTGTACAACGGCTGTTCATCCGGCCATTCCAGCAAAACATGCGTGGTATCGAGCACGGCTTCGATAGCTTTCTTCTGGCGTTTGCGGAATTCCTTGTGCTTTTTGTCGTGGCTGTTTCTGGTTTGTCGGCACAGTTCCGTCATGTACTGATCGTGCATTTTGACCAGGTTATCCAGCAGAATCTTGCGGGATTCTAACAGGAAGCACACCATCAGGGCATAGCGCTTGTGGTCTTTGAAGCGTTTCATGTCCTTGGCGCTGTAGCGCTTGGTCAGTCGATACAGGTAGTGAAGAAAAGCGGTATCAATGACCTTTTCCTCGAATTCATTAACGCCGGTGGCCACCAGATTGTCATAGCGCTCCAAATAGCGTTTCAGTGATGAGATTTTGGCGGCCGGTGGATACTCTTTGAGTTGGTTGAAGTAGGTTCGCTGATTACCGTCTGTGGTTTGCAACAGAACGTCGATGGCACCGCGCAGTTCAGGGGACATCTGATCAAACACCTGCTCAAAAAGCTGAGTGTGAACCTGGTTACAAATACGGATGATCTGCCGTTCGATGGTCGAGGGCCCGGGTAATACAATACGGTTCAGCAGCAGGTAGCGCTCTGCCCGGTGAAAAAGTTCATCCGGCAGCAGCCCCTGGCGAGCATATTCTTCAATCCAGCGGTCCAGATCCGCTTCCGCTTTGTCATCAAACCGCTGAAAGCCCAGATACTTGAGGATGTTGTTCCGATGCTCCAATAGTGTCGCTTCCCGCTCGGGCACGTCCACGGTTAGCGTGGGCGGGAGGTCGAGTTGACTGCTCAGGTAGCTGATTACCCGGGGGGATAGATCATGGAGTTGGTTAAGAAACCGGCCATAGAGACGCATGGCGCACAGTTGGATAGCAAATCCCAGACGGTATTGCTTACGGTACTTGTTGACCACCTGGCAATCGCGTCGGCTCAGCGTCCAATCGCGAACCATTTCTTCGTCGGAAAATCGTTGTGGCAGCATTAAGGGGTTCTAGGGATTTTCCCCTCTAAAGTAACATAGAATGCTACAGGCTTTGTATTATATAGCCTCCAGCTGTGGGTTACTTTCGTTTCCAAGCTTAAT
>MDTF01013454.1_pt1 | contig 67925 bp, 68 predicted proteins | sample 811191 | NCBI WGS metagenome assembly MDTF01 (sample SAMN05326649, study PRJNA326480) | marine metagenome | isolation source: seawater | place: Southern Ocean | collected 2011 | reverse complement strand
GCGACATTGCCCTTCCTTCAGCTTAGAAGCGGAGAACGAGATCAGAATATAATTAATGAGGTGGGGGCGGCACTACTACCGCGGAGCGGTTTAGTCCTTCTCTTCAAAGCGGCTGTTGCGTACTTCAAGCTCAGAAGCCACAAAGACATTGTTAGTTATTACTCCCTCAAGTTTAACCTGCAGCGCGTTGGCCAGCTCACCCTCTGGCACCGCCTGGCTGTAATCCACCTGCATGCTGCCAATGAAAAAAGTTTGCGCAGTCGTTTCCAGCTCGCTAATCACTCCGGTGATGTGCTGTGGCTCACTTTCTGGCAGATCATTTTCCAGTTCTACGTATGTGGCATAAAATGAGCCATCAGCCATTGCGTAGCCGCTTGCCTCGATGCGATCTCCCACGTTTAATGTGGTAACAGAGGTACCGATAAAATGGGTTAAATCGTCGTACACCATCGTTACACCGGCAATTTGAATTTGCCCGGCAGAGCGATCAATCGACTGAATAATCCCACCCACATCTGAGTCGTAAGTAATACTCGTTGCGCTGGCGTCATTGCTATTTTCATCGTCGTCATCATCACTGGTGAGCTGAATTTTCATGCCCACTTTTAATGCGTCGATAGCCGCGCCGGCGTTGCCGTTAACAGTAATTGTGGTGGTATTGGTGGTATAGCGTTTACCATCGATGTAGACACTACCAAACCCGGTGATCACACCGCTTTTTACTACAGTAGTTGGATTGGAAGTTGGCGGCTCAGTGCCTGATGGCAGGGTTTCTACAGCAGAATCAGAAGATCCACCACCACAACCGGTTAGCAAACCGGCCAAAATAGATAAACTTAACAGTGAACGTCGCATTACGACTCCTCAGTGATTGCAAATTCTGTGAAGAGTATAGTCGTTAATCGCTATTGTTACCTTAGAACATTAGTTTGAAATACATAGGGCATTTAGCCTATAAGCGGGGCATATAGCTGATTTAATAGAATAAAAATCAACTCATTTCCTCAAAGAAAAACGCGGCTAATTCGTGGCGACCGGTACAGTCTGACTTTTTGTAAACCGCCGAAGCCTGATGACGAATGGTTTTCTCAGAAGTCTGGCGCAGCTCGGCAATTTCGTTGAGGCTAAGTCCTTTTAACAAAAACAAGCCCACCTCTTTTTCGCTTGGGGTGAGTTGCCAGCGCTCAAACTGTTCCTGAACTGCGGCAAAAAAATCCCGCTTGGAGCGTTTGAGTTCTTCAGACATCTGACTGACTTTGGAGTTAGATAATTCTAAATCGGCTCTGAGTGCCTTAAGCGCTGTTGAGCGTTGGCGAATATCGATAATCAGAAACAAAAATAGACCAGATGATATCAGGATCAGTACAGACTCCTGAATAATGTGGATGAGCTCCAGATCTTCCGAAAAGTCGATATAAAGATCCATGCACTTGAGTGCAATTATGCACACCAGCGCGACAGACAGGACTTTATCTTTCACCACTTACTCCAACAATTTATCCGGTGGAAGGGGATCATATCAGCAGCCAACAAAAATGGCCTGCACAATTCACTTATGCAGGCCATTTTTACGATGATTGACTAAGCGTAACGATTAATCGTCACCAAACTCGCGGATAATGCTGTTGATAGTTTCTTTGGCATCACCCAGTACCATGCGGGTGTTGTCTTTAAAGAACAGCGGGTTATCAACCCCGGCAAAACCAGCATTGGCAGAACGCTTGAGCACAAAAACGGTTTTGGCGCGGTACACCTCAATTACCGGCATGCCGTAAATCGGGCTGCCTTTCATCTCTTTGGCCGCCGGGTTAACCACATCGTTAGCGCCGATAACAATAACTACATCGTAGTTTTCCATGCGCGGATTCACATCGTCCATTTCACACAGCAGATCATAAGGCACGTCGGCTTCGGCCAGCAGTACGTTCATGTGACCAGGCATACGCCCTGCTACCGGGTGAATCGCGTATTCCACCGTACAGTTATTTTCTTCCAGCAGCGACTGCATCTCGCGAACCGCGTGCTGCGCCTGGGCTACTGCCATACCGTAGCCCGGCACAACCAGTACAGACTGCGCGGCTTCCAGTACGTAAAATGCATCCTGAGCAGACATGATTTTCACTTCGCCTTCGATGGCCTCGCCCATTTCTACCGGCTTGGCAAACCCGGAAAGCAGTACATTCATGAGCGAGCGGTTCATGGCTTTACACATGATGTTAGTCAGAATAAGACCCGACGCGCCTACCAGCAGACCGGTAACAATTAGAATGGTGTTAGCAACCGCCAGACCCGCCGCACAGGCTGCAACACCTGAGTACGAGTTAAGCAGTGCGATAACCACCGGCATGTCGGCACCGCCAATGGAGATAGTGGCCCAGATACCAAAGCTTAACGCCAGTGCAATCGACACATACAACCACAGCGGGTTGCCCGGGTCGGTAGCAAACAAATAGCCCACCACAAAAAACGCTACCAGATGCAGAATGCTCAGTTCACGCAGACCGGTAAAAATAAACGCCTTGGAGGACATCTTGCCCGACAATTTACCCCAGGCAATCACTGAGCCTGAGAAGGTAATACCACCAATTAAAATAGTCAGAAACACGGTTAAGAAAATCAGCGAATCCGTGGTCGCCAGAGCAATGGGACCCATACCGGATACCGTAGCCCAGCCAAGCAGCAAGGAAGCTGCGCCACCAAAACCGTTAAACAGCGATACCATCTCTGGCATTTGTGTCATTTCAACGGTTTTTGCTTTCCAGGCACCGTAGGCACCGCCAATCACAAAGCCCAGCAGGATCCAGTGATAGCTGATAATCTGCTGGTCGATTAAGGTCACGACCACGGCGATAAACATACCAACCGCCGACACCAGGTTGCCCTTTTTGGCCGATGACGGATGACTCAGTAATTTAAGGCCAACAATGAATAACGTGGTTGCCAGTACGTAGGCAAGATTAATGATCAATGCATTATCACTCACAGCATAATCTCCTTACTTGCCTTGTTTTTTCTTGAACATGCTCAGCATACGGTCGGTAACCATATACCCGCCCACAACGTTGATACTCGCCAGCGCTACCGCGGCGGTACCTAAAATTGTGGTTAGCGTGTCGTTGTCAGAGCCAGAAGCGACCAACGCGCCCACCAGGGTGATCCCGGAAATGGCGTTAGAGCCGGACATTAACGGCGTGTGCAGTGTTGCCGGTACCTTACGGATAAGTTCGAATCCTAAAAAGGCGGCCAGCAGAACAATAAAGATCAGGTAAATAGTTTCCATGTGTTAGCCCCCTTTGTATGCGTTTTTGAGCATGTCATTGGTGATCTCGCCAGCGTGGGTAATCACGCTGCTTGCGAGAATTTCGTCTTCCAGATCCAGCGTAAACTGCTTGGATTCTTTATCGAAAAACTCATCAATGAGATTGATCAGGTTATTGGCATACATATCGGTAGCATCGCGAGCCACGCGTTGGCTCCAATGGCCGTCACCAATCACGGTAACACCCTCAACCACTGCTGTTTCGCCAGGCACAGAGCCTTCTACGTTACCGCCCGATAGCGCAGCCATGTCCACCACAACACTGCCTGGCTTCATTAGCGCCAGCGTTTGTTTGGAAATCAGCACCGGGGGTTTACGTCCGAACAGCTGAGCAGTGGTAATAACGATGTCTGAGTCGGCAATCGCATCACGTTGCGCTTCCTGCTGCTTGGCTTTTTGCTCGTCGGTAAGCTCTTTGGCATAACCGTCTTTGGTCTGACCGGTTTCGCCAATATCAATCTTAAGGAACTTGCCGCCTAAGGATTCAACCTGCTCGGCCACAACCGGGCGGGTATCGTAGGCCAGCACGTTAGCGCCTAAACGCTTGGCGGTTGCAATGGCCTGTAAGCCAGCGACACCAGCACCAATGATAAATACCTTAGCCGGTTTAATGGTACCGGAAGGGGTCATCATCATGGGCAGAATGCTTGGCAGGGCATTTGCGGCCTGCATCATCATCACGTAGCCAGCCAGACTCGCCTGAGAGCTCAGGGCATCCATTTTCTGGGCACGGGAGGAGCGCGGGATCATCTCAACCGACAGCGTCGACAAGCCTTTGCCCGCCATGCTCTCTACCAGTTCCTGCTGAAAGAACGGATCGATATGGCCAATCACCAGCGCATTGGCTTTTAGCTGAGCCAGCTGGCTGCTTAGGGGGCGGTTAACGTAGAGCACAATATCGGCATCACCAAGCACGTCGGCATTGGCTTCTACGATAGTGGCACCTTGTTCGGTGTAGGCGGCATCGGGATAGCCTGATAACGCACCAGCGTCTTGTTCAAGCATGACGGTAAAGCCCATTCGGGTAAACCGCATCACGGTGGCAGGCGTTACAGCGCAGCGCTGTTCGACAAAACTATCATCAATAGCGTGCCTTGCTTCGTTTAGAACTAAGAGTTTCAAGAGTATCCTCCTTTCCTCCGGGCAAAATTAACCTAACCGCTGTTTTTAAGGAGCGATTAAGCGGTATCTGTTTTGTTGCCACAAGGTGCTTTTGATCCATTTACTACAAAATTGTAAAGCTCTTGCTTTATAAAACTGGTTTATATCTACAATTTTGTAATCTTCCATTTTTATTGGAGTTTTAGGAAAGGATTACAGCGAGGAGCCAATAATGCATAAATAAAATCGAAATTGAAAGAGAAAATTTAGCCTTAAACACGTAAATACCACTTATGAAACGTTTAAGCCTTATAACTCTTACTTATAATACAATTCAAAGAAGTAGGTAAATAGTGCGGGCGGGGAATTGAGTATTTAACGCAGATATGCAAAGCGCGGCAAATCGCCGCGCTTTGGTTTTCACGGTTAGGTGATTAGATGTTTGCAACAACAGCGTTGTAGTAAGTTTGAGGTGATGTTTCAGCATTAGCCGCCATAACAATTGCCATATCAGCACGCACCGCCGCGATCACATTAGCACGCTCAGCTTGCTCTACACCCAGAATATCCATCATGGCAACCAGGTGCTCGCCTTCGCCCTGACTGGTTTCTTCCATTACTTTTTTAAAGTTATCCTGAATGAATACTGCCGCAGTCACCAGTTTACCTTCGCACGAATCAGCCGATGATACTTTTGAAGACACAGCTGTTGTACCTAAATCCCAGATAATGTTGGAGATTGCCGCAGCTGTACCATTGTCATCAAAAATAATGGCACCAATACCACAGTGTTTCCACGGGTTAATGTTTTCCTGAGCCATAGCCTGGCCAGACAACGTTGCGGTCATCAGTGTTGCTGCAATCGCGAGCTTCTTGAACATTATAACTTTCCTTTTTTTAATAATAATATGAAATATGCACCCCCGCTTCTGCCTGACCCAGATATTCGTAGGTTGCACGCAGATCCCATTGCTGGTTAATTAACCAGCGGGATTCCACTTGAACATACTGACGATGCTCAGACAACGCATTGACATACCATTGATGCCCCGCAGAGAAGGATATTGCTAGTTTTGGTGTAACGGTTATTACACCTCCCACTTCGGCACCGGCGGCAAGATTGCCTCCCATGCGATTGGAACTGGTGGCGGTACCGGAAACGGCACCGTAAAACACATGGCCAGCACCAGGTGACCAGGCCTTGCCAACAAATCCTTCAACAAACGCGCTGCCGCAATGACGGCATTGCTTTGATTGCTGGCGATAACCCAGGGCCAATTTCCAGGCCAGAGCGTCGTCACCGGGCAAACCGGTTTGTGAAGCGTTAAGATTTATTACTTTGAGTAAATTGAACTGTTGTACCGATAACTCACGGTTGTCACTGTAAGCCAGACGCAAATCGAAGGTGCTGAGCTCAGAAAAGGGAATACGACCTGGGTTATAGGTCAGCAAGTCATAATAATTGGCGCGATAGCGCAGCATAACGGCAGACACGTCGTTATTAACAGCTAAACCGGTTTGCAGCAAAGACGTAAACTGAGCATAGTGGGGTGCTACTGGTGTTATATTCTGCCATTCCACTTTTCCTGGCGGCATGGCAAAGCGTTTCGACATAGCTAAGCGTTTCTTTTCTTGTAATTCGGCCGCAACGTCATCCTGGCGCACTTCCTGAAAAGCCACATAATCGTAGAGAGTATCGATAACCGGTTTGGCATCTTCATCATCTAAAGCCGCCAATAACTCAGTAGTTTGCGCGACTGGTGCAGTTAAGATAGTCATAAGCGTATTCTGCTGTTCAGAGTTCAACTGCGAATAATGTTTATATAGCGCCTGCTGACGAGAACCATGAAAACGAACATTTTTATAAAGCGGTGAACTGTTTTCCGCCTTATTTAACCGCATAATGAGATCCACTGGCATAACCTGGTATTTACCCGGCTCAGTCAGCGGCGTATCGATGACTAGTTCCAGCAACTTTGCCAGCTGATAGGCGCAGTTTTGCCGGAAAAAATAATAGGTCATCGAGGTATTTTCGAGTTCCCACAGATGAGCAAGAATAAATTCTACCTCTGAGCGCTCCAGACCCAAGCGATACTCCCATAAATTGCGCAACTCAGACTCATTGTAAGTGAGGTCGTGATGATGATACTTCTGATTAGTAAAGTGCCCTTCGTAGCCACCGCTAATTCCTTTAATGATATAAGCCAGCTTGTTGTCTGAGTCGGGCACTCTGGCACCGAAAGAGAACGTGTTATCCAGCAAATCATGCACGCCATCACTATTAAATTTCAGAAAAACGTGGCCAAACATAGAAGCCGGATTCCCCAGGTAACCCGATGCGTAAATCAGGCTTAGGCTGTCGGTTACAAAGGCATCCAGATACGCCTGATAGTCGACGCACTGCACTGCGGGAAAATACCGGGCAGGATAATAGCGCTTTAGAAATAGCCGTCGGGCGGGATATCGGCATTGTGATTGCGGGTTTTGCTTAAACGCAGAAAGAGTTGCCTGAAGTTCAGCCAAAGGATTCTCACTACCTTCAGTAGCCAGATAAAACGGCTTTGACTCACCCGATACCGGCGTTTGCCCGGTATGTAACAACTGCTGCCAGACAGGGTGTGAAGCAAGCTCATTAAGGGCTGTTTGCGCAAGAACGTTAAAAGTAATGCAGCTAAGCAGGGCTATTCGCAACAAACTACGGCGAAGCATGTAAATTCCGTTTAATACTACTTTGTCTATAAGCTGCTTTTTACGCTAGCTTTTTTTGGATGTTGAAAGATACAACACATCTGAGCAGTTAATCAAGCTGCCAGTTAACAGGCATCTCGCCGGTAAAATCTGGCTCTAGTTCTTCAACCTTTTTAATATATTCGTCTGGTAACTGCTTTATATCCCTGTTAGCTCGAAGGGTGCTTGCATAAGCGTGCAGGTAAGCAGCAATATCCTGCTGAACAGTGGCTAAGAATTCGTCAACGTCAAAGCCGTCGAGGCCCAGTCGTTGCACTAAATGCTTCCTGAGCGCTTCTGCGTGCAGCACTGACAGAGCACTACCATGAGCTGCACTCTTATGCCCTTTAACCACAAATAGAGATGGTAAGACCTTCAGTGTTGCGAAGAAATCGACATTTTTACAACGGGCTGCTAATAATGGCCCGAACAGATAATCAGAATTGTTCCGGCGTTGAAGCACAGTAATGCGGGCCGGAATGTCGCCCAGCAATTCCATTACATGCAGCGCCGCCCCTTCGGCTAGCACAATCTCTTTGGCACTCTTGTAATAACATAATTGCTCATGCAATGAGTGCTGTTCTGGCTGGAAAATTGTGTAGCCCTGGCGGGCAAAGAATTGCTCAACATACCGCTCGCCCGCAAAGCTACCACGCAATAAAAACGGTGTGCGACTCACATAAATTTTAGCCGGCAGTTGATTATCGGGCTCGATACCGGCGCGGCGCTCGCATTGCAGCAGAAACTGACGATAATCCGCTGAGATCTGACTACGAGTACGGAACAGGCTTTGCTGTGGCGCGATCCAGAGGTTTTCAACACGCTGCGGCTTATCGACTAACACTACCTGCGACTTATCGACACCAAGATACGCCAGAATTTCATAAAAGTTTGGTGGCAGTAGCGGCTTAGTCAGTTTACGTAAACGGCGGCGTAGCTGAGGTAAAATAAGCACCTTGCTAATATTGGCCTGCTGTTTAGCACCGGACAGAGCTGCTAACCGATGGATTGACTCAGCAATGAAATGGACAAAATTACCGAACGCCGGCCCGCCGTAATAATAATGGCCCTTCTTAAGGTGGGTAACCTCTGGCTGTTCTGCCAGTACTTCGGTTTCCGTCGCGCACACTGCTGCCGATTGCTGTAAGTTGATTTGTTGATAACGAAACTGATGAGCAAACTCCGGCAGCTCCTTTGCCCGCACACCTCCACGGAGCCTGGCCGGCGTCGAACCGGACAGTTGCGGAATGATGTCAGCATTAGTGACCTTCACTGCGTTATTGAGAGATGCCGGGGGTTGCAGCGTCGATTTGTGCGCCGAGACATGCCGTTTTTGTCTGACTTCGCCCAGTTTACGCTTAAAAAACAATGGTAATGCCGCGAACCAACGCGCACCACGGCTCAACTCAAACAAGCTCTTCAGCGACGCGTCATAATCCGGCTGTTCCGCTGAATCGACTATTACACTGAGTGACCTGAAAAGCATGGGCTTATCCCGTCGCAACTGACAAACTAAGCCGGCAATTTCCGACTCATGCACACCCTGCTGATAATAGGGCAATGCAGCAACGTTATTGAGGGCTTCAGTCACCAGTTGCCAGTCCTGTTCAGGCAGTAACCGCTGAAACTTAGCAGTAACATTGGCTAGCTGCTGTTTATAAGCTGCCAGAGTTTCATCGTCCAGCAGCCGATAACGGCCTGCGCCGGCACTGGCCGCCTGTAAATAAGCATCCAGTTCTGCCTGCAAAGCGTCAATCGGGAACTGGTTAAGCCAACGTTTCAGTTCGAGCGCGGCGAAGCTGTACGAAACGTTTACCGAATTACCACTCACCGAAAGTTCATCTCGCAGACCTAACACGCCAAGAACGTCAGTAATGACATTGCCCTTTTCACCATGATTCTTATAAGCAAAGCAATGGAGCTGATGAGCCTCCAGCTGGTTGGCTGCTTTTAAAATGCTCTCCCATTGGCCAAGGTTAAGGCGCTTACCCGGCGTAAAAGGCTTTTGATTGCCATGACGTTTTACCGACTGGTTATAAATTGACAGCTGAAACTCTACCGGATTTCGCAAAAAGCAGATAATTTCAACATCAGGCACAGCCTGTGTAATGTCGTCAATAATTCTGAAAAACGATTCGGAGCTTAATAATAGTATGTGAGCTTTAGGGTTGTTCTCAAAAGCGTTAAGAACATTGGTTAGCTTTTGATGATCCAGCGCCAGGCGGCCCTCTGGATCCGGAACGCAAATTTCTCTGGCATTACCCGAGCTAATGCCGTTTTCATCTACAGAGTGCGCGGGATATAAAACCCCCGACGCCAACAGTTGCTGGCGATGCTGATGAAGAAACTGCTGGATCGCCGAACTGCCGGTTTTTGGCGGACCCACATGGAAGATAACGCGCTTATTCAAACTACTGCTCTGTCCCTGGAAAACGGCGTAATATTAGCACACATACCGGCCGCCTAGCATAACGGAAATCAGATTTTGTACCTTCGCTCTTAACTGACGAATATTTGTCCGGTTTGTAAATATCATTCTGAAAAAACGAATATCTGTGGGGTTTTAATCTGATGGATGTGCTTATCAGGCTCCATTATCATTACCACAATGATTAAATTAGCAAGGGGCAAATTATGAAAATTGTAGCTTATGGAGCAAGTACCAGTTCAACCTCAATCAACAAGGCACTGGCTACTTACACTGCCGGTCTGGTTGACGGCGCAGAAGTTAAAGTGTTGGACATCAATGATTATGATGTGCCTATGTTCAGCGAAGATCTGGAAAAACAAATTGGCCAGGCTGACGGCGCTAAAGAATTCTTAAACGACCTGGCCGACGCTGATGCGTTTGTTATCTCGTATGCTGAGCACAACGGCCATTACCCGGCGGCATATAAAAACCTGTTCGACTGGGCAACACGAATCGACCGTGAATTGTTTAAGCAAAAACCGGCGGTTTATCTGGCTACCTCTCCTGGCCCAAGTGGCGCGAAATCAGTGTTAGCAGCGGCCGAAGCGTCTGCACCATTCTATGCAGCGAATGTGAAGGCTACGGTTTCAGTACCAGGCTTCTACGATAAGTTCGATGCGGAGGCGGGTAAAGCCACAGACGAAGCGCTTATCACCGAACTAAAAGCCGCAGTAGCCAAATTAGCTGGCTAGTATCCACTCTTATTAAGAGCGTGAGTTTTCCGGCGCGTACCTGTCTGACAGGTATTGCGCTGGTGACATCCCCAACATATCCTTAAAATCTCTGATCAGGTGCGACTGATCTGCATATTCAAGCTGAGTAGCCAGCTCAACCATTTTTAATGTGTTAGTTTCGAGCGCAGCAAGTGCGTCATGTAAGCGGTATTTACGCAACAGCCATTTTGGCGACAGTCCAATATATTGATTGAATAATCGCTGTAATGTCCTCACCGAAAGGTCGGCTCGTTGCGCCAGTGACGCAACGGTATAAATCTCACCGCTATTTTTAATGCAGTCCAATAACTTTGCCACCTGTGTTTGTTTTGCCGTTACAGGCTCCGCAAAGTGCACCAAGAACTTGTTTAATACCGATACAATCGTTTCGTCGGTCAGGGCGTCAGCACCTGTTTCAAAAATATCAGTCACACCGGACCCAAAATACTTGCTGGCTAAGAGCTCCCTATCAACATAATCGCTTGCTGGACCGTTCAACAACACGTTGAGTGCACCAGCATTAAATTTAACACCAATCACAAAACCACTGGCAGCCATCGGGTATTCATACACTTTGCTCACCGGCCCGATAAGTTTTGCCCCCTGGCTATCGAAAGTTAAGTGAAAGTTAGGATCAGGCAAATTTCTCTGGACATGCTCCTGACCGTTTTTTAGCTGCCAGTTTACTAACCAGTACTGTTCAATAAGGTTCGCCAGTGGCGTATCAGGCAGATAACGCCGCAGACGGTAGTGTTTTTTACTGTCATTGTGGTGCATGACGCCTGATACGCGATGATGACTGTATTGCAAATCGATGGCTCTCACAAAAGCTGGGGTGACGTGTTTTTACAATACCAAAGGCGGCAGTAATGGTAACCTGCAAACTCAATCAGGATATATCACAAAGAGGTTTACATGACACTAGAGGGCATGTTTTCGATAACCGACTGGCAGGAAACTACTGAAAAAACCTTTGAGCAGGGCAGTAAACTCAATACTGCCAAAGTTTCACAGCACTATAGCGGCGAGTTAACAGGCACCAGCGAGGTGTTTTATCACATGCATTATAGTGCTGCCGGTGATGCTACCTTCAGTGGCTTTGAATACATTAACGGCGTTATTGATAATCAGGCTTGTCGATTGGTGATAAGCCACACTGGCACATTTCAGCAAGGTGTTGCATCCAGCCACTTTACCATTATTGAGTGCGACACGATTAAGGCCCTGGAGGGACAAACTGGGTATTTTACCTCTGCCGAAGGCGGCAAAGCTGACTATGTTATTGGTGAGTAGTTGATAGCCTGAAGGTTCGGAACTAAAACGGAACAGAAATAAAAAAGGCACTCCGAAGAATGCCTTTCTTTATAAGCGTTAGCTTATGGGTGGCTTACATCATGCCGCCCATGCCGCCCATTCCGCCCATGCCGCCCATATCAGGCATTGCAGGTGCGTCGTCTTTAGGCAGTTCAGCAATCATAGCTTCAGTAGTGATCATCAGTGAAGCGATTGATGAAGCAAACTGCAGTGCAGAGCGAGTTACTTTAGTTGGGTCAAGGATACCCATTTCCAGCATGTCGCCGTAAGTGTCGTTACCGGCGTTGTAACCGTAGTTACCAGAGCCGTTCTTAACCTCGTTAACAACCACTGAGGCTTCTGCACCAGAGTTGATAGAGATTTGACGCAGTGGCGCTTCCATTGCACGCAGAGCCAGCTTGATACCGTGAGTCTGGTCTTCGTTGTCGCCAGTCAGGTCAGCCAGTTTAGCGGCCGCACGAACCAGTGCTACACCACCACCAGGTACCACACCTTCTTCAACCGCAGCGCGAGTTGCATGCAGTGCATCTTCTACGCGGTCTTTCTTCTCTTTCATTTCTACTTCAGTGGCTGCGCCAACTTTAATTACTGCTACACCGCCAGACAGTTTCGCCAGACGCTCTTGCAGTTTTTCTTTGTCGTAGTCTGAAGTTGAATCAGCGATTTGACCACGGATTTGCTCGCAACGTGCTTCGATAGCCGCTTCTTCGCCTGCACCGTCAACAACGGTAGTGTTGTCTTTGTTGATAACAACACGCTTAGCAGTACCTAAGTCTTCCAGCTGAACTTTTTCCAGCTCCAGACCGATCTCTTCAGAGATTACCGTACCACCAGTCAGGATAGCGATGTCTTGCAGCATAGCTTTACGACGGTCACCGAAACCTGGTGCTTTAACCGCTGCAACTTTAACGATACCGCGCATATTGTTAACAACCAGAGTTGCCAGCGCTTCGCCTTCTACGTCTTCAGCGATGATAAGCAGAGGCTTGCCGCCTTTTGCTACCGCTTCCAGCGTAGGCAGTAATTCGCGGATGTTAGAGATTTTCTTATCAACTAACAGAATGTACGGGCTGTCCAGTTCTACTGCACCGCTTTCCTGGTTGTTGATAAAGTATGGAGACAAGTAACCACGGTCGAACTGCATACCTTCAACCACGTCCAGCTCGTTTTGCAGTGCCTGACCTTCTTCAACAGTGATAACGCCTTCTTTACCTACTTTTTCCATTGCCTGAGCAATGATGTCACCTACTTCGGCGTCAGAGTTTGCAGAGATAGTACCTACCTGAGCAATCGCTTTGCTGTCTGCACAGTCAGTAGACAGGGCTTTCAGTTCTTCAACTGCTGCCAGTACCGCTTTGTCGATACCGCGCTTCAGATCCATTGGGTTCATGCCCGCTGCAACTGATTTTAAGCCTTCAGTAACGATTGATTGAGCCAGAACGGTTGCAGTAGTAGTACCGTCACCCGCTTCGTCGTTTGCTTTAGACGCTACTTCTTTTACCATCTGTGCGCCCATGTTCTCGAACTTGTCTTCCAGCTCGATTTCTTTGGCTACAGATACACCATCTTTAGTGATGGTTGGCGCGCCGAACGACTTGTCTAAAACAACGTTACGACCTTTAGGACCTAAGGTAACTTTAACTGCGTTAGCCAGGATGTTTACGCCTTTCAGCATTTTTGTGCGGGCGTCATCACCAAAACGTACTTCTTTAGCTGCCATGATAAATTCCTCTTAATTCGGGTTAACGGGTGATTATTCTACGATTGCCAGAATGTCGCTTTCGCTCATGATCAGTACTTCCTGATCGTCCAGCTTCTCGGTTTTTACGCCGTAACCGTCGTTGAAAATAACGGTGTCACCGACTTTTACGTCTAATGCTTTCACTTCGCCATTCTCCAGAATGCGACCGTTGCCCACAGCGATTACTTCACCGCGAGTCGATTTTTCTGCCGCAGAACCGGTCAATACGATACCGCCAGCAGATTTGCTTTCTTGCTCTGCGCGCTTGACGATAACGCGATCGTGTAAAGGACGAATTGCCATTTTCAAATCTCCTGAATAATCAACTATTCAATTTAAGTGTTATTGGGCTGCACAAAATATTCGTGCGGCCTTTGCCTAGTTGGCCTGTAAGGGCCGTAAAATCTTGTCTGCGTGGATAAATGGGGGAGCCCCCGGACAAACTCAAGGGCTTTGTTAAAAAAAAAGTGAAATTTTTTTCAGATACTACAAATTGGCAGGGGGAAGAGCGATTGCCAGCCTGGCAATCGCTATTTAACAAGGGCCTGATAACAGGGCGAGAGCATGAATGCTTAAATATCGCTCAACGCCCGCTATCCGGATGGCAAAACCTACAATACCCATTTAAATGTGGTGGGCGCTTCCAAGGTAGCACAGTTTTTCATTCGCGATTTGCGTGCCCGTAACCACCCGTTAGCGAAATACGTTTACCGCGACTCGCTATAAATTCACTTTCTATGGCAAAACAGTTGCAACGCTGGCTTGTTATTCCTGTTTACGGGTTCAACTCAAACTCGTTAGCCCGGATAAACAGCACATCTCCGGGTGTAAATTCACCGTTGATTACCTGCATCACGTAGCCGGTGAGTTGTTCGCAGGTCATCATATTATTGTTTGGTAAATCAAAGTAATCGCGGAATTTGGTATCAATAGCGCCGGGGCACAAACAAATTGAGTTATAACCATCGGCAGCGAGGCTTTTCGATAAGGTGATCACGCCGGCTTTTGACGCACAGTACGACGACCAGTCCTTGTAGGCATTAAACCCAGCCGTTGATGAGATCTGAATTAGCTGAGTAGATTCAGAATCAGTAAGCGCATACTTACATACATAATACGTACCCACCAGATTCACCTGAATATCATTAACCCACAACGCACTGTCAGACTCCAGAATACGCTTAGGATGGATAGAGCCGGCATTGTTGATCACAATATCGTAGGGAGCAGAAAGTCCGGCAAAATAGGCTTTAACAGAGTCTTCGCTGGTGACATCCAGCTCACTGCGCCCTGGCGTATCAATGTGGAATTGATTACCGTATTGCTGCTTAAAACTCTGCGCCCAATCGCCGCTGCCCCCGGTGATTAATACTCGCTTCATGATTTTTTAATCTCCGGGTTTTCGTGCTTATCGGCGGTGCTTTTCAACTTATTGTATTGTTCGGTGATTTGCTGTTTTAACCTGGTGGAACTCACCCCTTCACCGTAAGGGAAGTAGTACACCTCTACGCCTAAGTCGCGCAGGTAATCATATTTTCCGCGCCAGTCATCCCCTACCACGAACACGTCGATATTGAGATCTTTTACCCGGTCGGTATGATCCAACGAGCGCTGAGGGATAACCATATTGGGGTATTTTAAAGCAGAAATAATCGCCGCACGCTCTTCATAAGGCACTGCAGGGGGATTCTTATAGGTACAGACAAGTTCATCCGTACTAACGCCCACAATTAAAGTACCACCAAAGCCAGCGCCATATTCAATCATCTTAAGATGGTTACTGTGAAATAAATCAAAGGTGCCGGATACATATACTATTGGTTTCATTTTTATTCTTCCTGCGTAGCTATGTAATTAGGATAACATTGTTTAAGCGGGGTTACAGTGATAACCGTTGCCTGAATGCCTGAGCCTGGCGGCGTGAGGGCACCAGAATACGCCCGTTTTGCATACGTACCTGCCACTGGCCGTTAAGCGGCACTTCAATATCGTCGATAAAGGCCAGGTTGATAATTTCTGAACGGTTGATGCGAAAAAATTCGGCTTCAGGCAAACGCGCCTCAATATGCGAAATGGCCTTATTCAACATCGGCTTATGCTGATCAAAATAAACCCTTGTGTAATTACCAACCGATTCAAACAGCTGTACCTGTTTAAGCCTGATCAGCCAGCATTGCTCGCCCTCTTTTAAAAACAACTGGCTGTCGCCATGCAGTCTGGACTCGGTGGTTACAGCCTCTTGCGCGGCAAGTTGCGCCTCAGCTTTGGCCAGGGCTTTGGTTAATCGCGGTAAGGTAATGGGTTTAAGCAAATAATCCAGCGCATCCACTTCAAAAGAGCGCACAGCAAATTCGTCAAAGGCAGTGGTAAACACCACTTTTGGCAATACCTCAAGTTGCTCTAGTAAGTCGAAGCCGGTGCCTCCGGGTAAGTCGATGTCCAGCAGAATCAGGTCGGGCTGCACTTCGTCGATAAGAGCAGTGGCACTTTCCACTGTATCGGCCTGCCCCACCAGAGTGACATTTGGCAGTTGCGACAACTGCTCACACAACTCCAGTCTCGCCAGTCGGCTGTCTTCCACTATGACTACCCGCATGGTTTGTCCTTATACGGTATTTGTACCCGTGCCACGACCTTGTCTTGCTGTTGGCTCAGCGTAAACGCCTGCTGCTCTGTATAAAGTATTGCCAGCCGCTGACGAATATTCTCAACGCCTATACCGCCCTGGCCGGCCTTCAGTGAACCAGGGTTGGCCACTTCAATCAGCAGGCAATGCTCGGCAAGGCCGATAGACACGCTAACCACACCGCCCTCTACCTGCCTGGCGATACCATGCTTGATAGCGTTCTCCACCAGCAATTGCAGCATTAATCGCGGTACGGGGCAATCCTGGCTAACTTTATCGTCCACCGTCACCTGGTAGGCCAGACGGGATTCATACTGCATCTTCATCAGGCTCACGTAAGTCTCAACAATAGCCAGTTCGGCAGACAACGATGAGGTTTCCCCGGCATCACTTTGCAGATTATACCTTAGCATATCAGCCAGATTGGCCAGCATCTCTCTGGCCTTAGCCGCATCTTCTAATATCAGTGCACGAATATTATTAATGCAGTTAAACATAAAGTGCGGATTCAACTGACTCGGCAAGGCGTTTAACTGCGCCTGTTGCAGGTTTTGCTGGAGGTCTTCCTGAGTCGTCTCAAGCTCATCTACTTTACGTTGCCGGGTAATAAAAAAGTACAGGCCACTCCAGATAAGCAGAACGGCCCAAACCACCAGCAAATTGTTAATAAACAGCAAATCCAATGCGCCACTGGCCTGTTGGATAATCGGGTTTTTGATGACCACCAGGGTGCCGAGCATCAGACTCGTTGCGCCGCCGGCACCAAGCAGGGATGCTGTTATGACACCGGCAACGACTTTTAACAAGGGTAAGCGCTGCCAGCGGCGATACCAGATGCGCAAACAATGTGAAGCCGCCATAGCAAAGCCATAGAGGATAAAGACAGCGATAAATAACGGATAGCTGGCTATGCCTGCAGCCACTTTTAACATTGAGTCAATGGCGTAGAATAGTCCCCAACCGGTAACCTGGAGCAGCCAGTATTGCTTCACACTATTCTCCCACCCGGCTGCTGATCCAGTCACTGATAATCAATAGCGCCTGTGGCGCAAACGTCTGATTAATCCTGCCATATTCGTCCGGCAGGCCGGATTCAGCCTGCTGAAAAAGGTGATTAAGATCCGGCAGTATTTTCAGCGTTACATCCTCGTTTTCCGAGCTTGCAAAAATGGCCTCCATACCTCCGATATTCGTGGCTGCAGCCACCTGCAAATCCTTCTCGCCATTTAATGCCAGTACCGGCATAGTCAGCTTTGGCAATACCTCTTCAGGCTGATAGGTTAAAAAACTTCGCCCCCACTCGTTAGCCACCACTTTAAGATACTGTTGGGCTGTGGCTTTGTCATAACCTTTGCTCAGTAAATCCTGCTCTATGGCCTGAGGGCTTTCCCCGGCAATCACCTGCTCAGCAAACACGCGCATCGCCTGATAAATAGCCTCGCCATTGGGCAATCCGTAGGCCACCGCCATATCCCGTTGTTGTTCTGCCCATAGTGTTGTGCCATCCACACCTAATCCTGCCAGCAACACAACAAATGCAACGTCTGGCTGACGGGCTGCAAACAGTGGTGCCGTGACACCGCCCTCACTGTGTCCGATTAGACCAATCTTTTGCTGGTTTATTTCATCCCGGGTGTTTAAGTACTCGAAAGCGGATGCCACGTCGGTGCTGAAATCATCAATGGTTGCTCCGGCAAAGGTACCGCCACTTTTAGCAGTACCGCGATCATCAAACCGTAATACCGCGATGCCGGCTTTAGTCAGATGGTCGGCAATCACCAGAAAAGGCTTATGTCCCATCAGGGTTTCATCACGATCCTGCGGGCCCGAGCCGGACACCAGTATGGCTGCCGGAAATGGGCCTTTGCCGTCAGGCAGAGTTAGCGTTGCAGCAAACTCAAATGCCCCGGAAGTATGTGGGTAGCTGACCTCTTCAACGGTATAGGGAAAAGGCGCTTCAGGGTGCTGAGGTCGTGCCGCGGCTTGTTTGGCTTTCTCTTTTCCTTCCTCGCTCTGGCGGGCCAGGGTCAGCGCAAAAGACTTGCCACTTTGAGTGAATGTCCCTGCCAGCTTGCCGTCTTCCAGCGCCGCCTCATAAGAAGCACCGATGGCAGCAAACTTCAACGTTACCTGCGTATCTGTCATTTTCTCGGCACTGCCCGGGATGCCGAATGCCCCCTGGTTCGGGCTATCCAGACTAACCTGCCAGTCGGGCTCACTGCCCGCAATATGCAGTACCAAAGGCAATGATACACCAGGCTGAATATTGAGTTCGCCGTGCCAATCACCCGCGGTTTCCATGGCCGCGCTGCTAGTTGCCAGGACTAATCCGGCAACCAAACCTGTTATCCATTTAAGCATAAAATGTCTCCATAACGGTTGTGCTATGGAACACAGAATGCCTGATTAAATCAAGTCTGGTGGAATAAATGACTAACGGTGATAACGACGGGTAAATGGTAAATGGAGGGGGATGAGCGGTTAGCCAGCAGGGCAAAGTTACCCTGCTGAGATATTCCTTAAAGGGGTGTTACGGCCTTTCTTAACGTGTCGGCCGGAATAATAGCGCCGGGGTGCTGAATAACCGTACCGGCCACCATGGCACCAAAACTGGCGGATTCAGTCACATTTTTACCGGACAAACGCGCTGCCAGGTAGCCGCCGTTAAACGCATCGCCAGCGGCGGTGGTATCCACCACATTAGTTACCGTTTGCACCGGAACGATAAACTGGCCTTGGTGATTGACAATATGCACACCTACCGCGCCGTTTTTCATTACCACTTCGCCAATGCCAAACGGGGCAAGGTGCGCGAGCACGTCATCAGCATTGGTATGCCCATATAGTGCGAGGTGATCATCGCCACCAGGGAACGCGATATCAGCAACCTGATAACTTTTATCCATCCACTCCTGAGCTTCCTGCTGATCACGCCACAGGCGCGGGCGGTAGTTAGGATCAAAGACAATTCGGCAGCCGCTGCTGCGTAAGGTCTTGATCAGGTCAAACAGCTTCTCGCGCTGCTCAACATCTAAAATAGCCACCGAAATGCCCGAAAAATAAAACATCTCGATATTATCCGGGGCCTGAGTCATCACATTGAGGGTTTGTGTGGCTGCCGAGCCATCCCGCCAGTAGGCAAAGGTACGCTCGCCGTACTTGTCGGTTCGTACCATATACAAACCCAGATTACGCTTGCTACAGCGATAAACATGGTCGGTATTTATTTGCTCATCACCCATGGCAAACAGCAGTTCATTACTTAAAAAGTCTTCGCCAATAGCGGTCAGATAACTTACCGACAGGCCCGGCGCATTGCGTTTTAAGTACACTGCGGTGTTGTAGGTGTCACCCGCAAAACTCTTCTTTAGTTCGGTGGCGCTGGTTGACACCAGTTCCACCATACATTCCCCAAAAATGACGACTCTTTTCACGCGGCATCCTTAGTAAATTGTTGTTGCGCCAGCGCACAGGCAGCGGTTACGCCCTGCCAGTCGCCGCTTGCTACACAGCTCTTTGGAATCATCCAGGAGCCGCCCACGGCGAACACGTTAGGCAGGCTGCTGTACTCATGCAAATTAGAATTGGAAATACCACCGGTTGGGCAGAGTGATACTTCCGGAAAAATAGCGCTGAAATTTTTCAGCATAGCGGCACCACCGCTTAAACTGGCCGGAAAGAATTTCACTTCCGACAAGCCGGCCTCAACGGCCAGTAAAATGTCTGAGGGAGAAGCAGTACCAGGCAGATAGGGAATATTAATGTCGCTCAGCGCCGACAGCAGTTTTTCACTGAGAGTCGGGGTAATAATAAACTGACTTCCGGCGTCTACCGCTTCCTGCACATGCGCCTGATTTAACACGGTGCCCATGCCCACCAATAGCTCCGGAAAAGCTTCGCGAATGGCGGTAACCGCAGCCGCGGCTACTGGTGTACGGCGCACCACTTCAATACTACGTAAACCACTGGCATGCACGGCACCGGCAATATTAACGGCCTGCTCTACACTGTGTGGTTGCAGAATCGGTAGTAATGGCGTGCCCTCTATCAGGCTTTTAAAGTCGCTCATTACAGTGCTCCTAACACGTCGGCAGCATTGTCGCCGTTGATGGACGAAAGCACCTTAACGTATTCCAGCACGGTGTCTTTAAACCATTTGTTAGCCGTCAGTTCGGCGAACACCTGAGGCAGATTCAGCACAGCTGCACCGAGCGCTGCCAGATCACCCTGGTGCTGATTGGCTAAACCAATTAAGGTTTCTGCCAGCGGATCCACCAGCTCTTCCTGGTCGCTAGCACGTTTAGCAATAAATAAAATCCATGCTGCAATCGGTACGCACAGCAGTTTTGCCTGCTGACCAAGTTTTAAGTTGTCGCGCACGGTATTTAGCACGCGGAAAGGCAGCTTCTGCGAGCCATCCCAGGCGATTTGTGCCAACAAGTGGCGAATATGGCGGTTCTTGTAACGATTTAAAATATCTTCCGCGTAGGCCGGCAAATCCATTACACCTTCGGCGTTAATAGACGGAATAATTTCATCACTTAGTAAGCGGCCAATAAACGCTTCCAGCGCACTATCGCTAATCGCTTCATAAACGGTTTCTTTACCAAGCAGGATACCGGTGTAAGCAAGCGTTGAGTGAGTGCCATTTAAAATACGCAGTTTGGCATTTTCAAAGGCGGCGACATCATCGGTAAAGGTAACGCCAACTTTTTCCCAGGCCGGGCGCGGCCCGCTGAACTTGTCCTCAACCACCCACTGGGTAAAGCCTTCGCGCTGAATAGGCCAGGCGTCTTCAACACCCAGCTTATCGGCCGCCAGGCTAATCAGTGCTTCGTCGGTGGCCGGTGTGATGCTATCAACCATGGTGCAGGGGAAGGCAATGTTCTGCTCAATCCAATGCGCCAGTTCCGGCTGGATTTTCTCGGCAAACTGCAATACGGCTTTGGCCAGCTTTTTGCCGTTATCAGCCAGGTTGTCGCAGCTGATTACAGTAATGTCGGCCTGTTGCTGTTCAAAGCGGTGCTTGAGCGCACTTACGATAAGCCCTACCGCCGATACCGGCTCATCAGGATTAGATAAATCGTGCATGATGTCGGCATGGGACGTATCGAGCTCACCATTACTGGCCAGGCAATACCCCTTCTCCGTAATCGTTAACGAGATAATGTGGGTATTGGCGTCGGTCAGCGCAGCCATAATGGCTTCACGGTCTTCATTTAATACCAGTACGCTGTCGAAAGCGCCGATTACCTGCACATAGGGCTCGTTGTCCAGTACTACCAGTGAATACAGATTGTCCTGACCGGCCAGCTTTTGTTTCAGCGTAGCGCTGCGCATCGACACACCGGTAATTCGCCAGTTACCACCATAAGCCATCGCCATGTCGGTATACACAGCCTGATGGGCGCGATGAAATGCGCCCGGCCCAATGTGCACAATACCGCGGCTGCGTACAGCGCGATCGTAGTCAGGCTTTTTTACCTCGGCAGGCAACGTGGCCAGTGTAGCATTATTTAACGACGCCGCCATGATTATGCCTGCCCCAGTTTGTAAGCTTTCTTCGCCAGATCGTAAGACAGCTGTTTAATCAGGCTGCCAGCTTCTTCTTCGCTGATCCGGTGTTCCACCACCATATTGGCAAGGAACCGGCAATCAATTCGGCGGGCTACGTCGTGGCGAGCCGGAATCGACAGGAAGGCGCGGGTGTCATCGTTAAAGCCAACGGTATTAAATAAACCGGCGGTTTCGGTTACCTGATGGCGATAACGCAGCATGCCTTCCGGGCTATCGTGGAACCACCAGGCAGGGCCCAGCTTAAGGCACGGATAATGACCAGCCAGCGGCGCCAGCTCACGGGAATAGACGGTTTCATCAAGCGTAAACAAAATGATGTTCAGGCGCGGATCGTTGCCGTATTTATCCAATAGCGGTTTTAAGGCGTTGACGTATTCGGTTTGCAGCGGAATGTCTGCGCCTTTGTCGCGGCCGAATTTGGTAAACACATCGTTATTGTGATTACGGAATGCGCCCGGATGGATTTGCATAACCATTCCATCTTCAATACTCATACCCGCTAATTCGGTAAGCATTTGAGCGCGGAATAACTCCTGATCAGCTTCGCTGGCTTTGCCGCTCAGGCATTTGCTGAATAAAGCCTGACAATCAGCCTTCGACAGATCTGCGGTACGGGCAGTTGGGTGGCCGTGATCGGTGGCTGTGGCACCGTGCTCGCGGAATACCGCGCGGCGCTGACGAATAGCGGCCAGGTAACCTTCCCAGTCGGTGGTATTCTCGCCGGTAATTTCACCGAGCAGTTCGATATTTTGAGCAAAGTTTTCAAGGGAAGCATCTACCACATCATCCGGGCGGAAAGATGTGATAACACGCTTATCCCAACCGGTGCCTTTTAATGCCCGGTGGTGCTCAAGGTTATCCAGCGCGCCTTCGGTGGTAGCAATCAGTTCTATATTAAAGCGGTCCATCAGAGCCCGTGGCTTGTAAACGTCTTTGCCCAGCTCTGCGGTAATAAAATGGTAATACTCCATGGCGTTTTCGCTGCACAGCATGTCGGTTAAACCAAATACGTTCTTAAATACCGTATCCAGCCACATTCTGGATGGCGTGCCGGCAAACAGATAATAATGGTCAGCAAAAATCTGCCAGATTTTCTGTGGGTCACCCTCGGTTGGACCACCATCCCAGCGACGAATGCCCAGATTTTCCAGCGAAACGCCCTGACTGTAGAGCATTCTGAACACATAATGATCGGGTAAAATAAACAGCTCGGTGGCATTGCCAAAATTTTCATCATAAGCAAACCAGCGCGGATCGGTGTGGCCGTGGGGGCTGATAATAGGCAAGTCTTTGACTGTTTGATACAGCGAGCGAGCGACAGAGCGTGTTGCTTCGTCGGCCGGAAACAGTCTGTCTTCGTGTAATAGTATTGGTTTCATATCAGTCTCTTTGTTACAGGGTTACGCCACGTTTCCAGATCGCTATCTCGTGACTGCCATTTTTCTCGTTGCAGGTTTTCTCGCCCGAAGCAATATTCAGGCATTGCTGATACAGCTGAGCAGCACAGTCATCAATACTGGTGCCCTGCAATATCTGGCCTGCATTAAAATCTATCCAGTGTGGCTTCTTATGAGCTATTTCACTGTTAGATGAGATTTTCACTGTGGGTACAGGAAAGCCGAGCGGGGTACCCCGGCCGGTGGTGAATGAAATAATGTGCGCGCCGCTGGCGGCAAGTGCGGTGGAACTTACCGCATCATTGCCCGGTGCCTGGAGTAGATTGAGGCCTTTCTTGAACAAAGGTTCGCCGTACTGCAATACGCCGTTAACCGGTGCCTGACCGCCTTTTTGCACCGCGCCCAGCGACTTCTCTTCCAGCGTGGTAAGCCCGCCGGCCTTATTACCCGGCGACGGATTTTCATAAATAGGCTGGTTGTTATCAATAAAGTACTGTTTAAATTCGTTTACCAGTTCAACAATTTCACAAAATACAGCCTGACTGGTCGCCCGGTTCATGAGTAACTGCTCGGCACCGAACATTTCCGGGGTTTCCGTTTGCAGCACACTGCCGTTCTGTTTAACCAGTAAATCGGTCATGCGACCCACCAGCGGGTTGGCGGTAATGCCACTAAACGCATCACTCCCGCCACACTTCACTCCCAGTACCAACTCGCTGCCATCAATGGGCTTGCGGGTGCACTTGCCAACATCAGCTAGCATTTCATGAATAAGGCGGATCCCTTCCTCAATTTCGTCTCCAACCTGCTGGGAGTTAAAATACCGGATCTGCGAGGCCGGGCGGTCAACTTTTTCCAGCAAATTGGACAGCTGGTTGTTTTCACAACCGAGCCCAACAATCAGCACAGCGCCCGCATTGGGGTGCGATGCCAGCGAAGCGAGTATGGTTTGTGTGTCGTGCAGGTCATCGCCTAATTGTGAGCAGCCAAACGGATGAGTAAATGAACGAAAACCATCGCACTTCCCGAAGAAACGACGCTCGCACTCAGCGGCAATGCGCTCAGCAGTGCGATTTACACAGCCAACCGTATTGATGATCCAGACTTCGTTGCGGATCCCAACCTTACCATTCGCCCGGCGATAGCCCATAAAGCTGGCCTGTGCAGGTTTGGTAACCGGTTTGCGTGCAGCAACCGGCTCATACTGATAGTTTTCCTGACCACTCAATGCCGTTTTTAAATTATGACTGTGAACATGATCACCGCGTTTAATATCCGCCTGCGCAATACCGATGGCAAAACCATATTTCACCACCTTTTCGCCGGCGGCAATGTCACTCAGGGCTACTTTATGGCCCGCTGGAGTATCGCTGGCAAAGGTTACCGATAAAGCGTCTACGATCGTGCCAGCAGACAGCGCCATGGTCGACACAGCCACGTTATCGTTTGGATGCACCTGTATAAGCTTGGTTTGATCGGCCATAAAATTTCTAAACGTATATTCCAGTTGTTGATTAAAGCATCACATTTTTAACATCAATGCTACCGGTGGCAAATTATGTTAAAGCAGTTTTCGCTTATTTTTTATCTGCTATGCTTTGGTTGCTTTGCGTGTTGACTCACGAATAATAAGGTGTGGCTTAATAGTGTATTCTTCCACACCTTCAGCCGGCTTATTCTCTATCAGCGCGACGATCTTTTTCGCGGCAATACCTGCCATGGCAACCACCGGACGCTGTACTGTAGTGAGTGATGGGATCACCCGCGACGCCAGTAAGTTATCATCAAAGCCGGCAACCGATAATTCGCCGGGGACATCGATACCCAGTTCATGCGCCACTTTGAGTACACCAGCGGCCATCTCATCGTTATTGGCCACAATCACCTGCGGCCGCGGCGTTTGGATCAGTAATGCCCGGGCACACTCAATACCGCTCTCGTAACTGTTTTTGCCTTCAATAATCCGTTCTGCAGGAATGTTTAAACCCAGTTCCTGAAGTGTATTAGTAATCCCTTCCAAACGTTCTACAGTAGAGTAATAATGGTTTGGACCACTAATGATCGCAATGTCCTTGTGTCCTAACGACACCAGGTAACGTGCCATATCACTTAACGCGGCACGGTCGTCCGACACCACAATATTGGCTTTATCGTCAATATCCACCGACGTCAGCCTGACATAGTTAATGCCATGATTTTCCAGCGCTGTGGCCAGTTCGTTAGATTCCGACACCGGCGGCAGCACTATCACGCCGTCAATGTTTGAGCGTCGGACGAAGCCAACACAATTACTGATAAAATCATCACTGCGATAATTACAGGGATGAACAACCAGCTCGTAGCCTTTTTTCGAACAAACATCGAGTACACCACGTTGTACCTGGTCGATATAGAGTGCATCCGGGTTATCGTAAATCAAACCAATCAGATAAGAACGGCTGGCAGCCAGGCCCCGGGCCTGTTTATCCGGCGAAAAGCCCAGCTCATCCACCACCTGTTGAATTTTTTCCCGGGTAGCGGCGCCAACATTTGAGGCCCCATTGATAACCCGGGAGACGGTGCGCTTGGACACCCCGGCTATACGTGCCACATCATTGATGGTTGGCTTCTTATCCATGCAGAGTACTCTTTATTTTTGTTTTTTATTCATCAGTCTGAGTTTACCGTTAACCGGTTTGTTAGGCTACTCTCAGCACTTTCGGGTTATTCGTTGATTTCCAAACCAGCAGCCGGGGTTTTATACCCCGAACAGTGGTGCCGGTAATGCCTCACTAAACCAGGCCACATAGGTTATCAGCATCAGCACCACAAACATCGCAACATAGAGTGGCAGCAACGGCCGGATAATTTTATCCAGGCGTGTTTTGGCAATGGCACAGGTAATAAACAGCACAGCCCCAACAGGCGGTGAGCACAAACCAATCGACAGGTTTAATACAATCATAATACCAAACTGCAGCGGTGACATGCCCAGTTCCGCCGCCACCGGCAGGAATGTTGGCGTATTACAGCATCCAAGACATTGCCGTAGAAGCACCGATAAGCAGCATGACAATAGCGGTAGTTTCGGCCGATTTCAGCAGTATATCCGGCAGTTGTTTGGGTTTTACTTCGCGGTAAACACCCACCGCCAGGATCAGTGAATAAACCACCGCGATGGCGCCGGCTTCAGTGGCGGTAAAGATACCACCCACAATTCCGCCAATAACCAGAAAGATTAAAAACAAGCTGGGTGTAACTGGGCTGATTGTATTCTGCGCCATCCACCACGCCTTGTCGCAACGCAGTGTAGAGCTCGCCCCAGGCTACCGGCGTAGCAGCACCGCCCAGCTCACGAACAGTACGTACTGCAGTAGGGCTGTTAAGTACTCGAATTTTCATACCGGCTAAGTCAGCCGGTGTTCTGACCGGCTTGTTATTGGTGTAAAAACTGCGACTGCCAGCGTCATAATAGGCCAGACCTTTAAGTCTGAATGGCTCAACACCAGCCAGCAGCCCTTGCCCGACCTCGCTGTTAAGCACTTTCCAGAAATGGTCGTTGTCGCGAAAAATGTAGGGAATACTGAAGATGTTCATGGAAGCCAAACTGGCGACTCTTGAAGCATCACCTAAGCAAAAGTGTTAACCGGAAAACACAGCGTCTGAGGTTATTTCAGGCGCTTATCCGGATCGTTTTCAGACTTATCGGTATACTCACCCTCGATAGTATCGCCATCATCGTGAGCCGAAGGGCGGCTGCTGTACTGATAAGTTGACTGCTGCGAAGCATTAAACGTACGCACCGTAAGATGACTGGCCGCTCTGCTGGCAATAAATTTGCGGGAAAATGGCAGCGCAAAAGCAAAACCGACGATATCGGTAATAAAACCCGGAGTAACTAACAGTACGCCGGCAATCACCAGTAGCATACCTTCCATCATTTCCTTGCCCGGCACCTGATTCTGGGCCAGTTTCGCTTGGGCGGTTTGCAGTGTTGAGATGCCTTCCTGACGAACCAGGTAAGCGCCCACAAAAGCGGTTACCACGATCAGGCCAACCGTATTCCAACCACCAATCAAGTCACCCACCTGCAGCAACAGCGAAATTTCAGCGATTGGCATGACAATAAAAAGTAATAATAAAAAGCGCAATGTACGTTTCCTGTTGCAGTCTTAAGTTTCAGTTAATCAAGATGGGGCACAATTATGCAAACCCAAGTCATCGTATCGTAAGTTTATCCCGTACTAACGATGATCGACTTGTCATAGACCCGATTTTCTCGGTAAAGTGCCGGCTAGCCGGATAAGTTGAATGATAATTGGGATAAACCCGGTCCTATGAAAATTATGACAGATCTTTGCATCGTATATTGCACTACGGATTCGCGGCAAAACGCAGAAACCATTGCCAATCAGTTGCTGGAGCAAAATCTTGCTGCCTGTGTGCAGATAATGCCGGGGATGACCTCGGTTTATCGCTGGGATAATCAGGTGATGCAGGCTCAGGAATTCCTGATCCTCATTAAAACCCACCAGCACAGGCTTGCACAAGCAGAGCAACTGGTAACAGCACTTCACAACTACGACGTGCCACAGTGGATTGCCGTACCGGCTTGTGCAGCGAGCGAAGCTTATAGCTCCTGGATAGAACAGGAATTAAACATTGAAAAGAGGAAGTAATTCGGTGAATCAGTCCCGGCTAGCAGTAATCACCCTGACATTTTTTGCTATGTTATTCACGGCACTGGCTTCGGCCCAGTTAAGTGACAATAACATGGATGATCTGTTCAGTGACGAACCGTCATTTCTCCCGGTAGAAGAAGCCTTTGTTTTTGACTTTTCACAAAAAGACGACACCCTGGTGATTCGTTTTGACATTGCAGACGGCTATTACCTTTACAAAAAGCAATTTAAGGTGTCGACCAAAAATGCCACGCTAGGTGAACCGGTATTCCCTCCGGCTGAGCAGATTGAAGATGAGTTCTTTGGTATATCTGACGTGTTTTATAACACGGTGTCGTTCAGTTACCCGATTACTGAAACCGTGCAGGATGGCGTGGTTAAACTGCGCTATCAGGGCTGTGCCAGCGCCGGGCTATGCTATCCACCCACCACTAAGGTGATTTACCTCAACGAAATTCAGGGTGCCAACGTCACCGGTGAGTTAAGCGGTGGCGAAACGCAAGCCTCCCAGGCCTCTGACCAAACAGTCAGCGAGCAATACGATCTGGCTAACCTGCTGCAATCCGATGAAAACCTGCCTCTCACTCTGCTGCTGTTCTTTGCGCTGGGGATAGGACTGGCGTTTACGCCTTGCGTGTTCCCCATGTATCCCATCGTGTCGGGCATCGTTATTGGCCAGGGCAAAGACATTAAAATGTCCCGCGCGTTCACGCTCGCGTTTGTGTATGTGCAGGGCATGGCCATCATGTACTCATTGCTGGGCCTGGTGGTTGCCTCTGCCGGCGTGCAGTTTCAGGCATCGCTCCAGAGTCCGTATATCCTCGGCACCTTTATTGTGGTTTTTGTAGCGTTGGCCGCCGCCATGTTTGGTGCCTACGAGATTCAGTTACCCAGTAAGTGGCAGGAAAAAGTCAGTGGCATGAGCAACGCTCAGCAACGTGGCAGCCTGGTGGGTGTATTTGTAATGGGGATTTTGTCTGGCTTAATCGCCTCACCCTGCACGACTGCGCCACTCACCGGTGTGCTGATATTTATCGCTCAGAGCGGCGACATGACACTGGGCTTCCTTGCCCTGTACGCGCTGAGTCTGGGGATGGGGATCCCACTGATTATCTTTGCCATGACCGGCGGTAAGTTACTGCCCAAAGCCGGTAACTGGATGAACATTATTAAAACCACCTTTGGCTTTATGTTACTGGCCGTCGCAATTGTGTTTGTTGAACGACTGTGGAATTCAGACTACAGCATGCTGCTCTGGTCGGCGCTTGGTCTGGGGGCTTTCAGCTACTATCAGGTGGTTAATCAGCCAAGCGCTGCCACCTTTGCCAAAGGTGTGCGAACACTGATGATTTTCCTGGGCCTGTTTGTATCCGCGATGCTGGGCTATAACGCTTTGTTTGGCCAAAGCAGTGGGCATTATGAAGCCACCGGAACATCCGCCGGAGTAACCTCCCAGACAACTTCTCATCCAACCTTTATGGTAGTGAAAAACCTTGAGGATTTTGAACAAAAGCTTGCCGCCGCCAACGCAGAGGGTAAGTCGGTTATGGTTGATCTCTACGCGAACTGGTGTGTGGCCTGTAAAGAGTTTGAAAAATACACCTTCGTTGATCCGGCGGTGATTGATGCACTGAGTAACACGGTGTGGATGCAGATTGACTTAACCGACAATACGCCCACCAACCTGGCTTTTCAGGATGCCTTTGACGTGTTGGGCTTACCCACCATTTTACTGTTCGACGAAGCAGGCAATGAACTTACCAAAGCCCGGGTAACCGGCTTTATGAAAGCAGAGCCTTTTGCGCAACATGTAACAAACGCATTAAACAAAAATCAATGAGTTAACATTCAAATTTATGTTTAAGCAAACTCAAAAACAAACTATTTACTTTAATCTATATCAAAAAAAACGATTAATCATCAATTAGTTGCAACTACTCATAAAGGTAGTTGCAACACTTTCAATACTTCCCTACAGTAGCACCATATATGTACTACAATTCATAGCGTTAGCCTGTGGATTAGAGAAAGTCATGAATAAATATTTTGTTGTAGGGATAGCAACAGTTGTTGCTCTGATTCTCGCTCATTTTGTTTCCGGCGTAGTTGGAGTGCTCGTTCTCGCTGCGGCAGTATTCGCCTACGAGTATCTGGCGCCATCGTCAACAGTAAGCAGTGTTGATGTGCCACAAACCGCGTCATCTGCGCCAGCCACCACTGCAAGTCCGCTTGCAGCAGAGCCTGCGCTAAACAGTGTTGCACAAACATCAACAGAAGTGCTGGCCGACTGCGAGTCGAGCCTGGCCAATATCATCTCCACCCACAATGACGCAGTGGATACGCTTAGCACCAGCTTTATTGGCCTGCGAGGCCTGGTGGATCAGCAAAGCAATACCATTTTGCAGTTGATCAAAGCCGACGACGAAAGCGATGAATTGTACAGCGATCGAATGCGCAGTTTTGCTGAGCGAACCGGCGTAACCCTGGACCGCTTTATCCAGAGTACCGTGGATATGTCGGCCGGGATCATGGAAATCCTCGAGCAAATTACCGCCATTAACGACACCGTACCGTCGGTTATTCAGGCGCTGAAAGATATCGACAGTATTGCAGCGCAAACTAACTTGCTGGCGCTGAACGCTGCCATTGAGGCTGCCCGGGCAGGAGAACATGGCCGTGGTTTTGCCGTAGTGGCAGATGAAGTACGCAGCTTATCCAATCGCTCCGCTCAGTTTAGCGAATCGATTCAGACCCAGATTAACAGTATCAATAACAAAATATCCTCGCTGAGCGACCGAATCGGTGTACTCGCTGCCTATGATGTGAGTTATGTTATTGAAGCCAAAAAAGATATTAACCAGGCGCTGGAAGGGATAATTGTTAAGGCCGAACATGATCAAAATATCACGTCGGGCCTCCATGACCTGTCGATTCAGTTAAACTCGGCGCTGGATAATGCCACTCGCAGTCTGCAATTCGGCGACATTAACCGTCAGTATATTGAATACACCATTGGCACCGTTACCCTGCTGAATATGAACCTTGCCGATCTGATGAACGATGCTCACCGCCAGGCGTTTTTAAACGACCCGGAACAGTTTAAGCAAAAAGTGAAATCAGAGTGGGCGGCACTGCATAACCCCGTATCATCTTCTTCTGTGGAAGCAGGTGAGATTGAATTGTTTTAACGGAGCATTAATGAATTCAACAATTTCAGTCCCGGAACGCTTTGACTTTAGTTTTCATAAGTCTTTTACCGAGCAATACAACCAGATTCTGGAAAATAAAAAAGGCAGTCTGATTACTCTGGACTTTTCCAAAGTACTCTATCTGGATAGTGCGGCACTTGGCATGGTGGTATTGCTTAAGAAGCGTGCTAAAGCCAATGGTTGCGATGTCGAAATCGTCAACGCTAAAGGCACAGCTCTGGAAGTACTCGAAATCGCCAACTTCGATAAAATGGTTACCATCCGCTAAGGGTAAGCGCCGGCATGAGCTCACAAGAATTACTCAAACCAACAGAATCGGTGCTGGTTATCGACGATGACCCGATATTTTGTGAGTTATTGGTTTCCGATTTAAGGCTCAGAGGCGTAAAGGTTATCTCAGCTTCTGCACTTGAGGATGCCAGGGAGGTGCTTAAAAAGCACCATTTTGATTTGGTGATTCTGGATAATCACTTACCAGATGGTCAGGGCACAGACTTGTTACCCGCTTTGCAGCAAATGGAACCGCCACCCTATGTGATCATGGTATCCATCGACGACCAGCTTAATAGTATCAGTGACAGCTTCAGTCACGGCGTTCACGACTACATTATTAAGCCTGTTAGCATCGAATTGTTATGGGAAAAGATCCGTAACCTGCTGACGATTAAACGTACCAGCCTGGATCTGGCCAATAAGTATCAGCTGTTACAGCAGTTACTCAGTGAAAAGGCGCAGGAAGAAAGCCTGGCTCAACACGTTTATCAGAATATGGCTAACAGTCAGTATGAATTGCCGGATTTCCTTGCGGTGCGTAGCCGGCCAATGACGAACTTCAGTGGTGACACCATTTTTTCGCCACCCAACCCCTCCGGCAAGATCCAGGTGATTCTGGCAGATGCCATGGGGCATGGCCTGGCTGCGGCGATTTGTATTATCCCTATCGTCACAGCCGCCAAAGCCATGGCGAATAAAGGCAAAACTATCGATGAGATTTTTCACGAAATCAATCGCATACTGTATACTGAGATCCCGGACGACCGCTTCGTTGCGCTGCTAGGTATCGAGATTTGCCCTTACTCGTCCACAGTCACTATCGTTAACGCCGGCCTGCCGGAGGTTTTGTGCTGTTGTAAGAAAGGAAAGGTAAAGCGATTCCGCTCGAAAGCCATGCCTTTGGGTATAATGGAGCCCAGCGAGTTCAGTATTCAACCTGAGCAAATCCCACTGGATAAAATTAAACAACTGGCACTTTACACCGATGGCGTTATCGAACAAACCAATCCGGCCGGTGAAGCCTATTCATCCGCCAGATTAGTCTCACAAGCCGAGCAACTGGCAAAGAATGACGAAAGTCTGATCCACATTATGGATGATTGCATGCAATTTGCTGACGGTAATGCTATTGAAGACGACATTACCCTGTGCGTGATTAATGGCAAAGCGCTACATGGCCAGTTGCAAACACGCACCGAAGAGGAGCCGGTAAGTTTTGGCGAGATAGATTATCAGTTTTGTATTCGCGGGAAAGTCATCGCCAGTCTTGATATACTTAATCAGGCCATGAATATCATGCAAAATTCAGGGTTGCCCAGAGATCTGTGCCAAAAAGCGTTTACCGTGCTAGCTGAACTCATCAATAACGCCCTTGACCATGGTATACTCCATTTAGACTCTGACCTCAAAAATGACTTTGAAGGATTTGCTACCTACCTGGCATTACGTGAAGAGCGCTTGAGCAACCTGACAAACAATGATCAGTTAACCATACAAATTTACACAAATTCGACTACGTTTATAAAGATATCAGTGGAAGACTCCGGTTCGGGTTTTGCGCTGGCTGATAACTCTGCCGATCAGCAAGGCCTTAGCGGGCGTGGCCTCGGGCTTATCGAAGCAATCAGTCAGACAGTCGAGCGGAATGCCAAAGGCAATCGAACTACTATTTCCATAGCAAGGAATTAATACAAATATGAGCAAGAAAATACTAATCGTTGACGACTCTATGTCAATCCGTCAAATGGTAGAGGTTACCCTGCGAGGGGCCGGCTACAATGTAGATTCAGCCGAAGACGGTCAGGCCGCACTGGATAAGTGTCAAACCACCCGCTACGACTTCGTTCTAACCGATCAGAATATGCCGCGCATGGATGGTATTACCCTGATTAAGTCCCTGCGAGGCATGATGAGCTATCGCTCGGTACCTATTGTGGTGCTGACTACGGAAGCTGGTGATACACTGAAAAGCCAGGGCAAGGCAGCTGGCGCCACGGGATGGATGGTTAAACCATTTGACCCGTCAAAATTACTGGCCATTGCTAAAAAACTGCTTGGGTAGTCGCACATGTCTGTCGATATGAACCAATTCCATACCGTGTTTTTTGAAGAAAGCCTGGAGCATCTTCAGACCATGGAGGAATTGCTGTTAAATATTTCTACAGACGCCCCCGACGCGGAAGATCTCAATAGCATATTCCGTGCCGCACACTCTATTAAGGGTGGCAGCGGTATATTTGGCTTCGACGCCTTAACCGGCCTCACCCATGTGATGGAAACCATTCTGGATAGGGCCCGTAACCATGAGTTGGATTTAACTACCGACATAGTTGATGTGTTGCTGGCTACTACTGATACCCTCGGCGATATTCTGCAGGCATACCAGGACGAAAGTGAAATCAACTGGCAGCAGATAGAAGAAGGTAAGGCTGCGCTTGAAAGCGTTTTGTCTGCAGAAGGCGATGAAAGTACAGACGCAGAACTGCCAGTTGCAGCTGACACCACAGAACAAGATGACAGCTTTGGTTTCTTTGATGACGCGCCCGGTCAGCCTGAAGTTGAAATCGCCACACAAGACGACGACAGCTTTGGCTTCTTTGACGACGCACCCGGCCAGCCTCAACAAGCTACAAACAGTAGTGAGGAAGACGATGGCTTCGGCTTTTTTGACGATGCGCCTGGCCAACCGAATGCAGAAGCCACAGCAGCAGAAACCGAGCATGACGACAACGACGGCAGTTTTGGATTTTTCACCGAGCCCAAACCCGCTCAGCCAATTAAAGACGAAGACGCCTACGGCTTCTTCGAGCAGGAGAAATCCTCCGTAACGTCAGCGACTAAACCGCCGGCGAAAGCAGCTAAATCACCGGCAAAACCGCCAGCCAAAGCTGCTACAAAAAACGATGCCGGCTCCATAAGGGTTGAGACCACAAAAATAGATTCGGTGGTAAACCTGGTCGGCGAAATGGTGATTACCCAGTCCATTTTGTCGATGATCGGCGAAGATGTAGAAGGCAATACTGGCGAAAAACTGAATGGCGCCATTGGCGAATTGTCGCGCAACATTCGCGAAATTCAGGAAGCGGTCATGTCGATGCGAATGATCCCTGTGTCATTTGTCTTTAACCGCTTTCCAAGACTGGTTCGGGATTTAGCCAAAACCCTGGATAAAAAAATTGACCTGATTATTGAAGGCGGCGAGACCGAGGTCGATAAGAGTATGATCGAGAAACTCGCCGACCCGCTCACCCATTTGGTACGCAATAGTCTGGATCACGGCATAGAGCCGTTAGAGAAACGCCTGGCAGCGGGTAAACCGGAAACCGGCACAGTAGTGCTTAAAGCAGAGCAACGGGGCGGCAATATTCTGATTAGCATTCAGGATGATGGTGGCGGCCTGAATCGGGATAAGATTCTGGAAAAAGCTCTGTCTAACGGCCTCGATGTAGATCCTAAAATGCCAGATGAAGAAGTCTGGCAGTTGATTTTTGCGCCGGGCTTTTCCACTGCCGATGCGGTCACCGATGTGTCGGGCCGTGGTGTTGGTATGGATGTAGTGCGTAAAAATATTGAAGCGATTCAAGGCGGTATCGACATTGTATCGGTTGCCGGGCAAGGCTCTACCTTTACCATTAAATTACCGCTTACGTTGGCGATTATTGATGGCATGTGTGTATCGGTGGGCACTGAAACGTACATTATCCCGCTGCTGAATATCATTGAGTCGTTGCAACCGAAGCCAGAGCAAATTAAAACCCTGGCGAACGACACTATGTTATGGAGCCGCGATCAGTACTGGCCGCTCATATCATTGCGCGAGCAAATGCAAATAGACGAACCGGGCAAGCCAATTGAAAACTCAATTATTGTGCTGGTTGAGATCGGCAAAAAACGCTACGGCATTATTGTCGATCAGTTGCTAGGCAAACAACAGGTGGTAATTAAGAGCCTGGAACGTCATTACAAGAAAGTAGACGGCATATCCGGTGCAACCATCATGGGCGACGGTAAAGTGGCCATGATTATCGATGTTGACAACCTGATGAAAAATGAACAAATCAATCAAGTGGGGTTAGCCTGATGAATACCGTATCATCTCAGGACGCTGCCATCGCAGCAACTGGTGGTGCAAGCAAGGAATATCTGACATTTATGTTGGGTGAAGAGCAATACGGCCTGGCCATTATTCAGGTTAAGGAAATTCGTGGCTACGAACCGGTGACGAAAATTGCCAATGCCCCTGACTTTATCAAAGGCGTTATTAACCTGCGCGGCGACATTGTGCCTATTATCGATCTCCGCGTGAAGTTTAATGTCAGTGAAGCCACATATAACGAATTTACCATTGTCATCATGCTTAACGTGCAGGACCGCATTGTAGGCATTGTGGTAGACAGCGTGTCAGACGTTATCAATGTCACCGAAGACGAAATTCACCCGCCTCCGGAGTTCGGCGTCGCTTTCGACAGCCGCTACCTGGACGGCCTGGCCAGCGTGGATGACGGACTTGTCATTCTGGTCAACATAGAACGACTGATTACCAGCAGGGAAATCGGCATTTTTGACAGCATGAATCAGCAAAACGAGGGCTCAGTATGAACTTGCGTAACCTTTTTGGGGGCCAGCCAGAACCACAAACGCCGGCATATTATGAAATTGCACTCAATGCCATTTCATCAGGTGTCATGGTGGCCGACAAAGATCGAAATATCATTTATGCAAACCCGGCGGTTTATAACCTGCTTAAAAAATATGAAGCTGATATTCGCACTGTGCTGCCGCACTTCTCTGCTGACAACTTAGTGGGTCAGAACATTGACCAGTTCCATAAAGATCCTGGCCACCAACGCCGCATCCTGGCTGACTTACGGGCACCGATGTCCTCATCGATTGTGGTCGGCGATGTCAACTTTGATCTAAAGCTTACGCCGCTTCTCGACGCTCAGGGTAATCCCAACGGGGCGATGGTGGAGTGGGTAGATAAAACCGAATATAACCTCACATCAAATAAGCTCGGCGCACTGGACAGAAGTCAGGGTGTTATCGAGTTTCGTCCCAACGGCGAAATTCTTACAGCTAACGAGAACTTCCTGAACCTGATGGGTTACGACGAGCGCGAAATCGTTGGTAAGCACCATCGGATTTTCGTTGATAAAGAATATGCCAACTCTTCCGAATACAAAGAGCTGTGGGCAAAATTAAACCGTGGCGAATATGAGTCAGGGGAATTCTTGCGTTTCAACAGCCGCGGTGAAGAAGTATGGATTCAGGCATCCTACAATCCAGTACTCACCAGTAATGGTAAGGTTACACGAGTAATAAAATACGCCACTGATATTACCGAAGAAAAACGCAAAAACGCCTATTTCTCTGGCCAGATTAAAGCGATTAATCAGTCCCAGGCAGTTATTGAATTTGATCCAACCGGTAAAATCCTCGAAGCCAACGACAACTTCCTTAATGCAATGGGTTACACCCTGGGCGAAATACAAGGCAAGCATCACAGCATGTTTGTTGATCCTTCGTTTCGTTCCAGCAACGAGTACCGCTTGTTCTGGGAACAGCTGGCAGATGGTCAGTTCCAAACGGGTGAATACCACCGCATTGGCAATGGCGGAAAGGACGTTTGGATCCAGGCCACTTACAGCCCCATCATTGATGACAACGGTAAAGTATTCAGGGTGGTAAAATACGCCACAGACATCACTGGCCGAAAAATGGCTGTTAATGATATCTGTGAAGTTATGCTCGCGCTTTCCAAAGGTAGTCTCACCAGCCGCCTTGAACGCGAATATGAAGGTGAATTTGAACAGCTGGCGCAGTCGGTTAACGATTTTGTCGCCAATCTGTCGAGCATTATTCATGAGATTCGCTCAGGCTCTGAGACCATTAATAACGCCTCGGCCGAAATTGCCAAAGGGAATGCTGACCTGTCTTCCCGTACCGAGCAACAGGCATCCAGCCTCGAAGAAACCGCCTCCAGTATGGAAGAGATCACCAGTACCGTGCAGCTTAATGCCGACAACGCCAAACAGGCTAATGGTCTGGCTTCAGAGGCATCGCGGGTGGCCATCTCCGGTGGCAAACTCATTGAGCAGGTAGTTGGCACCATGGCAGACATTAACCAGTCAGCCAAGAAAATTGAGGATATCATCGGCGTTATCGATGGTATTGCCTTCCAGACCAACATACTGGCACTCAACGCGGCAGTTGAAGCAGCGCGTGCTGGCGAACAAGGTCGTGGTTTTGCCGTCGTGGCCTCAGAAGTGCGCACGCTGGCACAGCGCTCGGCTAATGCGGCGAAAGATATTAAAGGCCTGATATCAGACTCGGTATCTAAAGTGGAAAGTGGCAATGAACTGGTTAATCAGTCTGGCGCAACCATGAGCGAAATCGTCACTGCAATTCAGCGCGTTAACGACATTATGTCAGAGATTGCCTCGGCCTCCGCCGAACAAGCCAGCGGTATCGACGAAATTAATAAAGCCGTGGTGCAGATGGACGAGATGACACAGCAGAATGCTGCCCTGGTTGAAGAAGCTGCCGCTGCAGCCGAAAGCATGAGCTCTCAGGCCTCGCAGTTAATCTCACGGGTCAATTTCTTTGAGTTGGGCCAGGAAACCAAACTGGAAAGTGCGCCGGTTATTCGTTCTGCGCCGCAACCACAAAGCAAACCCAAAATATCGGCGAAAACCATGGCAACCCGTTCTCAGCAACTCAGCGCCGCAAAGCCCGATGATGATGATGAATGGGAGAGCTTTTAAAGCCTGAAGAGCACTGACATGGATAAACCCTTTGCGTTTAGCCTTAGGGAGTTTAATGCGGTTCGCCAGAAGATCCGCGCGCTCACCGGCATTAATCTGGCAGACAGTAAAGACAATATGGTTTACAGCCGCCTTGCGCGGCGGCTGCGCGCTCTGAATCTTGATACATTCCAGGCCTATTTAAGGTATCTGGATGATCACCAGGCGGAAACCGAACACTTTATTAATGCTTTAACCACGAACCTGACTTCCTTTTTTCGTGAGGCACATCATTTTGAGCAGCTAAAAGGATTTTTACTGACTCATCCGGAGCCGTTACGGATCTGGTGTACCGCGAGCAGCAGCGGTGAAGAGCCTTATTCGATTGCAATGACCTGTGCAGAAGCCAGGGGGTCTCTGACCAATAACGTCAAAATATACGCCTCCGACATTGATAGCAGAATGCTGGAGCGGGCACAGGCTGGCATTTACCCCATCGACCAGGTTGAAAAACTCAGTCCCATTCGACGCAAACAGTTTTTTCATCGCGGTGTGGGTGCCAATGCAGGCAAGGCAAGAGTGGTCCCTGAATTACGCAAGAGTATCCATTTCTTTCAACAGAACCTGTTGGATACCAACTATGCCATGGAACCAGGACTGGATATTGTGTTTTGTCGCAACGTAATGATTTATTTCGACAAACCAACCCAGGAAATCATTCTGAAACGAATTCTGAGATTAATGAAAACAGACAGTTGGTATATCGCCGGACATTCTGAAAACTTCTCTCACCTGAGCCAGTATATGCGACCCATGGGGAAAACCATTTATCAGGTTAACCGGGGGAACTTATGACGCCATTGCCGGGGAAAACTATCCCTAACCGGTATTTTGACCGCCACTTCGACAGTGACGCGGTAAAAATCCTGCCGGGTGAATACTACGCCACCAAGGACCCAACCATCATCGTAACCGTACTCGGTTCCTGTGTATCGGTATGCCTGCGCGACCCGATTACAAAAATCGGCGGAATGAACCACTTTTTACTGCCCAATGACGAATTCGTGACGAGCGGAGAAATGAACAGTTCGGCACGCTATGGCACATATGCTATGGAGCTTCTGATCAATGAGCTATTAAAAATGGGCGCAGCCAGAAACCGACTGGAAGCAAAGGTGTTTGGCGGTGGTAATGTTCTGCAGGGGCTGACTGTACACAATGTGGGTGAACGAAACTCAGAGTTTGTGCTGGATTATTTTCAACTTGAACGCATCCCGGTGCTCGCCCGTGACTTGCTCGGTCCTTACCCTCGAAAGGTTTACTTTTTTGTTGAAACCGGTGAAGTAAAAGTACGCAAAATTAAAACCATGCATAATACCACCATCCTTGATCGTGAGAGCGAGTACCGTATGCGGATTAAAGAAGCCCCCGTATCCGGTGATATCGATTTATTTGATTAGAGTTTATTAATGTCCATTTCTGTATTGGTTGTCGATGATTCGGCTTTGATCCGCTCATTGATGACGCAAATTATTGCCAATCATCCCGACCTCAATCTGGTGGGCACGGCACCGGATGCTTATGTCGCAAAAGACATGGTAAAGCGTTTCAGCCCCGACGTTATCACGCTGGATATTGAAATGCCCAAGGTCGACGGTCTGACTTTTTTAGATCGTCTGATGAAAGCTAAGCCGACCCCGGTAGTGATGATTTCAACCCTGACCGAAAAAGGCGCAGATGCCACCATACTGGCGCTGGAACTGGGGGCGGTAGATTTTATTCCGAAGCCAAAAATTGATGTTCAGGCCAAGTTCCTGGCTTTTCAGCAAATGGTTACCGACAAAATCATTGCGGCTGCCGGGGCCCGGGTCAAAAAACGGATCGCCAATGAAACGGTGACCAAAACCCAGTTATCTTATTCCGGCACTGAACTGATTGTGGGTATCGGTGCCAGCACCGGCGGTACCGAAGCCATAAAAGATTTGTTGGTCAGGCTACCAGCATCCTTTCCGGCCGTGGTGATGACCCAACATATGCCACCGGGCTTTACCACGTCATTCGCCAAACGCCTTAACGGTCAGTGCGCATTGACCGTTAAAGAGGCACAGCATAATGAACGCCTGTTGCCGGGTCATGTTTACCTGGCGCCGGGCGATCAGCATTTAAGCGTCATAAAATACGGCGCGGATTACCGCACCCAACTCAGTGACGAGGGCCGGGTTAGCGGCCATAAACCCTCAGTAGACGTCTTGTTTAATAGCCTAGCAGAACACGTTGGCCACAATGCTTTTGGCGTAATCCTCACCGGGATGGGCCGGGATGGCGCCCAGGGGATGCGCGCAATGCATGATAAAGGCGCCACAACGTTTGCGCAGGATAAAGCCACCTGCGTTGTGTATGGTATGCCCAAAGAAGCGGTTAAACACGGTGGCGTAGACAAATCTCTGCCAATCCCGGAGATTGCCAAACAGCTAACGGAAGCCATTCGCAATAAAGCCAGGGGCAACCGCCTGTAACCTCACCCTCCTGCAGCCGCAATATTTATTTGAGCCTATCTCAATATCGAGAAGTTGCGGCTAAATCCCCTGATAAGACCAGTATTTTGCTGCGATATCTTAATTATTAACTATAATCGTTGATTAAGCTTATTTTAGTATTAATTCAACGTGGTTTTTGTGTTAAATATTCATCAATTTATGTATAACTGGTGTTTATACCGAACTTAGCCGCAAGATAGCTACAAGATTAATGAAAATACTTCTACTGAACGGCCCTAACCTGAATATGTTAGGCAAACGTGAGCCAGAAAAATATGGTCACGCTACACTCAATGACATCGTCGAAGGTCTGTCAAAACAGGCCGAAGGCATGGCTATAGAGTTAGAACACTTGCAGTCCAACTCGGAAGCGGTGCTTATCGATCGTATCCATGCTGCCATGGGTAACGTTGATGGCATTATCATCAACCCCGCCGCCTTTACGCATACCAGCGTGGCGTTGCGGGATGCGCTGTTGAGTGTATCCATCCCGTTTATCGAAGTGCATTTGTCGAACGTTCACGCCCGTGAAGCATTTCGACATCATTCCTATTTTTCCGATATCGCTGCTGGCGTGATAGTAGGCTTTGGCGCAAGAGGCTACTCGCTCGCCCTGGACGCAGCAGCAGATATTTTTACCCACTAATTGATAAGACAAACAGAGACAGATTATGGATATTAGAAAGATAAAAAAACTGATTGAGCTGGTCGAAGAATCAGGCATTGCCGAATTAGAAATCACCGAAGGTGAAGAATCTGTACGTATTCACCGTGGCAGTTCACAAGCTGCAGCACCTGTTCATTACGCCGCTCCGGCGCCAATCGCTGCACCGGCAGCACCAGCGCCAGCCGCACCTGCTGCCGCGCCGGCTGAGCCAGAAGCGCCTGCAGGCCATACTGTTAAATCTCCGATGGTAGGTACTTTCTACCGCGCGTCTTCGCCTACAGCCAAAGAATTCGTTGAAGTAGGTCAGAGCGTTAATGTTGGCGATACCCTGTGTATCGTAGAAGCCATGAAGATGATGAACCAAATCGAGTCTGATAAAGCCGGCGTTGTTAAAGCTATTCTGGTAGAAAATCAGGAAGCGGTAGAATTCGACCAGCCTCTGTTCATCATCGAATAAACGGTAATCTCATGGATAAAGTACTCATAGCTAACCGCGGTGAAATTGCACTGCGGATCCTGCGAGCGTGCAAAGAGCTTGGGATTAAAACGGTAGCGGTGCACTCCACTGCCGACCGTAATCTTAAACATGTATTGCTTGCAGACGAATCAATTTGTATCGGTAATGCATCCGCTACTGAAAGTTATCTGAACATTCCGCGCATTATTGCGGCGGCAGAAGTCACTAACTCAATCGCCATTCACCCGGGTTACGGCTTCTTAGCCGAAAACGCGGATTTTGCGGATGCGGTAGAAAAAAGCGGCTTTATTTTTATCGGTCCGAAAGCAGACACCATCAACCTGATGGGCGACAAAGTGTCTGCGATTAATGCCATGAAAAAAGCCGGTGTACCTTGCGTGCCCGGTTCTGACGGCCCGTTAACCGACGACGCAGAGCGCAATAAAGCCATCGCAAAGCGCATTGGCTATCCGATCATTGTTAAAGCTGCCGGTGGCGGTGGTGGTCGTGGTATGCGAGTGGTACGCAGCGAAGCCGAACTGATTAAGTCCATCGAAACTACGCAGGCAGAAGCGGGCGCCGCTTTTGGTAATAGCGTTGTTTATATGGAAAAATTCCTCGAAAACCCACGCCACGTAGAAATTCAGGTACTGGCTGATGGCCAGGGCAATGCTATCCACCTGGGTGAACGTGACTGCTCGATGCAGCGTCGTCACCAGAAAGTAGTAGAAGAAGCGCCGGCACCAGGTATTTCTGAGCAAATGCGCAATAAAATCGGCGATCGTTGCCGCAAAGCCTGTATCGAAATTGGCTATCGCGGTGCCGGTACCTTTGAGTTTCTGTACGAAAACGGTGAGTTCTATTTCATTGAAATGAACACCCGTATTCAGGTAGAACACCCGGTATCAGAGATGATCACTGGTGTCGATTTGGTGAAAGAGCAGCTGCGCATTGCAGCAGGCCAACCGCTGTCTATCGACCAGTCGCAAATCCAAATCCGTGGCCATGCTATCGAATGTCGGATTAACGCCGAAGATCCTAACTCATTTATCCCAAGCCCGGGCAAAATTGAGATGTTCCACCCTCCAGGTGGCTTAGGGGTTCGCTGGGATTCGCATATTTATGCCGGTTATACCGTTCCGCCTTACTACGACTCAATGATTGGCAAGCTTATCACTTACGGTGAAAGCCGGGATGAAGCGATTGCCCGCATGCGTCACGCGCTGGACGAACTGGTGGTTGACGGCATTAAAACCAACATTCCATTGCAGCAACGCATTATGGCCGATGAGAACTTCTACGCAGGTGGTACTAACATCCACTACCTCGAGAAAAAATTAGGCCTGAGCTAAGCTGTTTTCGCTCAGCGCAAAATCAGACAAAAGGCATTCTTCGGAGTGCCTTTTTTATTGGTTGTTCTATTTTGTCGATTAACTGAATCGTTTTTTTTGATTACTAATATTCACCGACTCCATTTATATTTATTTTTAGATTAGACTTTAGTTTAATTTACGCCGACTGTTATGGTATTGACCCATCGTAGTTGTTGGTGACCTTTGTTAAAGGTACTTCTCCACTTGTTAGCCGGCACCTTGCCGGCTTTTTTCTTTTTTACCCCTTGCTGATAGCACCAATATTTACTGGTTGCAAAAGCTATACTTGCGCTACACTGCGTTTTTTAGCTGTGAGTTTTTATCTATCCAATGGCATATCTGAGCACCGGGCTGACCTGCTTTATCGGATGTCTAACCCTCTTTTTCACACCGCCTGGTAAGGCAAGCGAACCGGTTGGTGAACCAATCGATGAACCGGTCGGTGAACCAGCTGGCTTTTATCAGCAAAAACTCGATGTACAAGTTCGCTACGACAATCGTTCAGACCGAAGTAATCGCTCACAATTTCGGCTGCGTTTTTATCCTCAGTTGAATCTCAGTGAGCAATGGAGCCTGCACAGTTTTGTCGTAACAGGCGATGACTTTAGTTCCAGTCACAACACCTTTGGCGATGAAGACAGTGACCAGATTGCGGTCAGGCGTCTTTATCTGCGTCGCACTCATGCACTGGGTAAAACCGAGTTTGGCGTTATTCCTACCTACAAAGGCCGTATCTCGGCCACCGGGATGTCGAAAGACGGCTGGTTTCAGGGGCTTCGTCATGTCTACGAGGCAAAGCCGGGCCACAAGTTGGAGTTAGTAGCAGGCGCTATTAACAGTATCGATCCGAATAAGGCGCTATCTCTTGCCGATGATTTTAACCTCTTTGAGTTTGAGTACAGCGCTAGCATCAATGAACAATTCAGTATGGAATTTGGTGTCGAGCGCATTATTGAAGGTAATTACCTGCGCAGTGAAGTACGTTTTCACCAGTCTGATCGAGTGTGGTTTGCTGAATTTGTCAGGCGTGTTGACGACGCAGAGAACAAACTGGCGCTCGGCCTCGACAGTGAATTTACCCTCGGTCAGTACCCTGTTGAGATGTATGCCTATTATGCTTATGTCAGTGCTGACTTCGGCCAGCGCGCCGAGCTGACCGAAGACTATCTGGGTACCGGCCACGGTGGTTCGGTAGAAGTCTCAGGTGCCTTACCGGTAGCGCAGCTTGACTGGTTTTACAGAATCGACATGGTGGATAGCACCCGGCGGATGCTGCTTGGTATTAAACGTTCCTTCTGATGACTCAGGAATGTTGCCTGCCAAATAGCCAGAAAGCAAAACGTTTCGTCATAAACGGCATCAGTACATAAGACATCAATATCATTAGCGCCGCCGTAACCAGCAGGGTGCGCAGCAGCAGCGGTATTGCCGCAAGCCATGGCCCGAACAGCCAGAAAATCAGGGTAGCGGCCGGGTAGAGCGCCAGCCAGCTAACTATAGTCATTTTATATCTTGGTGGCGGCTTAACCGGATTTTGTGAGGGTAAACTAAACCAGGTCACCAGGCCGGAAACCTTTTCCCGTTCGGTCGGCGAAATCAGCAGTGTTTCGAGCTTTTCCAGTATCTCGGCCCGTTCGGCTGAGTTTTCCCATACCGCCAGACTGGCTTCATCGGCAAATTTAAAAATCATCCGGTATTCCGGATCTTCAGGGCTCACCGGACGAAACAGGGTAGCGCCCATATAACCGTCGAACTCACTCGCCCGGCGCGACATTTCATCACTTAAGGATTCAAACGCGGTAACAGCTTCGGGTTTTACCCGTCTGGACACAATTACGGTAACGGGCTGTTGGGATGGGGTATTCAAAAGGCACCTCGGATAACATAAAACGACTCACACTATCTGTCACCGCAGCATAAATAGTACCGACTCTCATAAAAGCACGATGAATTATGATTTACCCCATATTTTCAGTAACTTAAAAAATAAAATTCAGCACTCACTATTGCCCGGCTCTATGCAGGTTAACTGCCAGAATTGGCAGGTTTGATCATTTGATCACTTCAGATTTGTCGAGTCATTCTCATTGAGCTTTTTAAGCCGGTAGGCCAGTGCCGGGCGAGTAATGTTAAGTAGCCGGGCCGCCGCCGACACATTATCGTTGGTCATAGCCATGGCCCGGTTTATCAGTTGCTCTTCAATAGAATCCAGGCCGATTTGCTGATCAATCAACGTATCCACCCAACCTTCCGTAGTTTTTATATTGCTCGGCTTCACCACCTGGCCGTCTGAATACACATGGGTATCGTCGGCATTGACCGCTTCGGGGCCAACACTGGCAAACAGCGATTCCAGCGAAATGGTTTCGTGATTATCAGTCAGGATAACGCCGCGCTCAATCACGTTCTCAAGCTCGCGGATATTGCCCGGCCAGGAATAGTTTTTAATAAACCGCCAGGACTTATCCGATAGGCCCAGCGTGCGTTTAGAGTAATCGTTGTGAAACTTAGCCAGGAAGTGTTCCACCAGCAACGGCAGGTCATCCAGTCGATCGCGTAGCGGCGGGATCTGTACAGGAAACACGTTTAACCGGTAAAACAAATCGGCCCGGAATTTACCGTCTTTCACCGCCTGCTCCAGGCTTTCATTGGTCGCGGCAATCACCCGTACATTCACTTTACGGGTATTCACACCACCTACCCGCTCAACCTCACTTTCCTGTAGTACGCGGAGCAACGAGGCTTGTGCCCGTGGTGTTAGCTCCACAACTTCATCGAGGAAAATCGTACCGCCGTCAGCGCGCTCAAAGCGCCCGGCACGAGACTGATTAGCGCCGGTGAATGCGCCTTTTTCTACCCCAAATAGCTCGGCTTCAATAAGCTCCTGAGGAATGGCCGCACAGTTAACGGCAACAAACGCTTTTTCGGCGCGGTCGCTGCGTAAATGGACGCTACGTGCGATCACTTCCTTGCCTACGCCGGTTTCCCCTAATAACAGCACCGACACTTTACTCTGCGCAGCTTTATCGATTTTTTCGCAGGCATTTTTATAGTCCGGCGAATCGCCTATGCCGTAATATTGCCCCTGATGACGGGCCAGGCTGCTACGTAGTGACTTCACCTGGGATTGCAGGCTATAAAGCTCTTCAATAATGGGCTCGGCGGTAAAATACCTGGAGAATTCGGCCGCGTCGTCCCATTCACTGGCCGGTTTGCCCACTATCAGGCAACGTTCATCACCACAGCCACGGCAGCTTACTTCACGAAAGATAATTTCCAGGCCCATAATGGACGAAGTATAAGCGCAGGCATAACCCAGCAACGACCAGCACGCCGGTTCGTCGATTTGGCCAAGCTCGGTTTGCACAATCTCCACTTCCCAGGAGTCCATCCACTCCAGCTCGCCATAAAAATGGCCGCTTTCTTTATCGATTTCTATTTTGATCGGACGGTTTTTCACCATTCCACGTAGTGAATGTAGTTGTGGACCAGTCCAGAACAGCGCCATATCGTCGCTATCCGGGCGTAAACGCCTGGCCAGCTCCGCATCTCGCAAACCGCCCTGATAACCCAGGCGCATAAAGAACCCTTTGGCTCTTTCAACGCCAATACTATTGACCAATTCGCGCCGAAAGGCTGCCAGAGCAGGGAGCTGCATAAACAAAATCCGCTGTTCACCAAACCAGATCTTGCCTTCGGCGCTCTCAAACTGAATCAGTGATGTGAGATCCTGAATATCCACATGATTAAGCTTTGGTTCGAATTCAATGGTCATGGTTTTCCCCTGCAAACAGCTGTCGAACACCAACAGCCTGGTCAGATGTAAACCATATGTAAAACCTTAAATGGCAAGAAATCAACTAAATGATCATATTTTCAAATGCCGCAAGCATTCCAGGCTTAATCAAATGATTAAAAATTAGAAGTTATTTAATCATTTGATTAAATTTTATTGGTTAATAGAGGTGTCTGGGAGTGATTGTGCAAGCTTTCGGGGCCCGAATGCTTTATATAAACTACCCTTCTATCAACAAGTTAACAACATATTTAAACATTTTATTAACCTCTGGCACAGCCGTTGCTCTGGTCATCACACTGCATCAAAAAATTTTTTCTTTGGTGCCGGAGACTTAAGCATCTAAAGCGGAGCAACAGTGCATGTCTGACTATGTGATCACCGAGCAACACAGCCAACAAAGCTTTACCTGTCATCAGGATGAGTTTGTGCTCAAAGCCATGGAGAGTAACGGACTACGCAGTATTGCAGTGGGCTGCCGTGGCGGCGGCTGCGGCGTATGCCGGGTCAAAGTCATATCTGGCAGCTATGAATGCGGTCGTATGAGTAAAGCGCAGGTCTCCACAGAACAACAACAACAGGGGTACGCATTGGCCTGTCGGCTTAAACCCACCAGCGATTTGCTCATTGAATGCAGCCCTTCACCACTGGCTATCAACGGCATCACCGGGGTAACCAAGGCAAAACAAAAACACACCGAGGTAATAAAATGAGAAAAGGCGTATTACGTCCAGGGCACATACAGTTGCGCGTACTGGATCTTGAAGCATCAATCAAACATTACGTTGAATTGTTAGGCTTACACGAAACTGACCGTGATGAACAAGGCCGGGTATATCTAAAAGCCTGGAGTGAAGTGGATAAGTTCTCGCTGGTACTGCGTGAAGCGGATGAGCCTGGCATGGATTTTATGGCGTTTAAGGTAGTCGATGAAAGCACCCTTGCAAGCCTGACCGCAGACATCGAAGCTTTTGGTCTGGAAGTCACTCACAAAGAAGCCGGCGATTTAAAGGATTGCGGCCGCCGGGTTCAGTTTACCGCGCCTTCCGGCCATGTATTTGAGCTCTACGCAGAGAAAGCCTATACCGGGAAATGGGGCGTTGAGGAGACCAACCCGGAAGCCTGGCCCAGAGCACTTCGCGGTATGAAAGCCGTGCGCTTTGATCACTGCCTGCTGTATGGCGATGAACTGGCCAAAACTTATGATCTGTTTGTGGACGTACTGGGCTTTTATCTGGCCGAACAGGTGCTCGACCCAGACGGCAACCGGATTGCGCAGTTCCTTACGTTGTCGATGAAGGCCCATGACATAGCCTTTATTCAGCATGAAGAAAAGGCCAAGTTTCACCATGCGTCATTCTATCTTGAAACCTGGGAAGACATACTCCGCGCCGCTGACCTTATCAGCATGACCAATACCTCACTGGATATTGGCCCTACGCGACACGGTATCACCCACGGTAAAACCATCTATTTCTTCGATCCGTCGGGCAACCGCAACGAAGTTTTTGCCGGCGGCGATTATATGTACCCCGACCATAACCCCATTACCTGGAAAGCTGAGGATTTAGGCAAAGCCATTTTCTATCACGACCGTGTGCTCAACGAGCGTTTTCTTACGGTTTTAACTTAACTCATCAATACAGGACTCGCTGTGAAAGAAGTTAAACATTATATCAACGGCCAGTATGTTGGCTCTGCCAGTGGCAGGATGTTCGATAACATCAACCCGGCAACGGGTGAGGTGATAAGCCAGGTGCATGAAGCCGGGGAAGCGGAAGTGGATGCGGCGGTGAAAGCCGCGCGCGCCGCTCTGAAAGGCCCCTGGAGTAAAATGACTATCGACCAGCGCAGCAAAATTCTGCATGCCGTGGCCGACGGTATTAACGCCCGCTTCGACGAATTTTTAGAAGCGGAATGTGCCGATACGGGTAAACCCAAATCGTTGGCCAGTCACATCGATATCCCGCGTGGTGCAGCCAACTTTAAAGTGTTTGCCGACATGGTAAAAAATGTCGCTACTGAAGCGTTTGAAATGGCCACGCCCGACGGCACCGGCGCGCTCAATTATGCGGTGCGCCGCCCTAAAGGGGTGATTGGTGTTATCAGTCCGTGGAACCTGCCACTACTGCTGATGACCTGGAAAGTTGGTCCGGCTCTGGCCTGCGGCAACACGGTGGTGGTTAAGCCTTCCGAAGAAACGCCTACCACCACTGCATTGCTTGGCGAAGTGATGAAAGACGCAGGCGTACCCGATGGTGTTTTTAACGTGGTGCAAGGATACGGCGGCGATTCTGCCGGCGCTTTCCTGACCGCTCATCCGGATGTCGATGGCTACACCTTTACCGGCGAGACCCGTACCGGCGAACTGATTATGCAGAACGCCGCCAAAGGCGTGCGCGACATTTCACTGGAGTTAGGCGGCAAAAACGCCGGTATCGTGTTTGCCGACTGTGACATGGATAAAGCCATTGAAGGCACCATGCGCTCAGCCTTTGCTAACTGTGGCCAGGTTTGTCTGGGCACAGAGCGAGTATATGTCGAGCGCTCAATCTTCGATGAGTTTGTTAGTCGCTTAAAAGTCGAGGCCGAAAAACTGGTCATCGGCCCGCCGGATGACGCTGCGGCTAACCTTGGCCCGTTAATCAGCCAAAAGCAGCGCGACAAAGTGCTTTCTTACTACCAGCAAGCGGTTAACGATGGTGCAACGGTGGTTACCGGTGGCGGCATACCGGATATGCCTGACGCGCTGAAAAACGGCAGCTGGATCCAGCCAACCATCTGGACCGGTTTAAGTGACGACTCCGCTGTCATCAACGAAGAGATTTTTGGCCCCTGCTGCCATATTCAGCCCTTCGATAGCGAAGAAGAAGCCATTGCACAGGCCAACCGCCTGCCCTATGGCCTGGCCAGCGCTATCTGGACCGAAAACCTGAGCCGCGCGGCGCGGGTTGCTGGCCAGGTGGAAGCGGGAATCGTCTGGGTTAACAGTTGGTTCTTACGTGATCTGCGTACTGCCTTTGGTGGCAGTAAGCAGTCTGGCATTGGTCGTGAAGGTGGTGAGCACTCACTTGAGTTTTATACCGAACTCAAAAACATCTGTCTGAAGTTGTAGGAACGAAGATGAAAGCACCCGACAGTAACACCAGAGCGGAGACAGGCCAGACTATTCAGGCCGCTGGCTGGCAAACTAATCTTCATGATAAGGGAGATGGTTTTCCGGTCATGCTGATTCATGGCTCCGGCCCCGGCGTCACCGCCTGGGCCAACTGGCGTCTTACCATTCCTGAACTTGCCAAAGAGCGCCGGGTAATCGCCCCGGACATGCTCGGCTTTGGCTACAGCGAACGTCCGCAAGACCAGCACTACAGTAAACTACGCTGGGTTGAACATGCCATTGGTGTGCTAGACGCGCTGGACATCGAGCAGGCTGACATCATTGGTAACTCGTTTGGCGGCGGGCTGGCTTTAGCACTGGCTATCGCGCACCCAAAGCGGGTGCGCCGCATCGTACTTATGGGCAGTGCCGGCGCAAGTTTCCCGTTAACACCCGGTCTTGATGCTGTGTGGGGATACGAGCCGTCGCTGGAAAATATGCGCAAGCTGCTCAACATCTTTGCTTTTGATCGCTCAAGGGTCACTGATGAGCTAGCGCAATTACGCTATGACGCAAGTATTCAGCCCGGCGTTCAGGAGGCTTTTTCCGCCATGTTTCCGGCCCCGCGCCAACGCTGGATAGAAATGCTGGCAAGCCCCTTAGGGGCGCTGGGCAGCCTGCCTCACCCAACGCTTCTGGTGCATGGTCGCGATGACCAGGTGATCCCTCTGGCCGCCTCACAAACTCTGCTGGAACTGCTGCCTGACGCCCAGTTGCACGTGTTCAACAAATGCGGTCACTGGACCCAGATTGAACAGGCCGACCGTTTTGTGCAACTGGTTACTAATTTTCTTAATGAGGCGAATATCGCCTCCCAAACCGGAACCTGATTTATGGACGCAAAGTTAATCAAACAGTATGGCGATGAACTTTACCACGCCATGCAAAGCAAACAGGCCGTCGCACCGCTGACTGCCCGGGAAAGTGATATCAGTATTGAAGATGCTTATCACATTTCTCTGCAAATGCTTAATAGGCGCATCGATGCCGGGGCCAAAGTGATAGGTAAAAAAATCGGTGTAACCAGCAAAGCCGTGCAAAGCATGCTCAATGTTCACCAGCCCGATTTTGGTTATCTCACCGACGATATGGTGTTTAACCAGGGTGAAGTGATGCCCATCAGCGAACGGCTTATCGCGCCCAAAGCAGAAGGGGAAATTGCCTTTATTCTCAAAAAAGACCTGATGGGGCCAGGCATCTCCAATGCCGATGTACTGGCCGCCACCGAGTGCGTGATCCCCTGCTTTGAAGTAGTCGACTCCCGTATTGAGAACTGGCAAATCGCTATTCAGGACACCATTGCCGACAACGCTTCGTGTGGCCTGTTTGCACTCGGCGATAAAGCGGTTTCTCCGCACAAAGTCGATCTGGTGACCTGCGGTATGGTGGTTGAAAAGAACGGCAAAATCCTTTCCACCGGTGCCGGTGCTGCAGCGCTGGGCTCACCGGTGAATTGCGTAACCTGGCTGGCCAATACGCTTGGCGAATTCGGCATAGGGCTTAAAGCAGGTGAAGTCATTTTATCGGGCTCACTGGTGCCGCTTGAGCCGGTCAAAGCCGGAGACTTTATGCGTGTTGAAATTGGCGGCATTGGCTCAGCCAGTGTGTATTTTACCTGACAGGAGCAACCGGTATGAGTAACAAAATTAATGTTGCCATAATTGGCTCAGGCAATATTGGCACCGACCTGATGATCAAAGTGCTGCGCACCTCTTCAATTCTGAACATGAGTGTGATGGTAGGCATCGACCCGGCTTCTGACGGTCTGGCTCGCGCACAACGCATGGGCGTAGCAACTACCCACGAGGGGGTGGACGGGCTGATTGCCATGGTAGAATTTAGCGATATAGACATTGTTTTTGATGCCACTTCAGCCAATGCGCACATAGTTAATGATAAGAAACTAAAAACCGCCAAACCGGGGATTCGTTTGGTGGATTTAACCCCGGCAGCCATTGGCCCCTATTGCGTGCCAGTGGTTAACCTGGAAGATCACATCGAGCAACCTAACGTGAATATGGTCACCTGTGGCGGCCAGGCCACCATTCCTATGGTTGCCGCGGTGAAGCAGGTTGCCAGGGTGCATTACGCCGAAATTGTGGCCAGCGTATCAAGCAAATCCGCAGGTCCTGGCACCCGGGCGAATATTGACGAATTTACCCAAACTACCGCCCGCGCTATTGAGCAAGTGGGCGGTGCCGAAAAGGGCAAAGCCATCATTATTCTTAATCCGGCCGAGCCACCCATGATCATGCGCGATACGGTGTATGTGCTTTCTGAACAGGTCGACAAAGCCAAAGTCGCCGCGTCGGTAGAAGAAATGGCTAAAGCGGTACAAAGCTATGTACCGGGATATCGGCTTAAACAAAAAGTACAGTTTGACGATATTCCTGCCGACGAACCGTTGCATATCCCCGGACTGGGTAATTTCAGCGGCCTGAAAACGTCCGTATTTCTGGAAGTTGAAGGCGCGGCGCATTACCTGCCGGCCTATGCCGGTAACCTCGACATTATGACCTCAGCGGCCATGGCAACGGCCGAACGCATGGCCAAATCAATGCTCACAGGAGGCGCATAATATGAGCTTTAATCCTGGTAAAAAACTGTATATCTCTGATGTGACCTTACGCGACGGCAGTCATGCCATTCGCCATCAGTATTCCATTCAAAACGTGCAGGATATCGCTCGTGCACTGGACGCGGCCAGGGTTGACAGTATTGAAGTCGCCCATGGCGACGGGCTGCAAGGCTCCAGCTTTAACTATGGTTTTGGCGCTCATACCGATCTGGCATGGATAGAAGCGGCTGCCGATGTCCTTACCCATACTCAGATTGCCACGTTACTCTTGCCCGGCATAGGCACTATTGAGGATCTCGACGACGCTTATGCCGCTGGCGCACGGATTGTACGGGTGGCAACCCACTGCACCGAAGCCGATGTGTCTAAACAGCATATTGAACATGCCCGCAAACTGGGTATGGATACCGTGGGCTTTTTGATGATGAGCCATATGCAAACGCCCGGAGGATTGGCTGAGCAGGCGAAGCTGATGGAGTCTTACGGGGCAACCTGTATTTATGTGGTGGATTCAGGCGGTGCCATGGGCATGCAGGATATTCGCGACCGTTTCCGCGCAGTTAAGGATGTGCTGGACCCGGCTACCGAAACCGGCATTCACGCCCATCACAATCTCAGTTTAGGCGTTGCCAACTCTATAGTAGCCGTGGAAGAAGGCTGCGACCGCATCGATGCCAGCCTGGCAGGCATGGGAGCAGGCGCGGGCAACGCACCCCTTGAAGTGTTTATTGCTAACGCCGACAAGCTGGGCTGGGAACACGGAACCGACCTATACGCGCTGATGGATGCGGCCGACGATATCGTTCGCCCCCTGCAGGACCGCCCGGTACGAGTAGACAGGGAAACCCTGGCACTCGGTTATGCCGGTGTGTATTCAAGTTTCTTACGTCACTCAGAAGTGGCAGCGCAAAAATACGGCCTTAAAACCGTGGATATTTTAGTTGAGCTTGGTCGCCGCCGCATGGTGGGTGGCCAGGAAGATATGATTGTAGACGTTGCCCTGGATTTGCTGGCACAACAGGAAGGAGGTGCTAAGTGAGCACTCGCACATTAACAAAAGATCAGATGCTTTCTCTGGCAGAGCACATTGAAAATGCCGAATTAAACGTTCATGACATCACCAAGGTCACCAACGACTTTCCCGACATGACTTTCGACGACGCCTACGATATTCAGTGGGAAATTCGCCGTCGCAAAGAAGCCCGCGGCAATAAAGTGGTTGGCATGAAAATGGGCCTCACTTCCTGGGCTAAGATGGCCCAGATGGGCGTGGAAACGCCGGTTTATGGCTTTTTAGCCGACTATTTCTCGGTGCCAGATGGCGGTGACATTGATACTTCAGAACTTATTCACCCAAAAATTGAGGCGGAAGTGGCTTTTGTAACCAAAGCACCGCTTAAAGGACCCGGTTGTCACATTGGTGATGTGCTGGCGGCCACTGACTTTATTATTCCGGCAGTAGAGGTGATTGACTCGCGCTACGAGAATTTTAAGTTTGATCTTATCAGCGTGGTAGCCGATAACGCCTCATCCACCCGGTTTATTACCGGTGGTCGCATGGCAAAGGTAGAGGATGTGGATCTTAAAACCCTTGGCGTGGTAATGGAAATTAACGGCGAGGTGGTTGAACTCGGCGCCGGTGCAGCCGTGCTTGGCCATCCGGCCTCAAGCGTTGCCATGCTGGCGAATATGCTGGGCGAGCGCGGCGAAGAGATCCCTGCAGGTACGTTTATCATGACCGGCGGTATCACCGCAGCCGTGGCCGTTAAAAAAGGCGATAACATCACGGTTCGTTATCAGGATCTGGGTTCAGTCTCAGCGAAGTTTGTTTAAGGGAGCACTATGCCTATTGCCCATCTTGAAATCCTGGAAGGCCGCACTGCAGAGCAGCGAGCAAAACTGATAAGCGAAGTGACGGATGCGATCTCACGTTCTATCGATGCCCCAAAAGAAAGGGTAAGAGTGATCATCACAGAAGTTCCCAAGGCAAACTGGGGGATTGGCGGCGTGCCTGCCAGTGAGGTCAGATAAACCTGTCTGAGATAAAAACAAAAGCCCCGCGATTTATCGAGGGGCTTTTTTGCCAACAAACCATATTAGTTTGCGCGGCTGATCAGCGTACCAGTGTAATCACCAGCGGTGATGTAACGGTTAATTTTCGCTACGTTATCACCATACTGCTCAACAAAGTCAACAATTGGCAGTTCGTTACAGGTAACATTGTCTTCTACGAAACCGCGGGTTAAGCCTGCTTCCTTAATCGCTTTGTGTAACTTCATTTTGTTACCTTTTGCGGCTATTACACAGATTTCAGAGGTAATCGCATCGTCTGCAGCAACAAATTGAGAATTTGCCTGAGCTGTAGCCATTGCACCGAAAGTTAAGCCTGCAACCATTACTATTTTAGTGAAAGTTTTCATCGTTATTTCCTTTTTACCATTAACGGGAGAGAGTTGCTTAAGGTAGAGCAACGACGATGCCAACTTTTTATTTCATTTATTATCAACAACTTAAACAAAAACCCTGCGCTTGGTCATTTTTAAACAAAAAGCTAAAACTACATTTTGGTTAATTTGACCAAAATTTAGCATGGTGAATACAAGAGTGAATTGAAAGAGGTGAGTTAGTGGTACGAGCATAAAAAAAAGCCCACAAAAAGTGGGCTAAACAGCAAGAACGCATACACACTTAGAAAGTGTAATTACTAGTATGGGCTTTGTTTAAAAACAGATCAAAAATTTTACTAAAATTTATGTAAGCCTTTAGTATATTTATTTTAACCTATTCTCCGTGACTTAATTGTTCATATCGTTTTTACTTTGAATTAAACGTAAAAGTTCAGCTGCAGCCTGCGCATCATCCAACGCCCGGTGGTGGTTTTCCAGGTGGATATCGAAGTGGGCAGACAGTGCTCCCAGCCCATAGGACTTAAGTCCCGGAAAGGCTTTTCGCATTCGTGCACAGGTACAAAATTTCGGCCGTTTAAAGTCCAGATCGAGACGCGCAAACTCTTGTTTGATAAAGCCATAGTCAAAATTGACGTTGTGGGCAACAAACACGCTGTCTTTAGTAAAAGCCTCGATGTCTTCAGCTACTTCGGCGAATACTGGCGCCCCGGCCACCATGTCGTCGCTGATACCGGTTAACTGGGTAATTCTGGAGGGAATATGGCGCTGCGGATTAATCAGACTCTGCCAACGGGCCACTTCTTCACCGCCAATCAGCTTGACCATGCCCACTTCGGTTATCCGATGATAGGCAGATTGTCCGCCCGTTGTTTCGATATCCACCACAACGTAAGGTTGCATAGGGTCGTGATACCAGTTTACCTGGGTGATCCCCACTTCAAACCCGCATTGCCGTAAACGTTGTATGGTGATCAGCTGATTGCGTCGCAACTGATCGCCCGGCGCTTTTATTTCCTCAAACCGCAGGGTGTTATTATCAACTACCAGAATATCCGGAAAGCCATCACGCAGGCTGGCGTAGTCTTTACACATAAGCACCAGAAACTGGCGCAGGTTATCCATGCACGTGTACTCAAGCAGTATTTTAAGGCTCTCCGGTAAGCCCTGCCGCCACATAAAAATACTGTTTACTTTACTATAGTGAGCACTGGCTTGTTTAAGCAGATAACAGTGCAGCGTATCGGCACTTACGCAATACTTATTGAGATGTTGTTCAATATCGCTGCCAAAGCGGTCGTAAAAATCATTGTAGCGAAGTACCTGCGGGCGCCGGTCGAACTCACTCACCAGCCCCCATTCACCATACAGCCAGTCCCAGAACAATAAGCCGAACAGCATCCGCCATGGCTGATTTTCAGCGCGGTAAGCGGCTAGCCCCTGACGACGGTAGTAGCTGATAACCCCCTGTTCTACCGATTGGTTATGAATGTCATCCAGTTGCACTACATGGGTAGCATCACGCAGCATATCAGTGAGAGTAGAGGTTCTTTTACGATCAAACTTACGGGCATAAAAGTCTTCTGCGAAGGCCAGTAACGTATCCGAGGCAGGGTCATCAATAATGGCTTCGAGCGCTTGTTGTACCGCGTCTTTGTGACCAAGTTTATAGCTCTCCCGCAACCACTTTTCCTGAGCCTGGTCGCTGCCGGCCTGCTGCAAATACGCCAGGGCTTTTGGGGCGTCTTTCGCCAGCCAGTAACTTCCCACCTGGAATAACACCCGATCGCGATAATCCTGGCCAATTGGGCAATGCACGGTTACATCAGTATCCAGACTAAAATGCGCTTTTTCTTCTTCGTTCAGTTGCTTAAAAGCGGTTAACTGGCGCGCGTAATAAAATGCACCACGCGCAGCATCCTGCCCTTCAAATCTTGCCAGCTGTTGGCTGACATCCTGCCGCGTACGCATGACGCCAAGATCACGCATGGAAAATTGATTGAGGCGGCCCCGGGTATGACCAAAGTACAAAAACAATAAATAACTGAGCGGCGCATCATAAGCGCGCAGCAAATATTGCTCATTAAGCTCATCCATTACCGCCAGCGGCTGACGGGCCATGACACCTGCCAGTTCATCAATTAACGCCTGTTTTGCTAAGGTTGAACTTGCCTGACAGCCATTGTCTTTGAGTAGCATCAGTAGATCGGATTTTGTCATCGCCTGGCCCAGCGAATAACTGTCGCCCTGGCTGATACTGGTAAACCAGCCCGCCTCACGCAACCGGGTTAACCGCTCTAATGGCTCGTTAATTTCTGCGTAGTCAAAAGTTTTGCTAACCACTACCGGATACTTGCGGTTAGCGGCACGCACTATCAAACACTGATCGTCTTTATCCAGTGCATGAAAAGCCTCAATAAAAGCCGCGGTTTTGGTATCAACTAATGGTCGGTTAGCCCCCTCGAAGAATTGCAAAAATTCATAAAAATGATCGAGGTAGTACCGTTCTGGGAGAGTTTTTCGCATTGCAGATCCTGAACCTATAACATGTATAAATATACAGCATTTAATAGGAATTACTACCTCATACCAATCCGCCAGGTTTAATTTTTTGCCGCGCCACCCAGGCAAAATACTCGCTTAACCGGGGATCGGCTTTAAGACTCTCCAGCGTTGAAAAGGTTTTACCCAGGGTCATTTCGTCATAAAAGCGATGAATACCATTATGACACTGGCGACACACCATAATGCCTTGTGCCAGCTCAGTTTTGCTGTAGCGCTTTTTAAAGTAGTTGCGCCGATGCATTTTACGCGGAATCAAATGATGAAAGGTCAGCCAATGGACTCTCCCGCAACAACAACAGCGCCCATTGTTTATGCGCTTGGCCAACTATCTGCTCTCCTGTTCAATCCAGCTTTGCCGGTTATACGTATAGCCTAACAAGAAAGAACAACGACCAAGGCAAAGCACTATGAGTTTAACCAAGGCCAGCACCTTTGAGTGCCCCTACTGCATGACCATCAACGATATCGAAGTTGACGAAATTAACGATATCGGACAGAGCCAGGTGGTGGATTGCCAGATTTGTTGTCAGCCTATTCTGGTATCCATATACGATAGCAATGGCGAACTCGATATCCGCGCTGAAATGGAGAACGAATAAGTATGGAAACCATTGATGCAGCCTGCATTGATGCCATGGCTCAGCGTTACCGCGCTAATTTTATAAATAGCCTGTCAGGTTACAAAAGCGCCAATCTGGTTGGCACCTGTAACGAGCAGCAGCAAACCAACCTGGCAATCATCAGCTCGGTGGTTCATATTGGTGCTAACCCGCCGCTAATGGGCATGATTATGCGTCCGCACACGGTCACCCGCGACACCCTGGGCAACATTAAACAAACGGGTTTGTTCACTATCAATGCGTTGCCGGTTAGCCACTATGCTAATGGCCATCAAACCTCAGCGCGCTACGCCCCGGAGATCAGCGAATTTGACGAAGCAGGCTTTACTCCGCTCTGGGAAAACGATTTTGCTGCCCCGTTTGTAGCCGAGAGTCCATTGCGTATTGCCCTGAGACTGGAAGACATCCTGCCGATTCAGGCTAACAATACCGAGTTGGTCATTGGCCGAATCGAGCTGGTGCAGGTTGACCCAGCTGTTATTACTGAGGACGGCACTGTGGAGATAGCTTCGCTCGACCTGGCTGCCATTACCGGGCTGGATACCTATCATCAGGCCAGCCCGATAGCCAAAATGGCTTATGCCAAAGCGGATAATCCGCCAACACCATTACAGCTTTTTAATGCAGATCAATAGAATGGGTAATTACAGTTGGTAGATCCATTTTTAACCTGTATAAGTAGAAACTAATAAATATGTGCGATTCCAAAAAACCTGCTTCGGCAGGTTTTTGCATTTTGGGACCAAGTTAAAAAAGAATCATTCTCGTTAACTTTTTTGGAGTAATATTATGAAATCAGTCAATCGTCGTGATTTTCTGAAACTTTCCGGAACCACGCTAATTGGCATGACATTAGGCGGTGTAGCCCTGCGTGCGAATGCTCAGGAACAACTAAGCGAAGACGACGCAACCGCTAAAGCACTTAAGTACGTACACAAATCTACGACAGAAGGCTCAAGTTGCTCAAATTGTATGTACATCCAGGGCGAAGCGGGTCAGGAATGGCGCCCTTGCGCGATCTTCCCCGGCAAACTGGTTAACAGCAAAGGCTGGTGTAGTGCGTGGGTGAAAAAGCCTGGCTAAACGCAGAACAAAAGTTTTAAGAAGGCGACGTTACCCATGGTGACGTCGCCTTTTTCATTATTGAGCCGGTTTCTGGTAAGGAGACTGAATGCCGTTAACCGATTCAGCCTGCAACCGGTTAGGTAAAAACGCCGGTGTCGCAATAAACTGATTGGCTCGTTCAAATGCCAGACCAGTGTTAAGCACCTGTGCATCCTGCCACTGTCCGCCAATCACACTTAATCCCACCGGTAACTCCTTCACTGTTGTTAGCGGTACCGTAATATGCGGGTAACCGGCAATGGCTGCCAGGTAGCCAACTCCAACATAACCTTCCGGCGCATTATCGCCGTATACGGCGTCGATTAAAAAAGCCGGATTGTTAGACGGCCCAACCAGCACGTCCACATCGTATTCGTTTAATAACTTGTCGATCCCCTGCTCGCGGGTAGCGCTGCGCACAAGTGCCAGTGCCTGTTGGTAGTCTTCCCCAGCCATGCCTTCGGTGGCGGCGGATTTCTCAAAGATTGACTGATCAAATAACTGCATTTCCCGTTTAGAGGTGCGATTAAAACCAATCAGCTCGTCAAGATTGGCCACCGGTAAATCAGCAGGTGATGACAACAGATAGTCATTCAGCGTGGTTTTAAATTCAGCAAGCAAGACCAGATAAGATTTAGCCCAAAAATCCTCCGGCTGTTCAAGGTTGTCGATTTCCACTACCTGTGCCCCCAGGGCAGTTAGCTTTTCTACGGCCTCGTCAACCGCTTCAATAATAGCCGGATTATTGCCCTGCCGATAACGCATAACGCCAATCTTCAGCCCCTGAATATTACCGTTAACCGCAGCAAGCGCACTGGCTTCTGGTCGAGCTTCTGCCTTAGTAGCATCGTCCTGTTCATCCTGCCCGGCCATGACTGAGGCCATCAGCGCGGCGTCTGCTACTGAGCGAGCCATGGGGCCGGCCGTATCCTGGGTCACGGAAATGGGCACAATATGCGTACGTGGGATAAGGCCCACCGTGGGTTTAAACCCTACAATACCGTTCATTGAAGACGGGCAAATAATTGAGCCGTTAGTTTCGGTACCGACTGCAAGGGATGCCAGTCCTGCCGCTACAGCCGCACCGGAGCCTGAAGAAGAACCACAAGCTGTGCGGGAAAGAACGTGAGGATTGCGAGTCAGACCGCCTACTGCACTCCAGCCGCTGATAGACCCTTCCGAACGAAAGTTAGCCCATTCCGATAAGTTGGTTTTGCCCAGAATAATCGCCCCGGCAGCACGCAAACTGGCCACCAACGGCGAGTCACGCCGGGTATCATTATTAAGTAAGGCCAGTGAACCTGCTGTGGTGGGCATATCCCGGGTTTCAATATTATCTTTGAGTAATACCGGGATACCGTGCAGCGGGCCTGTTGCCTCACCGCTGGCGAGCGCCGCATCTTTTGCTTTGGCTTCTGCCATTGCGTTCGGGTTTACCAGTAAAATACTGTTTATCGTCGGGCCGCTCTTATCGATGGATTCTATACGAGCCAGATAGCCAGCCACCAGCGCTTCGGCAGTTAACTCACCGCGCTTCATCGCTGCTACCTGCTGAGCCACCGGTGCATCCAGCCATTTATTGTCGACCACGGGCTGGGTTTGCGTGGCACAGGATACAACGAAACAGACGAGCAGAATGCTAAGCAGTCTTTGTTTCATATTTTCTCTCCGGGCGGACTGTTCCGCCTTGTTATTATTAATACGACGTTTTTATTTACCATAAATGAAAAGCGCAACGATCGCTATGCTGTGCAATCGCCGATACCAATTCTTAGCATCCCTGTTAAAATTGCGCTTTTCTGCACTACCGCTGAGGATCCCATGCCCTGGTTACAATTACGAATCGATACATCTGCCGAGTTAGCTGAACAAGTAGGCGGCATGATGAGTGCCAATGGCGCTCAGGCTGTTACCTTTGTGGATGCTAAAGACACCCCGATGTACGAACCCAAGCCAGGAGAGGTGATGTTATGGCCGGATACCCAGGTAGTCGGATTATTTGATGCCACAGACGACATGCCAGCGATCATTAAACGCCTGGAAAAAGCCAGAGTGCTTGGTAAGGATTTTAAATACCGCCTGGAACCGCTGGAAGACAAAGACTGGGAGCGGGAATGGATGGATAACTTCCACCCGATGAAGTTTGGCGAGCGCTTATGGATATGCCCGAGCTGGCGCGATGTGCCGGAGCCCGATGCAGTGAATGTAATGCTCGATCCGGGTCTGGCATTTGGTACCGGCACGCATCCCACCACCGCCCTGTGTTTACGCTGGCTGGACGGCATAGAGGTAGCCGGTAAAACCGTGGTCGACTTTGGTTGTGGCTCGGGGATCCTGGCTATTGCAGCCTTAAAGCTAGGCGCTAAAGAAGTCATTGGTATCGATATCGATCCGCAGGCATTGCAGGCATCCATGGACAATGCCCAGCGCAATCAGGTAGCCGACCGCTTAAAGGTGTTTTTGCCGGCAGACCAACCCACACTGCAAGCCGATATCGTGATGGCAAATATTTTGTCTGGTCCGTTACTGGAACTGCAGGATGTGATTACCGGCTATTGTAAAGCGGATGGCTTGCTGGTGCTTTCCGGTATTCTCGCCGAGCAGGTAGAACGAATCGAGCAGGCATACGCCCGGGATATAACCCTCGATATCAGCGCAATCGATCAGGAATGGGCACGAGTTTCGGGCCGTCGGCACGGTTAATTATCGACGATACTGGTTGACCTGTCCTAAATGTCAATGTCACTTCTTTGACATAAAAACGAAATCTCTTTGTCAATAGTGAACACGCAAATTTTGTGTAATTTTTAGCCTTTTCAAGATTGCAGAAAACGCGTACACTTAGCGCCCCGTTTCAGACAGGTGGTTATTTTCTACGCAAAGTTAGGTTGTTTTTTATGCGAATTGGAACTTACACACTTGATAACAACCTAATGTTAGCACCTATGGCAGGTGTAACAGACAGGCCTTTCAGACAACTCTGTCGTCGTCTGGGAGCTGGCTTGGTTGTGTCGGAAATGCTGAGCAGTAATCCAAGGGTATGGAATACAGCGAAATCCATGCAACGCATGGATCACAGCGGGGAGTCAGGAATTCGTTCTGTGCAAATCGCCGGAGCCGACCCCGACTTAATGGCAGAAGCAGCAAAATTTAATGTTGCCAACGGCGCCCAGATTATTGATATCAATATGGGTTGCCCTGCCAAGAAAGTAAATAAAAAGCTGGCAGGTTCAGCACTACTGCAATACCCGGATTTAGTGGAATCCATTGTTCGGTCGGTAGTAGACGCTGTGTCAGTTCCCGTCACCCTGAAGATCCGTACAGGGTGGGACACGGACAACCGCAATGGGGTGGAGATTGCCCGCATTGCACAGGAAAATGGCATCCAGTCACTGGCGGTTCATGGTCGAACCCGTGCCTGTATGTACAAAGGTTTTGCCGAGTACGACACTATCCGCAATATCAAGCAGGCGGTGTCGATTCCGGTAGTTGCCAATGGTGATATAACCTCACCAGAAAAAGCCAGGGAAGTGCTTGAGTATACTGAAGCTGATGCATTAATGATTGGCCGCGGTGCCCAGGGCAATCCGTGGATATTCAGAGAAGTCTCCCACTTTCTGAATACCGGCGAACGGCTGGCCCCACCATCATTAATGGAACAACATTCGGTGCTTAAAGAACACGTAACAGCGGTTCATGCCTTTTATGGCGCACAAAACGGTGTTCGTATTGCCCGCAAACATGTGGGTTGGTATTTGATGGAGCATGATAAGGATCGTCAGTTCCGTAAAGTGTTCAATGCGCTGGAGTCTGCCGAAGAGCAACTGCAGGCCATTGACCACTACTTTAACAACGTGCTGCCTGATGGTGAGGCCCGACAGATCTCACCGGCAGCTTAAGACTGATTAACAAAAGAGCAAGAAAGTATTATGTTCGATCAAAATGTAACTTCTCCTTTTACAACTACTGTAACTACTCCGTCACAAACTCAGGCACAAAAACCACTGCGTGACTCTGTTAAGCAAGCAGTCAACAAGTACCTGAAGCAACTGGACAACACCAACATCGACAACCTGTACGAAATGGTACTGGCCGAAGTTGAAGCGCCTTTACTGGAAGAAGTTATGACTTTCACTCGCGGCAACCAAACCCGCGCAGCAATCATGATGGGCATCAACCGTGGCACACTGCGTAAAAAATTAAAGCAGTATGGCATGAACTAAGCCCTGCGGGCCTGGCCCACATAAGAGCACCTTTCGGTGCTCTTTTTGTTTTAACCGCCCTGTCTGGTTCCGGAGGCAACGGCGGATAAAATAGAGACACTCCGGACACTCACACCATTGTTATTAACCTCATCGAAGCAAAATACCACTATGGAAACACCAAAACCTATCAAACGAGCCCTGTTAAGCGTTTCAGACAAAACCGGCATTGTTGAGTTCGCGACTGCACTACACGAAGCAGGCGTTGAGCTGCTGTCGACAGGTGGCACCGCCAAGCTACTCGCTGACAAGGGGCTGCCCGTTATTGAAGTGTCAAACTACACAGGACACCCAGAGATTATGGACGGCCGGGTGAAAACCTTACACCCTAAAATTCATGGTGGCATCTTAGCCCGTCGTGGTACCGACGAAGCGGTGATGGCAGAAAACAACATTGGCCCTATCGATTTAGTAGCGGTTAACCTGTATCCGTTTGCGGCCACTGTGGCAAAAGAAGACTGCACCTTAGAAGACGCTATCGAAAATATCGATATCGGCGGACCAACTATGGTGCGTGCTGCAGCGAAAAACCACAAAGATGTCACTATCGTGGTGAATGCGGCTGATTACCCACTCGTACTTAGCGAAATGCAGGGCAACGAAGGCTCACTGACCTACAACACCCGCTTCGATTTAGCTATCAAGGCATTCGAGCACACTGCCGAATACGATGGCATGATTGCTAACTACTTTGGCGCACGTTTGGATTCTACCGACTGTGCTGACGACTGCGAGCACGAGCACAGCGAATTCCCGCGGACTTACAATATTCAGGTCAGCAAAAAGCAGGATCTGCGCTATGGCGAAAACAGCCACCAGTCTGCCGCCTTTTATGTTGAAAACAACATTCAGGAAGCCTCAGTTGCTACCGCTACGCAATTAAATGGTAAAGAGCTGTCGTTCAACAACATCGCCGATACCGACGCCGCTTTAGAATGTGTGAAAGAGTTCGACGAACCCGCCTGCGTTATCGTTAAGCACGCAAACCCTTGTGGTGTGGCACTGGGTGAAAATATTCTGGAAGCCTACGACCGCGCTTTTAAAACCGACCCGACGTCTGCGTTTGGCGGCATTATCGCGTTTAACCGCGAGCTGGATGCTACCACCGCACAGGCCATTATCGACCGTCAGTTTGTTGAAGTGATCATCGCGCCATCGGTATCGCAAGCCGCAACTGACATTGTGGCCACCAAGAAAAACGTACGCCTGCTGGTTTGCGGCGACTGGGCTGGCCAGTTAACTGAAGGTTACGACTTTAAACGGGTTAACGGCGGCCTGCTGATCCAGGAACGTGACTTTGGCATGGTTGATATGGAAGACCTGAAAGTGGTGTCTAAAGTGCAACCCACCGAAGCACAACTGCGTGACCTGATGTTCTGCTGGAAAGTGGCCAAGTACGTTAAATCTAACGCCATTGTTTACTGCAAAGACAGCATGACCATTGGTGTGGGCGCTGGCCAGATGAGCCGTGTGTATTCAGCCAAGATTGCCGGCATTAAAGCGGCCGATGAAGATCTGGAAGTGGCTGGATCAGTTATGGCTTCTGACGCGTTCTTCCCGTTCCGTGACGGCATTGATGCTGCCGCAGCGGCCGGCATTAAAGCTGTTATCCAACCGGGTGGCTCTATGCGTGACGATGAAGTTATCGCCGCGGCAGATGAGCACGGCATTGCCATGGTGTTTACCGGCATGCGTCACTTCCGTCACTAATTCAGCATACGCTGTGTAACGTGTTTTTGCGTTGGCCTGACATCACGAATGTAAAAATTTTGTGTTAGGCTAGCGCAATAGTCATTGCTCATTAAACGATCTGATGAGTAATGCAGTATAAACAACACGTTGTTAATGACAGAAGGGAAATACCAAATGCGTAAATCTGCGGTTCTATTACTTGCCAGCTTACTGGCGACACCGGCTTTTACAGCCAATGCCGATGCCATTGCTGATGCAGTAGCCAGCGATACACGTTCAAGCCAGGAGCGTTTGCGTGACGAATACCGTCACCCTCAGCAAACCCTGCGCTTTTTTGATGTTCAGCCTGACATGACCGTGGTGGAAATTCTGCCAGGCGGTGGCTGGTACTCAAACATCCTCGCGCCATTATTGGCAGAAGACGGTACACTGGTTGCCGCGCACTTTAATGTGAAAGCAGACTCACCCAGTTACTACAACCGCCTGTTAGCCAACTTTAAAGAGAAAATGGCCAGCGATGGGCCGTTTAATGCCGTAGAGCTAACCGCTTTTGATCCGCTTGAACAACTCGATGTTGCCAAAGCTGGCAGTGCCGATCGCGTACTGACATTCCGCAATGTGCATAACTGGTATATGGCCGATAAAAAGGACGGCGTGGCAAATGCCATGAAAACCTTTTTTAAAGCGCTGAAACCAGGCGGTATTCTGGGTGTTGTTGATCACCGTTTACCGGAGTCTGATGCCGACGCTAAGATGGAATCTTCCGGCTACATGAAACAATCCTACGTGATTGAGATGGCAGAAAAAGCCGGCTTTAAACTGGTAGCAAGCAGCGAGATTAACGCAAACGCAATGGATACTGCAGATCATCCACGGGGTGTCTGGACACTGCCACCGAGCCTGCGCCTGGGCGACGAAAAACGCGCTCACTATCTGGCCATTGGTGAAAGTGACCGAATGACCCTAAAATTTATGAAACCTGAATAACTTTACGGAACACTCTTAATGAAGGTACTTGTAATTGGCGGTGGTGGCCGCGAACACGCGCTGGCCTGGAAAGCGTCACAATCCATTGGCGTAACCGACGTTTTTGTTGCACCGGGTAATGCCGGTACAGCCACCGAAGCGGGCTTAACTAATGTTGATATTTCAGCGACTGACGTAGAAGCATTGGTGGCATTTGCCAAAGATAACGCTATCGGACTCACCATAGTTGGTCCGGAAGCGCCATTGGTAATAGGTGTGGTAGATGCGTTTGAGGCTGAAGGTCTTAAAATCTTCGGGCCAAGCAAAGGCGCTGCACAGCTGGAAGGCTCTAAAGCCTTCACCAAGGATTTCCTGGCCCGCCACAAGATCCCAACCGCCGATTACCAGAACTTCACCGAGATTGAACCAGCGCTGGCTTACGTTCGTGAAAAAGGCGCGCCTATCGTAGTGAAGGCCGACGGCCTTGCTGCGGGTAAAGGTGTTATTGTTGCCATGACCCTGGAAGAAGCCGAAGACGCCATTAAAGACATGTTGGCTGGTAACGCCTTTGGTGAAGCCGGTAGCCGTGTGGTTATCGAGGAATTCCTCGACGGTGAAGAAGCGTCTTTCATTGTCATGGTCGATGGCAAAAACGTTTCGGCGTTTGCCACCAGCCAGGATCACAAGCGTATGGGTGACGGTGATACCGGCCCTAACACTGGCGGTATGGGCGCTTACTCACCGGCACCGGTTGTAACGCCAGACATCCACCAGCGAATTATGGACGAAGTGATTTATCCCACTGTTAATGGCATGGCAGAAGAAGGGTATCCGTACACCGGCTTTTTGTATGCCGGCCTGATGATTATGGCCGACGGCACGCCTAAGGTTATTGAGTATAACTGCCGCTTCGGCGACCCGGAAACCCAGCCTATCATGCTACGTCTACAGTCAGACCTGGTGGCACTGTGCCTGAAGGCCTGTGATGGCGAGCTGGAAGGTATTGAGATCGACTTCGACTCCCGCGCTGCCGTTGGTGTAGTGCTGGCTGCAGGTGGCTATCCTGCCGATTATGCCAAAGGCGATGCGATCTCAGGCTTAGACGACGCTGCGAAGCTGGACGGTAAAGTATTTCACGCAGGCACTGCGCTGAAAGACGGCGCGGTCGTCACCAGCGGTGGTCGCGTGCTTTGTGCCACGGCGCTGGGTAACAGTGTTACTGAAGCTCAACAACAAGCTTATCAGCTGGTCAAAGCCATTGACTGGAAAGATGTTTACTTCCGCAATGATATTGCCTACCGGGCAATGGCGCGGGAACAGGCTGGACTAGCCAAATAGAGTAAGAAAATAACAAGCCGCTCACCAGAGCGGCTTTTTTCTACCTGAAACACCACTATTACTCCTGGGTTGCCGGCTTCTTATTAAACCGGTTAACCATGTTACCTGTGAATGCCCATACCATTACGCCGCCCCAGGCGATCAGAGAAAATCCGGCAGGTATACACGCCAGGGCAATTAACTTTACCTTTTTACGGTTAAACATCATTGCCACCATGGCCGGTAAAAACCACACAAATAGTACCGATGCACCCACAACGGCAAACTGGGCGGGTGAAGTATTGTCGAAAAACTGCGTTAAAAATTCCATATCATATATCCTGTAAGTGAGAGGGTTCTACAGGTAGTCTTCCATAGCGCAGATAAATTACACCGTTTCGCAAAATACCAAAAAATTGTGATAGCTCAAGTCTGCTCCCCGGCCAAACTTGCTCAACATAATTGCTAGAGGCTGTTGATCTTTGAACATTATTTGTTCAGCAGTACATTGGTAGCCACATCATCATGAATGCCAATGCGACTGTACTGCTATAGTTT